>Ga0137358_10000425_pt1 | contig 19151 bp, 12 predicted proteins | sample Mad1_20_16metaG_FD_105551 | JGI IMG/M metagenome (GOLD analysis project Ga0137358, IMG submission 105551) | Vadose zone soil microbial communities from Angelo Coast Range Reserve, California, USA - Mad1_20_16 metaG | ecosystem: Environmental > Terrestrial > Soil > Vadose zone | place: USA... | reverse complement strand
CCGGTTCCGGGGTCGAAAAAACACCCCTTCTATGGTAAAATCTTATTGAGCTTGGGAAGGCCCTAAGTACAATAAATATCAATAATTTGAAGTGATTTCGGGGTGCTGGAAAAGTCCCCCGGCAGGGCCCTGGACCCGGCTCGTGCCACGGAGCAGAATGGCCACCAAAGAAACGCTGAAACCAATCGCCATCGACGAAACCAAAACAAAAAACGGGAAGGTGGCGCCGGCCAGCGGAGGCAACGGCGACTACACCGCCGACTCCATCAAAGTGCTCGGCGGCATGGAGGCGGTGCGCAAGCGCCCCGCCATGTACATCGGCTCGACCGGTGAACTGGGACTCCATCACCTGGTCTACGAAGTCGTCGACAACTCGGTCGACGAAGCCCTGGCTGGCTTTGCCGACAAGATTGAAGTCACCATCCATATCGACAACTCCATCACCGTAGTCGACAACGGCCGCGGCATTCCCGTCGACAACATGGACATCGACGGCGAGAAGGTTCCCGCCGCGCAAGTCGTGATGACCAAGCTGCACGCGGGCGGAAAGTTCGACACGTCCTCCTACAAGGTTTCCGGTGGTCTGCATGGTGTGGGTGTCTCCTGCGTGAACGCGCTCAGTGAAGAACTCGAGCTGGAAATCTGGCGCGACGGGTTTACCTGGGAGCAGACGTACTCCGCAGGCGAGCCCACCAGCAAGCTGAAGAAGGCCGGCGCTGCCAAGGTCAAGACCGGGACCAAGGTTCACTTCCTGCCCGACCGGAGCATCTTCACCGCAACTGAATACAATTACGACACGCTGGCGCAGCGCTTGCGCGAGCTCGCTTTCCTGAACAAAGGCCTGCTCATTACCCTCACCGACGAGCGCACCACTGACTCCAAGACCGGAGAACCGAAGCACACCGAGTTCAAGTACAACGGCGGCATCGCCGAGTTCATCAAGCACCTGAACCGCGGCAAGCAGGTCTTGCACGACAAGCCGATCTACATGGAAGCCGAGAAAGACGGCGTCGTCATGGAAATTGGCTTGCAGTACAACGACGCCTACTCCGAAACCGTCTTCAGCTTCGCCAACAACATCAACACGGTTGATGGCGGCACCCATCTTTCCGGCTTCCGCACCTCCCTTACCCGAACCATCAACTACGCCGGGCAGCAAATGGGCCTGTTCAAAGACGTGAAGGAGAACCTGACCGGCGACGACGTGCGCGAAGGCCTGGTCGCAGTGGTCAGCGTGAAGCTGCCCCAGCCCCAGTTTGAAGGCCAGACCAAAGGGAAACTGAATTCGGATATCGCGGGCATCGTGCAGGCGTTTGTAAATGAAAAGCTGGGCGCATTCTTCGAGCAGAACACCACCGTGGCTCGCAAAATCATCAACAAGGCCATCGACGCCGCGCGCGCGCGCGAAGCCGCGCGCAAGGCTCGCGATCTTACGCGCCGCAAAGGCGCACTCGACGGCGGAGGCCTCCCCGGAAAGTTAGCCGACTGTTCCGAGCGTCAGCCGGATCGTTGCGAGTTGTTCCTGGTCGAGGGTGAATCCGCCGGCGGCACCGCGAAGCAAGGCCGCGATCGCCGCTTCCAGGCCATCCTCCCCCTGAAGGGAAAGATTCTCAACGTCGAGAAAGCCCGTTACGACAAAATGCTGGCGCACGAAGAAATCCGCGCCATGATCACCGCGCTGGGCACCGGCATCGCTAAGGACGACTTCGACGCCACCAAGCTGCGCTACGGCAAAATCATCCTGATGACCGACGCCGACGTCGACGGCAGCCACATCCGTACCTTGCTGCTCACGTTCTTCTTCCGCCACATGCAGGAGCTGATTAAGCGCGGCAACGTGTTCATCGCGCAGCCGCCCTTGTATGGCCTCAAGAAAGGGCGCAGTTTGCAGTATGTAAAAGACGACGACGCCCTCGACAAGATTCTTTTGAAACGCGCGGCCGACAGCATCGTCATTCGCTACGGCCAGGGCGCCGCCAAGCTCGAAGGAACCGGCCTCTCGCGCTTCATGGCGCAGCTCAAGGAGTACCTCGGCTTCTTCGACAAAGTCGATAAGCGCCTGCGCGACGAGCGCGTCACTGAACTTGTGCCCAAGTTCGACCTCGCCAAGCGCGTGGACTTCGAAGGCGACAAAAACACCCCGCCCAAAAAAGTCGAGAAGCTGGAGAAGGAACTCAAGAGAATCCAGAAAGAGCGCGGCTTCAAGGAAGTGGGCAGCCGCTTCGACGAAGAGCACAACCTCTGGGAAGTTCGCTTCGTCAACAGCCAGGGCACCGAGCGTCTCGTCAACTGGGAACTGGTGTCCACGCCCGAATGCCGCCAGTTGCTGACCAAGTTCAAGCAGATCGAGCCCTACCTGGAGCCGCCCTTCATGGTTGAGACCATCGTCAAGGAATCCACCAGCGCCGAGGCGACCGACGAAGCAGATCTCGAAGCCGAAAACCCGGAGCAAAAAGAAGAGACGGTCGAGAAGCTTGAAAAGAAGGCGGCTGCCAAGACTACAAGTAAGCACAAGTCCGAGCCCGAAGTCGTCGAGAAACCGAACGTGCGCGAACTCTTCAAGTACGTGCAGGAAGCCGGCGGCCGCGGTTATGAAAAGACCCGCTACAAAGGCCTGGGCGAAATGACTGCAGAACAGCTCTGGCAAACCACCATGGATCCCGAGCGCCGCACATTGCTGTCTGTAAAGCTCGAAGACATCGCGGAAACCGAGACCATCTTCACGACTCTGATGGGTGAAGATGTCGAAGCGCGCCGCAAGTTCATCGAGGAAAACGCGCTCGACGTAAAGAACCTGGACATTTAGTGAACTCCGGTGGGGACCGCCCGCCCTCGGCCGCCCGCCGAGCGCATCTCGGCAGCCCCTCTGCAATTAGTAGGGCGGCCAAGCGCCGCCCATTTCTTTCCCCATGCCCCGCATCGCGCTCGCTACCTCGGCGAAGTATCCGTTGCTGACCGAAGACGACCGCTTGCTTCTGAATCCGCTCAACGATCGTGGACTCGCAGCCGAGCCCGCCGTCTGGAATGATCGCAATTTCGTCTGGCAGTCCTGCGACGCCGTGATGATCCGCTCCTGCTGGGACTACCACTTGCAGCCCGAGGAATTCCTCGACTGGATCGCATCTCTCGAAGCAGCCGGCATCCCCAGCTTCAATTCCGCGCCGCTCATCCGCTGGAACGTAAACAAGACCTACCTGCGAGACTTGGAAGGACTAGGCACCACGATTGTCCCGACGCTGTGGTCAGAACCAGGAGCGTCGGCGGACCTGCGAGCGCAACTGCAAGAACTGGGGTGGAGGAGAGCGGTGATCAAACCACGAATCTCCGCAACTGCGTATCGCACGCAACTGGTTACTGCGAATGATGTCGCCTCAGCGCAAAAATTGTTCGATGAACTCCGCAGCGGCGTCGGCGTGATGGTCCAGAAATTCATGGACAGCATCGCAACCGAAGGCGAGTGGTCCCTGATGTTTTTCGCCGGCCAGTTCAGCCACGCAGTCCTAAAGACCCCAAGCGCCGGCGATTTTCGAGTCCAGAATGACTTCGGCGGAACATCCCGAATAACAGATCCACCGCGTTGTGTGCTCGAAAGCGCAACCCGCACTGTGCGCTCAGTTGAACCCAGCATCTACGCTCGCGTTGACGGAGTGGTCGAGCATGATCAGTTCTTACTCATGGAACTCGAGCTGATCGAGCCAGCGCTCTTCCTAGAATCGCATCCCGCCGCGCCTTCGCGGCTCGCCGATGCCATAGCAAGAGCGCTTTCTTCACGGCGATAGGACTATCCCCGCCGTCTTCTGCACTCCCCCTCCCCGAGTTGACGAGCGTGTGCTCTGTTCGTGCAATTCTCCATGCCCAGGCCGCTCTTGCTGGTAGCGCTAGTTCTGGTGTCGCAGACAGCACCCGTCCGAAAAGCGGAGCCCGCCTGTTCGATTGCGGACAGAGACCTCCACGCTACTGAAGCAACGTGCCGTTTCCGGTCGGCGCTTCGTCCGGCGGAATGACTACTGCCGCCGCCACCCGGTCGCCGGGTTCGAGGTTCAGCAGGCGTACGCCTTGCGCGGAGCGGCCCGATTCGCGGATGGTCTTCGAGTCCATGCGGATGATCTTGCCGTACTGGCTGATCAGCATGACCTGCGAGTCTTCCGAGACCTGGGCGATGGTGGCGACTTTGCCGTTACGCTCTGTCGTCTTGACGTTGATCACGCCTTTGCCGCCGCGGTTGGTGAGGCGATACTCATCGGCGGGAGTACGTTTGCCATAGCCGTTTTCGGTGACCGAGAGGATCAAGGAACCTTTTTGAGGGATCAAGTCAGCGACTTCTTCGACAGGCGTCCCTGCGGACGTCGCCGCTTGGCCTTCAAGAGAAACAGCCGGTGTTGCTGCACCAGGCTTGGGCGTAGTCGCCATGCCGACAATGTAGTCTTTGTCCGCCAGGTTCATTCCGCGCACGCCAGTGGCGTTGCGGCCCATAGACCGGACATCGCCTTCTTCGAAGCGAACGGCCTGACCTTCGTGCGATGCGAGAAAGATGATCTGTTGACCATTGGTGAGCGTGGCGGCGACCAGCTCGTCACCAGCCTCGATGTTGATGGCAATGATGCCGCGCGACATCACGTGCGAGAAATCCTTTAGTTCGGTCTTCTTCACCGTGCCGTTGCGAGTGGCGAAGAAAACGTACTTCCCCTCCTGTTCGAGATCGCGAACGGCTAGCATGGTGCGCACGGTCTCGCCTGCTTGCAGGGCGATCAGGTTGCCCATGTGTTTGCCTTTTCCGGCGGCACCTACGTCGGGAATTTCGTAAACCTTCAGCCAATACACGCGGCCCGTGTTGGTGAAGATGAGGATGTAGGCGTGGGTGGAGGCGATGAAGAGGTGCTCCACGAAATCCTCGTCGCGCGTCTTCATGCCGGTGCGGCCGGTGCCCCCGCGCCGCTGCATGCGATAGGTGGAGATCGGCGTGCGTTTCAGATAGCCGGAATGGCTGACCGTCACCGCGACCTGCTCGTCAGCAATGAGGTCTTCGAGGAGGATTTCGGCGGCCTCGTCTTCGATGACGGTTTTGCGGGCGTCGCCGAATTGCTTTTTGACCTCCTCGAGTTCCTTCACGATCAGGTTGCGCAGCTTCTTCTCCGAACCGAGGATGGATTGGTACTCAGTGATTCGTTCGCGGACTTCTTTCAGCTCGTTGGAAATCTCGTCGATCGAGAGTTTGGTTAGGCGGTGCAGTTGCAGCTCGAGAATGGCATCCGCCTGCTTTGGCGTGAAGGACTTCTCGGGATCGAGCTTGGGCGCGCGGCCGGTGGTGTTGATGTCGATCTTCTTACCAGAGAAGTAGGTGACCAGGTTCTCGCGGGCGTCGGCGCGGTTAGCGCTGGCGCGGATGATGACGATAACGTTGTCGAGATGTTCGAGAGCGGTCAGGTAGCCTTCGAGGATGTGCTCGCGGTCCTGCGCCTTGGCGAGCAGGTAGGCGGTGCGGCGGCGCACGACCTCGACCCGGTGATCGATGAAGTACTTGATAGCCTCGATGAGGCCCATTTCGCGGGGCTGGCCGTGGGCGATGGCCAGAAAGATCATGCTGAAGCCCTGCTGCATCTCGGTGTGCTTGAAGAGCTGGTTCAGGATGATCTGGGGTTCGGCACCACGCTTGAGTTCGATGACGATGCGCATGCCGTCGCGATCGCTTTCATCGCGGATGTCGGAAATGTCGTCGATGACCTTGTTGTTGACGAGCTCGGCAATGCGCGCAACCAGGCGGGACTTGTTCACCTGGAAAGGAATTTCGGTGACGATAATGGCCTGCTTGTCCTTGGCGAGGTTCTCGATGGCGGCGCGGGCACGCATCATGAAGCGGCCGCGTCCGGTGCGGTAGGCTTCGAGAACACCAGCGCGGCCGTGGATGATGCCGGCGGTTGGGAAGTCGGGGCCTTGCACGAACTTCAGGATCTCCGGCAACGTCGCGTGGGGATTGTTCACTAGGGTGATGGTGGCGTCGACGATTTCGGTCAAGTTATGGGGCGGAATTTTTGTCGCCATGCCCACGGCGATGCCGTCGGAACCGTTGATCAGAAGATTTGGGATGCGGGTCGGCAGAACCACGGGCTCTCTGGTCTGCTCATCGAAGTTGGGGACGAAATCGACGGCGTCCTGATCGATGTCGGCCAGCATCTCCTGAGCGATGCGAGTCATCCGGCATTCGGTGTACCGGTAGGCCGCAGCTGAATCTCCATCGACAGAGCCGAAATTCCCCTGGCCATCGACGAGCGGGTAGCGCATGTTCCACGGTTGCGCGAGGCGCACCAATGCGTCGTACACAGCGCTGTCGCCGTGGGGATGGTATTTCTTCAACAGTTCACCAACAACGCCGGCGCACTTGCTGGGCTTGCGGTTGTAGACCATCCCCATGTCGTGCATCGCATACAGAATGCGGCGATGCACGGGCTTCAATCCGTCGCGCACATCGGGAAGGGCTCGGCCGATGATCACCGACATCGAGTAGTCGAGATACGACCGGCGCATCTCGTCTTCGATGTTGACGGGTTGAATGTTCAGAGCGCCGGGACTGCCGCCGTCGCCGGGCGGTGGAGTCAAAGGGAGTTCGGGATTTTGATCGTCTGCCATAGAAAATCAGCTCTTAGCTACCAGCCTTTTTAGCTCTTGGCTTCCTGTTTCGAATCTTCGCTATCAGTCCGTCACGCGCGTGCAAAATGGACGCGGCCTTCGACCTGTTTTGAAGGGCTCGGAACGTCACGTAAACTGTTGCATTTACAGGAAGTTAATGGGCACGGAACTAGTCGTGATTATACCACGGAATTGGCGGTTTGGGGGCCCGGCCGGAGGTTCCTCCCTCGCCTCCCGTCGGGATCGAAATTGCTCGCCGACTGGGGGATTACGGCGATGATTTGGCGTCGACTAGCAGCGTCGCCGTGGCGGCGCTCAATACCGCCAGCCACGCACAGCAACACGCCACCATACGAAAGGCGAAGACAAAAGCGTCGGAGATTGCAGCTTTCAGTTCCGAGGCAATTTTTGGATCAGTGTCAGCGGGGACCTCGATGGCAGCGAGTTTGGTTCGATTCGAATGAGCCTCGTCCCGAATGCGCTGGGATAGTTCCAGAGTCGACAGCTCGTGGTCGAGGCGAGTTGCGAATGCGTTCACCATCACGATGCCGAACCCTGCGACCGCCAACAGTCCGGCGACTCGCGCTACTGCATTGTTGATACCGGAAGCGGCGCCCGCGTGATCCTGATCGACTGCCCCCATCACCACCGTGGTTAGAGGTGCGACGCTGATGGCCATGCCAAATCCAAGCACCAAAAATGCCGGAAAAAATGTGCTCCAGTAGGTTCTGCCGACGGTGGGAACGGCGAAGAGTCCGAACCCCAAGGCCGCGATCAGCGGACCGACGATCAGAGGAAGCTTGGGTCCATAGCGGGCGACCAGGCCTCCCGACCAACGCGATAGTAGGAACATCAGAAGAATCAGCGGAAGAGCCGCGGCTCCTGCTGCAGTGGCCGAGTAGCGCTGTACCTGGATGAGGTTCATGGGGAAGATAAAGAAGAAAATTCCTAGCGCGGCGTACAGCCATAGCGTCAGCAGGTTTGCGCCAGTAAAGGTTCGCGAGCGAAATAGGTTGAGCGGCACCATAGGAGAGGTGACTCTGGCTTCGACGAACGGAAAGCAGGCGAGGCAGGCCACCGCAAGCAGCAGGCTCACCAAGACCCTCGGGTCTCGCCAACCGAACCGGGCTGATTCGATCAGCCCGTAGACCAAGCCACCCAGACCGATGGTTACGATCAGCGCTCCTAGCAGGTCGAGTTTCTGGGCCGCGGAACTGCGACTCTCCGGAACGCGCCACAGGGAGATCCCCATCACCACGGCTGCCAACGGCAGGTTGATGAAGAAAACCCAGCGCCACGACGCGTGCTCGATGAGCCAGCCGCCCAGGACCGGACCGATCGCGGTGGTAATCGCAGTGAAACCCGACCACGTGCCGATGGCGCGGCCTCGATCCTGTGCGGGAAAGGATGCGCTGATGATCGCAAGGCTGCCTGGAACCAGCAAGGCCGCGCCAATTCCCTGGACGGCTCGTGCGACCATCAACTGCTCGACACTTTGGGCAAGACCGCATCCGGCAGATGCGACGGCAAAGAGAGCGACGCCCGCCAGGAAGATCCGGCGGCGCCCGAAGAGGTCGCCGGTCGAACCACCTACAAGGATGAGCGCCCCCAGAAAGAGGCCGTATGACTCGACCACCCACTGCACATCAACCACGGTTGCCCGGAAGCTAGCCTGCAGAGCGGGCAGGGCCACGTTGACAACGGTGCTATCGATGAACGCCATGCTACTGCCCAGGATGGTGGCGGCGAGGATCCAGGGTCCGGCTTGGGGTGCACAGGGCGAATCCGTCGACGCGGAGCGCAGAACCGCTTCATCGCAGGGAGGCTTCATGCAGGAGTAAGGATGCGGTAGCCCTAGGGAAGGTTCAGAAAGGTTGTGGAGCTAGATGACTGTGTTTACAGGTTGAGACGGCTCGTTGCTCAGCCGCCGATTCTCAAATTGGACTGCTGAAAAAGTCTTCGGGCTACTCGCAGGGAATCTCGGCTCAACGAGGTTGTATCATATTCACGTCATGGCTTTTCCGATTCGAACCTGCGCGGCTTGCTCGGAAGAGTTCGAGCTGAAGCCAGATAAGCCCGGCTTTGCCAACCGCTGCCCGGCGTGCAGCGAGCCCGAACCTGTTGACCTCAAAACCAAGCAGAGCATGGACGCCGACGAACGCAAGGCGTTGATCGAAGCGAACGAAGCTCGCAGACGGGCGATGCGCGATCTCCTGTACCGCAAGGATAGCTAGTGGCTTTCCGCACCGAGGAAGGCGTAAGGCAAAATCCATTGGACCCATCAACCGCGGGTTTTGGTTGAAATCGTCTGTCGCTGATGTTGAAAAAGTCGTGTCCCAAAAACCCTCAGAAAAAAAATTGTGTCAGGATGCCCTACCATCGATTCTCTCGGGTTGCCTAGACATTTTTCTATCCCCCCCCAATGCTGACTATTTGGAGAAGAATGGACTTTTTCAACATCCGCCAGGTCTGATTTCGACAGTTGCCGCCCAGTCGCCTGAGTTTGATGCAAAGAAAAGCCCCCGGACAGACGGCATGGTGTCGCTAGTAATTCGTCTACGGCATCGGCAGGAAGCCGTACCGCGAATGGGGGAACGCGTTAGGCGACGAGCATTCAGATTGGATGTAAACCGAGATCGTTCGCAGTCCGCGATCCCGGAACCTCTCAATCCTGGTGGTGCTCAACGCTTCGTGGCTCTTGGCCAGACCATGCGATTCAGAATGGGACGCGAATGAGTTGGGCGAGGAAAGATTTGTTGTTTTCGAAATTAGAGGCTTCCCACCGTTAGCGGCAAACTGCAAGATTGTTAATGGTGCCGTGGCTGTGGGCGTAGGTTCGGGCTACGAAGGGCAGTTCCCAGAGCCGAACCCTTCCGATATGGAGATTATGTTTCTTGAACTCGTAGCTTACGACAGACGCAATCACAAATTCCCCGGCCATAGTCAGGCTGGCGCGGGCTGAGGTGGGGCGCTTTCCGGAGAGTCCCGACGCGACGCCCTCGCGGGGACAACCTGAAGTTCGACCAACCCAAAGTGCTTTCGTAATCGCATCTCCAGCAATGGATGCGCCGTAAACTCCAGTTGTGATCCAGAACGCCGTGTCAGCGGTTCGAGGTTGGTTGGTTCTTGAGAATGACGGGGCATCGGGCAGTTGTTGACCATAAGCCGCCGCCCCGCACAGAAGTAACATGGTAACTACGGTTCGCATAGACTTCTGCTCAATAGAGAGCAGGCGGGGGGCCGCCGCTAATTACGTAAATTGTTGATTTGGAACTATGGGGATTTTCGGACAGGGTGAAAATATTTGCTGATTATGGATGCATGGCCGACTGTGGCACGTGATGAAGAAACCGTCTTGTTGGCCTGGGAACGGAAGGAGGCCCTCCATCAGCATATCGAAAGTTTGCGAACCCAACTCAAGCTCTCGCTCCAGCAGGCAGGATCCCTCAGATGACTGAGTTCCAAACGTCCACCTAGCTATCCTCACGCCGGAGGGATTGGCACCAAACGCCCCCCTTTCCTGAGCGATCAGATGCCGCAACTGAGTAACCTAGTGGCGGTGACCTAGGTACATTGCGGGTTCATCCGCCGGTCGGGGGGTCTGCGTACCAGCGCTTGAACCTGGGGGCGAACGAGAAGGCTTACGGACGAGATGCCAAGACTTCAAACCGGACCCGGCAAATCCGGCCGGCCGGCATTATAGGGGGGCCTCGGAAAACGTGGCCATGGCGGAATTGTGAACCCACCTCGCAACCGAAAGGCGAGACTGTAAGCCCTCCGCGTAACGCCAAAGCGTCCGAGTTCTATCCCAACCATTGACCCGCTCTAACACCCATGGGCCGCTGGTAATAAAGCGGCAAGCTTTTCGGCAGTGGGGTCAGGGACGGGTGATGACTTCGTTGGAAGCGGCGGGAAGTCGGAATGGAACGCCGCGTTCCTGGTTGGCTTTGAATGTGGCCGGCAGATCGAGTTGGGAAACGGGAATCTGCTTCGCCCAGTATCCGTTGGTCCAGTAGTCACCACGGGCGTAGATCACGCCGGAGATAATGGAATAGTCGCTGGATTGTTCGCGATGGCCGTCGCGGAAGACAAACGTTGCAGGCGAGAGTTCCGTGGATGGCGAAGTCGTGGCCGGTTGCGCAGCGAACGCGTTTGGATGCTTTTCCGAGAGATGAGGCTTGGCTTCCGCGATGTAGTCTGGCTGATTGTTACGTGTGCTCGTGCCGCTAGTCTCTGTGCGGCGCACATAACGGTCGCCCTGCCACTCGATCATCAGCGGGCTGGCGGGCTTTGGTTCTTCTTTCGGGGCGTTGGAAGGGGCCGGCGAGGGCTGTGGCGTCTGCAGTACGATCACGGACGGGGCTTGTGCGTAGGGTGAAGAAAAATCGTCGGACCAGAAAGGTGATCCCAGATAGACAGCGCGCGGAAAGGCGGTGTGATTCGCATGCCCGCCTATGGATGTGACGGAGCGTGACCTGGATCCTGCTGCTCCGTGGCCCCGCTGCGCAGACAGGGGCGTCACAAGCATGACAGCTGCCAGCAGCGCGTTGGCGACGTTGCGCATGGGAGTGTTCAGTTTCCGCTGGGAAGTTCGGGAAGCTTGAAGTCGATTCCCAGATCGTCGTTTGCTTTCTGGGTCGCGGGAAGATCGAGATCTCCCAGTGCGATCTTCTGGCGACGACCCGGCGTCAGGTCAAAGAGATTTGTGCCCACGATCGCGTAGTTGCCAACTTCCTGCTTGTGACCATCCTTGAAAATCAAGATCGTGTTGGGCTGACTGGCAACGGGCGCTGGAGGCGGGACGGGACCAGCCGCAACGCTCGCTTGGGGCGCCGGATCTGGTGGCTTGGGAACTGCAACCCTTGCATCTTGCCGTTCGTAATCGTTCGGATAAGCGGAACCGGAACCACGCCGGTCAAAGATGGTCGGGCCGCCCTGATACTGATACTGATCCTGCTCTTCGGCGTCCCCGGCTGCCGCGGGCGCGCCCTGTTCTACGTCTGGGCCGCCGTAGGCGTAAGGATCAACCATCGGGTCGTAGGGGATGAAGTACGGATACACAATGTCCCGGCTGTGATCGTGATCGTGACGGTGGCGATCGGGGGAAACGAAAACCGGCGGCTGATGAATTCGACCGGGACGAGTTGGGCCCAGGCCCTTCGGACCTATGGAGGTCACGCTGGGAGGAACGCCGCCGAAGTCTTGATGTCCACCGAATCCGAACGAAGTAACCGAGGGCGGCACACCGTTGGCTTGTGCGTGTGCGGAAACTCCCAGAAGTCCAATCAGTGAGAGAGTGAGAAGCAGCGTCCAGTGCCGCATTGCGCGATCATACCCCAGTTGTGCCTGCATGGGATGTCCCCTTTTTCATTAGATGGGGGCAGGAGGCATTTCGTTCTCAAACACTTCGTTGTGGGGAGGTAATCAGAGTAACTCGTGGAAGAATCTCCAGGGGAGCCGGGCGAGGTTCGCTCTAAATCACTGCTCCTCAACCGGTTAGGGAGTTTACCCGGTAGGCGACAGGGTGCCCGGTGGCACTCTGTTTTCTGATACGAGCCAGTTCGCTCACGCTCCAGACTGCGTAGGCGGCCAGCAATCCGACGACGCAAGCCATCGCCAGACTGCGCTGCTTTGATTCGAACAGGTCGGCGCTGATCCCGGCCACGAAGACAAACAGGAAGGGGAGCGCTACCAGTTGAAAGCCGAGTCCTTGGTAGTGGGGCGTCACGAATCCTAAAATCAGGCAAAGTGCGGCGATGAGGAGTGGCGTTGTGTTGCCGAAATAGCGGGTACGCGACCAAATCGCGTAGGTCGCTAGCGCTACCGGAAGAGCGAGCAGCAACGCCGGGCAGTTCTGGCCGAGTTGCAGCACCATCTCGCGATACGCACCGGCCATGCCGAAGGTCTGCCAGGTGATTCCCAACCAGGCTGCGTGGTGAAAAGCCTGCCAGAACGCAACCGGCTGAAAAAAGTAAGCGGCGAACAGGATCACCACAGCGATCGCGCAGGCAGCGGACCAAATCACTACGACTGCGCCGCGGCGGGTCGGCGCCAGATACAACATGAAGGCCAGCGCCAACGGGACCATCACGATCAGCGAGAATTGGGATCCGACTGCTAGCGCCAGAGAAATGCCGAGTAGGACGATGCGTCGCCAGTTCCACAGCACGACTTCTCGGGGAGCATAAAGGGTGTGCGCGACCGCAATTCCTGTAAAAATCGCACCGAAGGCTCCCCACACGGCGCCGATCTCGGGCTCGGCGGCCCAGACCGCCGCGGCTCGAATGATCCCGGGCGAAAAGCAGTAGAGCGTCAACGCGACGAATCCGCCTTCGTTGCCGTACAGGCGGCGCGCGACGTACCATAGCGACGCTCCTAGCAACAGGCCGAACAAAAGGTAGGGCGCGCGCGCGAGCCATCCCCAATAGACCAGCGACTCCGACTGGAAGTGGCCGGGCCACACCAGCAGGGGCACCGACGCGATCAGATACCAGAGCGCGGAGTGGTCAGGATCGAAACCGTCGTTGTCGCGGATACGAGGTGGAGGTGCAGGAGCGAAGTCGGAGTGTGGATCGGGGGTTGTAGGGACGCTTCCCTGCCAGCGGTGGAGACCGGCGTTGATGCGGTACCACTCGCGCAGGTCCATCGATCCGGAGCCCAGGCTGTGGATTACGAGCCAGACACACTGGGCGAGGAAGACCAGCAGCAGGGCTCCGGCAAGCAGTTGCGGTTTTCCGAAGCGTTCACTCATGAAAAAGCGGCCCACCACAGGGAGCGAGTGTTTTACCATGGCGAGGCACGATCCTGCTGAACTTCGTGATGAGCGATCCAGTGACTCCACGTTCGTCGTCGCCCGAAGAGGAAACCAAACCAACACCGGCTTCCACTTGCGGTGATTTTTCTTCCACGGCAGACCCGGGCGAGCGCCTTTTCGAAGGGCCGGAGGGTGTGCACCTGGTCTGGCGAATTCTTATTTACCTGGGCACAGGTGGCGCGGTGGTGTACGGGCTGCTGTGGTTTGGAAAGTCGTTCTTTCCAGAACCCGTGTACGGGGCTGCCGCACTTTGGCAGGACCTGTATGGCGAAGCTGCCTTGATGCTGGGTGCGTTCTTGCCGGCGGCTTTGATGGGGCGCATCGAGGGACGACCGGTGGACGACTATGGTCTTCCGCGGCGCCAAGCCTTTGGAAAATTGTTTTGGGTTGGGGCGGTGTGGGGACTGATCGCGATCACAGTCTTGCTCGCCGCGATGCGCGTGGGACACGTGGTTTCCTTTGGCCCCCTGGCGTTGCACGGAATGCGCATCCTGAAATTCGCCGTGTTCTGGGGGGTTTATTTTGTGCTGGTCGGAGTATTTGAGGAGTTTTTGCTGCGCGGGTACCTGCTGTTCACGACGGCACAGAGTACGGGCTTCTGGCCGGCGGCCGCGCTGCTTTCCTGCTTGTTCGGAGCCATTCATCTGCGCAACGTGGGGGAGGGGCCGGTGGGGGCTTTAGGAGCGGCTGCGATCGGATTCTTCTTTTGCCTGACGCTGCGCAGAACGGGAAATCTCTGGTTCGCGGTGGGCTTTCACGCCGCGTGGGATTGGGGGGAGACGTATCTCTACGCAGTGCCCAACAGCGGGACGAACGCGCCGGGGCATCTATTGAGTTCTTCGTTTAGTGATAAGGCCTGGCTTACGGGCGGAACTGTGGGCCCCGAGGGCAGTGTTCTTTGCTTCGTGTTGCTGGTGCTGCTTTGGATTGTTTTCGACCGCCAGTACCCGACCGCGAAGTACACCGCTGATCCGGCACGAAAGCCAAGAACCACGGAAGATCCTCCCCTGAGCATCGCCGGCCCGCATCCTCACCAGGAATAGTGCACCGTGTACGTCACCACCGTCTCGCCGTCGGGTTTGATAGTGATTGCGAACTCGACGGTCTGAGCGTCTGTCTTGCGTGCTGGCGTGGACTGCTCGGCCAGTTTCCAGTTATTGCAGCGGTAGAGATGTTCGACCACGCGCACGTTGGCGGTTTCTTTCTTGTGGTTACGGACGCGGATTTCAAAACTCTCATCCATCCAATGCTGGCTTGATTCCACGTGATAGTTGGTGCGCTTGCGTTCCCCCACGATGTCAAAGGCATTGCCGGTGTAGACACGCAGGGTCTCATCTTTCGGTGTGTGGTCGATGGCGTTCTCGCCGACAAACTCGAGGTGGCCGTCGGTGTCTCGACGATAAAAGCGCAGGCGGCCCTTGGGAAGCGGGATGCCGAGATGATTGGCCTCGGAGTTCTTGAACTCCTCGATCACCCACACCTTCGGGTTCGATTGCGTGCCGTAGCTGGCGTCCTGACGGATTTGCTCCGGGTTGTAGTAGGTGTACTGGGCGAGCTGGGCGCCGTCGTAAATGTAGAGACGCTGAGCACCGATACCGGTGGCGCGCACGAATTCTACTTGCTTGGTTTCCTGATCGTGCAGGGTGGCGGCGCGTTCCAGCGTGTAGAGGTGGAATTCGTCGAAGGACTTCTCGCGGACAACGGGTGCCATCGCTTCATCGGCCGCGCGCATGGCCGCAGGGGCAGCCTTCGCCAATTCGAATCTTCCCTCGACCAGCTTGTTCACGTCCCCGGCCATTAGCTTGATTTGCGCGTTCTCGAACGTCTTGCCACTCTGGTTCTGCAGGGTGATCCAGCCGACGAGATCAACCAGATTGGTCTGATTTGCAGACCCATCGGCGACCACCAGGTTGTAATCGGCGTGCCAGCTCATGCCTCCGCTGACGTAGGAAATCTCGGCTTCGAATGGGCCGGGCTTGTCGGCTCGGAGCAGCCAACTCAAAGTGGGCTTGAGAATGGAATCTGCGCTCAACGCGGGAAAGAGCGGTTGTCCGGGCAGGCCGAAGCGCAGTACGCCATCCACTTCGATGATCGGCTGACTGTAGGCAGGCTGCTGGTATCCTCCGGCATAGCTGTAGCTCGGCACGTAACCGCTGCGCACGACTTTCCCCTTTACGACCTGTCCGGGCTGGATCATGAAGTCGATCGTCTTCCCTTCATAGAAAGAAAGCAGGAGTTCCTGCGAAACGGGATCGTTGCGGTAGTTCTGCTCGAGGATCTGCAGAGAGCGTCCGGCAGGGTCGCGCAAGATGACCGAGTCCGGCTCCACGTGCGCGGCGATGCCGACGCAGTTGATACGGTTCGCGCCCGCTTTCAAATCCAACGGAAGGTGCTCCCGGGCGACGAAGAAATTCTGGTTGTAGATAGTGAGTGCGGGTTGCGTGCCGTTTTGTGGCGTTGTGGTCTCCTGCGCGACGGTCGTTGTGGCCACAAGCAACAGGGTGAGTAGAAGCGGCTTCATGATGATCTCCGGTGGACTAGAACTTTTCACGTCCTGTCCAGAGAACGGGGTCCTAGCGGAGTCTTGCGGGAATGCTTCACAGCTTCGGGATGGAAGCTGGCACAGAAGTAATCAGTAGTAACGCGGGTGCGGCGCTTTTGTGAGTGGAGAACTTAGGAGAGAACTTGACACAGAGACCGGAGATGGTGAACCTTCCGCATGGTCGCATCAGCCCACCATTTCCGCCCGGAGACTAGACAGACGAGGCCGCGTTTCCGAGCGCGGGCCCAGAGAAGAATCTGCGACCTATCCAGTGAACGAGACGCCAGCCGCTCACGACCGCCAGCAAAATCGTTAAGCCCCACGCGAGCATGGCGGCAACGTAGAACGGAATCACCCCCAATGGTACTGGCGTAGTCCGCGAGTGCATCGAGACCATTGCGCGCCCCGATCTTCACTGGGTAAGCGGACGCCAGTTGAGGCCGAAGACTTGGGCATCAGTGACGGCCCGCAACGAAACGGTGATTGCCACCGTCTCGACTTGCCGCCCTCGTCTGCCCGGTCGAGCAATGCTCGACTCGATTCTCGCAGCCAGCCACCTTATCTGCCTTCTTCGATGTCGCCGTTCTGCTCCTTAGCCTCAGCCTGCGGCGACTGGCCCGACCGCTGAAACTCCACATGGAATGGCGGAATCGCCGTGGCGAGGTATTTGCGAAGAAACTCCTCCACAACCTGGGCCGAAGGCTCGGCTGATTCGTAGTTGAGATTGAGGTTAAGAATCTTGTCCGCGAAGAGATATAACTTCGCGCCCGGAATCTCCTTCCAATAACCGCGGGGATCGGGTCCGCGGCGAGCATCCTTATCCTGCAAATACGTGCGCCGGTCGAAGCGCAGCATGTCTGTGAGGATCAGACCCGACAACCTGCCCCCCGTGTCGAGGAAGTATTCGGACACTTTCCCGCGGTAGAGGTTGTCTCCCGTGGTGAGCACGTCGGCCCGCACAACTGTGGTCTTGTCAGCAAACACAAACGGAGTCAAAAGCGGGTGCCATTCTGAGATGCTTGGAAGCAAGATCTTGTCGGCCATCCAGCTGTAAACGCGGTTCCTCTTGAACCTGCCGTAGTGGCCCGCCAGCACACCCACCACCAGTCCTTCCCCCATGACCAGGACGTAATACCAGCCCAGGAACCGTGATTGCCGCCGAGCGACGCGCCCGAACGAATCCCAAAATGCTTGTTTGGAATCGCGGAAGGTCTGCTCGCTGTACAGACAGCTGGCCACAAGCTTATAGTCCTGCCCGACCGCTTGCGCCTGAAGCGGCGTCCCTGCCCCTCCTGGAGGCAGCTGACGGATCGCCGCCCCTGCGAGCAGGAACGGGATCGCAGCGGTAAGAAACGCGCGGGCGACTTCTTGAGTGGGTGTGCCCGCAACGATGCGAAGCGGAATGAAAAACCGCGAGAGGGCTCTAAAAAGAAGACTGGGAATTACCAGGTAAAGAGCCAGTACGAGCGAGGCACATAACGCGATCACGAAGCGTCACGCCGGAATGTTGGTACCGTTTGTTGTCGGAGCGATCGTGACCCGCTCCCCCCGAGGACCTCGAAGCGTGATGGAACGTGCGTGCGTCAAAGCCTTCAGAATGTCTTCTCTGTTGTGCACGATCTCCTCGCGCAGCCAGACAGGGAGAGATCCCTCTTCGATAAGCCCAGCCAGCTTGCTAAGATCGGTCGTCATAAATCTCCTCGTCTGATCAGATGCTATTCCTTACTACCGAGGATGGCAATTGAGGCGCCCGAAGTCAACAGGATTCGCGTCTCTGGCCAAACCGGACGGTTGGTGCAGTAATCGGGAAATTCTCCCACATTCCTTCGCGCCGCTTTCGCGATCTTTGCGGTGCAAGGCTTTTGCGTGGCAATCCTGTAGAAATACCGATCCAACCCATAGAATTACCCCTTGACCCTAACCATCGAAAAGCTAGTCTACGGCGGCGACGGCCTGGCGCGCCTCCCTGCCGACGAGCGTGGTCGCGGCAAGGCAGTGTTTGTCCCATTCGTGCTCGAAGGCGAAAAGATCACGGCCTCGATCTTCGAAGCTAAGACCGGATTCGCCCGCGCCCACGCGGAGAATATCCTGGAACCGTCGCCCGAGCGCATTCAGCCGGCCTGCCCCTATTTTCAGCGTTGTGGCGGATGTCACTACCAGCACACCAGCTACGAGAACCAACTCACCATCAAGTCCGCAATCCTGCGCGAGAACCTGCGCCGCATAGCCAAGCTTGGGCTGCAATCCGAGCTGAAGGTGCATCCTTCGCCGCCCTGGAACTACCGCAATCGAACCCGGTTTCAGGTGCGCCCCGACTCCCCCTTCGCACTCGGCTACTTCAGGATGTCCTCGCACGAGCTATTACCGGTCGAGCAGTGCCCCATCAGCGCTCCACTGATCAACCGCGCGCTCGGCGTCCTGTGGGAGTTGGGCCGCGCGGGACAGATCCCGCCCACACTCCGTGAGATCGAGCTATTCGCCGACGCGGACGACGCCCGCCTTCAGGTTGAGTTCTACCTCGACCCGCGACAAGACAAGGGCAAACGCATGCAAGCCGGGCAGTCTCTCGCGCATCGCATGCGCGAAACTCTGCCCGAAGTCGCGAATGTCTATGTCTTCGCCCAGAGCATCCAGTCAGCCCGAGGCATTCAAGGACAGATCACCGAGGAACTCGACTGGGCCCTGGAAGTTGAAGAGTTTCGTTACCGCACGAAGGCGGCAGCATTCCGCGTAAGCGGCGGATCGTTCTTTCAGGTGAATCGCCATCTCACCGACCAACTCGTCCAGCTCGTAGCCGCCAACCGCTCGGGAGAACTGGCGCTCGACCTCTATGCAGGCGTTGGACTGTTCACGACCGCGCTGGCTGCGTCATTCCCTCACGCGATCGCGGTTGAGTCGTCACAGAGTTCAGCCGCCGATCTTAAATACAATGTTCCTGCGAACGTGAAGGCCGTAGGCTCCGCGGTGGACGAATACCTCGCCGGGAAAGGCGCGAAGCTGCATCCCGACTTGGTGATCGTGGATCCGCCGCGCGCCGGCTTAGGAGAACGTGTCGCGCGCAATCTCGCGAAGCTGGGCGCCCCCCACATGACCTACGTGTCGTGCGACCCGGCAACGCTCGCCCGAGACCTGGTTCATCTGACGGGCGGCGGTTACCGCGTCGATCAGGTG
>Ga0137358_10000424_pt1 | contig 19159 bp, 27 predicted proteins | sample Mad1_20_16metaG_FD_105551 | JGI IMG/M metagenome (GOLD analysis project Ga0137358, IMG submission 105551) | Vadose zone soil microbial communities from Angelo Coast Range Reserve, California, USA - Mad1_20_16 metaG | ecosystem: Environmental > Terrestrial > Soil > Vadose zone | place: USA... | reverse complement strand
GCCGGATTTTGAGCAACGCCAAAATATGGGCTTGAAGTGAGAGACGATATACGTTGGTAAGCCCGGCGGAAGTCAACCTCTTGCATGGCACGAGCTCCCAGTTTACCGATTTCTGGTCGTTGTATGCTGGAAGCCGTGGCCAAACGATGAACTGCTGAGGACCAAGAGACATCCACTGTGACCGATAATGGTGTTGTGTCGTTATCTTGGCGAAGAGCGAGGGCAGTCTGGTATATGCCACCGCGACTAGTCAATTGAAGCAAAGAGGCGCGCGTATCATTCCCGGAGACTGGATGGGGGCGTGCTACGTAAAATCCAGCATGCGACCCACTAGGAAACCGACCAGACAGGTTGTAAGGCAAAGCATGACTTCGTAGCAAGCCGTCTTTGTCGCCGGACACGTCATAAACGCTGACAAGGGAGTTATTACGGGATGATAAAACCGTCAATTTCGCTGTGATAAATTCAGTAAATGAATCGCATGCCGTCCTCAAAAATTTGCGTCACGTACTGCTTCCGATGCCAACGGTATGGCTCGACAGGGTCCTATCGTATTCACGTTCATGCTTCCAGGCTAGGACTGGCCTAGTGTGGAAACGAGGGTCCACCCAGATTAGTTCGTTTGTAGTCACAAGACGAGACAGGCCGTCGTCAAGGTCACATTCAATGGATGCGAGTACGTCGGGAGCATGTCCTACAGAGTATAATTGGACACTACGTTCAGCCGCCTGATGTCATGAGGGTCAGCGTTTGCGCATGAACGGAATGAGTTTACCCGGAAGTCAATAAGCCTTGCGGATTTGGGTGACATCAGAAGACAGATCTCTCTATGCTCGCCCAAAGCGACCCTCCAAAAGCCATCATCAATGTTATCGAGGTTAGAAACACCCCCATAAACTTTCAAGCTGTTCCGCGCTGAGAACGTTATCGGTGCCGAGACTGAAAGGTTGTGCTCACGGGCTGCTGCCACTAAGTAGAGTATGTTTGAATACGCTCCCTTGGTCGTTGACGAGTGCTGCATATTCCAAAGAGCTGTGAATCCGGACGTCGGCTGCCACGCGCCCGTTCAGTTTAGAGGTGTTGATAGAGTCAATCTCCTCGACCTCTATAATAGCCGTCCTCTTGCTCTGCTTGGACGTTGGCAAGGACAGTGACAGCAATGCGGTCGATGAGAATGTCCTGACGCCCACCACGGTTTCTGCTCTGCATGATAAAATTTCTTTGTCAGAATAAGGAAATCTACCTTTGCTGAAATTACTGGACGTAGGGCAAGAAACAATTTGACGGATTGGTGTTTCAAATTTCGTTGCCGGATAATGAGAGGGCTCGGTGATGATCCTTCCCTCTGCAGAAAACTCCAAATTGGAAAAATCTATGGTGGCGTTGATCCGGCGCCTGACTAAGAAATGTGAAATATGCTCACTTAGATCACAACCACTTTCACCCATAGGAAATGCCATGAAACCCCACGGCCTCTTAGAGCCATCAAACACGTGGAAGGAAGCCAAAAGATCCCCAACAAGAGGATCAAATGCACGCAGAGAGCCTTCGAGCTTTGCCTCCTCGCTGACTTGCTCACGGATTAGTTCCGAGGGGACATCCACGTCTGGATAATAGGTCCGAAGAAAATGGGCCTAAATGGTGTGGGGTAAGTCATGGAAGAGCATGCCATGAAGGATATGTACACCATGTTTCGCGCGTTGCAACAATGAGGTTGTTTGTTGGTGGAGCCGCAGTAACCGCGTGTTTGGAAAGGCCAAGACGGCTTGTTCACCGCACACAAGTTTTCGCCCTGTACGAGTTTGTATCAGAAGAATGGGAAGACAAGCACCTCTCGATCGTACTGGATGCTCGGTCCTGGGCTGTTACCCATTGGAAACGACCCTGCTCATCTTCACGTAGGGTAGCAGAGGTCAGGGCACCACCTTCGAGAAGAGGGCAGGGCAAGGGTGAAGTTTCGACCTTTCCCTTGCGATTCTTCTCACTCTGCGCCTTGGTGTTGGATGGCCAAGTGTCCATTCGAGACCCCTAACTAAGGTTGGGTGCTGTTGGGCGGACCAAATCGAACCAAATCGGACCCAAAATTGTCATTTATTGAATACCCGACTCGCAATGACGTAAACAAATCGTTAGAAATAATTCGAAACAAAAGTCTAATACTATTCTTGTAGTCCCTCCAATTGACTCCATGTTTGAAAGACGGTGAGATGAGAGTAAGCAAGGCGAAAGCCACATCAACAAGGGAGACGGCAGCAAGGGTGAGGAGGGCACGAGTGGATGTGGGGAGAGCGGCAAGAGTGACATGTGTGAGGGCAAAGACGAGTGGTTGAAAGTCCGATTATGCAAAAGAGGCGCCACGCTATTGACTTGTCCCATGTTCCGTGTCTGGCCACTTGCTCGACGTTCTCCCCTTGGCACGTGTAGAAACATTCACCAAAGTGCGGTGGCCCATGCAGAGGCAGAGTCTACCATCTCCAAATGGACCCCAATGTCCCTACGAACAGGTGTTATAGCTCGAAAACGAGGTATGACTGCAATGTGGGATGAGCATGGTATACGCTTCCCTGTCACCATTCTTCAGGTATGTGATGTATTTGGTCACTGTCGTACTTGTTCTTATGCACAGCAGCTTGAAAATTGCCAAGTGACTGCTAATATCACCACCGTAAGAAAGGACAACTCTGAGTATCATGCCGTGCAAGTCGCTGCATCGGACAGGCCTGCCAAGACGGCGACAAAACAAATGCTAGGTCACTTCAAGAAGGCAGGTGTGCCCCCAAAACGCTTGGTGAAAGAGTTTCCCGTCACATCAGACGCGCATATACCCGTCGGTTTGTGCCACTTTTAAAATGCAATTTTGCGTATACTTACCGGAGTAGGGACTACCCTGTCTGCTGCCCATTTCGTTCCTGGCCAATTTGTCGATGTGATCGCAAACTCGTGAGTACACCCTTGTATCATTTGTCCTTATTAAGATAAAGTACATCCTCCACAGTATCGGTAAAGGCTTCCAGGGCGCAATGAAGCGGTGGAACTTTAAGGGACTACGAGCGAGTCATGGTGTTTCAGTTTCTCACCGCTCTGCTGGAGCGACCGGAGGTCATCAGGTATGTTTCAGTCGATTTAGCAAGTCAACTTGCTTCTCAATTTTGCGACTCGCAGGATCCCGGACGCATATGGCCCGGGAAGAAGATGGCCGGGCGAATGGGTGGCAAGCGCACCACAACGCAAAACTTGCATGTCGTCCGCATTGACAACACGCTTGACCTTGTCTTTGTCCGCGGCTGTGTTCCAGGATACGATGGCACCCACGTTCATATTCGTGACGCTAAAAAGAGGGTGGTCGCTCTTGCCCAGCACAACCAAGCAAAGGGGTTGTATGAGAAAGTTCTACCAAAGGGCGTTTCAGACTTGCCATTTCCCGCTGGGACCGAGGAACTAGCTAAATCGCTTCCGCCTATTGTTGTCGCACCGTCTCTGCGGACCACGAGTCCGTTTGTGCCAAGGGAATAGACTTTCCATACATTCCGGGTTAATGGAACCAACTGCCTGCCTGTTTTATCCTGCATCATCGTTACACAGTGTGATGCTGGTATCCATGGTTGCATTCTGTCTGTCTAAACCGCATCGTCCCCGGCGCTTAACTGTCAGGACATTGATGCTGCGCAGGTCGTGCCAAATTTCTCCGGCTTGTCAGTGATTAGGCCAATTTTATCACAAGCGCAACACTTGCATGTGGTCCACATTGCAACGCGCCCGACCTTGTCTTTGTCCGTGGCTATCTTCCAGGATACGGCGGGCGTCCTAGTCCGTTGTGCCAAATTGATCGTCGCTCTTGCCCAGTACAACCAAGCGAATGATCGTATGAAAAGATTCTACCGAAGAAACCTTTTAGACTTGCTATTCCCCGCTGGGACCGAGGAACCAGCTGAAAACGGTTTGGCTATTACCATTGCACAGTCTTCGCAGATCACGAGCCCGTTTTGTGCTTAGGGGATAGACCTTCGATAAAATCCGCATTGACCACTCTGCTTTTCTCTACATCAGATATATGATACAGGTATCCATGGTTGCGCCAGTCACGTGCCAGTGGTGTGTATGGACGAGCATATCAGAGATCTATCACTGGATCATCCAACAATGGCCACTGACCAGTACTGACCGCCCGTGATGCTTGCGTGCAATGCGGCGGCGTCCTGATATGACCCACATCATTTTAGGATATTACAACGCAGCCTGTGCGCATCACAACGCTCATAACTGGGCCCGATTTATAACTCCCAGCAGTCCTCCCTCTGTCGGCCGTTGTTTCTACTCAGCCCTCTGGAGCCCGGTTGCTCTCTCTGGAACTTCAAGTTGGTCGCGTTCTTTTACTCTTTCTCTTCTGTCGTTTCTCCCCATACTTTCGCTTCAACCTTTTCTTCCAATGTTTTCTTACAGTGTAATTTCGTTGCTCGCGCTTGCGACTGCATCCACGGCTAGTCCGATCAGCGCTGCAAGGCGTGATTCGTCGTAAGTTGCGGGGCACCGCACAGAGGTTTAAATGCTAAAATATGACTGCGGTCTCTTTCAGGATCATCGCCACACCCCCGCCAGCATGTCTTGCGAAAGCCAACTCAACAGCGCTCGCTGCCTCTAACATTACCTCAAGCGCAAACACCACTAATCTCACGGATACATCATCTCTTTCAAACTCAAACGTCACTGGTAGCGCGAACACTACTACCACGCAATGTGTAGTCTCCGCTAGCGCCCTTCAAGGCCTTATGTCCAGCCTGAATGGCACGGATCTTTCCAACGCGACGTCAACGTATAATTGCACCAACCTGGCCAACTCTACGTCTGCCGGTACTACGATCAGTTCTTCAGATAACTCTACAACCACGGACTCCACGAATACCGATACAGCCACGAATTCCACAGATACCTCCACAGATACCAGTTCTACGGGTAATTCTACAGCCACGAACACCACGGATGCGACTACGGCTACGAGCACCGGCGGCTCAACATCCGACAGCTCAGCCCCTTCAGCTAGCACCGCTGCGCCTTCTGGTTCATCCTCAACGGGCGATGGTTCTTCTGGGACATTCGATCCGTCTACGGGCCAGTTTACAGCCGACACCTCAGACCCATCGGGGCGCAGGAAGCGTTCCCCGCTCAGAGTTGTGTTGCACTCAATGCTCACCCGTCTCCACCGCAACACTCTTTCCCACCACCGCCGCGTTGCACAGTCCGACCTCCCCACCGTCGCGCAGAAGTGGCAAGATCTCTGTGTACGTCGTCCTCGTTCTCTCACCACCCACCACCTAAAACGCACGTACTAAATATGCACCATGCTCTACGCACAGCTCGCTAGCGGCGGCGACATCCTCACCGACGACCCATGTGTCAACTTAGCCGGCGTTGCCGGGATCAACGCGCTCCTTTCGACAGGTGGCATCTGCGACCAACAAGATAACGCGGACAAAATGATCGACTTTGCAAAGTCGCCTGGCGTCCAGAACCAAGACGCGCTCATCGCCGCAGCGATCGCCTACCGCAAGCACTCACGCAACGCCGACGACATCGGCGGAGGCGTCATTCCCTCGACTCCTTACTGCACCGAGCAGCCGCGCAACCAGGAGCTTGTGGGAATCGCAAACGAACAGCTTCCCGGTGTTGACCCTGGCCTCTTTGGCGGGCCCAACTCACCGATGGTCGCTTTTGGTGCGGGTATGTCTCACTGTCTTGATTGCGATGGAGTTCCTCAGGCTAATGGGCCTGTTTAGATGGCACTTGCCCTGCTGGCCAGACGCCAGACGTTTCGACCTGTTCTTGTGCATGAAGTGAAGCAGAAGCATCTATCTTTTTACTCACGATCGCGCCTCGCGCGAGTTCCGGCCCTCTTTTATTTTTTAATTTCGTGTTTTGTGATTTGATAGAATGCTTAAATACTTAAATACGCCTCATGTTCGATAGTACTACAGAATGAAACGTCTTATATGCTCCCGCCGGTATCATACATATCCTCCAGGTACAAGACATACAATCGTAAGAAGCCCAGAAAAGCGAGCACGTAAAGGCGATATAATCACGCGGTATCACAGAAGCCTAAGCGGGAGGCGAACGATTGGAAGAAGTAAATGTAGGGGTCGCTCGGCCATGAGATGAAGTGCTTAAGGTACTCGTCCGATACTGAAAAATGTCATGTAACCTAGACAACTTGTCCTGCTTCTCCTGATCAGACCCGTTTGCGGTAGTGGTAGTCGGGCTGATCGGTGGATCATCTCGGTTAAAAGTCGCGGCCACGGGAGAAGTTGGTTGTGGCTTGGATTCCAACTCTATAACAGAGTTTAAGACATCGACTTTGGTGTGGTGTACTACGACAGAAGGAGCTCACTCGAAAGGGTATCTGCAACGGCCACCTCCCTTTCTTCGTCTTCCGCGGCTCTGCTGGCCAGGGCACGGGAGATATATTTGCGGAATGCAGGACCTGTTGACTCAAGCATTTTGTCCACTTTCGTCTTTTTGTTTGGATAAGCTTTCAAGAAGTGATGAAGCTCTGTGATGCCCTCCTTGTGCATCGCACCCGTTGTCTCACTTGAAATATGTCCGATGATCTTGAGCAACTGAGCGTCAGGGTCCGGTTCCTCCATGGGCGGCGAAACAAGCCCATTGATGGACGAAACACTTCGACTAGTGTGGTGACTCGGAGACGACCGTCGCACTTCTCCCGACGCTCCGTCCGAAGCTGTCTCTGGTGGGGATGCGGGTCGACTAGAGCCTGGGGTCTCTGCCTGGGAGGTGAGAGGGGCTCTGTTAGGGCGTGTGGGGGCATCCTCGGTTGCAGCACGAGACCCTGAATTGAGGATTCTGTAAACATAAGGGTAGACGATGGTGGCGGAGGGGTCATCAAATGAGCCAGATAAGATGTCATAAACATCGTCACCATAATGGGCTGATCAAATAAGAATGAGGTCCAACATGCGTGCCAAAGCGGACTCACCAACGACATGCTGGACGATAATCTTCACAGTCCTGAGTGGCATATCGCCACAAGGGATGCGGTTGGTGGCACGGGCGCGCCACTCATTCGGGGGGACGGTTTGCAAGAAATGCTCAATTGCCGGAAACAGCTCCACTGGATCAAGTTTCAAATCCGTCAGGTCTTGGGGAATATTCCGGGCCAATTTCCATATGCACTTCAGAACGAGTTCCGCTACCTTGGCTTCCTGGGAGTCCGCGAGCGTGCCGTTCGACGGGAATGGTCGGACGATCTGAAGGAGAAGAGCGAACAAGGCACTAGACTACAGTTAGGCCGTTTCGAATCATACGATGTATTCGGATAACCCACCGGAACACGGCAATCCTGCGCCCCGTAGAAAAAAGGCGAAGCATTATCATGTTGATAAACCTCGACAAGTTTTTGACTTCCTTGTCTTGACTATCGTCAGTCTGTAGAAGACGCAGAGCCAATTCTTCAAAGAGGGCAGTGAGAATGTCAACCGTCAGGGACTCGGCGAGGAGCGGATTGTCACAGAACGCATTCAGGGTCTGGATCAAGTGCTTGGCGAGCCGAACATTGTCATCCGGTTTGTCAAATGCATGAGCCATCTGGAGCGTGACAGTTTCAAGGAGACCTTCCGTGTGTTCCGCAAGGTCCCGGTAGTGAGGAGATGATGGTCCAGTATCCGGACCAAGCTGGAGGACCTTCTGAATCTTCTTGAGAGCATCGACACTGCGATCCGAATCGCTACTCAGAATGCTGGAGATCGTAAGGGTGATACCATTCGCAGAATCTGGAGAGGCCTCCGGGTCCCCGGGGGTCTCCGCGCTCCTCCAAGATTCGACTTTGGAGTTCTGTCCGTTCGTATCCTTCGTTCCATTTGAATTTGAATGGGTCGCAGCAGGGTCGGTTGACGGAACAATGGTAGAACGAAGCGTTCCGGCTCGGCTTCTTGGAGGAGCGAGGCGAGAGGGCAACATGCTCTTGCCACGAGAGGGCGGGGATGCGGGTCCTGGGATGTGTGATGTTGGTTTGCCCATCTGCGACGGCCCTGGCGATGCTGATCTTGTGGATGTGGGCTGAGCTATTCGAGAACCTCCTGTAGTCGGGCTCCCTGATCGTGGGATGCCTCCGGGGCGGGGAAGAGATGAAGACGGGGATGCTGGCCTTGCAATGCCGCCGGTCAGCCGCGAAATTTGTGACGGTTGTGGCGCAAGAGCGTCTTTCCCGAACTCGCGCTTATCCGGTGTGCTAGGGCCGGCTACACGGCGCAGTCTCTCTTCAAGTTGAGTCTTGTCTTTAGGGCTCAGGGAGCCGACGTAAGACCAGACTTTTTCGCCTTCAAGCAAGTAGATCTCACTAACAAATTCGTGTGAAAAAGGAGAGAGAAAGTCGAACTCGAAGAGACAAACCTCAAAGTCGAAAGTGCGGACTTTCGGACCCCAGGATCCTTGTCCGAAATCATGGAGGCGATCATTGAGCAGTCCTTTGCAGGGTGGCAAGCCCCCATGCCCGATCGCTTCAGAATTCCTCCCAATTCGTCCAGGGATAGTTGACGTGTCTTGGCAACTTTCGATTTCGAGCCATGGTCTAGCACGAGCTGGAAAACTCGGCTATATGCGTACACCTTAGGAAGCGTCTGAAAGATTTGCTGTACGCGCACCCGAACGGGCTCGCGAGCGTCGCCAAACTATTAGCAATGAGCCAGACTGTTTCTGGTCTCCAATATCCAAAGCGCTTCCTCACCTTGTGAACCAATGTAGGAATGAGGCACAAAGCCTCGGGCTCTGTCAACTGGTACTCCACACTCCTCATAAATGCCAGCACGGCGTCCACCACATCTAGACACTTGGAGACCAAGTTTGATTGAGGCTCGTGAGCCTTGATTGAAACATATTTGAGTGCGAGGTCAGAGTTAGCGACCCCAATGGCCTTCGCTTCGTCCTCGGTCAGTCCAAGACCCTCGGCGCCTGAATGCAGGTCGGTGTAAAAGTCGCAAAGCATTGTTAGCCCATTAACGTTGTCATTAACCGCGTTGTGATCCTGGCTAAAAAGGTTTCCAATCAGGTCTTTTGAGGCGGACGACTCCATCTGGTGTTGGAGTAGATCTGCCAGATCCTTGCGCATCGCTCCCCCCTCGTTGACCCACTTGCCAACATCTTTCAGTAGTCGGACCCGCTTGGCGTCTGTACTTGTGCCATGTAATGGCAGGGGCTCATGAGAAGTCGCAGCAGAAACAGGCACTGATGTAGGCGCGCTCTTGATTATCCTAGCTCGCTTCGACCCCAACCCACCTAGTCTTGTTGAAGCGCGGGGCGTGGCAACCTCTTCAACGGTTTCAGGGTGCGATTCGGGACGCGGACCTGATCCTAATGGTAACTTTCGACGTACAGTCCCAAGTTTGCCTGCAGGCCCGGGTCTTCCCGCCGGTACTGAGCCGGTGGGCGACTGGGGTGGGGTAGATTCGGGTGGTGATGGTGGAGTAGGGGAGGCGATAGTGGGTTTAGAGGAGACAGCAGGTTTCGAAGGTGTAGGTGTTGAAACAACAGTAGCCACTGCAGGCGCAGCTGCGCGAGCCGCCTGGATGAGAGGCACAGCGGTAGACTTCGAGGCAGGCTTCAGGGAATTTGTCTGATGCAAAACTTGATCGAACCCGACGGAGGCAATGAGATAGGGTAGGAGTGCTTGTGTACCCTTACGAACATCGCCGTTGCGGTCGTCGAGACATCCTACTATTGGTGGGACCCAGCTACTCAGATCCAAGCTAGGATTCATCTCGTGCTCCTTAAGCCAATCAACAATCCATCCAAACAGTTGAGCTCTTTGAAGGGGCTGATTGACCTCTAGTGCAGCTGTTAACCCGTGGATGAGGGCATCTAGTCCCTCACAAGCCGTGGCCATAGCAGTCAGCGTCTGAATACCTGCTGCGCGGATGGGCGCCTTCTGGTCAGAAAGCACAGTACAAACTGGCAGCACGAAAAAGCGGGTCTGCTTCTCGAACGGTTTGCCCATCCCAGTGGCTATCCGAGCCACGATATCGAGCGCGAGTGTCTGGACCGCCTTGTTCGTATCGGTAACGCGCGCCTTCAGAATCTGTCCAATCTCGCCTATAAAAATTAAGTCATATCAGTTGGCGTTAAGGTAATAAAATGGTTAACGCACCCATTTGAGGCTTCAAGCGCTTATTTGCGCCCTGATCTAGAATGGCCTGTAATGTTTCTAGCGCCTCCTTCTTGGTCTTCCAGGCTTCACTTTTGGCGTCCGCCAAAATCGCGGTGCCTTTCATCAGCCCATCGATCTCCACGCGTGGGAAAAGGTCATCTAATGCTCCAGACGTGGCGGAGCCACCCTTGCCTCCAGAGCCTCCCTGCTGAGCCATGCCAAGGACGTCCGCTGATTGTCGCGTTGGTTCTGGAGGCGAATCGCCCTCGGCCTTATCGAACTCGCTCTGAATCGTAGCAAGAAGTTGGGGATTGAGGTCGCCTAGAAGATCGACGATACTTGAGCCAGCAAATGACTTCACCATAACCAGAGTCTTGGTTGCGCTTGTCCGCACTGCGGCATTGGAATTCTTAAGTGCACCCTTCAGAAATTCGATGATGCTGCGAAGCGATAAGCCAGCAATACCGAATTCCGACAGTGCCTGCTCGATCCATCCTAATGCATCAGCAAGTGCCTTAGGTGCCTTTATTTTGTTGAGCGGCTCGTATGCTCCATGCATGATGTCAGCAGACGGTGCCGGGAGACACCAGGGAAAACATACCTATGTTTAGAACGAATTGTAACGACGTTTTCTCCGCGAATGCAACCAAAGCATCGCTTGCAGGCTTCTTCAATTTAGCATCACCCAATTTCTCCGATAGATGCGGAACGGATAGCGCCGCGCAAGACCTCCCGAAGGATGGGCAACGCTCTGCAAGGGTGACCAAGATTCCATACAACTTGGCGGACACTTGGAAGTTCTTCTCCCCCCAGCCCTTCTTGCCAAGAGCCCGTACAACGACCTCTGCGTCGAGTTCCTCCACAATGCCCTCGACCCATGTTGTCATCTCTTCCAACGCAGCTAGCCGGGTCTTCCAATTTGCGTCGCCGAGATCAGTGATAAAATTAGGTGGGATAAGCTCTGAGGCGAGCGCCTCGGCATCCTCTGGGCTGTGCTTATACTTAAAAGTGTCAAGTCCACCTGGTTGGGCAGGCGAACCACCCTTTGTCGGCTTCGACGCAGCCGCGGTCACTGCTCCAGCAGCAGCTGACGCCGGTTTCTTAGTAGGTGCCGATGTCGAGGCTGGCAGTGCACCTGAGGTAGCAACTGGTCCGCCTTTCTTTGCCAACTGACGAGCAGGTGGCCCACGAGCTTTCTTGTCTGATGCAGCCGTATCGTCCTCAGCAGGCGGGCTTTGTGCTTCTGGGGCGGGTGGGGGCTCTTCCTTCTTCCGCACAGCTTTCTTTGGAGGCACTTTAGCGGGAGATGGCTTTGGCGGTGCGCTCGCACCAGCTTTCGCTTTCACAGTTGCTTTTTCATATGCTTCCTTGACCTTGGCTTTCCGGACATCCGCGAAACCAACCATCACCGCCGCGAGAGGGCGCTCGCCGACCATCTTCATGAGCGTGCCAAATGCATTGGCAGCCTCATCGCGTGCCCCAGCGTAAGAATCTTCGAGCAGAGTAGCCAGTATCTCAGAAACAGGTTTGACCTGCGGTGGAGCAATCGCTTGCTTTGATGACGAGAGACAGTGCGTGAGAAATTTGCAGGCACCCTCCTTGACCTGGGGATTCTTGTTGGACAAAGCAGGTAGAATGTCGCCAATAATGTCTGTGAGTGTAGTCTGCAATGGCACTCAAAAAGGGGTATTTCGAGGATAGTATACTTCACTTACCGTTTCAAAAATGGCATGTAAGGCTGAGCTTATCGCGTCGGTAACACTGACTTTCCTTTCCTTCAGGCGTTCCAGCATCGGAGGTATGACGATCTCCCGGTATCGGCCATAATTTGCCATGAGCCCTTTTGCGAGGCCCTCGAGACATTGAGCAGCAACCATGACACAGTTGATGTTTGCGTCACTCTGCACCCGCAATGCCAGCGCCTTGGAAAGCTCTCCGAACTCGGGTGCCCCCTTAATCCGAGGCGTAGCGTTAAGCAGGGTTAAGAGATCGTCAAGAAGTTCCTTCCGTTCTTTCCACTTCGATGATGTGAGACCAGCGTATAGCTTGGCAGGGAGATTCAGTGTGATATCAACTTCCTCGGCGAACTGTCGGGAGTCGGGAGGTGCAAGATCTGTCCCTTATCGCTCACATACGCTGTATATCATCTCAGATTGTTAACGCACCTTCTTCAGCAGCGGCAGAGCCATCTCCTGCATCGCCATCACCAGTAGCCGCATTCTGCTCTGCATCTCTCGCTTGCTGCCGTGTCATACGTTCCGGCTTTAGAGTGCCCTTCCCTCGTCCTTCCTTTTCCATGCCGTCCCAAGCTTCCTTCAACTCTTTTACCTGAACCGGCTTGAGATCCGCTAACCACGGTTCAATTCCGGGGCCCAGGTACTGGTACAGAGCATGCGCTAGGTTGCTTCCCTCAGATCGCACGGTCTTGTCCGAGTGGCCGAAGATTTTCGGTAGAACTTTGAGGATGGGCGTCGGTGGGGTGACATGTGTGCCGAACAGTCTGGAAGACACGACATATGTAAGCGGTGAACATGTCAAGTTGTGGCGATGAGCAACAGAGAACACGAGGGAGCAGTCCCGCTCTCCTGCCACACAGCCCTTAAGTGCTCGAGCTCATCGGGTGTTGGTCGCTCGAGGAGAGAAATGATACGAGATATCAACAGACTACTCACCGAACAATCTCCTTCAATACAGTCACAGTCCCCGCAACAGTCTTAGGTTGCTTTGCAGCCAGCCCAGGCAGTACATTGTCCTGAACACAAATTGCATCAATGCAACCTAATTAAGATTGATAACGATTACGTACCACCACGCCAGCACCACCGTTACCCACTTCAACATATTTGAGTGCTAGTTCGATTGCCTGATTCCTTGTACCGGCTCGTGTTGAACCAAAGCATTTGTCCACCAAGGCAGAAACTACAGGGTCTCTCGTTCTTGCAGCATTCTCGCCAGAAAATTTGACAAATGCTATAACGCATTCCACACCCTTCTCTTGTGCAACCGCATTTGAATCTGTGACGATCTTCTTGAGGAGGTCAGGATTGGAGGTGTATGGTCTGAACGCAGGGTCGGTGTCGGATGAGGTAAGTTGGAATGTTTTGACCAGTGTCTCATAAGCGCTGACGCGGGCCTTCCAGTTCTTGTGGGCAAGCCTGTCTTCGATAGAAAGAACAGAAAAGTCCTCCTCCTGAGGAGGTTGTCCATCCATGGAGGGAAAAGTGGAGAAAGGGTATTCGCAGGCCGGGGTCAACCGCGCCGACGCGCCTCTGATCTGGAGAACCACAGCGTGACCAACTGTGACGTAACGCGTTCAATCAATCGCGTCACACTCATTTCGCTGCGATGAGTTCGGACCGCCCTCCTGGCGCTACCACCGACTTCCCTCCGGGGTCTGGGACTCGGCTGCCTTTCCGCCCCCGTCGGGGCATCTGCCCCGAAACCTGCATCTAGGCCGGACTTCCCCTCCCTTTCCGACAACTTATGCAAGCCATGAAGACTCTGCGCTCTTAAGTTCTTGCGATCCACTATTTAAACCCACACGCTCTCGTCCGTGGCCCCTCTCACCCCCCTTTAATCACCCTTCTAGAATCATGTCCCTACCATCGAGTACAACCGTCCTTGTTGTTGGAGGAGGGCCTGCTGGCATGGCATGTGCCCTCTCCCTTTGGATATCCGGCGTCAAAGACATAGTCATTGTCGATGCAGCAGAAAACCGTCAGGGTGACCTTTCATCTCGTGCATTTGTTCTCCATGCCGCAACTTTAGAGGTGAGACCTCGCGAGCGCTCTGTATGCAACCTCATCTCACCCTATACCACGACAGGCACTGGATCTTCTTGGCTGTGCCAGCTCTCTGCTCGAAGACGGGATCAAGCTTTCCACAATGAACTACTATGACCGCTCCGATAACTACTTAATGGGAATTGACTTCGACAACGGGTTGATGGGAAAGAGTCACCTCCCCTACTGCTTGCTCATCCCTCAGCATATTACTGAGACCGCTCTCCGCCAAAAGTTGGAGAATGTCGGAGTCACTGTATTCCACCCATACAAAGCAGTGGGAATGAAGGAAAATCCTAAAGATAGCAGTCTTGCGGACGTCTCATTCGACAATGGCCAGTCTATCACAGCTCGATATGTGATCGGTGCAGACGGCCCTCGATCTACCGTACGTGCTTTCATTCCTTTTGTATGATGACACTCTAGTGCTAACTGTGGCCGTTAGATACGCGAAGTATTAGGCATTGGCTTCTCGGACCCCCAGCTTGCCCCCGGCCAGCCCGAAGGGGCCAACAGTATGGCGCAGATGGTCATCGTCGATATCACATTCACTGAAGAACCCTCCATTCAAGACACATTCTACGCTGTCCTCAGCGAGAACAGTTTCTGCGCCTTAGCCCATCTTGCATATCCCACGGAGGGCTCAAAAGACGCCCAAGGAAAAACCATCTATCGCCTAGCCTGCGGCGTACCCGTCAGCGACGGCGAAGCTCCCGCAAAGGCATCAGTAGAGTACTGCCAACAGCTAATCGAGAAGTACGGTGCTCACTCGCTCAACTCTGACAAGAGCAAGAACCCGCGTGGTGTCCGCGTCGCTGATGTACTGTGGGCAACGCGCTTCCGCACGCGCTATGCCGCCGCGGAGACTTTCTTTAAAAAGCTCGGAACCGGATCATCCGGCGCCAGTGTCTGTCTCATTGGCGATGCCGCTCACATACACCCTCCCGCTGGTGGGCAGGGTATGAATCTCGGCCTCCGTGATGGAATCTCCCTCGGTCCCGTTATCGCTGCCGCGCTCACAGCTGGCCCATCACCCGAGTCAGACGAGAAAGTGCGCGCACACATGGCCACGCGCCGCGAGCGTGCGGTCGCCGTGATCAAGGTGGCGAAATTTATGGCTGGTACAATGGGCATGTCCCCCTCTGTCCAGGCAGCGTTTGCTTGGTCGCCGATTAAGATGCACACCATCCGTGACTGGGCGTTCTGGGCATTAGGGAAGTCGCAGCGGTTTAGAGAAAACCTTGCATACAAGATCAGCGGTCTCGAGTCGCCTTGAGACCACTTACGTTACGTTTATACCTAATGTAATTTGTTTCTAAGATCGATTATAGTCTGTACTCATTTCTTGGCCTTCCAACGTGGTGTCTTAATGAAATTGCCCGCTAATCCGCTCCTCTGTCTTCCAGCTTGGGCTCAGATGAGAACTCAGTTCTTGGAATCCCCTCAAAGTTTGCGATCTCACGAAAACTCGACCCAGAGCACGTTCTTTCCGGGCCCGTCCGATGACTTAGTAAGAGGACTGAAACGCCCGTTCCACTCGTGCTCGCTCGACTAAAACTCTGGGGTAACTCGGCCCATCTGCCGATATATTCAAACACCCATTTCTTGCCCAGCTGGCCATCAACACTCCCTTCAATGTCCAAGCCCTTACCGTCGAGCACAACTATCCTTGTTGTTGGAGCAGGTGCACAGCAGGGGTAACACTTTTTCAAACTTGAGGTATGGTCACTGATGTACTCTACATTTCAGGATATGTTGGCACCGCAGTATGTTCTCCGACTCAGGTGCCAGAAGTCTGTATGTATAGAACTCCTTTTTGGGTGGTGGGCAATATCAAAATTGAGTTGCATCATGTGCTTTACTATGCTACTGACACTGCAGGCATTTTACAATATAATACAATTCAGTTGCTCTTGACTGACCAATCAGATTGCAGTATTTAGCCAACTGAATTGGTTTATATTGTAAATTGCCCACAGTGTGGTTGATAGATCTGACTTGGCAGTAGTGTGCAGTGCTTGTGCCATGTGTGAGCACACTCTTATATGTCATCTTCTATGCCTGATGCCTGTTATTGTTAAGGTTCCTGCAATGCCAGATGATGCTGGTTCTCAAAGAACTCCAATTCAGGATGTCTCAATGTGTCCCACTATCAGGCAATTCAACCAACTTACACCACTAGTATCTGCCATGATGCATTTCAAACATGACAAGTCATGCCAGGGATAACATCCATCCTAAATCAGTTTAAGTTTTTCCTAATCTGAGGATTAGAATAATGTCTGTTCTGGTCTGAATAGGGAATTCTCGAGAATGATGTATGCATTTATCTCACCCAATCAAACATCTATTCATTGCTTTGCAAGAGATGCACCAATGTCCAATACAAGCTCCCAGACCTGATCTATCCAGCCCTCAACAATGACTACGGCAGCCTCTTGCATTGCCTCCTCCGTCTTCTGGTGCCTTGCAGCGGCTGCGTCCCTCTCTTCGACCATGTTTAGGTTGTGGTACAGAACGGAAATGAGAAACTGCACATCTGCAAGTGAGCGTAGGATCTCAAGAGTTGCATAGTCTTTCTCTGCAATATCGAGATATGACAAGGCTTCGTGGATGGCGTCCGGCGATCGCTCATCCGCTGCGATGATACAGCGCGCAAAAGTAAAGCAGGCGAGGGCACGCTGCTCGAGATCGTCACCATCAATGATCTAAACCAATGCATAAGGCTCGGCGACGCGTCATAAATCAGGCCGCTCACTTGTGGCATAATCTCTTCGAGGATCCTCTTGCAACGTTTAGTCATACCAAATTCAAGGCCTACGTCGGCGAGCAAGATGATCGCCGTTCGGTATGAACCATACCGACACTGGAACTCGGAGTGCCATAGCGCTCTCAGAAGCCGCTCCACTGCTGCGGAAGCCTGGCCAACTTGCTGTTGGGGAGGCATCAGCAAATTCTAAGAGATTCAGAATCAAGCATAAATACCTGCATCTCCAAAAATCCGTATAATGGGTCTCGAATGATTGATGTAGTTGATGCGGTAGCATCGAAGAAATAATCTCGAGGGTTGAAAGTCTCAGTGGGGCGCATCGCTTTCAATAGGTCATTATACTGCCGTAGCTGGCCGCTACACACGTCCCAATTTTGGTTGAGTTCAAATGGCTCTAGGAGTATGTAAAATGGACTCAACCGCCTGCTTGCCCTCAAAACCATAATATGCCAGATCTGCGAGGCCCACTGCGAGTAGTCGTGAAGACTCAGGCCTCTCCAGACATCAGGCTCAAGAAGAACAGCAATCGCGTCTTGGTATTTCCCTTGTCTCGCGCGCTGCGGGCGGTGGTCAGAGAATTTCTTTACAAAGTGTGACAGCACACACTCTGTAAGCACGATTCAATGTCACCGTGATTACATTGTTGTTGTCTCCACCGACTTCGTTAAAAGTGGTGACTATATTTTCTTCGATGACGGCCAGTTTCTCGCACCCTGTATCGGACTTAACAAGGCCAAGAAGATCTACAACTGTTGGTCTCACCTGCTGCACTCCAGACAATAGATTGAACCGCATGCTGGCTCCATTGCTCTGAATCTTCAAGGAAATATCCTTGCATATCAATCCAGTGATCATAGAAACCAATTGCCTGGATGATCTTTTCGAATGCAGCACTTAAGGGCTGCTCCTATCTTCTGGTTCAATCTCGCAGCGAAAGTCGATTTAGGACAGGATGCCTACACATTTGACTCTCAGGAGCTTCTCGACATCGAAAAGGACCTCAATCGGATGAAGGCCGGGCTGAATCTCGTTGAGAGTGGGCTTGTGATTCTCATGTCTCGATGGAAGCCGGTGTAGCAGACTACAACATTATAAGACGCGAATCAATATAGGTGCGATAACGGACATACCCTTGGCAATGTTGTAGCGTCTCCTTGTCTCCTGCCAGGCGAGATATTTCAATCGCTTCAGTCAAAAACTGGATATGTCAAAAATCAAGACTGTTTAAAGAGGCAATTGAGAACGACGAAACCTTGTGAGCTGCTTCATGCTCGTGCTGAAGATAGTGCATGCGGGAAAGGTTCAAGAGAGCGTGTTGACGCACACCACTACGTGCCAAGTTCAAGATCATGGGTTTTAGGATAAGGAATGGGCTTACTGACGAGTCGTTTCCTTCATGAAAACGTTGTTCGAAAAACCGTCGTAAGTTTTCGGAGGCCGAGTTCGAATCTCCGGTAGCGACTCCGCGTTCAAAACTGAGTAACCGTCAGGATGGAATAAACGTGAAGGTGCAGTACGAACTCTGAGAAGGCATCTGGTTCCGCCCAGCGGTATTCATCTGCATGAGTCTTCAATAGTAGAGTGTCTGACAGAGTTGCTCAGCTAATCCCTCCCTTACGATGTACGGAACACCTGTACCAAATGTGATGAGATCCCTCTGGAAGTGTTCATATCCATCCGTTATGCTCCCGTTTAGCCATTCATGGTAGTCGTGACGAAGTTTGGAGACACCCGCGAAGGACAACTTCATGTACGAAACAACAGCTCTCCGGCAAAAATAGCCAAATATTGAACGTCGGCTCTACGAAGGGGTCAGATTAATCGTTAAAGCCGCGATGCGGTCTCACGATGTCCGCCTAAAAAGTGAGTTGGACGACTAAGACATATCGTCCGAATGCATACCTCTTCTCCGCTTTTATGGTCCACATATAGGTAGGAAACACCTAAGACGGAGGATCAAGTCGCGAAAGACCCATAAAGCGACCATACAAACCGTGGAAGAAGTTTGTCATGTGGTCAACTGACACAAAATCCATGTACTAACGCCTAGTCATTGGGAAAAGTGGGGATGACCTCAGAAAACCAAACCCACTTTCGGCTGGAGGGACTCGAAGAATGGTTTCGCGCCTTCGTCGTCGCTGCGAGGAGCATTCTTAAGAGCCTCTAATAGCTTGGGAAATGATCTTGGATGTGTCACCTACAAGGAGGGTTCGACTGGAAAAAACATTTGTGGATTGGGAGGCACACCTCGACAACCTCTTCGAGTAATACTCTATGAACCTGAATGAGAAAGGAAGGGTGAAACCTCTTGCGGGGGTAATGCCGATATAGCAGCATTATAACCATGAGCAGGCTGATATGATGAGGCCTGAGTATATTTGGCGTAGGCGGCGATTCGGGCTCCTCCATGACTGACCCTTGATAATCGTCGTGGTTGGTGTCAGTGTCAGCGCGTCG
>Ga0137358_10000419_pt1 | contig 19195 bp, 24 predicted proteins | sample Mad1_20_16metaG_FD_105551 | JGI IMG/M metagenome (GOLD analysis project Ga0137358, IMG submission 105551) | Vadose zone soil microbial communities from Angelo Coast Range Reserve, California, USA - Mad1_20_16 metaG | ecosystem: Environmental > Terrestrial > Soil > Vadose zone | place: USA... | reverse complement strand
GCCACGCTTGATATTTGAAGGGTATTTGGCGCTCCAAATTCGCTGCCATACGAGTCCGTACACAAGCACGATGCAACAACTTCAACCTAGAGGGAACTCCCGCATGGCCACTGTAGACCACCCGCACCCGGTTTGTCCGATGGTAGCGGGGTCATGTCCTATTTCCACTATAAGTTCGTGCAACCGCGACTCATTACAACGACAAGAGACTAACTTTCATGATGGCCCAGATGGCCGAGTAGGATGGGAATTCATTGCGTATGTCCACAGTTTCGAGGCAGGCACGTAGAAATTGTGTCACCTCGGTATCAAAGCTGTATAAAACCATGCCACACATGTGCGCGAGCCCTAGTAAGTCAGATTGCGCGCGACAGTAGGGAAACGAAGTCGTGCACGCACTGCGAATTGGAGCGTCCTGGGTGCGCGATCACCTGGCGTATCAGGAATTGTTGCACGAATTGGCTTAGCTCGATGCTACACAGGATGTGAGTTAGCCGGAGTAGCCGCGGGCGTAGCACCACGCCGGACAGCTGGATATCGCTGTACCGCTTGATAGGACGTCCTTTTGGTGGTGACACAAGCAAACTGCTCGTGTAGAGCCGGTCGCGCACCGGCAGGGACGTACCGAACGCCAGCTGTGGTGGCGGTACCACGGACATCTGCTGCTCGAAAGTGACGACCCAGCTGGAGCGATCTGAGAAGCTCCGGTACATTGGTTTCAGCTTTGCAAGGTAGGGAGGTGAATGATCCTTGATGACGGGAGTCCCGGACTCTCCGCTGCCGAGTTCGTCATCGTCATCATATCGGGCCGGAAAAAGTGAATATGCGCCATCAAATGTAATGACGTCCGTCAACTCTGCAAAGGAAAGGGATCGTTTGCATCAACCTTTTGTTGTGCACAGGCCACATGCGCACCCCGCATCCCACATACCAATTGGGAGGTTTCGAGGCTTGTCTACGGAGTTGAACGAATCTGGCTGGTTGGCCTGGAGTACGACCTTATTAATAACTTGGTCATCTTCTCTCTTGAGGAACACGAGTTCGTGCCCGCGCATCTCCACATCGTACCCGGCACTCGTGAGAAAGTCGTTTACCGCCTGTGCGTATGATTTGTCTACGTACAGGCTCATTACCGCAGTGGGAGCATCTGTGCCAGAGAACGATGCGCGCGCAAGGAACTCGTACGCTGCTTTTCCGAATATCGTGAGGCCCGTCTCGGCTTGGAGAGTCCGGAATGCGCGCACAACTGCAGCGTCAGGCAGGAATTGCTGCAAGAGGCGCTCCGGTTTGTATGCAGCACGGAAATACGAGGCGGCGATGGGATGCGTGGCTCGACATGTCTTTGATAGATTGATGATGGTGCGGGGGTTGGAGAAGGAAAAGATTATATCGAGGATGACGTCGATCACGATGATGCGCTGGCCCAGAGAGGGGAGATCAATTGACTTGTGTGCTGATGGTTGGGGTGTGTTGGATGCATGCTGCAGGATCATCGCTGCCGCTGTTCCTCGTCGTCTGAGAGGTTGGGAAAGCACAACGATGTGGCAAATTTAGATAGAGCATTTAATGCTGCGCACTGGCAGACCTACGCACCGCAATTGCCTTTACAGATCAATAACAAGCGCCCTCCATCACTTGGAACGACCAGCTAAGTCCAATGACTGAATACACGTTGCATTCAACAATGAATATGGTGTCATAGGACAGTAGGACATCTCATTGCTCCTCGGAGGAGAGGTAACGTAAGGAGGGAGATAACAATTGTTTGCCATTCAGTTGGCATTTCTGTGACGGCTGCATTATGTTAATCGATTATAACAGTGATTGCACTTTCTACAGCGATGGAAAGTCGGTTTGCAGACGCAACTCTTGAGAGGAACTAGAATTGGAATGGATTGAGTGGACAAAGCAAGAGGTGGACTACGTTGCCGCCTCAGCTGAGGTGATCACATAATCGTGGCGAGAGAAACATCACGCCGGACGACTGACTTACTGTAGTACTGTTTGCATATTCTCGTCAACGGACCTAAGCTGGCACGGTTCACTTTACGGGTATCCCAAATTTCCAAAGCCAAGTGAGAGACCTTTGATCTTGACCGAGACAATGAGCTCTTGGTGTTGGAAAAACCAAGACGCGAGTGGGATTGTGTGGGCAAACGCGGGTGCCCTGGGAGTAAATGCAAGTCCTGTACTACTCATACTATTGTGAATGGAAGGGAACATTAGCAGAGTACTAAAAATCAGTGTACAGTACTGAAGAATGGCGAATGACGAGCCGCGCGAGCTCGACTAATTCAACAACACCTGCCTATTTTTTACTATCGTCATGTCAAGTTTCGTTCAACATGGGAACGACGCTGAAGAAATCCAGCCTCTGCAGCGGCCACCGTCACCACCTCCACACACAACCTTTGCTGTCAGAGGTGTTCACGTACGCCTTGTATCCCCGCCAACTTTCGAGAGATATAGCCATGACAGGGGTGTCTGTCTCGTAGACACCAACCTTCTCCGCTTTCCGACCTCGTGACGTTCGTATCACGTCTACGCAGGCAATCACACACGTCGCTTGGAGCTGCGATGGGAAGAAACTAGCCGCAGCGGGAATCGACAGGGCGGTACGGGTGTTTCAGCCAGAAAAGAGCGTGCGTTGATTTGTGGTATATACCAATCCGTATCTCGAGGCTGATACCTCAACCAAATTAGATGGAGACGAGATCCGCATCCTTGTTCTCCGGCGCGCATAGCGATGAAGTCGATTACGTTGCGTGGAACCCGACTCACCCAGAGCTTTTCTGCTCCTCGAGCCAAAAGGATAGAAGGATCGTGTTCTGGGACGCAAGACGTATGTCCCGTGTGCTTCTTGTTTGCGCTTCGCAATCATGATTTGACTTTCCGTTTTTTTTTCTCATGACCAGAAAGCCGGCATGTCCAACAATTCACGCTCAAGGTCTCTCCAGTCCAGATCAACTACGCGCCGGACGGCGAATCATTGCTCTATGTATCATCCGGAAACCAGCTTTTCTTCATGTCCTACGGCAAGGATCCCGACGATCCTGCAGCCCAAGCACAGTGGTCTCCCATGGATCGCGCTCCGGTACTTCTGCGCTCTCTTTCACTGTTCTTGCATAGTGTAACCTCATCACAATCGGTGCTTTGGCAGCTGACGGCGTCAACCGCGATGTTCAATCATACGGGTGACAGCGTGATCCTTACCCACATGTCGGAGCACGCCATCCGCATCGTCGACGTACCCTCTCTTGCGCTGCGCGAAAACCTCGCTGCTCACGTTGGCGGCTGTGTTGCTGCCGCGCTCGACCCCCGCGGTCGTTACCTTGCCTCGGGTGGGCACGACTCGATAGTGAACTTGTTTGACACCAGCGAGTGGATTGCAGCCCGGACTATCACCGTTTGCGAGTGCGTGCAGCGCCGTCGATTTCCCTTTTCATGGATTGGATTGGGCCAAACCTACTGATTCTCCCCATTGTTTCAGGCAGGCCATCTCCGACCTTAGTTTCTCCCACGATGGCGAATACCTCGCGATCGCGGGCGCAGGAAATTACATCGATATTGTGTGTACTATCTTATTTATTCTTTTGCGGTTATCATGATTCTGTTGGTGCAGTGCGCGACGGAAACAGGTGTGCCGCTGTATCGGGTACCAGCGCTAGCCAGCTCACCAAAAGTAACGTGGCATCCTTCCAATTACGTTATCGCATACTGCGGGCAAACGAAACCGCGTGAGGGTGGGCCGGCCCCAGTTGCTGTGATCAGTCTCTTTGGCCCTGGGTCGTAGATGCCGAGGCTATTTCGATCTGTAGCGGCTCGATGCGGCGCAAAGCATCCAGCCGGAAATATGACTCGGAAGCATTTCATTCTGGCACATAGTATACTGTCGGAACCGTCAATGAATAACGTACATAAGCCAACGTGGTATTGGGGAGATCATGTTATCAGCGCTCTGATTTAATAACATTCTGTGGTGCACGAGGCAAAGTCCGAACTCTCTCCCTTACCGTGTGTTTCCCATATAAGAATGAACCCCATGCACCCAGCGAGCTTCAACCATCGTACGGAACGGCTCTCCACCGGACAAACGTATCACTTTGTCGAACAACAGCCTGTGAGTTACCCTGACAATAATTCGGCGGCGGCAACACGGACTATTCTCTGCGTTCACGGATTTCCGGACATATGGTGAGTGACTGTGTCGCCGGCATGAAATGGTCTCCCGAATTGTTGTGTCAGGTATGGCTGGCGGCATCAGATCGGTCCATGGGTGCGTGCCGGGTACCGTGTTGTAGCGCCGGATATGCTCGGGTATGGTGGGACGGATAAGCCACTGGATGTGGAGGAGTACTCAACCAAAAAGTTGTGTGCGGATCTCGCTGCCCTGTTGGACATTGTTGGGGTCTCAACAGCTGTACGTTCAGGGAATTGCGACTACAGGTTTTACGCTGAGGGTCATAACTTAGATCGTGATTGGACATGATTGGGGTTCTTATATTGCGGGGAGATTCGCGTTGTGGTACCCAGATAGGCTGCTGGCACTGGGGTTGTGAGTCCTTCCTTTCTGTCTATCGAATTGCATTCCCAAGACTTTAAGATTGTCTATTCCGTTTACACCTCCGACCAAGTTGTACTATTCACTTGAAGACGTCGTCAAGAAATCTCCAAACTATGCATATCAGCTGTACTTCGCCAACCCGGAGTCAACGAAAGAGATCGAGGCAAATGTGCGGAGAACTCTGTTTGAGGATACTATGTGTACACGTTGACCTCCTGTACACAGCTCGAACGGTTTCTACGGCTGATGTTCGCGTTTGACGTGCGCCAGAAAGGTATAACACTTGACGGGAATGTGAGGGAAGCAATCATGAATCATACTGTCACAATGCCTTCAAAATCAATCCCTCCATTCACAAACAGTGTTCGTGTAACTCTCCATGAGATGCATTTACAAAGGCTGATACTTGAGGTGCTCACTAGGAGCTCCAATACACCACTTCACAGCTTCGCAACATGAACGGTCCGTTATCATACTACCGCACCACGAAAATACGTTTCGAGGAGGAGCAAGGCCAGTTTTGGTTATTCTCGTGCGTGAAGAACGAACAACTGAGGCGAAAATTTTATCCGTAGCCTCACAAATACCAGATCATCTGCCTGCTGGACTGCCTGTGTTACATATTTGGGGAGCCAAAGATCCATCTGCGACGCCCAGGTTTCTACCGAGGATGAGAGAGATGATAGCTGTGTTTGAAGAGATAGAGCTTCCAGATCAGGGACACTGGATCATGGTTGGGGCAAAGGAGGAGGTGACTCGGGCGGTGTTAAGGTGGCTGGCCAAGTTGGAGGTCAAGCCAAGGCTGTGAGTCACGCTGAGTTTTAAATCCGACGGGGCTTGCCGTGTTCCAGGTTGCGCGCAGTGCCTTTCCTTTCTTCACCGACTAACCCTCTGTCTCATTCCCTTTCATCCTCGACTGTTTCTATCTCTTGCATTCTTGAAAAGTATCCTTTCCGACTCTTTTACATCTCTTAGCCTGCCCCAATTTTGGTACCCCCTTTCTGTCTCGTCTTTTTTCTTTCCTTGGCCCGCTCATGCTTCCAAGTCTTTAGAATGCCTGCTCCAACTGCCACTGCCTTGAAATCCACAAAGCCAACGCCATCTGCAGTTCATCGCCCGTCGCCACACAAGACCAGAACTGCTAGGAGGAGAAGGGCAAATGGTTTTCATAGCGATGATGAGATAGAGCGCGAGGCGAGATCAGATTCTGACACCGATGAAGATGACCATTCTTCTGTCGATTCAGAGACAGATTCAGAAACGGAGCCCGCATCTGAGGATGTGCCACATGATGTTCATCCCACTTTACTCAGCCCCAGCACTACGCCACCAGCCATTGATGGAAGCAAGGATGCTGACGATCATGCACCACTTCTGGCGGCCTCGGTAAACTGGTCAGAGATGGTTGTAGATGAGGTGGCTAATGGTACCACCGAGCTTCCCGTCGTCGACTTCGCCGACCTCGGCTCAACTGTCATCCATGCAAAGGCGCCTCGTACCCCTGCACCTCGCAGAGCTCCCAAGACGAAGCGCCCGGTTCCACATCGTCGTTCATCTGAACCAGTGGCAGCCCCTACGTCATCCCGGCCATCCCCTGAGTCGCCTATTCCCCCCACCGCACCCGAGGAGCCCATCTCTCACGCCGAATCAAAGCCTACATCCCCGCCAGAACCTCACCGCCGTGGGCGAACAGCACGACAAGCATATCAGGAACGATTAGAGAGTGATCCCTCCTATGTTCCCACCGTGGGCGAGTTTTGGGGCCATGACGATCGGTTGCTGGATAAAGATCTACGCAGTCTCTCTGGATGGTGGCGTGGACGTTGGCACGGTGGCGCACGAGGGCGCGCTTTTGGTATTCGCGGACGTGGGCGAGAGCGTGATCGCGGAGACACCGATGTAGGCAACGACAGCCACTCGATTGGTGAAGTACCGCGCTCGCCACAGCGCGATGTGCCACCGGTCGATCGTCAATGGACACACGATGGATTCGAGGAGCTGAAGCGTCGTGAAGAACAACGCTTTCAGCGGCAGGACCAGTCCCAAGAATCCAATGGCAACAGCCGTGGTTCCCGGGTTGGCTTTGCTGCGCGAGGACGAGGATTTGTAAGGGGGCGATTCTCCCCGCGCGGCATCATCCGCTCAGCTGACTCGCCATCCTCGATGACACCCCGTACTTGGTTCCTCATCAAGCCAGAGCGTCCATGGACAAAACAACACGACCTGTTCCTGTACTCGGACCCCTCTCTGCGTCCACGCCATGGACAAGGTCCCACATATCGCGTTAAACTCTCTGGAACGCGCCCAGCAGTTATTGTTCAGACCTCAGTACAGCCCTCTCCACCTCGTGCCCCAACACCGCCGCGTGACACAGGGAATGAGGATGGTGAACTAGTTTTCACCGTGTCATTACCTCGTGGTGACCGTAAGCCGGAAGTGACCAAGGCTACTCCCACGCCTGCTCTGGTGGCCGCCCCTCCTTCACCAATACCCACGACGTCTCCAGAACAGGTAACCAACGGAGCAGAAGTATCAGTGGTATCGGGGCCACCACCAATATCTCCTGTTGTCGCATCTACCACTAGACCGGCATCCCCGCCTGTACTCCGTGTAATGACTGAGGAACAAGCTGACGCAACCTCTGAACCTGCTGATGACCCATTCAAATTACGCAATCCACCACCTCCCACTGTTATCCCTCTTGCTACACCTACCTCTGCACAAATTAATTCCACTACAAACACGTCCAGTGCAGCCGTATCACCCTCTGCACTGGCACCCATATCGCAGTCTGCATCTGCGCCCGAGGGCGGGCTCCTCTGGCGCTCTCCACCCCCGCATCTCCAGTCGACTTTTACCCAACCCGTACCCACATCCGCGCCCTCATATACCTCAACATACACGTATGCTCCCGTGTCGGCACCCACACTACCACCTGGCGTTACCCTGGATGCAAATGGCATACCTTACGAGCTCTCGACTGGTCGGCCATTGTATCTAGCACCACCACCCCAGGTTCATACACCGGTATACATGATGCCATACCCACACATGCACTCGCACGTGCAGCACCGGCCGCATGCCTCACCTGATCCATCGCTCTTCGCCCCACCTCGGCAAGGCTCGCGGATCGAGATCCGCAGGCCAGACGTGCCTTCTGCTATAGAAGACTCCCGTCCTACTTCAACGCAGACTCAGACACACAGTTCGAGGCCTTCGGCGTTGCGCACAAGCGCCTCCGCACCTGCCTTCATTCCGTCTCATGCCGTGGCGGTTGCGCCACATGAATTCTATCCTAGCCCACCACCCGAGGCAGCATCTGCTCCTGCCCCGGCAGCTGTGATGGGATATGCGGCGTACCCACAGCCACCGTACTATGCGTATGGCGGACCGGAAGGGTACCCATACCCGCCCCCGCCGCAGTTTGTCGAGTACGATGGGTACAATACGGACCCTCGTGGTGGGTCGGCCCCGGCGCAGCCCGCATATTATTGACGGAAATACTTGGTATGAAGTCAGTGGTGGGCCTAAACTTCCCCATCGCGCTCTCGTTCACCCGGTGGCCTCTGTCTGTGCTGTAATGGCCCCGCCAATTATGATACTGACTGTTGATGGTTTCACTCTTTCATCGTTCAATCGCCGGTGCTCGGTAAGTAATTATACACATACAGTACACAAGTTTCCTTTAGCATGAATCCTTTTCTCATTCTCATGGGGTTAACTGTCCCCTCTGTTGGCTTTGTGTTGCCGCCTTTTTTGCTTGCTTTTTTCTTTTGCTGCACTTACGACATTCATGAAATCAGCGTTTTTTTCGGTTTCCTACTACAGTTGTGCATCCTTTCACCGAACACACAATCACATACACACCCGAGTTCTGCCTCTCCCATGCCCGTGCGTTTATAATTTGCTTTTTGGCTTGAATTGTCGCAACCTTACTATATCACCTGTAAACCATCCGTGGTTGTTCTGGCGCTTGCATTGTAGCCCGTTCTCCCGCCTATGTGCAACTGAATGAATCATTCCTGACAATGATATCTAGAAACGCATTTAGGTTCCGTGATGGCATAAGGAAAAGGAAAGACGGGATGTTGTATTTCGGACGTCTATAGTAAGGGTACACGGCAATATCTCAGTGGTGGGCTTCATGGTCGAAAATAGGACCAAGGGGAGGCTGAATGGAGGGATAGGCAGGTAAGTGCAATTAGAAAAATGTCCCTCTGATAGTGGAGTGGTTCAGCACATACAGGCAAATTGCGTTCCCTATATGTTCCCGGCCCAGCGAAAGCAAGAACAAGAACAGAGTGAGTGAAAAGAATTCTCATAAGATCGGGGAACAGCGTACCACTTTGAACCCCCAGGGAACGTTGGATCTGTCGTAAGTAGATGTCGTCGTATAGATGAGCTGAAGCATGAGCATAACGAAAGTCTTTAGAAACGCACGGATGTAGGGATCGGGGTGACGTTTACGGGCCAGCTCCTCCTCTGCCTTTTCCAATATCGTAGCAAGCGCACGGGGATCGTGGACATTCCTTCGAGCAGAGATTTTCAGAAAAATGGAGGACGGGGGATGGTATGTCCGACGAAACGTACCGATTGCGCTCAAACTCTGCGCGGACAGCGCAGGCGCGGGCACGGAAGAGGTCGTAGCGGACGACCCAGTTGCGCTCATTTTCAAGCATGCGCTTGTAGAGAGATTTGACGTAGCGTCTGTGAGCAGCTGAGAACGGCGACGCGGACATGGCACGAGTGACGATTCGGAGTCGAACGGTCAGTGAGTGATGTCGGTTGATGACATAAGCACTCTTTCTAACCTGTGCCAGTGACCACACCCTGACAACTTTTTAATGGACCCACACTCGAGACTGTCGCAATACAATCAACGCCCTCCAAAGGCAGGCCCTACTATCTCAAATCAAAGGCAGATGGACTCGCTGCCTCACCACCCAAAATCTCCTTCGTTAGACGGCTTTGCCAAGCGATCACAACAACGCACTGGCACGCGCCAGTCTCGTGCTAGACACAGAAAATTGTCTTCGTCCCTCTCCTCGCCCGATGGTCTCTCCCGTCCCATCGCTACGAACTCTAGGATTAAGCAAGGAGAACGGCTTCGGAAGGACATGTATCTCGCCTTCGTGAACAATGCCCTACAACAAAAAACCCTCGTGCGCAACCTCGCCTCTCTTTCGTGATTTAGTTTATGCCTGAGCGCATGTGGTATGTGTATACAGGGAAATAACGAGTCATATGACGTACTCGTTGACCGGTTTAATATTAAGAAAACCGCCTTTGATACTCCCTCACCGATCCCCCAGCTTCGTCAATGGCTTCATGCCCTCATGCATGTCGTCTCGCGCCTTGATCGCGCACATATGGCACTCATAGAAGCCATCACGAGGTTTCCCTGGATGACCATGGACTCCAACCTTGTGAAGACGTACACCTCCTTTATCGAGATCCTCGTTAGCGCAAGACCAGAGTATCTCTCCCTCGTGCTGGGCCGCATCGCGCAAGGCTTCACATATCGTGCGTCATTCACAACGAAAGAATCGAATTTGTCACTGACTCGACTTTGGTGTTGTCCGGGCAATTTATTTTAGAATCGGGTCTGCAAGCTCTCGAAGCTGGTCTCCCTGAGTCCTCCTCGGCGCCCCTCACCCGGCGCATAGTCTATGACCGTATACACCACCTCTTGCGGCATCTCTTGGCACTCGTTCCTACACTTCCATCCACTCTTCAGCCGCTCCTCGTACAAAACTTTCCTCATAAGCGGCAGTCTCACCTGTCACAGATTACCTATATCAGAAATATGCTTCGCATTACCGATTATTGCCCAGAGATAGCAGACAATCTACTGTCGACGGTCATCGATCGTGCAATCCAGATGGATGTGAGTTTCTGTTGTAGCTCTGGCTACTTATGGGACGGAGACGCTCATAATCGTGCATAACCCAGGTAGAGATACAGGTCGAGCTTGAGGAACTCGAGGTGTCAAGAGCTTCACAGGAACAGGCAGAGCTGTTTGACCTTGATCCGTTCGACATTGTCGTCGGTCAGGAGCAGCTGAGCGATCTAGCAGAGGATGACGATGGATCCGAGGCTGGCGTCGACGGTTTTTCTGACCTGTCTTCTGAGGCAGCTGACCTGGATGATGATGATGCACCGCCTAAAGATGAACCCGTCGAGCTCGGTCGCATAACAGAGATGGTCAACAAGCTTGATGCTGTTCTGAAGCTCCTTTTCGACCACTTTGACCAGCAAACTTCCTTTACATCCACCCTCACCTCACCATCCAGACCGTCAACTCCCGCAACGTATAGTCCCCCTCTATCCCCTACATCTACCCTTCCCACATCTCCACATCCGAGTACACCTTTGCCAGCCGAGCAAAAAAATAGTCACGAACTGCAACTGGCACAGTTTCATACACTCCTCGCCGTCTTCACTCGTACGATCCTCTGCACTTTCAAGTCGCGCTACACGCAATTTCTCCTCTTTTGGTTCGCATCACGCGATGCCGCTTTTGCGGACCTCTTCCTAGGCGAGCTCGTCGCCCACGCCTTGCTTGAACCTACTGAATCGGTGATTGCCCGTGCCGCTGCTGCAAGCTACGTTGCGTCGTTCGTCTCGCGCGCCAAGTTTATTGGCGCCAGTGAAGCACGCGACACGGTCCGGGTGCTGTGCCGCTTCCTTGAGCACAATATTGACGCATACGAGGTCAGCGACGGTGATGTTGCACCACCGAGCGTTTTCTATGCAGTTGCTCAGGCCATCTTTTTAATATTCTGTTTTCGGTGGAGAGATTTGGTTGAGGGCAGTGAAAACAGTGATGCAGAGGGTGACGAGCCCGAGCAGGATACGTTGGTGGGCCCGCCGAAGAGGATGTGGATGACAGAGCTCAATATCGTGCAGCGAGTCGTCGCGTGCTCTCTTCAGCCTCTCAAGGTGCCCCTCATACTTTCTTCCTCTATGCACTTGTCGATTGTCACAGCTGACTTGAACTAATCTAACTAGTTCTGCTCCGAGAATGTGGTGCGCCAGTTCGCGCGCGTCGCACATGCCACAGGCTTCATGTATATTTACCCGCTTCTCAATGCGCCACCACCGACGACGGCCCGCACCGAGTGGCAACGTGCCGTGCTTCCTGGCAGCAACAGCGACGGCGTCAGCGCTCTGAGTGAGCTCACTTCCTTCTTCCCTTTCGATCCCTACAAGCTTCCGCGCTCGAGTTTGTACATTGAACCGATATACCGCGAATGGGCGAGTGTCGCGATTGAAGGCGATGATGATGACGAGGAGGATGAAGATGAAGATGAGGTACAACAAGAGATGCAGGACGGACCTCCTCGACCCTGGCGTGACGAGGTGGATCATCTGGACGTAGAGGCGGATGGACTTGGCGCATCCTTTGGTGGGATGAGCATCAGCCCTGTGTATGGTCCCGCGCATACGGCATCCGCCAACAACCCGGGAATTAAGCCTACTATCATATGATCCTGATCCCCGGACGGCTATTAAAGGATTTTGTACATCTGCTGTAGAATCAATGAACAAACTGGAATTGTGCAAACAAATGATTATTAAACTCCATTGCGTCAAAGATGTCCTACAGCGTCATGGTAGGAATTGTCCAATGTTGTTGGTTCGATCGTTGAAGTTGGATCTATTCACAGTTTCCCGCGGCGCCTCACACTGGCACCGTGACCTACGTCATCGAAACCGCACTTACTCTCGTTTGGATTCGTGCTGCGCTTCAACGGGGATTCGATAAAAACTGACGGGATTTATCTAAATTTAGTCGGGGGTGCACAAAGCGCGTACAGTACGGCCCACAGTGACCGTAGCAAGCGGAGCGCGTATCAGTCACGGGCGGTAATGAACGGGAGTCAGGTTCTTTTTTTTCTATTCATTCACTCATTCATTCATTATTACGGCTTTTGTGCCGCTGTTTCCGCTTCACCGCCGTATTTCAGACGTGAAACATGTTGCAAGTTGGGTACTCGGGTTGTTTTGAACGACACTTTCAGTATCATCGCGGCTCTCGCTTTGCTGAGAACCTGAGACAGTCCTTCAGCTTCTTCTGCAAGAACGCTTTCACGAAACTTTATGTTCTTACGCCCCCTCGTATCTAACGGTTCAGCGCCCACGTCCCAAGATGATACCACTCATGCCCACCCTTGCGTTGGCCTTGTTCTCCGTGATATGCTCTGCATTCGTCATTCTCCGCATCTTACTCTCTACTCTACCCCATCCCCGCCCGCTGGGCAGAAGAGTCTATCCTGTGCGCTTTTCTATTTCTTTCCCCCTATGTCTGATATACCGCCCATCACCGATATTCATTATCTGTCAAGTTGTCTTTTAGCCGCCTAACTTCTTCATCAGTCGCCACAGCTGGCAAGAGCTATGTTTGGCTGGCACTCTGCGACGTCTTTGCGGTGGCCGTGTTTGTCTGGGAAGCCTTCAGCCAGTGGATCAATTCTTCATCCGGGTCATCGAGTAAATCTTCCGGAGTCGTCTCTAGATCTGCCGCTCGACTTTGGCTAGCACTCACCTTCCGCCAAACATGTTTTCTCATCATTTCCGCCCTCATCCTAATCCACGTGCGTCGTCAAAAGTCGGTTTCCTTCGGTTACGCACATTGGTATCTCTGGGTGCCGCTCGTCTTCTTGGCCAGTGTGTCCACCGTCGCGGTGGATTTGATTGTGGACAGGATGCCCAGAAGTTTCCTCATCGGTTACATCGTATACTCCTTTACTACTGCAATTTTGAATACCGTTATATTCAGCTCCCTCGTTGGCGGTTTGATCATCATAAAGCGTAGCCTCGCGAATTTCGAACTCGAGCAGGCCAGGAAGGTGTCTAACCCTCCCGTTGAAACACCCGAGAAGCCGCCGCAACTTACCCTTAACATCGACGCCATTCGGGAAGATAGTTTGTGGGTTACATCTGCAGGAAGCCCTCATCGCCGCGACGGGCCTAACCCTCCGTGCTCTCACTCGGCGACTTCGAGCCGCACGCGCACGAGCCAGAACATAGCCACTTTTCCATCAGACCAGGCACCCCCTCCCCGATTCCCCTTCTGGCCTCCCCAGGGCACGCAATCATCTACTTCATCGCGGAATCCCTCGCCACGCCGAGACGACAGCTACGCAAATGACTTCGGTTATGCACCGTTCCGCAACCGTGCTCAGTCCCTCCGTGCGGCGGCGGCAGCGGCAGCCGCCTTGACTGTAAGCTCTCAGGGCTCTTGGGTTTCATCGTCCCTTGGCACGCGTCCTACCCTTTCGGCATGGTCATACCCTACTCAGCGCTCAACCCCGCCTAGCCGGGTCCACAGTGCCGTGGAGGATGCGACTGTCCTGGCCTGCGATCAGAATGCACCTTCGGCTCCACGGGCTGAGAGGGGTACAGCCTCCCCTGCTACCGCCGCCGCGCGTTCACAGGATATTGAGGTTTCCACGCTGCGCATTCTAGCCTGGCTAGCTGGTGTGTGGGCGCCTTTGGTGTGTCTTTGTTCTTGCGACTATATAACACAATATATCTTACTGAGCGCCTCTACCCTAGATATTGTCTTTACCCTACCTCACCCGCATCAACAGTTCCAACTTACAAAGCAACGAATCCATGTCCACTTTCCTCGTTATCAGTGTGACGATCTCCTCTCCCATCTTGGTACTGAACTCACTGCTGCGCCATCCCATTTTAATCCCTTATGATATTTTCGATGCGCCTCCTACTCCTCGTTCTGTGCTTCGCTATGCGCCTTCGATGATAAACAGTGCCTCCACACTTGCTTTTGGGGGGTACTATAGGCGGGAAAGCGGGATGAGACTCGTCACGGGTCGCTCGACAACTGATATCAAAGATGGCGCTGTCAACTTGAACGAAAAAGGTCATCGCATGTCCTTCCCTCGAAAGTTCACTCCCGTGCGGCAGCGGCAGCTTTCTCTCTTATCCACGAATGATGCAAAAGACCCTTCGTCCCAACCAAGTCGGAATTGGCACAACGTACCAGTGCCAATGCCAGTGCAAGCCCCCGAGGCTCCCGTGCACTGGTATCTGCCATCTCCGGCACCAACGAGAGTCGATTCGGATTTTCGCCGACATTCCTCCATTCATCCACACGATTACATCACGCCCGGTCAACACATCACCCATGCCAATGGCCACACTAGAGTAATCCGGCCAACTAAGTCCCTTTCCTTCCGCCAGCTTTGACGGAGATGAACACCTTCGATTCAGGAGAGCGGGCGAAGAGCGTCCATGTCATGTCATTCTTCATCTACCCATCGTCATATTTTTTTTACTTCATCGCTCTACAATTCCTGGCACCCAATGTCGTATGATTTCATCTTCCACCGCACCGCTGTTGGCAACGCCGCTAATGAATTTTCCATAAACACACATAGGTTTAGTTGCATATTGTTATCCTGTATCTAATTCTCCATATATACATCTCTTCCATCGTCGGGAGATGATTTGTGAAACGTTTATGCATTTTTTTCGACACCGACATGAGCACAGGGACACACTACAGATTTGACCGGCTGTACAAGAGTTTGAAGTACCCATGCACTGTGGTTGTTCTTCAGGCCAGCCTTGTCACATTGACTACGGAATAAATAAATAAAAAAAGGCTAGGAGGCGATCGGTGTTTATTCAGAGCTTGGACTGCTCAGACTTGACCACTCTCGCGAACCCACCACCAAGAACAACCTAGAACGTGAACAACCAGAGTCAATCAGAATGATAATAATAAAACTCTTCCCAATCAGGACCCTGCGGAAAGAGACATACCTTTCCTGTCCTCGTATTCTTCACCTCAAACGCGACCTCTGTCGTCCCGTCGGGCGTCTTCTTCACCTCCCAAACACTTGTCTCGAGCCCGTCCCCCGGTATGACGGGCGCGGTAAAACGTACGCCAAAATATCGCAACGCAGAGGGCACGCCTCCGCCAACAGCCTTAATGATTGCGCGAGCGGCAAATCCGAACGTTGATAGACCATGCAAGATTACACCACCGAAACCGGCGTCCGAGCCCACGCGGGGGTCTGATTCCATTCAGAGATTCTCCGTATGTCAAGGAAAAGGGAGAGGCCATGCGTACCGATATGAAGCGCGTTGTAATCGCCAGAAAGACGATATATAAGAGCCTGTTCGGGTAGCGTTTGGTCTCGGATGACCCAGTCGGGAGCGCGGTCACGCGGAATGGGCGTGTGTTGCGGTGGAGATGCTATGCTGTGTGCGAAGGATTTGCCCGTGATCTTTGCAGTCAAGTAGAATCCTGCGGACTAGGAGGGATGGTTGGTACGTCAATCGCAAAAACGGAAGATAAGAAGGATGGAATATGTACGCACGAAGAGACGGGCATAAGGGGTATCATGGGGGTCTACGAGAAGGGATTCGCTCTCTATGATGACGCCGGACTCTAAGGTAGACTGGTTTGTATGTCGCACTACGATGCAAGGTGGGGGGGACGAACTGTTCTCGCGGATAGAAGCAAGACGCTTTTTGAGCTTCCAGCCGGGACCGCTGATGAGGGGGAGAGGTTTGAGAATTTCGATGGATTGCGAAGCATGAACGAGACGTCTCAGGTCGAATTTAGGGAGGCCCTTGGTGGTACTGCTTTCTCTCATGCCCTCATTAAAGTTTACGACATCTTGGCCCGTTCCTGTAGAAGAGAGTCAAGTTGATTGACTCGGAAAATGTAGCCGGGTGATCGTACCTTTGAAGCCGAGGACGACTGGATAAGTGGGGAAGGCAGAAAACGATGGGTCTAAGACAGAGGGTTGAGTACGTCTTGGGAGGAAAATCACAGGTGTATACCAAGTTCTGGAGTGGGAGTGTTGAGAAGAAGGGTCAGGACTATGAAAAAGAGGGAGTAATCAACATACCGTATACGAATTGCTTTTCGGATGTCTTTGCACCGATGCCAACGGCATATGTGAGGAGGTCTCGCTTGTTCCAACCAACCTAGGTCTGCAGATTGAGGCGAAGAGTTTGATGGGGCTCAAGCGAGCATGAACCTACAGACTGAGCTGCGAACTCCTCGCCAAAAAGTTTCTCGAGTTGGACGGACATCGCCGTTATCATGATTGTGATGACGGAGGCGTATGTGCCTGTGTTTGCCAGATACGGCGATGAGACTTGGCCCACATATCCCAATACCCCGCAACGTACACTCTGCCCCTCAGCGGCTTCCACGTCCTTTTCTTCTCTCTAATGCCCGCCACTCACTCAACCCGATTAACATAATTGCATGCACGCCCTACAGTCGCTTGTACAACTCCTCTCCTGCTTGTACTAGTACTCCGACCACTTCGGCGGATGTAGACTCGAACGTTATCACCCAACGGCTTTCATCTAAGAGTAGCCAGTCAACACCAATGCACGAGTACGACAAGCTGGTGAAGGCTGGTAAACTGACATCAGACGACTACCAGACCCAGATTATCCAGAAACTACAAGCTCTTCATGATGCCCTGAATCTGTATGATCCCCCACCATCAGCAGGCCCTCCATCTCTTGTAAGCATCTTCCCCTTTACTTTTCGCTAAGTCCTCAGTTCACGTCATTCACGCCTCCAGCTCTCCCGCCTTTTCTCCCGTCCCGCACCAAGTGCAGCGAATGCTGACAGACCGGGGGGATTATATCTCTACGGTGACGTCGGGACAGGCAAGACTATGCTTATGGACATCTTCTACAACACACTACCAACACGCATCACCCACAAGCGACGGGTGCATTTTCACGCGTTCATGCTTGATGTCCATAAACGAATGCATGTCGCCAAGGCTGCCGGCGCAGGCGACCCGTTTCTGCCTGTCGCACGCGACCTTGCAGACGAGGCGCACGTACTATGCCTGGATGAGTTCCAGGTGACGGATATCGCTGATGCAATGATTCTCCGACGGCTGCTTGACGCATTGCTTGAGCATGGCGTCGTGTGTGTTTTTACCTCCAAGTGCGTTACACCGCTACGTGTTGCATTAAATCCTAACACAGAATATGCTTGTCAAGTCGCCACCCGGATGACTTGTACAAGAATGGCATCCAGCGTACATCTTTCCTCCCTGCGATCGACCTTATAAAGACACGGTTAGACGTCACGGACCTTGATTCGGGCACAGGTCCGTTATTTTTCCTTCGCCACCCCTCTTCCCTTTTCACATATGAATACCTTGACACTCCAGACTATCGCCGGGTACCCCGCGCTCTCTCACATGCCTACTTTTCACCGCTAGACGGCTCTACGCGTGCAGCCATCGACGCACAGTTTACTGCACTCACCGAGGGCATTTCGATCCAGGAAGGCAAGACGATTCGTATATGGGGTCGAAACCTCACGGTGCCACGCAGCGCAGCGCACGTCGCACAGTTCAGCTTTGCAGAGCTGTGTGGACGACCACTTGGCGCAGCGGATTACCTTGAAATCACACAGCGATTTAGGACGCTGTTCGTGACGGACGTCCCTCGGATGGGACTGTCTGAGAAGGACAAGGTGGATAGTGCCACTATTTCCCGTCTCACGGACTTATGCTGACCTTCGCCTAGGCGCGGCGGTTCATTACGTTCATTGACGCATGCTACGACAGCAGGACCCGGTTGTTCGTGTCGTCCGAGGTTCCCATCTTTGAGATCTTCTCTGATGACTCGGAGGCTGGTTCACGCGGAACACCATCGGATCACATGCGAGCCATAATGGATGAACTGGTTCGAGGCCACTTATGTCATCGCTATCTATCTAATTGATCTGATAGGGTTTACCAGCCGAGGTCGTGGGTGCCGCGTCAATGCTTAATGGCGAGGAGGAACTCTATGCATTTGCGCGGTGTTGTTCGCGCTTGGTCCAGATGGGCAGTGCGGAGTGGATGGAACATTCAGGGTCAGGGAGGTAGCCACATGCAGTATGTGGCGCACGGGTCAAAGGCCGCGCAAGCGTTCTGTCTCAATCCACTTGGGCCCCGTGCTATAATATACTATTTTATGTGGAGTGGACTGTTAGTAAGACTGCGGTGAGAATGACTCCAGTTAGGCACTGCGGTGTCGACGCATTTAAATACAATGACTGACGACCTGTGAACAACCTTCCTCTCTCTCGAGCCCCAATCACCACCGATGTCTGCAGTCTCCGAACGAAAACAACTGCCAGTACTCCCCATCGACGTCATCTATCCGATCGTCTACCTGCTCGCTCTCGATTTCGACACCGAAAACTTAGACTTGTACGTGCGGAACCAGCGTCGGTTGCAGCGCGAGTACTACTCCAAAGACCTGCTCAGTCTGCGCATCGTCTCCCGCACGTTCTGCCGCATCGTCTCCCCACGAGTGTTCCGCACTCTCAAGTTGACGCACACCCTGGCAAGCACCACGGGCTTCTTGGCTATCATCCAGTCGCCCTGGGTTCGCCACCACGTGCAAGCCGTCAGATATGAATACTGGGATCCAGGTGAGTACAATCACAATGCTTGATCGCACGCCTCTCTTACAACAATCGGATGACCGGGAAAACAGACCCACTACGATATGAAATTATTGATTCTGCTGTCATTTCGGAGCGTAGCAATAGCGAGGAGATCCGACAAGTGCTGAACCATGCCTTGTCCCGACTGCATGAACTCCCATCCCGCAGAT
>Ga0137358_10000417_pt1 | contig 19210 bp, 14 predicted proteins | sample Mad1_20_16metaG_FD_105551 | JGI IMG/M metagenome (GOLD analysis project Ga0137358, IMG submission 105551) | Vadose zone soil microbial communities from Angelo Coast Range Reserve, California, USA - Mad1_20_16 metaG | ecosystem: Environmental > Terrestrial > Soil > Vadose zone | place: USA... | reverse complement strand
CTTTTGTTGGCGCGCTTGTCGTGGCGACATACGGACATCTATTCACACCGCGAAGACTTGCGCTCGGTGGCGTCTGGTTGTTTTCGATCGCCTTGCTCGCATTTTCGTTGAGCCGAAATTTCTATCTCGCACTCGCATTTCTCCTCGTTGCCGGATTTGGCATGCTCCTGTTTTTCTCAACGTCCAACACCGTACTGCAAACGATCGTTCCGGATGAAATGCGCGGGCGTGTCATGGGCGTGTGGTCGCTCGTATTCGGCGCGATGATTCCGCTCGGTAGCCTTGAAGCCGGCGCTCTCGCCCACTGGCTGGGTACGCCCTTTGCCCTCGGATTCGGCGCAATCATTTGCGCCGCGGCGGCGTTCGTGACGTTATTGGTGATTCGGCGACGCGAAGCGACAAGCGCGCCTTAATTGCTAACTGCTTACCGGTTCAGAATATGCAAGGCGCGCTTCTCCACATTGAGGGCGGCCTCTCTAACCGCTTCGCTCAAGGTCGGATGCGAATGGCACGTGCGGCCGATATCTTCCGAGCTGCCGCCGAATTCAATCACGGAAACGGCTTCGGCGATTAATTCCGAAGCGGCATGCTGTAAAATGTGTGCGCCGAGAATCCGGTCCGTTTTCCCATCGGCGACAAACTTGACCATTCCATCGACGTCTTCATTAGCGAGTGCGCGGCTGTTGGCTCGGAACGGAAACTTTCCGATGCGAACGTCGATCCCCTTTTCTTTCGCCTGATCTTCGGTTAAGCCGACGCCGGCCAGTTCGGGATTTGTGTAAATGATTCCGGCAATCGCATCGTAGTTCACGTGGCCAGATTTGCCCGCGATTATCTCAATGCAGGCGATCCCTTCATCTTCCGCTTTGTGCGCCAGCATCGGACCAGCAATGACGTCGCCAATCGCGTAAATGCCTTCAATATTCGTTCGAAAGTTTTTATCGATCTTAATTCGTTTCCGTTCGTCGAGTGCGACGCCGATTTTCTCGGCGCCGAGGCCTTCGGAAAACGGACGGCGTCCGACTGAGACAAGCACTTTGTCCGCTTCGAATTTCATCTCTTCACCACCTTTGGCCGCCGTGGCAGTCGCGTGGCCATTGTCGATCTTGACCGAGGTCACCTTGGTTTCGAGATGAAAAGTGATGCCTTGAGCGGTGAGCGAACGCTGGAGCAGATTGGAGAGCTCCAGATCGAAGCCGACGGCGATACGAGGCAGAAATTCGAGCATCGTTACTTCTGAGCCGAGGCGGTTCCAAACCGAACCTAATTCGAGACCGATCGCGCCGGCGCCAATTACGAGGAACTTTTTCGGCGCTTCGGTGAAAGTCAGCGCTTCGGTGCTACTGACGATTGTTTTGCCATCAAACTTTGCGAACGGCAGCTCGATTGCCGCGCTGCCGGTTGCGATAACGATGTTTTTCGTTTCGATCTCCTTCGTCTCACCTTTCGATGATTTGATCGAAACTTTTCCCGGCGCTGTGATGGTACCGAACCCTTCGAACGTCGTCACCTTGTTTGTCTTCATCAGCGCGCGCACGCCGCCAGTGAACGTTTTCACGACCTTGTCTTTGCGCTGCTGCATTTTCGGAAGATCGACATGCACGCCATCGATCACTATGCCGTGTTTCACAGCTTCTTTTTTTGCGAACATGAAATGGTCACTCGACGTCAACAGCGCTTTGCTCGGGATGCAGCCGACGTTCAAACAAGTGCCACCGAGTTCCTTGTCTTTCTCGACAAGCGCTGCCTTCAATCCGAGCTGACCAGCCCGAATGGCGGCGATATAACCGCCTGGTCCCGAGCCAATGATAACAACATCAAATTTTTCCATGGTTGAGTCGTCGGCGACAGAGACGTTGCGCTTTAAAAATCGAGGGGCAATTTTTCCGGGTCTTCGATGCATTCCTTCACTTTGACGAGGAAGGTAACAGCATCTTTTCCATCCACGGCGCGATGATCGTAGCTGAGCGCCAGGTACATCATCGGACGGACTTCGACTTGCCCATCAATTGCCACCGGCCTCGCCATGATTTTATGCATGCCGAGGATCCCGCTTTGTGGCGGGTTAAGGATTGGCGTGCTCAAAAGCGATCCATAAACGCCGCCGTTTGAGATAGTAAATGTGCCGCCCTGCAAATCTTCAATCTTTAATTTACCTTCGCGCGCTTTCACCGCGTAACCAGCTATGTCGAGCTCCAGTTCAGCAAAACTCTTTTTATCAGCATCACGCACAATTGGCACAATTAATCCGCGTTCCGTTCCGACCGCGACGCCGATGTCATAGAAATTGTTCTGAATGAAATCTTCTTCCTCAATCCGTCCATTGACCACGGGCACAGCTTTGAGCGCTTCAACCGTCGCTTTGATGAAGAACGACATGAAACCAAGCTTGATTCCGTTCTTCTTCGTAAACGTCGCCTGCGATTTGCTGCGCAGCTCTTGAACTGCGCTCATGTCGCATTCGTTAAAAGTGGTAAGAATGGCGGCTGTTTGCTGCGCCATGACCAATCGCGCCGCGATTTTGCGCCGCAGTGGCGACATTTTCTTGCGCGTGAACCGTCTGTCTACTGATTGTCGATCTTGTTCCGCTTGATCCGTCTCGGGAAAGTTAACAGTTTCTTCTCCAGATTTTCGATTTTGAGCGGCGGCGAGCGCGTCACCTTTCGTGAGGCGGCCATCTCTTCCGGTTCCTGAAATTTTTGCCGGTTCCAGATGTTCTTCGTCAACAATGCGCCGAACGGCCGGCGAAAGGACTTCCGCGTCTGTTGATTTCTGCTTCGAGCCTGCACCAAGCTTCGTTTCCTGTGGCGCAGGCTCTTTCTTTTTCTCCTCGGACGGTGCTTTTTTTCCAGCAGGCGCGGTTTTCTCAGGAGCGATCTTGGAGTCGTCAATAATCGCAACGATTTCGCCGATTTTCACTTCCTGGCCTTCAGCGGCTCTCGTTTCCAGCACACCCGCGTTTTCAGCCACAATTTCTGTGGAAACCTTGTCGGTCTCGAGAGTAAAGAGCGCATCGCCCGGGTTCACGAAATCGCCGGATTTTTTATGCCAGACGGAAACGACACCGGTGGAGATCGATTCACCCACCGCGGGAATTTTAACTTCGATGCTCATCAGTGGCTTACAGTATGCGCAAAGCCAGGGCGTGGTCGAACCGAACGTTGAATTTACGCTATGGTTCGGCGGTCGCGCCCTACTATTTTAGGCGTTAAACGCTTCGGCGATCAAACACGCCTGCTCGCGTTTGTGGATGGCGAGCGCACCGACCGCGGGACTGGCGCTGGCATTGCGACCGGCGTAGGCGATGTCGCGCCCGAAAAGCTGCCGTAGTCGTGCCTCGATGAAGCTCCAAGCGCCCATGTTTTGCGATTCCTCCTGACACCAAACAAGCTTGGCAGTCTTTGGATATGGCTTGAGGTTGGCGCGCAACTTTTTTTCAGCGAGCGGGTAAAGTTGCTCAATGCGAATGATGGCGGCGCTGTCGATCTTTCGCGCATCGCGATAATTCAAAAGATCGTAATAAACCTTGCCCGAGCAAAGAATGACGCGCTCCATCTTTTCGGCTGGACCGACTTTTGGCGAACTAAGAATTTCTTCGAAGCCGCCGTTGATGAATTCTTCCGCGCGCGACGAAGCGAAATCAGCGCGCAACAAACTTTTCGGTGTCATAATGATGAGCGGCTTGACGAAATTGCGTTTCATTTGGCGCCGCAGGACATGGAAGTATTGCGCCGAGGTCGTGAGGTTACAGACTTGGATGTTGTCTTCGGCGCTGGCTTGCAGGAAACGTTCGAGGCGCCCGCTGGAATGTTCGGGACCCTGACCTTCGTAGCCGTGCGGCAGAAGCAAAACGATGCCACTAGGTCGCTGCCATTTCGATTCTGCCGAGACGATGAATTGATCGATGATGGTTTGCGCGCCATTGGCGAAATCACCAAACTGCGCTTCCCACAGGCAAAGCATGTCGGGGTAATCGAGAGAATAGCCGTAATCGAAACCGAGCACGGCCGCCTCTGAAAGAAGACTGTTGTAAATGCAGATCCGCGCCTGTTCTTGCGCCAGATGCATGAGCGGGATGTACGGTTTGCCCGTTTTGGCGTCATAAAGAACGGCGTGGCGCGTGCTGAACGTTCCGCGCGAACTATCCTGGCCCGATAATCTGACTGGAATTCCGTCGAGGAGAAGCGATCCGAACGCGAGCGCCTCGGCGTAATGCCATTGATACGGACCGCCAGCCTCGAAAACTTTCCGCTGATGGTCGAGGACGATTCTTTTTATTTTCGGCTGAATGTTGAAATCTGCCGGGACGCGCGTCAGCCCATCGACAATAATCTTCAACATTTCCTCGCTGATAGCCGTCGGTTCAGATGAGCTTGTGTATTCCGGTTGAAAGACAGCGGTCGACTCTTTGAACTTCGCCTGGTCGTCTCCCTTTTCTTTCTCGAGTGCTTTCACATTATCCAGCGGCATTTCGAGTCGAAGCTGAAACTCGGTTTCAAGCGAGGCCGCATCGTCGTCGGTAAGTTTGCCAGCCTCGAGCAGCTCGCGTTTGTATAACTGCGCTACTGACGGACGCTTCTCGATCCTGGCGTAAAGATCTGGCTGAGTGAATGACGGCTCGTCAACTTCCTGGTGGCCATGTCTGCGGTAGCCGTTCATGTCTATCACCACGTCGCGTCCAAATTCCTGACGAAAATCGAGCGCCATCTCCGTTACAAACTTCACTGCAAGTGGATCGTCGCCATTCACATGGAAAATCGGCGCCTCGATCATTTTCGCGACGTCGGTAGCGTACATCGACGAACGCCCCTCTTCGGGCAGCGTGGTGAAGCCGATTTGGTTGTTCACTACTACGTGCACGGTGCCGCCAGTACTGTAACCAGCCAACTGCGACATGTTGAGGGTCTCCGCGACGATCCCCTGCCCCGCAAACGCAGCGTCCCCATGAATAAGGAGAGGCAGAACCTTCCGGCGATGGGCGGTATCGTTACGAATACGCTGACGCGCGCGTGCCGTTCCCTCGACAATCGGATCGACTGCTTCAAGATGACTTGGGTTGGCCGAAAGCCTGATTTCAATTTGAGCGCCGGAACCAAGTTTTCGCACCGTGCGATAACCGAGATGGTACTTCACATCGCCATCCCCCGCGACCAGATCGGGGATGTAGTTTTCGGTGAATTCAGTGAAGATGACGTTGAGCGATTTCTTCAGGAAGTTCGCGAGCACGTTGAGACGGCCACGGTGGGTCATACCCATGCAAATCTCCGCGATGCCGGCGCCTGGGCATTTATGGAGAATCGTATCAAGAATCACCATCAACGATTCCGCGCCTTGCAGCGAAAAGCGCTTTTGCCCCACGTAATGCCCATGTAAAAAAACTTCGAATGATTCGGCTTCCAGCAAGGTCCTCAGCAAGGCCACTTGCACAGCCCGAGGCGCCTCCATTTTCGCGGGCCGCGATTCGAGACGGTGCAGGACCCAGTTCCGAACGCGAGTATTCTGGATGTGCATGAATTCGGAGCCGATGGCGCTCGCGTAAATACTTTCCAGAGTCGCAATCATCTCACGTAGCGTCATCTGTCGATTGTCGAAAAAGAATTTCGACGAAACGCGAAGATCGAGATCCTTCTCGCTAAACCCGAGCTCACGTAGTGTCAGCAGCGGATTTTCGCGTCGCCTATCCGTCAGCGGGTCAAGGCGCGCAATCGTATGCCCGAGCGTGCGGTAAGCGTAAACGAGCCCATCCACCCGCGACTGCAGGGAACCTTCACGACCTTCGACAGGCTTGGCTGGGGCGCCATTTCGTTCCGACAACTCTCCCAGCTCGAACCCCTCAAAAAACGCAGCCCAGCCTGAATCGACTGACTCAGGATTTTGCTGCCATTGCCTGTAATTCTCCTCGAGCAAATCCAGATTTGCCCGAGTCGACAAGGAAGACCACATACGAATTTTTAATCTGCGACTATTACGCTCCTGGGCAAGTTGACAGTGCGAAGAGTGTTCCGTTATTTGCTGCGGCCAAATGCAGCTCCGTCGCAAATTTATTCTTACTCTCGCCGCAACCTGCGGGATTCTCTTCGCGAAATCGACAGGCCTGTTCGCGCAAGCCGATCCAGCTTCGGAGCCGGCGGTTTTGGCCCTCGCAAAAGTCTTGCCGGCAGTCGTGAATATCAATACCGAGCGCGTAGTCAGGAGAACGGTGCGCGATCCCTTTGAGGATTTTTATGCGCAATTCTTCGGCTACGATCGCGCGCGGCCTCGCGAAATTCGTCAGACCCTGCAAAGTCTCGGCTCAGGTTTCATTATTGATCCGGCCGGTTACATCGTCACTAATCAGCACGTAGTAGAACGCGCCGCGAATTTGAAAATTCAGGTAACGACGAATGACGGCAAAACGCAGAACGCGCACTATATTGCTGGCGATGACAAAACTGATCTGGCGTTCATCAAGATTGATGCCAAAGCCGCATTTCCATTTATCAGTCTCGACAATATTTCGCCGAACTTACTGGGCGAGACGGTCATCGTGGTTGGCAACGCAGTCGGTTACGGCAGCTCGATCAGCCGCGGAGTTCTTAGTGCGGTTAAACGCAATATCACCATCGACAATATCGAATACAAAGACCTCGTGCAGACGGATGCGGCGATTAATCCGGGTAACAGCGGTGGACCAGTGATCGATATTTCCGGGCGTCTGGTTGGCATCAGCTCGGCGAAAATGGCTTTCACCCCGCAGGGCGTGCCCACGCAAGGACTAGGTTTTGCCATTCCGGCGGAGGTGGTGCGCGATAGCGTATCCCAATTTAAAAAAATTGCGGAGAAAAAACCCACGACCAGCAAGCAACCCATGCCGAACGAAGCATCGACATCGAACTCCGAGCGGTTGTTTGGAATGCAACTGCAGGATTTAAGCGAAGAATTAATTGATGCCTTGGGCTATGCACGCGGCCACGGGGTTCTGATTACTGCGGTGGAGCCAGGCAGTCCGGCAGATCAAGCTGGAATTGAACGCGGTCTTGTCGTTTATCGCGTGGCCAAAAATGAAGTGAATTCTGTCAAACAAGTCGAGGACCTGTTGGGTCCGGCACAAAGCGGCGCGAACGTAAATTTCGCCATCGGTGTGATCCGCGCCGGCGGGCAAGGTGACCAGGTTAAAACTTTGACAATGACGGCGCGTTGACAAAAAAATTGGCAACGCAATCACCGTTCGATTGTCTCATGAAAATGCCGCAAAATGATTAAGGTTGAAAATCTGACCAAGCGTTACGCTGGCCAGCCTGCGATCCAGAACTTGGATTTCGAAGTCGGTCAAGGCGAGATCATGGGTTTTCTGGGGCCGAACGGTGCGGGCAAGACCACCACCATGCGCATATTGGCCAGCTTCATGCCGCCAACTTCCGGTCGCGCCACGATTGCCGGATTCGACGTTTTTGAGCAATCGCTCCAGGCGCGGGCGCACCTCGGCTATATGCCCGAGCATGTGCCGCTCTACAACGATATGCGGGTGACGGAATACCTCGATTATCGCGCGGCACTCAAAGGGGTACCGCATCGCCGCGTCGCGGAGCGTGTCGGCGACGTAAGGGAGCTTTGCGGTCTGAAGGAAGTGGAAAACAAATTGATCGGTGCGCTCTCTAAAGGTTACCGCCAAAGAGTCGGTTTGGCCGACGCGCTTTTGCACGAGCCCGATCTTCTCATTCTCGATGAGCCAACAATCGGTCTCGATCCAAATCAAATCCGGCAGGTGCGCGAACTAATCAAAAATCTCGGCAAACAGCACACGATCTTGCTTTCCACGCACATTTTGCCCGAGGTCGAAATGACATGCAGCCGAGTCATTATCATTCACAAAGGGCGAATTGAGGCATGCGATACTCCGGAAAATTTGCTGGGCAAGATCAGGCAAGCTGGCGGGGTCGTGCTCGAGGCAAAGGTTGGACCCGACAATGGGGGCGAGGAGCTAAAGAAAATTTCAGGTGTTCGGAATGTAATTGTGGATGCCGACGGCGATTGGAAAATATTCTCATTGCGCGTCGAATCCGGCGCTGATGTGCGCGAGGAAATTTTTCGACTCGCCACTGCCCGGCATTGGATCGTGCGCGAACTGACTCAACGTCGAGCGACGCTGGAGGACGTGTTTGTCGAGCTCACGCATCCCGACGCAGTTTGAGGTCAATGTTCTCGCAGATGTCGACCTAAAGCTTATGCGCAAATTTTACGCTCTGCTCTCGCGCGAGGTGCGCGGCTACTTTTACTCGCCCATCGCCTATATCGTCCTCATCTTTTTCCTGCTCATCAGCGGGGTGGACTTTTATTTCCAGGTTTCGTTCATGAACCAGCGCCAGGTCCAATACACGGTGCAGGAAGCATTCTTTAACTCCGTGTTCTTCTGGTTTGCCTTCGTTTTAATTTTTCCCCTCATCACCATGCGCCTGTTTGCAGAAGAATTTAAGCTCGGCACGATTGAGCCGCTCATGACTGCGCCCGTGCGTGACTGGCAGGTTGTGCTTTCGAAATTTTTTGGCGCGCTTGTCTTTTATCTCATCCTCTGGGTCCCGCCCGCGTTCTACTTTATAATTTTTCAGCAAATCACTGGACAAGCCGCCGCCCATTCGGCCGGAGCGTACTCGGGTTCGTATTTAATGCTTTTGCTCCTCGGCATGTTCTATCTCTCGATCGGTTGCTTCGCGTCTGTTCTAACCAAGAACCAGATTATTGCTGCGGTCATCTCTTTCTGCGCGATTACGCTGCTGTTCTTTCTCGGGCTGGTTCAATTCATTCTTCTCGATGTTAGCTCCGCCACGCGCGACTTACTCGGCTACTTCTCCGCAATCGAGCATATGGGAACGTTCTCACGCGGCGTCATCGATACGCGGCCGATCGTTTTTTACGTGAGCATGACCATCGTGATGCTGGCGCTCACGCATCAGGCATTCCAATCCCGCAAATGGAGGCTGTGACGAATGGCTGAAGAGACAATACGGCAAAGCCGTCCGAAAAAAATCCGTCGGGTTCAGATCGGTTTCAACGTTCTGGCCCAAATCATTCTGATCTTGTTTCTCGCCGCGATGGTGAATTCCATCGCCTTCAAACATTACCAGCGCTGGGATTTCTCTCGCGATCAGAAATATGCGCTTTCAGATAAGACGAAGCGTTTCCTCCGCACAATCAAAAGCAAGATGCGAATCATCGTATTCTTTTCCTCGAGCACGCCGATCACCGCTGACGTCCAAAATTTGCTGACGGAATATCAGTATGCGGCAAAAGGGAAGATCGACGTCGAATACATCGATCCGGAACGCAATCTTTCCCGCGCCAAGGAGCTATTCGACAAGTACAAAGTCGTAAGCGACGAGAGTCTCCTGGTAATTGATTACGAAGGTCGCAGCAAAACCGTGAAAGCGTCCGAGATGGCGGAGGTCGATCAGAGCGGAATGGCCATGGGGGAAGGCCCGCGCGTCACCGCTTTCAAGGGCGAACAGGCGATTACGAGTGCGATGCTGGATCTGGTAGAGGGCAGGAAAAACACTCTCGGATATGTGCTTGGCCACAAGGAGCCGCCGCTTTCCGAAAACAGCACCATCTCAGTGCTGAAAACGTTCATTGAAAACGAAAACATCAAGTTCCAGGAGCTAAATCTTTTCGACGTTGACGCAGTTCCCGCCGACTTGAAGACGATCATGATTATTGGCCCGCAATACGATTTCTCCGATCGCGAAATGAAATTGGTGCGCGATTTCTGGGATAAACAGGGACGGATCCTGATTCTTCTCGATCCGGGACCCAAAACACCAAAGCTGAATGCATTTCTGAACGATTTGGGCGTGAAAATAAACGATGATCGACTGATGGCTTTCCTGCGCACCGGAATCCAGGAGGTGGCCCTTACGCGCGATGTCCAAGCGCATTTTCTCGGAGGTAGCCCGATCACAAAACGACTGGCTGATGTGCACGCCCTCTTTTTCGGTGGCACATCCTCGCTTACGCTCGAGCCCGAGCGCGTCCGCGCTACCAATATCCGGATCGAGCCGTTGATCCAGGCAGACAAAGGCTATTTTGCCGAAACCGATTACAATATGGACAATCAGGCGAAATTTCAGACCGATGCCAAGAAGACTGGCGCTTCACCCACGATCGGCGCTTCTGTCGAAAAAGGCGGTAGCGCCGACAAGCGTGTGCAGGTGAATTCATCGCGGTTGGTCGTGGTGAGCAACGCGACATTTGTTCAAGACAACGCAATTACACAAGATCAGCAGGCGCTCGATTTCATCTCTGGCAGCGTGAATTGGCTGCTGAGTCAGGAGCAGCTTATTGGTATCGCACCAAAAATTCCCAGACCCCTTACTTTCAGTCTCAACGAAGACGGATTACGCAATCTGCGTTGGATCGTTCTGGTGCTGATGCCCCTGGTTTTTGCGGCGCTGGGCACGGCGGTCTGGTGGAAGCGGCGCGTTTGATTCTTCGATTCGATTTATGAATTGGCGGACTACGCTTGTCTTAGCTGCAATCGCGGTTGCCGTCTTTGCTTACTTCAAATTCTTTGAGATTAGACAGCCGAGCACCGAAGAAGCGAAGCGCCAGGCACAGAACGTCGTCAAGTTCGATCGAACCAAAATTGATGGCGTCATCATTCAAAATGGCGACGAAAAGGTCGAGATACGACGCCGCGACGATAAATGGCGTCTCGAAACGCCGATCAAAGATCAAGCCGACAGTTCTTTGGTTGAAAATCTGTTCTCGGATTTGGACAACTGGCAAAAGGACGCGACCATTTCGGCCAAAGAAATCGATGCGGACAAGAGCAAACTCAATGAATACGGCCTGAATAAGCCGAAGCTGAGGCTCAAGTTAACCGGTCATGATCGACCACCGGAAATTTTGTTCGGGAAAGACGCAGCGCTCGAAGGCAAAATGTATGTGCGCTTGGAAGACTCGAAAGAGACGTTTCTTGCCGGACAATCCATTAAGAAAGACATCGACAAAAAGCCGGAGGAATTTCGCGACCGGAAATTGACGGATCTAAGCACCGCGCAGGTGTCGCGTCTCATATTAAAAACACCTGCTGGTGAAATGGAGCTGCAGAAGAAAGGCGATCATTGGGATATTATGAAGCCACTCCGCGCACGCGCCGATGAACAAAAGGTGCGCGACTTGATTGCGCAAGTCACGTCGTCGCGGATTCAACAATTTGTCGCCGATGATCGCGGCGATCTGCATTCCTATGGCTTGGCCGACCCACGTGGGTCGATCACGTTATTTGGTCAGGAAGAGAAGAAAGACCAGAAGGTTGAGATCGGCGGATCGATCAAGGTATTTGGCCAAGAGGACAAGGGGCAAATGCTGCAGATCGGCGCCGTATCGCAAAAAGAAAAGGATCAAGTTTATGTGCGGTTCGCGCCGCGTGGGTTCGTTTATACGCTGCCGAAGAGAATGGAAGAGCTTCTCAACACCAAACCAGACGATCTGCGCGATCACCATTTGGTTCGGATCGACACGAATATTCTGGATCGAATCACGATCGACGCGCCAGGTAAAGGGAAGATGGTTTTCGCACGTAAAGGTGACGATTGGACGATCGCCAGTAGCAAGAATACGCCGGCAAATTCAGGCGAAGTCCGCCGCTTTATCGACACGCTGCAAAATGAGCAAGTGACAAGATTTGTTGAAGACGTCGCTTCCAATTTGCCGAAATACGGTCTCGATAAACCACAATTGCAGTTGACGCTCAGTTCATTCGCTTCGGAGAACACCGCCGAGACTCGAGCTGGCGAGCAGGCTTTTGCCACGATCGCCTTTGGAAAAGTGGATGGCGATAAGGTTTACGCGCGCCTCGCGGATGAACCATTTGTCGTGGCGGTCCGTCGCACATTACTCGATCAAATTTCCATCGATCCGTTGCCGTGGCAGGAATTGTCGATCTTTAAGTTTAAGCCGGAAGAAATTCACCGGTTGAGCGTAGCTACGAAATATGAGGTGACACTTGCGAGGAACGCAAAAGGGGAATGGAATTGGGTAGCGGGAGTAGGCCAGATTAATCAAACCAATCTACGGTCACTACTCAGTACGCTGTCGAACCTACGTGCAGTGCGTTGGGTTGGTCCGACCATCCCGCAGCAAGGCTTCGACAAACCGCAGCTCGCGATCTCGTTCACGACTTCGCCCGACGATAAGAGCCCGCATAGGCTGTTGGTTGGCAGCGCGGCCGGCGACGGAACATGGTTTGCGCATGTGGATGAGCGCGAAGACACCTTTGTCATCAACGATTCCGATCTTAACATGCTCCGACTGCCCCTCGCGATCGCGCCTGGGAGCCCTCCTGCGTCAGCAGCCGGAGCGAAAGCATCACCGATTCCCTCAGCAAGCGCGAGCTCTTCACCAGTCGCGACTCCAAGGTAGAGTGGTGATTGTCCTCAATCGCCTCGATAGCACACCGGTCCCAAGGGCGGCTGTTCAGGTGAATGGAACGGGCGGGAGCGAAACGCTCTACCATTTCTCCGCCGTATAGATCGTGACGATCCCGCTGCTGAGAGGTTCAGCGTTGGCATTCCGGAAACCGCTTGCTTCGATTAATCGAAGCATCGTTTCGCCGGTTGGAAATTCTTCGATCGACTGGCCGAGGTAATCGTAGGCGTTCTTTTGCCTCGTGACAAAGGAACCGAGAAACGGCAAACATCGATGCAGATAGAAGCGGTAAACCGCGCGAAAAATCGACGATTGAGGCAGAGAAAATTCAAGAATGAGTAAGTGGCCGTTCGCGGTAAGGACGCGTGCCATTTCGCGTAATGCTCCACCCCAATCCTCCATATTGCGCAAACCGAAGGCAACCGTCACGCAATCGAAGGAGGAATCGGCAATGGGCAGTTTCATAGCATCGGCCATAATGGTTCGCCGCACGCCCTTCTTCTTCGCCAGCTCCAGCATTTCAGCCAGAACATCAACGGCAACGATTTCTGCATTCGGCAATTTCTTCCCGATTGCGAGCACGAGATCTCCTGTCCCGGTCGCAAGATCGACAATGCTTTTGGGTCTCCAACTTGCAACGATTTGCGCAGCATGACTTCGCCAGTAAAAATCCGCGCCGCAGCTCAGCACATGATTTGCTAAATCGTAGCGTCGCGCGATTGAGCCGAACATTTGCCGGACCCGCGCAGGCTGTGTCGCTATACTAGACTTATTCAATCTCTCAAGGTTGAGCATTCGGACCTGACTCGCAATCCGTTGGGTTTGCCCATCCATTTAGCCTGTTTTACCAAGGCTTGCTTTTCTAGCTCTAACCTTGAACTGCCTTTCTTGCGCGGACCGAATGCTAATTTTGTAATAAAAGATGATTGCTATCTCAGATAACTCCGGCTATGTGACCACCCATGGATACATCTACTAGAGCTTTACAAGAAGCAATCTCGATTCGCCGACAAATCGATGCTTTGGAAAACCGCCTGTCTTCAATTCTCGGAGCTTCCCCCACAAGCTCTTCAGCCCGTGGAGGTCGTCGACGGATGTCGGCCGCGACTCGAGCCAAACTTGCTGCAGCCGCTAGAGCTCGTTGGGCAACGCAAAAGGCGGGTAGGAAAACAACAACAACCCTATCCAAGAAAAAAGGTGGAATTACACCCGCCGGGCGAAGAAGGCTTTCCCAATTGATGAAAGCTCGCTGGGCCGCGAGAAGGAAAGCGACCGGGAAAAAATAAATTAGTCAGTCTGCGGCGTTTCCCTTGAGCATGAGGAGAGTGGTCTTTGCCCTAGTCGTCGTTGCGCTGGGGAGAGGTAGCGACTGCGCTCGCGGAGATCAAATCAGAGCAAATCGAGCGGACGATCCTCATTGATAGCCCGCTAACCGTCGGGACCACCTTAACGGCCACAACTCCCTTAACGCGATCAGGCGCATCCGGGTTCGTTCCGCTGTGACATAGGTTATGGGAACACCTGTTCGCGGACAAAGCCACCACGAAACGGAAGGGGGAACACCTTCACCATACGCATTGTCCTTGAAAAAAGCTTCGCAGATGTCAACCAAAGCTGCTCGCGAGAGGACTCGAACCTCCACGGGTTGCCCCATACGGTCCTGAGCCGTACGCGTCTGCCGATTCCGCCACGCGAGCAAAAGACAGCGGCGGCCCCAACAATGCGCATGCGCCAGCGTGCCGCAAGGTCAAACCAAGAAGTCGACCTTCCGTTAGGGACAAAGCGACGGATGGTCGGTTGAGTTAACCCAACCGTTTCTTGCGCGCACGAACTTCCACTTGATGTGCTTTGCGTGCGTGACCAAGGGAACGCAAAAGATCGGCGTAATTCGAGGCGACAATCTCGTAATCTTTGGAGGGTTTGTCGCTTGCTTCCCAACTCTTGAGCGAAGCGCGATAGAGTTCAGCCGCCTTCGCGTGATCGCCACGCGAATGGTAGACCACAGCAAGGTTGCATTTAGATTGCGCGATGTCCGGGTGGGTGGGCGGGAACACCTTCTCGCGAATGCTCAATGCGCGAAGATGCATTTTCTCCGCCTCGGTGTAACGGCGCTCGTTCGTGTAAAACACAGCTAGATTATTCAGCACAGACGCGACATCAGCATGATCGGGCCCGAGTTGCTTCTCGTAAATTTGCAGAGCATGCAAATAGTATGGCTCTGCTGCTTTTTGCCGTCCTGACTTGCGGAAAATAAGGGCAACATTGTTTAACATTGTGCCGAGATCCGAGTACGGGAGGTCTTCGAGCTGGATGCCAGCTGCGATCGCTTTCTCGTAGAAACCGATCGCTTCCTCAGAGTGACCAAGATTATCGCATAAGAATGCAAGCCGGCGGGCGGACCGGTAGATAGCGCGCTGATCCGGTGTTTTTACTTTTTCCAAGATCGCATGGGCTTTGACCAGATATGCCTTGGCCGAGGCGCGATCGCCCTTTTGATCAAGAAGCTGCCCTAATTTTTCGAAGCTGGTTGCTAACGGGCTCCCTGCATCAGGAAAGGCGCGCTTCGCAACTTCAAGAGCTGTTTCCGCAACGCGAATTGCTTCAGGCAAGCGTTTGCTGGCTCTGAGGTTATCAAGTTTGTCATTTAGGATCGACCAGAGCTGTTCTTCGCCTTTCATCAAGCATCACCAACCCTCGCTCAGTTGGGCCACTAATCGCGTCGCAAGATTTTCCGTGGCGAGTGGCAGTGCTTGCCGTTCGTCCGTGGTCACGTCCGAGCTCACGAAAAAGCTGGTGCCTCCACTAGCCTCCGCCGATCCCACAAGCGGCGTTCCGTCCCGTCCGATGACGCTGTACTTCACACTCATATTCAGGTTGAATTCAACCGTAGCGAGCACATTCCCGCGCACCGAACGGGCTGGAAGCCGGTTAATGCGGACAATTTCAGCCGTCAACGTAGCGTCCGCATCTCCGCCCCTTGCAATCTGAAACGTGCCATCTTGTTGCAACTGCTTGATCACCGTATCGGTGACCAAAACTTCAATGTGAGGGAGGAGCGTGTGGTTTTTGAAGGTCGGGACTGCAATTGTATGAACGTCGCGGAGGTAGTATGGCTTTACCGGCCCGACGTGATAGCCAAGGCAGCCAGTTAAACTAAAGCAGGCGAGCGCTGCCGTAAATATAGCTTTCACGGCGCCGGTGACGCGGACGCTTCGGGAGAAGCAGATGCTTCAGGAACGGAGGAAACGCCGGAGCTTGTGCTCGCGCTCGGTGGGGCCGGGAGTGGTTCAGGCGCAGTTGTGGTATCCGGCGCGAGGGAAGCCGGCGGCGGCAGCGAAACATCCGTCTCTGGCGCAGGCAACGGTGCTTGGTTATTGGCTGGGCCCGGTTTTGCCCCTGCTCCGCTCTTGGCCGTCTGTGCTTCATGCGCATTCCCTTTTTTCTTCCCCGCATCTCCCGGAGTAAACGCAGGCTGAAGCGCCGCTTCGCCGACTTTTGTTCGCAACTCATTGATCCGTTTCTTGGCCCGATCGCTTTCAGTTGATCCTGGCTGCTGACGAATCACCTCGTTGTAGTAGATGACCGCGGCGCGATAATATTTCTGCTTGTCGTAAAATTTCGCTACTTCGAAGGAGCTGGACGTTTGTTTTTGCTCAAGCTGGTTGAGATTATCGCGCGCCTGCGCTGCTTTTTCGCTGTTTGGGTAGTGAAAAAGGAAATCCTGGAACGCAGTTTTGGCGTTGCCAGCGGCCGCCATGTCTTTTGTGCCCGTTCGCGCGGCGTGGAACCAGATGTAACCGATCTGGTACTGCGCATCTACCGCGATCGGTTCGTTCGGAAACTTGTCCACCACCGCCTGGTACGCTTCAATGGCCGCATCGTTCGCACCCTGCTTCTCGCGCGCGAGGCCAATATCAAATTGCGCGCGCGCTGTGTACTTTCCGTACGGCGCTGTCCGGACGACTGACGCGAAAATGGTCACGGCGCGTTCGAGCGAGTTCGCAACTGGGATACCGAGAATTCTCAACTTTTTGCCCGTTAGATAAATTTCACCGATGCGAAATTGGGCCTCGATTGCTTCATCAAAGTTCGGATTGCCAGGGTATTTTTCGACCAACTGTCGAAACGACTCTGCGGCTCGGAGATAGTCGTGGCGTTGCTCTTGCAGCTCCGCGGCCCGAAAGAGCGCGCCAGCCGCGAGGGCATCCTTGGGGTGGCGTTTGACGAGGCTCTTGTAAGCTTTGATCGCACGTTTTGTGTCGCCTTCTTTTTCCGCGGTCTGTCCAATCTGAAACAGCTCCGCTGCATTACCGCTTATCTCCTCGTCACCAGGTGCGACGTACTTGGCCTTTTTACCTGGTTGAAAGATCACGGAAGCCGTGCCGGCGTCGGGCAAGGCGAGGACGGCAACGATGAAAACAGCAAGGGTGCGAATTTGAAAATACATGGGGTGTGGCAGGGTAATTAAGTTATCGATTCCGTCAAGTTAAGCGGTCGTACCTCCCAGCGCCTCAACGCAAGATTGATCGACATCTTTGCGAGAATGCAAAATCGATTAATCTTCTGATCTCATTTGAATCTGACCGATCAGCAAAAGATACGCATCGGTGTATGCGCTTGGAGTTTTGAAGACTGGCGTGGCGCTTTCTATCCGCCGGATTTGCCGGACTCTCAATGGCTTGAATTTTATGCCCGTTGCTTTCCAGCTGTTGAAGTGGACTCAACTTTTTATGGCGCTCCCGCGGAAAATGCCGTTCGCCGCTGGGTCGAGATGACTCCCGCCGGTTTTCGTTTCGCTTGTAAACTTTCCCGCGAGATCACACATGCACGCCGACTGCGCGAATGCAGGGCTGAGTTAAATTCGTTCCTGCGCGCTCTCGAGCCGCTCGCGCCAAAGCTACAGATTATCTTAATCCAGCTTCCGCCATCGTTCGCACCAAAAGACGGGAGGCCGGCGCTTCGCAAATTTCTCGAACAATTGCCACGCGATTTTCGTTTCGCGATTGAATTTCGCCATGCCGGCTGGCATCGCCCGCAATTCATCCGTCTCCTGGAAAAATATCGTGTCTGTTGGGTCTGGGCCGATACCACGCCACTCAACGAGCGGAATCTTGCTCCGTTCGAATTCCTGCCGCGGACCGCGGATTTTCTTTATCTGCGTTTGCTTGGCGATTATGCAACCAAATACGATGTCGCTGGAGGGCACGTTCATCGTTACCAAAAACTACTGTGGAAGCGGGAGGCCGCCCTCGAAAGCTGGTCGCTAAAAGTTGAGCGGCATCTGTCCGAGGTGCGTAGCGTCTGGACGTTCGTGAGCAATCACTTCGAGGGTTTCGCCCCGGAAACGGCGCAACGTCTCGCCCAGCGTCTCGGCTACGAACTGCCACTGCCCTCGGAAACGGAGAAAATTTTACCCGAGCAGGAGCGATCGCAGCTCGATCTGCTGTAGTCACCGCCCTGCGGGTGGCCCCCAGCGGCTACAGACGAATCTCTGCTCCGCCAAAATACGGCTGCAATTTTTCGGGAATCCGAATTGAGCGGTCTGCCTGCTGCCCAGTCTCGATGAGCGCGGTGAACAATCTGGGCAACGCCAATCCCGAACCATTCAACGTGTGGCAGAACCGGTTTTTTCCCTGAGAGTCTTTATATCGAAGACGCATCCGGCGGGCTTGAAAGTCCTCAAAATCCGAGCAGCTCGAAACTTCGAGATAGGCGTTCTGACCCGGTGACCACACTTCGATGTCGTAGGTTTTGGCTGATCCGAAACCCAAATCGCCGGTGCACAGCTCAACGACGCGATAATGCAAACCCAGTAGTTGCAGGACGCGTTCGGCATCAGCTGTAAGCGATTCCAATTCATCGTACGATTTTTCCGGGGTCGTGATCTTCACCAGCTCCACCTTGTCGAACTGATGGACGCGGATGATCCCACGTGTTTCCCTCCCTGCTGCGCCGGCCTCACGCCGGAAACATGGCGTGCAGGCAACAAATTTCTTCGGAAGATCGACAATGTTCAAAATTTCGTCCCGATGGAGATTCGTCAGCGGCACTTCGCCTGTGGGCGCAAGGAAAAGCTGGTTCTCTTCCAGCCCGTACATGTCGGCCTCGAGTTTCGGCAGCTGCGCTGTACCAATCATGCAATCGCGTCGCACTAAGAACGGAGGGCTGATCTCGATGTAACCATGCTCGCGTACGTGCAACTCAATCATGAAATTGATCAATGCGCGTTCCAGCTTCGCGCCTGCGTCCGTGAAGCAGATGAAACCGCTGCCGCTCAACTTTGCGGCCCGCTCCAGATCGAAGAGCTTTAGCTTTGCGCCGAGGGCAACATGATCGGCAGGGTCGGTTAATCGCGGCTTTTCGCCCCAACTGCGAACCACGCGGTTGGCGCTTGGATCTTTGCCGATTGGAACACTCTCATGCGGCAAATTCGCAATTTCCAAAAGCAGATTGTTTTGCTCCTCCTCGGCAACAGACGTTCGTTTGTTAAGATCGATAATTTCGTCGCCTATTTCTCGGACACGGGCTTCGAGTTCGGCCGTTGCACCGCTAGCGGCGCGTTTTGCACCGATCTCTTTGCTCAGGCGTCTGCGCTCCGCGTTCAAGTGCTGCAAAGCAGTCTCGAGTTTTCGGCGTTCGCCATCGACACGAATTACTTCGTCTATTTCCCCCCCATCATCGCCACCCCGCGCCGCAAGCCGCTCACGAACGAAATCCGGTTTCTCCCGGATTAAACGAATATCGAGCATGACGCCGAGTCTAGCATAAGCGCCCCGCTTGTGTCTGAATCAATCGCAGACGCCCAAAG
>Ga0137358_10000416_pt1 | contig 19227 bp, 14 predicted proteins | sample Mad1_20_16metaG_FD_105551 | JGI IMG/M metagenome (GOLD analysis project Ga0137358, IMG submission 105551) | Vadose zone soil microbial communities from Angelo Coast Range Reserve, California, USA - Mad1_20_16 metaG | ecosystem: Environmental > Terrestrial > Soil > Vadose zone | place: USA... | reverse complement strand
GGTCACGGGCAATCTCAAGACCTATGCACCCAACGCCAAAAAGATCCACGTGGAGATCGACCTGGCCGAAATCAACAAGAACGTGAAAGTTGATGTTGCCCTGGTCGGGGATCTCCGCGAGGTTCTGCACGAACTGTTGCCCCACGTCGGCTCGGTAGACCGCAGCGATTGGCTGGATTATATCGACCGCCTGAAAGGCGACGCGGCCGTTCGCGACATTCAGAATCTCCCGGATAACGGTCACCTTTACGCAGCGCACGTGATCAATGACTTGTGGAGGGAAACACGAGAAGCTGATTCGATCGTAGTGACCGATGTCGGCCAGCACCAGATGTGGGAGGCGCAATACTACAAGCACGAGCGTCCGCGCTCCCTGATCACTTCCGGCGGCCTTGGCACCATGGGATTTGCGCTGCCTGCGGCGATCGGCGTCAAGGTGGCTCGACCTGACGCTGAAGTCTGGGTGGTCGTGGGAGATGGCGGTTTCCAGATGACCATGGCGGAACTTGCCACCATCGTTCAGGAGAATCTGAAAGTGAACATTGCCATCATCAACAATGGCTACTTGGGGATGGTGCGCCAATGGCAGGAGTTCTTTTACGAGCGCAATTACCAGGCGACCCCCCTGCTGAATCCCAACTTCGTGAAGCTTGCCGAGGCCTACGGCATCCGGAGCATGGCGGTTTCGCGACGATCCGAAGTCGTGCCGGCCGTTCAGGCAGCGCGCAGACATGAGGGGCCCGTGCTGATCGATTTCAAGGTCGAGCAGGAAGATACCGTGTATCCCATGGTCGCCGCGGGCGCTTCGCTGCACGATATGATTCGACGTCCCAGCCCAATTGTGGAGACGGCCACCGACGAATGAGCTCTCACATGATGAACACTTTTGTGGTGTACGTGGAAAACAAACCAGGCGTCTTGACGCGGGTGGCATCCCTGTTCCGCCGTCGCGCGTTCAACATCGATTCGTTGACCGTCGGACGGACGGAGAAGCCGGAGGTCTCGCGCATGACGATCACGGTCGACGCCGATCGCGACCAAGCACGTCGCATCGAAGCCAACCTTTACAAACTCGTTAACGTGCTGCTGGTCGAAAATATTACCAACCAGCCTGCGATTGTCCGCGACCTGGCTATGATTAAGGTGGCTGCGACTCATGAGGCACGCTCTCACGTGCTGGAGCTGGCCAGCGTGTTTCGCGCACGCGTCGTCGATGTGGCTCCCGAATCGCTGACGATCGAAATCACCGGCGCTGAAGACAAGATCGATGGCCTGTTGGAAGTGCTTCGGCCTTATGGTGTCCTGGAGATGGTGCGCACGGGGATCGTGGCTATGCGTCGGGGAAGCAAGTCCGCACCGGTTTCTGCAGCTGTGAGCAGTTTGGCGCAGGTTGCGGCCGATGACGACGTGTCGTACTCGGTGTGAGTAGTGGGCTTACCAACGCCGCTGAAGTTTTGACGAGCGTCTCGGTGTCCGCGCTAGCAGTCATTCGTAACGGAGTGCCTGCACCGGGTCCAACCGGGCGGCGCGGGCGGCAGGATAAAGGCCGGAAACTAGGCTCACGATCACCGCGAAAGCAATCGCGCTTCCGACCAACCACCAGGGCACAAACCAGATCTGTTCGGGCGCGAGATCCTGACGCTTCAGATAGATATTCGTGCCAATGTTGATCAATCGGCCGATCGTCCATCCCAAAGCGACGCCCAGTGCCCCGCCCAGGGCTCCCATCACACCCGCCTCCGCGAAGAAGAGTTTCTTCACATCGACATCTGAAGCGCCAATTGCCTTCATGATGCCAATCTCCCGGCGACGTTCCAGAATCGCCATTACCAACGTATTCACGATACCAATCGAAGCCACCGCCAATGCGAGGCTTCCGAAGATTCCCAGGAAGAGATCCAACACGGCGAAGAAGCGTCGTAAGCTGCGGGTGGCATCCAGCATGGAGAACGTGTTGAAGCCCATTTTCTTGATGGCGTCTTCGACCACCTGAATCTTGCCGGGATCCTTCACACGAACGCTGACGGTCGAATAGGCAGGGACTTTGCTCGCCGCTTGCGTTGTATCACGGAGAGCGTTGGGCTGAACCACGTGCAGGCTCTCAACAAGTTTCAGAGGTAGCAGCACATGAGCCCGCACTGGACCACGCATGCTGTCGGGGTCAAGGTCGGTAACACCGACGATCTTGAGCTTGAGTTCCCGCGAAGCAATTGAATAGGTCGTCGTGCCGGAAAGACCGTCTTCTGGAACAAGGCCCGCCTTCGGAGTCGACTCAGGTGTCGCCGAAGGCGTGCGCTCCGCGTAGCGCATCATCATTTCTTTGCCCAGGAGCGGCTTGGCCAACTCCCCAACCGGAACATCGTCGGACCCCGGCTTCGCTGTCTTACCCAGCAACTCGGCGGCGAAGCTCTTTTGCAGGATTGCCTCGGCGGAAGATTCCGAGGAAAAGAACCTGCCCTGCATACCCTCGAAGGCATCGTTTGCTCGGTACGACTCTGGTACACCGGCTACCATCGTCAGGTGAGGCTTGGCCTCGTAGGCGAAGGATGTGATGAAACGCAAGTCCGGATAGGCTTCTGTTACGTTAGGAATCTTTTCGATCTTCTGCCGCGAGGGCTCATCGAGAGCCGGGCTTTCGGCGGGCGCGAGCCCGCCTTGATCTTCATCGCGATTGAAGTTGCGCAGATCCCGGCGGGACGTGACGACCACTGTATCGAACAGCCCTGACCGAACCAACCGTCGCGTCGCCAATTGTTGCAGGCCAATCCCCAGCGACAGCATCGCGACCAGCGATGCCACGCCAACGGAAATGCCAATCGTGGTCAGCGAATTCCGCAGAATGGATTCCCGCAAGTTACGCACGGCGAGTTCGGCCAGGTCATATGCCTTCACGCGCACCACCTCCCTGCGGCGTTGTGGCCGCGAGACCGCTGCCGTTTGACTGATCGTCCACAAGCTTGCCATCCGCGAGAAAGATCAGCCGTTGCGCGTACTGCTCAGCGAGGGCCCGCTCATGCGTCACCATTACGACCGTCATGCGCAGCATCTGGTTGCATTCACGGATCAGGTTCAGGATTTCGGTGCCGGTCCGGCTGTCGAGATTCCCCGTGGGCTCATCCGCCAGAAGCAATTTCGGCTGATTGATCAGGGCCCGCGCGAGAGCGGTTCGCTGTTGCTCTCCGCCAGAAAGTTCGCTCGGGCGGTGATGGAGTCGACGGCTGAGCCCTACGCGTTGCAAAGCTTCGCGCGCGAGAGAATCACGCCGGCTGCGATCGACCTCCGCAAAGCGTAACGGGAGTTCCACATTCTCAATCACCGTCATGCTTGGAATCAGATTGAACGATTGAAACACCATTCCCACGGTATGCAGGCGGTGCTTGGCGAGATCCTCGCGCGACAACTCTGCGAGGTTCCTGCGGTTGACGACCACGGTTCCTGCCGTAGGCCGGTCGAGCCCGGCAATCAGATTCAGGAGCGAAGATTTGCCAGACCCCGACGTGCCCAGCAACGCGACAAACTCTCCTGTCGGCACTTGAATTGAAATACCGTCCACCGCCCGAATCAGGCTCTCACCCATCGGATAATGTCGGCACGCATTCTCGGTGTGAATGGCCGCGGTCACTTGCGGAAGGTTTGCATCGGGAGTAGCGCTCATGCAGTCTTAGCGGACCTCCCCGCGAATGACACGCAGGGCATCGGGATCGGCCGGCTCTTTCGCTCCAGGCAATCCATTGCCGTTATCCGCCGCCACGGAATCGCCTTCGCCCGGGGCAAGGAAGAGGTTGCTCTCCACGCCCAGTTGCCTGGTGTAGAGATCGTAGTATCGGCCTTGCAACTCATAGAGCTGCTCGTGCGTGCCACGCTCAACGATCCGGCCCTGTTCCACCACGAGGATTTGATCCGCTCGCCGGATGGTAGACAGCCGGTGCGCAATCACGAAAGTGGTGCGTCCCTGCATCAGATAAGAGAGTCCATGTTGAATCATCTGTTCCGATTCCGAGTCGAGGCTGGAAGTTGCCTCGTCCAGAATCAGGATGCGCGGTTCCGCGAGGATCGCGCGTGCGATCGAAATACGCTGGCGTTGTCCGCCGGAAAGCTTGACTCCGCGCTCTCCCACGACCGTGTCGTATTTGGCTGCGAAGGTATCCGCGAACTCATCCACGCGCGCGATTCGGCAGGCACGCATGATTTCTTCTTCGCGGGCGTCGGGCCGTGAGAAGGCCACATTTTCCCGAATCGTCCCATCAAAGAGGAACGATTCCTGCAAGACCACCCCCAGCCGCGTACGATACGAATCAAGGCGCACGGTGCTGAGATCGACACCATCGACGCGAATCTCGCCTTCAGTCGGTACGTGAAACGCCGTGATTAATCCAATCGTCGTCGACTTGCCCGATCCAGACGAACCGACCAGCGCCGTGACCGTCCCCGGTTCGGCCACGAACGATACGTCGTGCAGCACTTCGCGGGTACCGTCGTAGCTGAAGGTGACGTGATCGAACTTCACGTGGCCCACGATGTCTCGCAGAACGACCGTCCTCCGGGGATCCTGATCTTCTGGTCGCTCGCGAAGAATCTCCTGCGTCCGTTCCAGTCCCGCCAGCGCCTCGGTGATTTGGGTCCCAATGGCCACGATCTGGATAATGGGCGCGACCAGGAAGCCGAGAAATAACGTGTAGGTAAAGAATCCCCCGATCGTGAGAGTGCCCGAAAGGATCTGGTGCGCACCCACATACATGATCACCGTTCCCACCACCCCCATCAGCAGACTGGCGGAAAGACTCATGATCGAGGTAGCTGTGAGGGTACGCATCACATTGTCGAGCAATCGCCGGACGCCGCCTGCAAAAACGGCCTCTTCCCTTTCCTCGGCGTGATAGCCCTTGATGACGCGTACGCCGCCCAACGACTCCGCTAGTCGGCCAGTCACCTCCGCATTAATCTTTCCGCGCTCACGGAAGATTGGACGAATCGTCCCGAAGGCCTTATTCAACGCCAAAGCGAAGCACAGCAAGAATGTAAAGGCGAGAGCCGTCATCAGCGCGCTGATGCGAAATAACACAACCAGCGCAATGCAAGACGTCAGCAACCCACCGGCCAACTCTACCAAGCCGGTTCCAAGCAGATTTCGCACGCCCTCGACGTCACTCATGATGCGCGAGACCAGTGTCCCCGTCTTGTTGGAGTCGTAGAAGGAAACCGGAAGCCGGGAAATGTGCGTCTGTACCTTCTGGCGCAGTTCTGCGATCAGCCGTTGGGCGGCCTTTGAGAGTAACTGAGTGAGGGAAAACGATGTGATTCCCTGGATGACGGTCGCGACCAGAACGGTCAGAACCAGGGGCCGCAGCAACTGGACGTGATGTTTGGTAATGACTCCGTCAATCAGAAACTTGGTCGAGTACGGAAGCACCAAACCAGACACACGGTTGATGACCATGAGCAGGAAGCCCAAAGCCAACAGCCCCCGACGGGGCCGCATCAGGTCCCAGACGGCCGGTGCTACCGCCCGCAGTCGTTGAGCGTTCAGCGGAGGCTTCCCGGGCGGCTTTTGAGGGGAATTCACCGTTTGCTTAGACATCCCTCGCACCGGAATCGCTTCATTTTATGTGAGCTATCGCGGCCAAGGAGCAGATCTCCACAAGCCATTCCTCTCCCCGGTGCAAGCACAGTTACAGGGCCTGTCCCGCGGAAAAGCCAGATGCCCACGCCCATTGAAAGTTGAACCCGCCGAGGTGACCCGTGACGTCCACCACCTCGCCGATGACGAATAAACCGGACAGTCGGCGACTCTCCATCGTCTTGGCCGACAGGTCATCCGTATCGACGCCTCCCGCCGTAACTTCGGCTTTTTCGTACCCTTCAGTAGCGCCGGGCGTGATTTGCCAATGATGGATCTGGCTTTCGAGCTCTGCCAGCGAGTTATTCGTCCAGTTCGGCGGCGCGTGCGCTTCCAGCCAACGGTCGGCTAGTCGACCGGGCAGTATGCCACGCAATGATGCTTTCGCTGCCGACAGGTCACGTCGCGCGGGTGAGGCTCGCAGCGGTGCAGTCAGATCGTGTCCCGGAACAAGATCAATCGTGACCGGCATGGGCTTCTGCCAATAGGACGAGATCTGCAGAACCGCGGGACCGCTCAGGCCACGATGCGTGATGACCATCTTGTCGTAAAATTTTTGGGAATCGCAAGAAGCAACCACATCCACAGAAATCCCGGCCAAATCGCAGTATTGCTCGCGATCCTGCGATTCAAATGTCAATGGCACCAGCGCGGGACGGCAGTCTCTGATCTTAAGTCCAAACTGCTGCGCTAACTCGTAACCGAACGACGTTGCCCCAATCTTCGGAATCGACAGGCCGCCAGTCGCAATGACCAGAGCGGGCGCCCGAAACTCGCCCTGGGACGTCTGGACAACAAAGCCATCGCTCTTCCGCACCTCGCGGATCGCGACGTTTAGGAGAACTTGAACGCCAGCCAGCTGGCACTCCTCTTCGAGCATGCGAACAATCTCGCGCGCCGATCCATCGCAAAAGAGCTGCCCCCTGGCCTTCTCGTGGTAGCGAATGCGATGCTTCTCCACCAGAGCGATGAAGTCCTCCGGCATGTAACGTGCAAGGGCAGACTTACAGAAATGTGGATTTGCTGATAGGAAATTTTCCGGCTGGCAGTGCAGGTTCGTGAAATTGCAGCGTCCCCCGCCTGAAATCAGAATCTTCTTGCCAATCCGACCCGCGCGTTCCAGAACAACGACGCGTCGCCCCCTTTTCCCTGCCTCGATGGCACACATGAGGCCGGCAGCCCCACCGCCCAGCACAATCGCATCGAAGTTTTGCACCATGATTGGATTGCAGCCGCTTGAACGTCCATTGGCTTAAGAATGCTAATGGAATCCCCACACGTTGTCGCGAGCGCGCCATTCGTGCCCTATGGCCCGGGTAGATCGGTCCGACCTCAGGCGGACCGATCGGGTGGCACATACCTCTGTGCAGGACTCTCTGACGGCGGCTTGTATAATCTTGCGGACCACGCAATGCGAAAGTGGCGGAATTGGCAGACGCACCAGACTTAGGATCTGGCGGGGAAACCCGTGGGGGTTCGAGTCCCCCCTTTCGCACCACCCCCTCGAACCCTCTCATTCGACCTAATGGTTTACAGCTGGCATTTTGCGGAACTCGGCATGCTGCCGCCCGCTTCTTGGGTCTTTCCCGTATTGACAGGCTTTTCGGCGGATGGAACACTGCGAACGCGAACGACGATTACCCCGTCGAAACCTGTCCAACGCGCATCAAAAGACGTAGCCATGAGCAGCGATTCCAGCTTCGATCCTGAATTCTTCCAAAAGCTTTTAGAGAGCGCATTTGCGGTACAAGAGAGTGGCGTGAATGCTCGTTCCCTCGTGTGCATTGTCGAAATTCAACGGTCGATCAAGGCAGGACATCTTGATGTCGACGGGACGATGCGTCTCATCGCCGAGTTTGCGCAGCAGGTGGCCGGTGCCAGCGGTGTGGCAGTTGGCCGGCTGAAAGGTGATCAGCTGGTTTATGGAGCCGGCAGTGGCAGCGCTGCCTCAAGCGTCGGGAGATGCGTCATGGCAACGTTCATCGCATCGGCCCCCAACAGAACAAGAGCCGAGATTCTTCGTGTCGAGAATGCCGAAAGCGATCCTCGAATTGAAGCGGCTATTTGCCGTCAGTTCGGGGCGACCTCCCTCCTGATCTTGCCGATTTATCACGCGGACGCCGTGGCCGGGGTGATGCAGGTCCTATTCGGCGAAGCGCATGCGTTTCAGGAAGACGAGGTTCGCATCTATCGCCTCTTGGCCGGACTGGTTGGCGAGGCTATGTCTCAAACCACTCAACTGGAGCAGAAAAGGGATTTGTCCTCCAGCCTTGCGTTGCAACCCGTTGCAGACCTGATGCCCGCACCCATTCGGGAGCCTCTCCGCCAGGATAGCCCGGCGGGGACAAGCGAACGTAGAGCACGCGACACCCAATCAGCCCCGGTCGACGAAACCAGCGCGATACCGAGGACGGAACAATCCCCGCAAATCGCCTTCCTCTCTGAAATTCCTTTCACGATGTGGACGCGCGTGACCCGGGCGATCCGCACTATGAGAATCGGGCGGTTGGCGAGACAGCAAAGATATGCTCCCCTCCACGGAAGCCTGCTGAAATCAGGTCTGGTCGTGGTCGGCGTACTGACAGGTGTGAGTTGGATCTTCTATCGCGAGCGTCCTTCGGCGATGTTTTCAGCAGTTCCTGTCGCGCCGGCCACATCAAGTTCTGTCGAAGCACGGCCGACATTTGCATCCACAGCCCCTCTAGCGACGAATAGCGTTTCCAAGAACAGCGAGCCAAGGGATGTTGCACAGGATGTAATGACTCGCCCTCTTACCCGCCGCTTTCCAAAACGATTCGAATCGGAAGGCCAGGTCCTGCACTTTGGAGACGATGTAACTGTGCGCTACTTCACCCCTAAGTCATTTCCCGTGCGGACGGCGCTTCGGGAGAGTGAAGTTCGTCACGTCTCCGAAGACGTAACCGTGCGCTATTACAGGCCAAAAAACGTTGGGGCGGTGGATCGCCAGGCGGTTGGAAGCGGTGGCGCACCAGCGGTGATTCGCTAGTCTCTACCTAGCAGTCCCAATCATTCATGAGAACACCAAAAGGCGGATCCGTGGGGGCGAATCCGCCTTTCTCCGGAAGGAGTGCTAGGTGTTTCGGAAGGAATTCAGCCGGTAACGCCGTCAGCGGAGATTAGCCGAGCGCACCTAGAATCGGCCGAAAGGGCTCGCTTATAGCGCACCCTTCAGTCCAAGCAGAATTGCACCGCACGTTACTGTGTAGTACACAATCACCAATGTCCAAGCTGTCAGTCGTTCGAGAATCATGGGGAGCCTCACTTTCGAGTTGATCCTGACCCTGTCCGCAGCCTTGCGTTTGGCATGGAAACGGGTTATCTAAGCCGGATCTCTTGTACTGCAAAGGCATTGCACATCTATTTGTTCCAGGCGGCAAGAGCACCGGAGTGCAAGAGGTACCGTCCGCTGGTACACGACCACGATGGCCAAACGGCCCTCCTGTCGAGGGTTACATCGCAAGCACCGACGATCGAACCGCCCGATCACTTCCTTCCACAGCGGTAAACCCGCTACACTAGCATCCTCATGGCCAACCCAATTCAGCCCAATGTGAAGTTGACGAACACGAGCGACTATCGCGAGCACTACGCCAATAGCGTGCAGATCCGGGTGAATGTGTGGGATTTTTTCCTGGTCTTCGGAACCTTGCTACAACAAAGCGAGACCCAAGTAGAAATCCAGAATTTCCAGGGAATCTACCTGAGCCCGCAGCAGGCGAAGGCTCTCCTCGGCATCTTGCAGCAGAATGTCGGGGGCTACGAAAGCGCGTTCGGGGAGATCAAACTAGACCCCCGCATGATGCCGGGTGGACCCGTGCATTGATCAGGCCAGGTGCCCGTCGAGCCGGTACCAACCAACCCCTCGAGTCGCAAATTTCCATTCGCTTATGAAGCGTTACTGACAAGTCAGAGATTGCGTTCTGCTCCAGTGCGCCGAATGATTTCGAGCAAGTATCCAGATAAAGCCGTCTCATGACTGCGCCGGCATCCTCGATGCCAAACTCGCGGCTGTGGCAGGGATCAGGGTTTGTATTCTGTCTGATCACAGCGGCCGTCTTTCTGCTGCACATTTCGTTGCTGCGTCTCCCCTATTTCTGGGACGAAGCAGGATATTACATTCCGGCAAGCCGCGATCTGCTGCTTGCGGGGAGCATCATTCCCCACTCCACGCCGTCCAATGCGCACCCACCGCTGGTGATGGCCTATCTCGCAGGTTGGTGGCAGCTGTTTGGTTACTCGCCCTTGGTCACTCGAAGCGCCATGCTGTTGATCTCGGCCTTTGCACTCCTGGGAGTGTTCCGCATCGCCCGGCGCGTTGCTAACACCGACGTTGCCCTTGCGTCCGTCCTGTGCACCGGTTTGTACCCGGTGTTTTTTGCGCAAAGCACGATGGCTCATGTCGATCTTGCGGCAGCCGGTTTGACGCTTTGGGGTTTGGATTGTTATCTGAGCGGACGCATGTCGAGCGCGGCGTTGTGGTTCTCGCTGGCGGTGCTCGCGAAAGAGACCGCGATCCTGGCGCCAGTAGGATTGCTGGGATGGGCAGTTGTCTGTCCTCATGTGAACCGTTTTCGACAACCAATCTGCCTGCCCGCATTTCGTTGGCGCATGCCGCTTCTCGCCCCATTTGTCACGCTGTTTCTGTGGTACGTGTATCACTACTGGTGCACGGGGTATGTATTCGGAAATCCGGAATTCTTTCGCTACAACGTGAAATCCACCATGCACCCGCTGCGAATCCTGTTAGCCCTGGCCATTCGCCTCTGGCAGCTGTTCGGATACTTGCATCTCTGGGTCCTGACGCTAGTGATGGGCTGGGCCATGACTCGGCCGGCCCTCCGCGACGGCCAGTGCGAACGTCCCAGAATCAGCCCACCCATTCAGTTCATCTTTGGTGCTGAGGCGCTGACTTACGTTGCGGCGCTGGCCATCGTGGGGGGCGCTGTCCTGGCGCGCTACATGCTCACAATCGTGCCGCTGCTGGTGATTGTGGCAACTTCTACACTCCGGCGCAGAGTGCGAGCGTGGCGGTGGTTGGTCTTACTCGTTTGTGTGAGTTTTATGGCTGCGCTATTTCTGAATCCTCCCTATGGATTCTCTCCTGAAGATAACCTCGCTTATCGCGACTACATCCGTATTCATCTGGATGCAGAACGGTTCTTGGAGACGCGTTACCCAGAGGCTCGTGTGCTCACCGCCTGGCCTGCTTCCGACGAACTCAGCCAGACTTATCTTGGCTATGTCGACCGCCCCATGCGCGTGGTCCGTGTTGAGAGCTTTACGATCGAGGAGATCTCAGCAGCGGCGGATGAGCGGTCGAGATTTGACGTGGCCCTGGTCTTCTCCACCAAGTACGAGCCCCCTCATGCTCTGCTGGAAGATTGGGCAGTGTGGCAAAAAATCAAAGCCCGATTTTTCGGGTTTCATCGTGATCTGCCGCCCTCGGTGGTGGCACAACTCCTGGGTGGTCGACCCGTCTTTAGCGAAAAACGAAAAGGACAGTGGGTCGCGGTTATCGAATTGGAGCGAGTGGAAGACGCAAGTTTGCCCCATCCTGACGATCAGCCCGCCATCAGATGGCAGGAGTGAGTCTTTACGACCAGCCAAACTTCCCGGCCCGCGGCGAGATGTAGTGCATCCCGCGCAGCCAGCGTGAGATACACCTCCATTTCAATACCGATATCAACACGAGCAGCAATAATCGCGTCCCTGCACGCCAAGGAAACAATTTTGCCCGCGATCACATTCCGCGCACTCAGTCCCTCCGGACGGACGGTAGCCAAAAGGACGTCGCCCGCACGAATCCCAATGCGTAGCACCGTGCCAACGTTAGCGCGAATCAGGGGAGTCTCCATCTCCACGACACTCGACCCCAACCTGCAGGTCATCGTGCCCCGATCTTCGTGGACAGAAACGACGGTGGCATCGAAAATATTTTCAAAACCGGCAAGTTGCGCAACCATTTCCTGACGCGGCGCCCCCATCACTTCGTGCGGGCTCCCCTGCGCCAGAATTCGTCCCTGGTCGAGAACCAGCACTCGCTCTCCCAATGCAAACACCTCTTCGCGGCTGTGGGTTACATAGAGAATCGGAATCCGGTGTTCCCGGTTCCAATCACGCAGATCATCCAGGATGTGTGCCTTGGTCGCGCCATCGAGCGCGGCCAGAGGTTCATCGAGCAGAAGGATGCAAGGATCCGTAACGAGGGCACGCGCCAGTGCGACTCGCTGCCGCTCACCTCCGGAGATCTCGCTTGGACGTCGTTCGAGCAGCGCGCTAATCCGAAACGCATTGAGAATCGACTGCACCCTTCGCCCGCGGTGGATGTGTGAAAAGCGGTTTAGCCCATAGCCAACGTTGGATTCAACCGTCAGGTGAGGAAACAGAGCCAAGTCCTGAAAAACATATCCGACGTTCCTCTGCGATACTGGCACGTTCAGACGCGTGGAAGCGTCAAAGAACTTCTTCGAACCGACTGTGATGACGCCGGAATCAGGAGTGGTCAATCCCGCAATGCAATCGAGCAGTGTTGTCTTGCCCGAACCGGAGGCGCCGAACAGGATTGTGAAGCCCGAAGGAGCCCTAAAGTTCCCGTTCAAAGCGAACTCGTGCTGGAGGGGATAGCTCTTTTGCACCTGCGCGAGCAGCACAGTGTTCCCCTGCTCGACGCTGCGTGCGGCCGCAGTGGCGATCGGTTTGGCCATGGCATCGCTATGACTCAACGCAACACCCTCACCCAGATGGAACTGATCACTGCAAGAAGCCACTGAATTCTAACCCGTACCGAGAGGAGGACCGAACCCGCCTGCGAGGATCCGCCTCTCTATCGACGAAAATGCTCACTTGAACAATCGCAGCCAACTTTCTAGTCTAGGAACGCAGTAATTAGCCGACGGTCGATCGATTCCCATTCTGGTCAATAGCGCCGGTGTGGTGACGGTCGCCACATCCCGGAAGAATTCGCCCGTGCTGGAATGAGGCAGGCGACCGTGCCCTTTAGTCTGATGAGACCTTCTTCCAAAATGCCTCATGTCGACAGGAACTCGTTCATTGTACGGATTCTGCATGGACCTCGCGCGCGCCCCCAAGCTAGCGTGGCACCAAAGAACAACCCATCTCCGCCCTCGAGACTTCCATGAAACCCTTCCGGCTTTGCTGGCGATCGCCCGTGCATACTCCTGTTTGTGAGTCTTGCGATCCCGGTGTCTTTCGCGCAAGGTTCGAAGCGAGCCAAGGAATACGATTCGATCGAGGATCGGGATCGCGACAATCCCAAGGCACGTGATGAATGGTTCATGCGCGGCCGCACGGTCCCCGAGGGTGAGTCACCGGCGATGCTGCGTTACCAGGCCTACCAGCAAAAGATTCAGCTCAGAAACATTGCAATTCTCCGCGCGAGCGGGTAACTGCAGTGCCTCCTGTGGTCTCGAGTGGATGGGTCTCCCTGATAACGGTATCTGCTGTCTCGCAGGCCGACGTGACGAAGTCCGCCTCGGCTGCGATAACGATCCAGTCGCAGCCTACGCAGTCCGGAAGCTACACCATTGCGGTGACGGCAACCGCCGGTACCTCGAGCCAGAGCACCACGGCAACGATGACGGTTCAGTAGGTAATGAAGAGGTGTCAGCACATCGGTAGTCGATCCGATTCCAAAGTTCTTCAATGGGCAGTGCCGTGGGCTCCGCAACACACTCATCAGATTAGCTGCTAAAGTGGAGGACCCAACAGTCATGGGACCGAGGGCAAGTACCCTCGAGGCAGCCGGCGGGACGACCGGCGCGAACCGTGGGGCATGGAGGCACCCGGTATGGGATCGAATCTGTCAGGCAAGCGCGTCGCAGTGCTGGGCGCGGGAAAGATGGGCGGGATCCTGGTAAAGGCTTTCCTGGAAAAAAATCTGCTCTCGCGCACGCTTACGACCGCCACCGTGCAGCATGAAGAACGCGCCCGGGCGCTTTCGGAGAAGCTCGGCATTCCCGTCGGTACCGACAACGCCGCCGCCGCACGCGATGCCGACATCGTATTCGTCTGTCTGAAGCCGCAAGCGGTACAGGGCGTGATGGAAGAACTCCGTCCCCAGATTCGGCCGGAGCAAGTTGTGATCTCGGTGGCGGCATCGGTTCCCACCAGTCATATTGAGAACGCGCTCGGCAAAAATGTACCCGTCGTTCGCGCCATGCCGAACACTCCCTGCGTCATTGGTCTCGGCATGACGGCGTTGTGCAAGGGAAAACATGCCGGCACTCAGCACCTTGAAGTCGCCAGCGAACTCTTCAATGTCGTTGGTCGGACCGTAGTAGTAGACGAAAAACACATGGACGCAGTCACTGGGCTGTCCGCCAGCGGCCCTGCCTATATCTACATCATCCTCGAATCGCTAGCAGAGGCAGGCGTGAAGGTAGGCTTGCCCCGCGATGTGGCGACTCTGCTCGCAGCACAGACAACGTTAGGAGCGGCGGGAGTTGTCCTCGAGACCGGTGATCACCCCGCATTGTTGAAAGACGCGGTGACGACTCCCGCCGGATGCACGATTGACGGGATAATGGAACTGGAAGAAGGCAAACTGCGCGTAACGTTGATCAAGGCTGTAGTGAAGGCGGCGCAAAGAGCGAAAGAACTGGCATACTCTGCCTGATTGGTTTAGCACGCAAAGACCGGCCAACGTTATTCCGCGAGCATAAACATCACGTTCACTTTAGTACGCACTGCAACCTTGCGGCCTGCTACCACGTAGGGCTTGTACCGCCATTGGCGTACGGCTGCGGCCGCAGCATCACCAAGCTGAGGATTTCCTCCGATCGTGGTAACCTGCTGGACCTTTCCGTCCGCCCCGATGATGGTATCCATCGTGACCGAGCCCTGTACGCGCGCGCGCCGGGCGGCGTCCGGATATTCAGGTTCGATGCGGTCCCGCAAAAGGCCCTCAGCCACTTCCGGACTCACCTGCACGGGTCGCACGCCACCCCGAATCGGAGCAGTGATCCCTGTGGAGGTAGTCTCCACAGACTCCCGAAGCGCCGCTTGCACCTGCGGAAGCGTCCGCTGGGTGACCGTCTGCTCCGGCTTGGAGATCGGCGTTCCGTAGATCAGCTTATCCTTCTCATAGATCGCCAGCCCCTCCTCAGCGGGCGGGGCCACCGACTCTCTCTTTGCGGCCTTTGCGGCCATAACTGGGGCATTGTGCAGAGGCGGCTTTGATGGTGCCGAGCCTAGTTCCAAAATCTCCTCGCGGAGCGCCGAGGGCGTCGTATCGACGGAAGCGGGAGTCGCCGCCCGAGCGCCGGCTTGCACGACCTGTGGAGAGGATACTGCCTGCCTCCCGGCAGGGCCACCCCAACCCACGCGCCAAACCATCAGTCCGACGATCAGACCCGCAATCACAACGGCAACCGCCGCCAAAATCGCTGTCCATGTGTCGTGGCGCTCCGGGGCGGCCTCCACCTCTGGCTCGTCAGTGGCGTTGAATTCAAAGACCGGCATCGACAAGACGGCAGCCCGAGGCGGCTTCGGTTCGGACTCTGGCTCAGGCTCTAGTGCTGGAGAGACCAGCGTCGGTACAGCGCTTGGGACTTCTTCTTCCATGCTGGCGGTAAATCCCGCAAGGGGGCCAGTCGCCTGCTTGGTGTGGCGGACAATACGGTAGGCAAGTGCCTGCAAAGTCTGCTCATCGCGCTCCCCGAACGCGCTAGGCCGCGGGGAAAAAATCTCGAAGATCCCCATGAATTCGCCCCAGTACCATAGGGGAATCACAAGTATGGACCGCACCCCGAGCAGGCGGCATGTCATCGCATCCACGCGGGGATCGGTTTCGGTATCGTCGCAGCGCTGCAGGGTCCCAACGCGGAGGCACTCAGCCGAAAATCCGGCATTGTCGAGGCGCACCCCTAGATCCGGAGCATTCATGCCGGTCGTGGCCCGGCACACCATCTCTCCATCACGGGTTAGTGCGATTGCAGCGCCAGTGGCCCCGGTGGCCAAGCAGGCCTGCTCTACTATCTGATTGAGAACAAGGTCAAGGGCGAGTTCCTTGGACGAGGCACCTCCACCGCCAGATGCCAAGGCGCTGGTTAGGGCTCGAACCTCGGAATCAGACGGCAGGCGTTGGACTCTGAGTTCCGCTTCCCGGGAAGCCGATTCCCCCAAGGATTCGTAAGGCCGGTACGGGTCAGGACACGACATGGGCTAAACCTGGGTGAGTACGGGGGGATTTACTCACAGTTTCTCTATTGCAAAGTTTCGCCTTAAAAGCCCCTATTGTCAACGATAAATCCATCCTCAGCAATGATTTCGACCCAGTTCAGAACGCAAGAAGCCGGTCGATTTCATGCTTAAAGGGCTAACCCTTACACGCCGCAATTGGTTGCGTCCGACCGAGGATCGTGCTCTGATGGCGCGTCCAAAGTTTAGGCCGAGCGGGTGCCGCTGGGCGAACCGCAGGGGCCCCGCTTTCTGCTCTCACAATGACCGTTATCGAACCCGTTTCTGAGAGTACTCTCCCCCGCTCCGATCAATGGCACGCCGTCAGCGCCAGTTTCATGGGCTGGACCCTCGATGCCTTCGATTTCTTCGTGCTTGTTTTCCTGGTCGACACCTTGGCGGCGCAATTTCACGTGCCCACCTCCAAGATCATTTTGACGATCACGGCCACTCTCGCCATGCGGCCCTTGGGGGCGCTGGTGTTCGGCTTACTGGCGGATCGTTACGGGCGGCGCCGGCCCCTCATGGCCAATGTAGTTTTCTTTTCTCTGTTCGAGTTGCTGTGCGGCTTTGCCCCCAACTACACGGTGTTCCTGATTCTGCGGGCGATCTACGGAATCGGGATGGGAGGCGAGTGGGGAGTTGGGGCGTCGCTCGCCATGGAGAGCGCGCCGAAACGCTGGCGCGGAATTCTATCCGGAATTGTGCAGAGCGGATATCCGATCGGCTATCTGCTGGCGGCGGTTGCAGCCCGCTTTGTACTCCCAATGTGGGGTTGGCGCGCGATGTTCTGGGTGGGTGGAATCCCCGCCCTGTTGGCTTTCTACATACGTTTTCGAGTGAAGGAGTCGGAAGCCTGGAAGCAGCACCGCGCCCCCACGGTGGGCGCAATCTTGCGTACCGCCAGCGGGCATTGGAAGATTTTCTCGTACCTCGTTCTTCTCATGACCTTGATGATGTTCCTGTCCCACGGAACCCAGGATCTCTACCCGCACTTCCTGCGGGAGGTCCACAAGATTCCTGTGGCAACCATCTCGTATGTCGCGATCCTCTACAACATCGGGGCCGTGCTGGGATCGTTCTCATTCGGGTACTTGTCGGAGACCTTCGGCCGCAGGCGCACCATCCTGATCGCGCTGGTTCTGGCGCTCGTCGTGATTCCCGTTTGGGCATTTGGAGGATCTTTGGCGACTCTTGCTCTCGGCGCATTCCTCATGCAGATGGGAGTGCAAGGAGCCTGGGGGGTAATTCCAGCACACCTGAATGAGCTTTCCCCCGATGCAACTCGCGGGCTGATGCCGGGCTTTGCCTATCAACTCGGAATTCTCTTCGCAGCGCCTACGAACAACATTGAATATGCACTGCGGAACTGGCTCGGGTACTCGTGGGCGCTGGCAGCATTCGAGATCACCACCATCTTGCTATTAGCGGCAGTCGTGGCACTTGGATCGGAGCAGAAGGGCAAGAGCTTCGTGCGCAAGATGGACGAGACATCCGAAAAGTGAGCATGAGTTCACGAAACGGGAGGCTTCCTTGTGCTTGTTTGGAGGCTCCCGATCTTGTAATGGCGGCCTGCCGGAACCCACGCTGCGTTCACCGTTCCCGTGACTGCCTACGCCGCAGGTTTGTTCGCAGAGTCGTTGACATGCTCGGCGGAGTTCCCAGCATTCACCTTCTTGGTTTCGAGCACCACAGCGGCGGCGAGCAGCACTCCGATTCATCCAAATACGGCAAGCGCGAACAAGGCGATCATCAGGATCGGCATGGCTTGCACCTCTACAAGTATTCTCGAATGCTCATACCAGCAACCCGGTGACCATGGTCACTAACCGGGGTGACCGATGCACGCCATGTTTCTTTCCCGTTTTGCCGCTGGACCCGCCTTTGTCTAATTTTGTGAAGCCGCCGCGTTTCGAAAACCTGCTAGATTAGAAGCTCGGCTGGCGTAAGGAGAGTACGAATCCAGCCTCTGAATCAGTTCGAGGGACGGATCGTCCACTTCGAACACCTGGCGAGGATTCCTACATGCGGATTGCGGTGGTGGGTTCAGGCTACGTGGGACTGGTGGCGGGCGCTTGCTTTGCGGACATGGGTCATGATGTCATTTTGGTGGACAACGACCAGCAGAAACTGGCGGCTCTGAAGTCCGGGCAAGTTCCCATTCACGAACAGTTCCTGCCGGAACTACTAAGTCGTCACCGTGACCAGCGGCTCAAGTTTTCCGGTGATCTGCAGGAAGCCGTGCGAATCAGTTCCGCGATCTTTGTGGCCGTGGGCACTCCTGCAACAGACAGCGGCGATGCCGACCTATCCTACGTAGAATCGGTCGCGCGGGAAATTTCAGGTTCAATTAACGGCTACAAAATCGTGGTCGAAAAAAGCACTGTCCCGGTTTATACCAGCGAGTGGGTCCGCAAGATCATTTTGCGGAACGGAGCGGAAGGCGATTCCTTCGATGTTGCCTCCAACCCGGAGTTCTTGCGCGAAGGAACCGCGGTCACGGACTTCTTATTCCCGGACCGGATCGTGGTGGGCTGCGACTCTGAACAATGCGCCAGTGTGCTGCGTGCGATCTACGCCCCGCTTTGCGACGGCTCGTACTATAAACGTGCGGATGCGATTCCACAGCCTGACCGATCCCAGATTCCACCGCCTTTGATTGTGACCAGCACCAAGAGCGCAGAACTGATCAAGCACGCGTCGAACGCCTTCCTGGCGATGAAGATTTCCTTCATCAATGCAGTCGCGTCCATCTGCGAGTCGGTGGGCGCCAACGTTCAGCAGGTTTGCCAAGGAGTCGGAACCGTCTCGCGCATCGGGCCGCGCTTTCTGAATCCTGGCATTGGCTACGGAGGATCGTGTTTTCCCAAAGACCTGATGGCCTTTCGGGCGGTGGCGCGGGAGTGCGGTTATGAATTTCGCCTGCTCGACGAGGTCATGCGGATCAACGAAGAGCAACGGCAACGTTTCCTGCGCAAGGTTCGAAATGCCTTGTGGACACTCCGCGGCAAACGTCTGGGCGTACTCGGATTGGCCTTCAAAGGTGGCACGGACGATATTCGCGAGTCGCCTGCGATTCTATTGATACAGTCCCTCGTGCAGGAAGGCTGCACGGTCACTGCCTACGATCCTGCCGCCATGGAACGAGCATGCGAGATATTACCTGCCAGCGTGCAGTTTGCCAAAGACGCGTACGAAGCCGCAGCCGGAGCCGATGCGCTTCTCATCCTCACAGAGTGGGAAGAATTTTCAGCTCTCGACCTGCAGAAGCTCCGCGCCAAACTGCGCTACCCGATCGTCCTCGATGGACGCAATCTCTACCGCCCCGAGGTAATGGCGGACCACGGTTTCAGCTACTACAGCGTGGGCCGCACTCCCGTCCTGCCGGAAGG
>Ga0137358_10000407_pt1 | contig 19359 bp, 17 predicted proteins | sample Mad1_20_16metaG_FD_105551 | JGI IMG/M metagenome (GOLD analysis project Ga0137358, IMG submission 105551) | Vadose zone soil microbial communities from Angelo Coast Range Reserve, California, USA - Mad1_20_16 metaG | ecosystem: Environmental > Terrestrial > Soil > Vadose zone | place: USA... | reverse complement strand
GGAGGCGCGGGCGGGGGAACGGGGGCAGGGGGGGGCGGGGGGGCGGGGGCGGGGGGGGGCGTGGGGGGGGTCGTTGTGTTCGAGGACGAGGACGGGAAGGGCAGTTTCCAACAGCCCGACGAGCTCGCGGGCTCAGCTTTGACGACCTCTTTGCTGTTCTCAGCGGACGTCGCAGATGACATGGAAGCGTTCGAGGGCGAGCGGACGAGCCAGGTCGTCGCTCGTCTCTTGGTCGCAGGCTTCTCAGTCTCAGTCTCAGCCTTGCTCTTCTCGGGCTGGGACTTATCAGTCGTGGGGCTGCTCTCGCCAACCGTCGCCCTGCGTATGGGCGGGGGCTTCTTCTTCTCGGTCTGTTTCATTTCGGCTGGCTCCTCCGAAACCTCTTCCTTCTCTCGTCCGATTATCCACCAAGAACCTGAGGACTTGGTCTGGACTCGAACTGATTCCGTCTTCTTGTCATCGATGTCCCCTGAATCAATAGATAAATTTAATCAATTTGACAGAAAGGAGGCGGAAAGGGGTGGAAGCGGCGACGTACAACCCAGATTCCTCATTGCAGTCTTGAATTTCTTCCAGTCCCATCGATAACTTCCGCCGTGGAGGTTGCGCAGGACCTCCTTGAGCTCGTCCAGGCGCTTTCGGGCCTTGTCTCCGAGGAAGTGTTGGCCAACTTTGTGCCAGTACTCCTTCGGGATCTTGCGCTCGAGGCAGCCTTCCTTCACCTGGTCTAGCCATGTGTCTACGGAGGGATCCTTCTTCGGATTGCCGAGAAAACGTGGTGGGTTCTTCCAGGCGTCAAAGATGGGCTCGAGGTCAAATTCTTTTAGTTTGAATGCGTCGAGCATGGCGGGACAGTGGATAAGCGCGCGGTATGCAGCAAGTAAAGAATTGTGGGGATGTTGTCAGTTTTCGCCGCTCATCTTGCGTGTTCTTAAGTACACCTCGGGGATGCCTCACGGCAAAGGCGTGAAACCTTCACAGAAACAGCGCACCCTAGGTCCGGATCGGAGGCTCTTGTCCCTTCGGGAAAAGGTTGGGTTCCGGGCGTGTACTGAGCCATAGATCAGGGGAGGAAGGATGGGGTCAACGTCCTGGCACCCTACACGTGTCCTCTTCACACTCGTCGGCTAGCAAGACCGAACCCCACACCTGTTGCACTGCCCTTGACCAAATTTCACATGGAGTCCCATTACTAGATGGGATCCATATAGCCGACGGCCAACGTGCGCTACGATCGATGAGAGAAACATGGTTCGAGGTGAATTAAGAGAGCGGCCCACGACGATATCCGGAAATCAAGTTGCCATTGTGTGTTGCAGTTATGCATATACATTGTAGTGAATCTTCGTTCGAATTACGGTACCTGCCTTCCGAAGTCATAGTCATAGCAATCTGCGATCCGTCATGGCCCTAACGATGCAACCGGTTCCTGCAACTTCTGTCAACTGAAATTGGGTTAGGGGGAAAGCTGGAATAGACGGGTTCGGTATTTGTCACACCTTCTCGTGCCAACCCAGGAGGACACTACCACTGACGTCTCCCCAACCTGGCAAACCCATGCCCTTGTATAAGTACTTCATCAGAGTATCCTGTGCGCCTGGGGGAAGTGACTTGACTACATTCGGAATGTCTGTCGCCTTTGTACTATTAAGGACTGTGACGACTGTTTGCAGCGTTAGATTCTAGGGAAGAGTCAGATAATTTGGGTATCCCGAGTTTGTCGATCGTCACCCTGGCTTCGTCCACGTTGCGTCCATAGGGGGGGTTGTCAAGGATAGTGACGAGGGCACCCAGGTTGTCACCTCTGATCCGACAGTCATAATAAGTTACCATAGACAAAGATGACCAACGACGGCTCACTTGGCAAGAGAAGATCTTACTGAGGCCGCTTTTGCCTTTGCATCTTCGGTGACTTGGTGGGGCTCACGAGGGTCAGGATCGTATAATTCGGATTCTATAAGAGCATCTTCATCGTATGCATCGATGTCAATTTTTCTGAAGTTGGTGTCCATTGGTTGGGTTGTCGGATCAATATTAATGAGAGAGATGTGGTTACAACCACGTGGGAGAGCCGCCCATGACTAACACGACTGGTCTCGTGACCAGACGTTCAAGCTCAGATGTGCGGAGTTAGAAAAGAAAAAAAACTCAAACAGTCCCTGATAAAGGCACGTGATATCAGCTTCTCACTCATCCAAGTTCCAACCAACTCATTCTCCGTTTTCAATTCGTTACGTTACGTTCTCTCCATTTTGACCCGAAGTTCACAGTCTAGACACGGCTCGATTGAGTATTAGTGCTGACTAATTGATTTCTTGGACAAGTACCGCTGAAGCGTGTAATACACGAGGCCTAGATTGCCAAACAAAAATGTTCCAGGCAGGTAACCCGAAGCGTGAAACGGAGTGCTTGTGGTCTATCAGACCCGATATTTAGGCCAAGGCCGCACCGCTATTCCTGGAACTGGACCGTGTTCCGGCGCTTGGGCAAGGATTGTGTCACCTTTCAAACGGCCAACTCTTCCCCCCTATCTTCTCTCCCCATTCGCCTCATCTTTTACCACTCCGACGAACTAAACGATTTGTTCTAGCTTAATCAGCTTTCCGGTTGTGCAACTTTCTTTGAGGTTTTCGAAGCGGTGATGCAATGTCGCACCTGCATTCTCTCGCTCAAAGTACGCGCTTTCTTCCATGCTACAGCAATATTGATATTCATGAAAACATAATATAAATAATAATAAATCAATGACAGACCAGAACCAATTAAGCGAACAGTTGCAGCTACTGGAACTGCTCAGGAAGAGGGCCAACCGATCGTTAGAGCCTCCCGGCGTCCGGAGCTTAGGGCGTCTAGCGGAGCTCGGAAGCCGTCGTGGGCGTCTAGCCGTCCAGGACAACGAAACGCTCATGCTACAGCTCGTCGCGTTGTCTCTCGTAGGACAGACGCGTGGCGATACGTTCGCAGTGGCGCTCGACAAGCGCGACGCGTCAAATTTCACCTTTGTTCTCGCCACGAATCGGAGACAAACCCCAGCTGACGAAGACAGAGCCCGCCGCTTCTTTGACACCGCGTCTTCTGCCAACTCGGTGCGGGCCCCCCTGCTGTTTGCTGTGGAATCTTCCTCTAGGAAAGTGAACGTGCGGCTCGCAAAATTGAGGAAGACTATCGTACAGTGCCTGCCGGCTGTTAGGCGCCTCGTCCAGCGATACAGGTGGCCACAGAATGACCTGCGCAGGAGGGCACAGGAGCTTCTTCCTACGATGCACGCAAGGATTGGGGATATCCCTCCGTCTGCGTTGTATGTCAAAATCCTTCAAACATTGGCGAGGGCCGTGTCACAGAATCACCCTTTTCACGACTCGCGGTCGGATGATGAATACGACAACCTCGTTGACATTTTGAATATGGCTACATTCATGCTGTCTACTCGTTTCGTGTCATGGATGGCCAAGGACGGCCGACATTCAGAACCTATGGCCGTTCTCGAGCGTCGGTTGTACAGGGTGGCGCAGTACATAATGGGCGCCGCTAGCCTACTGGAAATGAGACGGGCACTCCCACGGAATGGGGAGTCTCTTCCTCACGTGTGGGCGGTCGTGGGAGAAGAGCCTCATACGGTGGAAGACATCTTCCTATTGCGTACCCCTCTGGAGGTTGCGCGGGAGGTCGATGCCCGCTGGACGGAATCCGCGCTACGCTCGAAACTGACCAACTTGGACCAATGGCTCCCCTTTGCAAGTCCGCGCATCCACGCCGAGCTGCGTTTGATCGCGTCCTGCAACAGAGCTTTCCTTGATCCGTCGTTTGACACGTATGACCCGCGCAAGCCCGCAGCTGTTCGAATCGCCAGCTCTCACGACGTAGGCACGCTTTGCGCCTTGTGGGTCACCGTTTACAATCGACACTTCGGGACGCGTTTCAAGGTCTTCCCGATGGGCGGGTCCGGAAAAGTCGATCGGAATTGGGCCTTCGTGCTTTCTCCTCGTGAAAGGCCTGATCAGGACGTTAGCGAGCTGGTGTACGACCTCCTTGAGAATGAGTTGGAACGTCTCCAAGACGCTTCCCGAGCGTCTTGGGGAGTCATATGGCGGTCCTTGACTTCATGGACATGCCACTTCAAGCCAAACGAGGTGCGGAAACTTCCTTCCTGTGTCGTTGTTGTACGTGAGGATGCGGTGACCCAAATTTCATTTGAACGCGCAGAGTACGGTACCTCGGGGAGAACCCAATCGAAATAGCACTCAAACTTATGTGCGTCTTCTTGCCTCACGTAGCGGCGTCATCGTTGGACAAGCATTTGGATTATAAAGGTAGCATCTTTGCGGCATACCTCGGATCCAAAAGTGGCGAAGCCGCCCTCACCTGTCGTGACACCTCTCGTTGACCCTAATGCGCCTGCCGTCCAGAAGGGCCAGGCTGTCGTAACTTCTGCAAAGTATGGTGCTATACGACACTCTGCGGTTGACGGGGCCACCGTCCACACCGATACCGAGGTTAGTGCGTGGCTAAGCAGAGATAACCCAGATACTCATTAACTCTTGTGCCAGACATATCCCACTGCCGATGGCTTACCTTCTCAATCGACCGGATCATGTGAAGTTGGGGTGCAGAAAGCCGGAAGCGAATTGTATCACGGTTAGTGAGTGGACGAGTTCTCATGCATGCGGTACTTAGAGTTGTGCATAATTTTTTTTCAACTTTTGCCAGAGAATTCATGATCTATTTTCATTGCAGGAAGTGTCGTGGACTGTGGTTCTAATAATGGTAAATTTGTTCTAGTGTAACTGTGCCCTAGTTTTCTTTTCCTGGATGATTGGTGTTTTTTCGGTGGATCATTTATCATGCGTGGATGTAATGTGTTCGATGGCTTCATGGTTAGGCCGGTTAGGCCTCGCTGTTCGTGGGCACACACGTAGGTGAGAATCTCGGCGCACTGTGGCAGTCGTCGACCTCTGGGTGAGTTCACCATGAACTGGTATAGAACTTCCTAGGGTACCTGTCTCAATAATCTCTAGTACCACCACACTTCCTGCTTGCGTGAAGAGAACGCACATTCTACAAATTAAGTATAAAAAATCACACAAATACATACACATGCGCATATACGCGCACACAACTTCTGCACAATGACGATGAAATTAAGGCATACAGCCCCCGCTGTGACCATTCTAGAGGGATTATCGTGTCATGACAGATTCTCGATAGGTCTTGAAACCAAATGGGGGGTAGGTATAATCCTGTACATAAGAGGGAGGGAATGGACGTAGTCTTGAAATAAACAACTTTGATTATATGAACGAACCCGCGTTTTGAACTTGAGCTTGAACGTCGACTTGCCGCTCTACTCGATATGCATCCTCTGGCAATTTGCACACATTCCAGTGGCGCGTCCCACAGCTTGCACAAAGTTCGCGCAATCGCCAGTATGACCGTCGTGTAGCCCATACGTTGGTGGTTGTGGCGATGCGCGTACGTCCGGCCGACGCGGTGGTGGCGGTGGTGGCGGCGCCTTACGTACCCCCGTTTGCCTGCGTGGCAACGGCGGGGGCGCCTTTTTCGGGGGCCCACTGATGTTTAGGTTGTTCCGAATGACCCACTCATTGTCATCACTTGCACGCCGGCGTACAAGACTCGACTGCTCGAGCTCCGAATCATCCGCTGCGCTCTCTGCAAAGCTCTCCGAATCGTAACTATGACGGTCACTGCTGAGCACTGCGCTCGAGGGCGGCTCTTGCTCGTGGTCCGTATCCTGCGTCGTCGCGTGGTGATCGCCGAATGGATGCGACGAGTCGTTGACGTCCTCCCCTTCGGTGTCTGTCACCTGTGCTTGCGCTGCACGGGGGCCGAGACTCGAGGATGTGAATGAATCGGAGTCGACAAGCGTCTGTCGGCTACCTGACAACGAGTCCGTCGCTCCATCCGAACCCATCTTGGATGACAACTTTCTCTGGAGTAGCGGAGGCGTTGGCGCGACCGATGGCCTAGATATGGAACGGCGGGTCGCAGCCGAGATGGGTTCCGTGTAAACAGTGGGGAATAAGCCTTTCTTTCCGTCGAGTTCGCCCATCATCCAGCCGTCAATGACTTCGCCAATGACGACAATCTCATCGCCGGTGCGGAACGAGAGCTCGTCAGAACTGCCGAGGTAATCGCTCGTGGCGCGAACGACCTTCTGACGCTCTGATTCCCTGCCACGCGTCCTGGAGCCTAAGGCTGGTATACGAGGGGTCGAGATGTTTTGCTGGGATTTGGTCCATTTTCCAAGGGAAAGCAAAGACGCGCTCTTTGAGACTTGAGTAGGGCTCCCAGGTGCTCTTTCGGGGTCGCTACTGTCACTCTCATCATCTGCGGTACCTCGCAAAGAGGTGAATTGCTCGCGATCCCTCTTCGAACCATTACGGCCCCACACCGACCAGCTTCCTTTCTTCTTATCCTCTCTCTCCTTTCTATCCCGCGCTGCTTCCACAGCACTACCTGTGGTGGTCTGAGAATCAGACCGTTTGCGACTGCGCACAGATCCTGTAGAACTTTTGCGGGAACGTGGTAGTGGAGGCTCGTCGTCTGGATCGCTATCAGCGCTGTTTGATGAAGGGGAACGTGATCGCGCACGCGCTTTTGAACTAGCGCGGGATTTGATTTTGGGCTGAGGGGATTCTGCCCTCTCGCGAGAAAAGTCGTGCATCGGACCAATAAATCTTCGTGCATCCATCAACTTCGCAATTACTTGTCTGTAGAATTGTCAACAGGGTTGGGTAGGGTAAAGAAGCTTGACAGCACGCACTTGCCCGGCCAATTGTCTTTGACGTCTCGCAAAATCTGAGTGTATTGTTCCGCGTAGCTGAGTTCATTGTCCAAAAAAGAACTTAACATGCGGATTTGGTCAACCTCGTTCTGCTGGATGGCTTCAATACGTGAGTGAACATCAGCCTCAGCCTCATCACTTCGAGGAGGCGTTATCACATCAACGACCCTGAGAGGTGAAGTAAAGAATGTACATACTATCGGAACTCAGACTTCTCGAGTTCTTCTTGTGCCTCGCGTTTGTCCTTTTCTTTAGCCTTTTTGTTGTTCTCCATGCGTTCAACTTGTTTCATGGCAGCATCTCTGTTGAGCCTGTGTAATGACATAATCAGCGTAACTTTCACGACTCTCCAGACCAGATGGAGGCAGTGCATTCATTCCCACCTGCGAGTCTCAAGCTTTTTTCTTTCAACCTCATAGTCTTTGATCTGGTCTAGGAAGCGTTGAAGTGCAACGATAAGAGAGCTACCAAGACTTCGGCCCAGTGCTTCTTGAGCTGTCGCGATATTACTGAACGCACGTCCGAAAGTTATAAGCACCTGTCCTGTCGTACACATCGTTGAGCCAGGAATGGGTAAGCGGGACGGATGATGCCATAGTTACCGAGTAGAGAGTCTTCTGCAAAATTTTCTCCATGGCGGACCATAGTAATTCCAAATGCCTCTCTGGGAAGAAACTTGTCGGGGTCATCGAGAGCATGAGAAACCCTTTTCTTAGATATTGACTTATGGTACTGTTCTGCGGCAAGTTGCAGCCTTGGTGGTGCAACGACAAGTTGTGATATGTAAAAGATGAGGCCACGGCACCCGAGAAGTGAGTCGAGCAGGCGCACCGTTGCAGCCCTTCCTTGCGTAGTTCTATTTCCTGCTCGAGCTCTTTGGCTTCCCCCGTGAGCGTCGTCTTGTCTTTGGCGTTGATCACCTCATCGGCCCACTGTGCACCATTGTCAGCCCGCGGTGAAGACAGGCGGGATGATGCGAGCGCACCTGACGCAACCTTCCAAGCTATATGGGCGAGTTGTGAGATCGAACGCAAAATAAGGACGAGATTGTGCTCACTCGCTTTGTGGCCATGAAGGCTGTGATGCTGATTATTTACAGTAAATATATAATTAATTACGCGGAGACAAAGGGCGCGTTATTTGTTCGTGTTTGTTCCCCGCGCTTGTATGGGCTTGTACACACGGCGAGCACGAGGCCGGGGCGTGGCTCGTTATCATTAGCGACGACAGCCGCAACTCGACTCACGGACTTGAAGACTACTGTGCGTAACGACTTCTGAGACCCTCTTCTATTTTACTGTCCGATAATCAAATTTTCCTGGCAAGCACTATTTTTATGGACATAGTTTTACCAGATCGTTAATACTAACGCCGCTTTTCATAGCGACACACACACTATGCCATCCCTCCTCTCGAGACTTCTGGGACGTAAGAAATCTCAGGAGCCGGAATCACCCGCCGACAAATCGGGGTATCCTCCTCCGTTATTAGAGGGTAAATTCGAGGTCGTCTCGCCCACCGTCTCGCCCTCCGCGGCGCTCTTCACCGACCCCGGAGTTGCACAGATCCGAGGCATTGAAAGGCCAAAGGACAAGGAGTCACCCTTCCACCTCCTTCGCGCGAGATCGCGTCCATCCTCGGAGTTTTCAACTGTGGAGAAAGGGGAGAAAGCTGCCCTCGATGTTCCCCACCTCTCGATCAACCTTCCGGTCATCAAGGAGCGCGGTCGAGCTTTGGGCGTTGTCTTCGAATCCGGTCCTGATGCACTTGCACTTTTAAATGAGGCTACTATTAGAGAGAGGCGCCTCACGCCTCATGAAGCCCTCTCTCTTGTGCGTGCATGTTCTCATGTCATCCTGGAACATGGTGCGTCTCCTCATACAACATATCTAACTAGGTTCTTCCTCATGAACCGTCCTCTTTCAGGCCTTGAGACTCTCGGTGTCATGCACCCACACTGGCATTCGGCATCCCCAGAGGTGCAGCAAAGACTTATATCCCTATTTATCCTATCTTTAGCTTCCACCGGCCCCAATGACGCAACTTCTCCCACATCTCCCACAGCCCCTGCCACTTTTGAATATGAAATTCAATATACTTGTTCGCCACACGATGCCGCTTCAATTCTTCGTTGGGGTTTGCGACACCTGAAACTGGACGGCGATAGTTTCAGCAAAGAGTCTGGTGATTGGACGTGGTATAACACGTTTGCCGAGGCCGAGCGCACGAGTTTCTACCCACCTGATGCATTCTCTAAATTCCTTATTCCTCAGCTCCCTACCGCATACACTGAGCTTCTGTCTGCCACGCTTGACATAATCTCATCTCTCTCGGCAAGGAGCGAAGCAAATGGTAGCTCAGGCAGCAAGCTCTCGAAATTCTTCGGCTTATGGTTGCTCACGTGTGAGGACGCTACAGAGGGTGATAACTGGAGTGCATTTTATGACCGATGGGACCGCGCCGGGCGGATCTTGGAACATTTATTCTTGGCTAGGATACGGTTCGCACCCGCCATCTTCAACTTTCTTGCATCGCTGACAATCACACGCACATAGTAATGACGCACGCACTTTACCCCGTCGGCTCACTGATCTTGTTGAGCACTATCCTTATGATCACGTTGTTGATGCACCAGAGGACGGCCTGTTGCCACGCCCGCGATTCTCAACGCGGCAACATGATGCCCTACTCGTGCGGCTACACACCGAATACGCCGGTACCGTGAAACCCAAGTCACATCCACTTCGCCTCATCGCAGACGCTCTCCGCGCTCAATCTACAAGCGAATCCGCCACACCTGAGGATGATGGCCTATGGGACGCAATCAAAAAGGCATCATTCACATTCGATGTTGCAGAAAGCTCTGACGACGCCGCACTCGCGGAACCGATTCCAATTTTTTCTAATGTCTTTACTGATGAGACTATCCGCCTCCTTTCCCTCATTCCTGTGGACGTGTCAGATAAGGACAAGCCAGCATCGTCTTTTATTCTTCAATCACCAATTTCACGCTCGTTTTCTCTTCCTGAGACCCCACTCAGCCCTGTTCAGGCTGATCGTGGCCGTCCACCATCATCTCACCACGCCTATGTAGTCCCCAGCCTCACCGCGAACGACAGCACTGCGCCAACGACCGCCTCGCCTGAGACCCCGACCGATTGGCTGCAGTTCTCGAGCCATGGGTTCGGAACCATTCCTGGGTCACGCAACCTCGCGGAGAAACTGTGGGACAACGATGTTGAAGTGACTGTTCCCCATCCCGCACCCTTATCGCGCAAATCCTCTCGCCGTTCCCACTCCCGGCACTCCCGGCACTCCCGACACTCTTCTCTCGACTCGGCCCGGACGCCCGTGCCACTTCTGCCTACTGTGCCTGCCATTCCCACCTCAAAGACGACACTGATAACTAAGGTCAAGCTGGACGAGGCCTTCATTGACTTCTGGGCCGATTCCTTACTCGACCCAGTTTCGAAACATTGGCCACGCTTCGTGCTCTGCCAGCTCAAGCTACTCCCTCCTACTGCTAGGTCTGCCGCCCCAACTCCGACATGGCTCGTCATTGAGCAACGCTTCGTGCGCGTTGTACCTGTCGTTCCTCCTGTGAAGGAAGAGGCCGAGGTCACCGCCCCACCGGCTCGTCCTCGTGCTTCGTCTCCCCGTCCCGAGTCATCACGTCTCAGTTCCGCGTTTTCCATTGCGTCGAAACGCTTCACGTTCTTCACAGGAGGCAGCAGTGACCCCAAGAGCCCGAAGGAGAAGACCGCTCGGCTGCCCCAAGTAGGCGAGCCTGGGGAAGTTGCTAAAGAGACAAGGGATGGTGCGACTGAGGCGGCGGAGAAATCGGAGGAGGCTGGAGCTAAGGGCAGCGTGGACCAGGGTGCGGTGCCGGCAGTTACGACAGTTGGTACCACTGTGTTCACTGTTGCTGGTGCGGCAACTACAACAGTGGCAGCTACTCAACAGGAAATCACCGAAAGGCCTAAGGGCGATGATGGTCTTCCCTTGGCACCCGCAGAGACTGCTCCGTCTGAGCGTCCCAGCGTCCCAGCGCCCAAGGCTGATGAGCCTGTGAAAGATGAGCGCCCGCTTAGCGCCACAGCTCAAAATGGCCTCGCCCACGAAGCCTCTCGCAATGAAGAGCAATACGAACGCAAGTCCGAGACGGTTCCTGCTCAAGGTCCAGCTGGCGCGGATGCTCTAGTGTCCCCGGCAATGACAAGCGAGCCCATCAAGGTTGAGAATGAGCCGCTGGTTTCCGGGGCTGAGGTTGAGACTGCGCAGCCTGAACCTACCTCTATTCCTGCCGTCCCTTACCTCGCCGGCATTAGTGAAGGCCCAGTCCCCCAAGCTAAAGCAGCACCTGAACCATCTGTCATACCAGTTGTAGAAGAGGCAATGTCCTCCGAGGAGACAGCCACAGCCCCTGTTATCTCAGGGCCTGCTATCTCAGATGCGTCCTTATCGGAGGAGGAATCACCTGCAGCAGAACCGAAGCCCGTCCCGGTGCCTACTGCCGCTGTAACTGAAGAGCCGGTGGTGGATGACGTTGCAACCGCACAGGTAACTGAATCTGAGCCTATCGTCGAGGTCAAGCCCACTGAGCAGGATCTCCCGGCCGATGAGCTCGCCCCAAATACCAAACCGACGCATGTGTTTGAGGAGGTCCATGCCCCTGCTGTTGAGGATGTCACCGTTTCTGAGATACCCGAAGCGGCATTACCAGAGGGGAGTGCTGGAGAGTTGCCACTTGAGTCAACATCAGCTGCTGCTTCTGTTCCTGTCTCCGAGATGGCTGCTCCAGAGGATATATCAACAATGAGAGAAGCGCAGGTGGCCACGTTGGCTGACTTGGAACCCGTCATTGTCGAAGATTCTACAGAACTTGAACCCGTCCCTACCGACGATGCTGTGCCCGCTATCGAGACATCTCCTGTTGATGACGGTCAGGTCGCAGATTCTGTTGACGCGATCGAAACGACTGGCCCCCTCGAAGAGCCAGCGGAGGTAGCGGGGGAATCTGTCATCAAGGAAGACCCTCAGCCCGTTGCTATTCCAGAGAGAGATGATCCTATCCTGGATGAGCATGAAGAAATGGAAGCGACTGCTGCTGAGTCAGCGACAGAACCACCTCAGATAGCCAGCGAAACCGCCTTCCCTGCTGTTGAGAATACCGAATTTGCTGACCAGGCTGCCCCTGAGGCGCCGGTTTCCAAGGACGAGCCAGATGTAGAGCATGCAGTTGTTGTCATCCAGCCTGTAGAAGAGAGTCTTCCGACACATGTCACGCCCGAAGTGCAGGATGCCGTCATTGACGAACAGCCAACGGCCGAGGAAATAAATACTATCCCGGATGCTTCCACCAGCGAGTCTATCTCCGCAGGGGTTCCGGCCACGTCGCATGATGATGGTGAAACTGATGCGGCCCCAGCTGAATCGGCTATCGCTGAGAGTAAGGCTCTTACTATACGCGTTACAAATTTCCTCCTAATCTGTTCTCAGATATTCCTACTATCGAACCAACTTCCTCCAGTGAAATTCCGCCCCCAGAGGCGCCAGAGGAGCCTGTGACTGAAGCTGCACCCGAGACCACTCCCACCGTTCATGATGCAGCGCATTCTCCTGCGTATGGTTCTGCAGAGCTAGCTGTTGCCCATGCTGAGGAAGCCAATGCTGAAGTGATTGTTTTAACGAACGGGAACATGTCGACTGCTGACCCGATCGATGAAGTATCAGCGCTGAAGGGCCAACCAAGCGTCGTGGCAGAGTCGCAGGCCACCGCCAATGAGTCGAAGAGTGTGGTTTCTCATGAGGAATCTTCAGCACCTGCGCCCGATCCATCCCTCTCTGTTATCGAGGAGACTGCGTCTCTCGAGGCCGAAATACTTGTAGAAATGCCAGCACCTGCAGCTCAAGAGACTGAGTCATTCGTTGAAGACCCAGCCTCCGCTGCGATAGAGAGCATGTTGACCCCTGTCCCTGCGGCTGAAGAGCCTGCTCCCGATGACGCTATTGCACCCAGTGTTGCAGAGATCCCTATGGAAGTCCCAGCATCTGTTCCCACAGAGTCTGACCCTGTTCTCGAGGATTCTCCCGCTACTCCCGATGCTCCCGTAGCAGACCCACCTGTGATTGAGGAACCCACTCCGCTCCTCGAGGAGGCTGTGCCTGTTACTGCTGAAGCTCCCACGAACCCTACATCCGTGCCTGAGGAACCCGCTCCCGTCACCGAGGGGACCGTACCTGCCGCTGAAATCCCAGCTCCCGTACACGAAAAGCCGGACACAACCTACGAGCAGTCCGTTCCTGATACAGTTGAGACTTTAGTTCCTGATGAGCCCAGCCCCGTTATCGAGGAGGATTGCCCCGTTGTTGAAGAGGATCGCCCATCTCTCGAGGAGCATCCACCCGTTCTTGAGGAGTATCCACCTGTTGTTGAGGAGGAACCACTTGTTCTCGAGGAGCGTCCACCTGTTGTCGAAGAGGAACCTCCTGTTCTCGAGGAGCATCTACCTATTGTCGAAGAAGAACCTCCTGTTCTCGAGGAGCATCCACCCATCCTTGAGGAGAACCCTATTGTTAAAGGGAATGACCCCGTTCCCGAGGGCGACATGCCTGTTGTTCCTGAACCCGCAGCTGAGAACTCAGCACCTCTTCCCGAAGATCTGGCCCCCGCCACTGAGAGTGCTGCGCCTGATGAAACACCTGTGGAAAACCCAGAACACGATCAAGAAGGATTGCCCACCTCAAAGCCTGCTGCAACTGTGGCTGAGGAAACAGCCTCAGCTACTGAAGGGCAAGGGCAAGCGGGTGTGGAGGGGACTATTGAAGTGGAGCCTGCTGTCGAGGAGTCACTTCCCCCGGAAGAACAAGTCGCGCAAGAGCAGCCAGCCAATTCAAACGATGAAGCTGCTGCGATCGCCACGCTCGAAGAATCCCCGAGCGTATCTGGAGTGGATACCACCACTACTTCTAAACAAGAGGTTCCCCTTGTGGCATCAGCAGACTCGGCATCCATGGTAAGATGAACTTTTTTGTCAAGGTCTTCACATTGAATGAATCTAGAACAGTAATGTGTAACGCGAATTGGAATCGGAATTGGAGCTCGAGCCCTCTTCGCTGGCGAGGAGCTGGCCGAAGCAGCGAACGGAATCAACACGGCTACGGAATGCTTTGTGCTGTATACCCACTTGGCTGCAGATAACACACCATTTATCTTTCCCTCCCTCTCCCTCTCGTCTCCTGTCTCGCCTTTGACCTTTGTTGCCTTGCTAAATCCTTGTATTTCATACGGAAGGAGCAAGATATCTTGTTCATACCCTTGCTGTCTCACAGATTGTCTTCTAAAGCACATATAAGTACCGCACTCACATTCACTCTAGTTGTTTTGCCTCGCCTATGCATTTCCTTTCTCATCTACTTCTCTAATCCCACTCATTCGCATGACCCAACCCCGCCTATTATCTCCCTCCCTTATCTGCTTTTTCACGGTTATTCATCTATGCAATCAATGTTCTTCAACAGTGACACATCGTTTTTTTGGATTCACTGACCGACAAATACGAAGTATTAGAGCCCGGTTGGGAACAAAATTGTCGTGCACGACACTCGCGAGAAGAAAAGAAATCAGATTTGGTCGTGTGGGACCAAAATACTTTTCAGTAAAAATCGTCGCACAAAACAATGTCGTGTGAGACAGACATCCCTGCCAAAAAAAAGAGCTCTGGGGTTGTTTTTTTTGAGACCATGGTCGCGAGTAATGACAGTGATCCCTCATTTTACACAGGATAATACAGTTGCATGATTGGAGTCATTGGATACATATATGAATCATCAGATAATGTGACCTGTACTTGATACAAAACAATTTATTTCTACGGGACACTGTACATGCTGGAATAGAGTTAAGCTTGCATGGCTTGTCCCTCCTGGGTCCTATAGGGTACAGATTCAAGAATTCAAGCATTTCCTTATTTCCTCACATTCTAGCTGTCTTTTCGTCACTGCAACGCGTTGAATGTCATGGAGAGCAAATTTGGACGCAATTTATTCAAGTACATGACAAAGATCGACAACTACTGTTAACCCTGGCACACTATCCAGCGAATATGAGTATCCAAAAATGCAAGAAAAACAAGAGCCTGCGAGATTCTATGGTTGTCTAGATACATTTATAACATTCGGTAACTTTGACAGTTTCTTTTCTTTTAGAACTTGACGCTCTCAATGTTCCAGTATTCCTGCGCATAATCTTGGATCGCGCGGTCCGAGCTGAACTTGCCCATCTAGTTATTAAATTGTTCGATCAGTGCCCTGAATAAGATGTGAGGCGTGTATAAGAGAGAACGTACCTTGGCCGATGTCCGGATACTCTTCTTGGTCCATTCAGTACGGTCGGCATATGCCTCGTCGACCATTTCCAACGCGCGAATATCTATAGGTCATCGTCAGGTGTCATGGCCACTCGTGCTATATTTCAGTGGCCATCGAAAGGACGTACAGGAGTCGAAATCATCCGTCAAAATGTAATGATCACCCTGGCGAATGGTATTGAGCAGCCTGTCATTACTCTGTGTAAACTCGATCTTTGTAAGGTTCGTCCAGCACTCACGGCTCGTATATACCATCGCCGCCGAATATGCCCGAGGAGACCGTGTTAAGAACATGTGCAAGAGCTGGCGCCTTCTCTTCGACTGGTATGGGGTGGTATGTGTGTTGATACCGCAAATCTTCTACATCCGGCGTGAGATGCCCAAAGAAGACTACAGGCTCCGCATCAGCACACAAATGTCAAGGTTCGAACAGTCGGACAAAAACTGTAACGCACAGACATTATCTTCGCCAACTTCTTCAGCAATCTCGATATTTGCGCCATCAACAGTGCCAACGAGCAATCCACCGTTGAGGCAGAATTTCATGTTAGACGTGCCAGATGCCTCTGTCCCTGCTGTCGAAATGTGTTGCGAGATGTCCGAGGCAGGGATAAGAATTTCCGCCAGAGAAACCGAGTAGTCTGGCAGGAAAAAGAGTGAAAGGTACTGATTTGTCTCTGGATCTGCGTTGATGACCCGGGCGACATTCACGATGAGCCGGATAGTCTGGAGTCACAATTCCAATTAACCGATCCAAGAATAGGGACAAATACTCACGAGCTTCGCAATGTAGTCTTGACAGGACAAATATCAACCGACGACAATAAAGTGGAAATCTTAAATGACATACATCCAGGTGCCGCCTTTCCGGCAAAGAATACCACCTTTTTCACGACTTTCTTTCGTTCCTCAGGCTTCATGCTCTTAATCAATGAGTACCTCTGCGCAAAATTTTTAGGAATATTAGTCTCCCCACTCAGCCAAATACATAATACATACGTGAATAACGCCAAGAATGTTGAGTGTCTGCCGCTTATACTCGTGGAGACGCTTGATCTGAACATCAAACAAGGCGTCCGCATCAACCTTGATGCCTAGCTGACGCTCCACGAACAACGCGAGGCGCTCCTTATTCTGGTGCTTGACGGCTGCCCAGCGCGTCTGGAACCCGGGGTCATCAACGTGTGCGAGTAATCCCTCGAGCTTGTACAGATCCTTCAGCCACACAGTGCGCTCAATCTTGAGAGTGTCAGTGATGAGAGCGGACAAAGCCGGGTTGCACTGCGCGAATCAAGCCACGGTCAGAGGGGTTAGATTAAACAAGGGGGTTGGAAAAAATACCTGGTCGAGCCATCGACGAGGCGTAACTGGAGAAGACTCGTTAAGTCGTCGAATATGCCCGTATAGCATGCAAAGTACACGCACTTCCGTTTGTGACGTTGCCGAACTTGCTTTGCCCGTAGAACTCGACAAAGTCCGGGAAGAGGTTTTTCTTTACTAAGTCTGAATGGAGTTCGGCAACACCATTAACTTTTTTGCTCCCGACGACTGCAAGGTTGGCCATTCGAATCTGCTTCGGGAAGCCCTCTAGAAACGACATATACGTTAACGACGGTGATGACCTGACAAGACTAAAGGTAGATAGAACCTTCTATGAGTGACAAACGTGCGAGCCGTTCGCGGTCTCCGGGGAACTTCTTCTCGACAGCTGTCGAGGGGTGAGCATGGCTAAGGAACAAGAGACGACAGGCGTACATTGGAGGAAGAGCCTTTGAGCGCGAGTTTTGACGTCAGAATGGACACTACCGGGTATGCAAAGACGTACATGTTCTTGAAGAACAAAATGTCAGGGGCAAACTTTCGAATGATGGCAGAGCGACTCACAATGTCAAAGATAATTTGCATGTGCCTTGGAAGAAGGTGTTCCATGAGCGGAACTGACCACTTCTCAAGGGCCTCCTACATCCCAGGAAAACACAATCGGCCACAAGCGAGACGATGACAGGGTCAAAGACGTACGGGGAGCACTGTGTGATTGGTGAAAAAGAACGTGTTGGTAACAATCGTCCATGCGAAATCCCACGGGACTTCCTCCTCATCGACAAGAATGCGCATGAGCTCGATGATAGCAAGTGTGGGATGAGTCTAAAATTGTCATCAGCGGTGGTCATCACATGCACTGAATACTAACATCGTTGAGTTGAATTGCATTATCTGGTCGTGTATAGTCATCAGCACGAAATCGATGCACCAATGTAAATGAACCTACAATCTGCAAACTCAGAGATCGGCTTTTCGAGGTGCTTGAAGCGACGTAACATGTCTGCAAGACTGGCAGCAGTCCAGAAATATTGTTGCTTCAGACGTAGCTCCTTCCCAACTGTAGCTTGTCAGCCCCAGTATAACATCGACGTGGCATGCTACGTACATGATGTGTGGTCATTTGGATAGAGTACGGAAGTGATCGCAGCCGCCGAGTTGGATGCCTCAACCGAACGTTCATAGTTTCCAGCTACGTACAGATAATAAAGTCAGTACGAAAAGCAAGCTAGAAGGATATACGAAATCAACGGACCGTTGAAGCTCTGAAGATCGAAACCACGCTTTGGCTTGCTCTCCCATAGACGGAGGTTATTCGTGCTCTTAGTTCCGTATCCGGGAATCATTACATCGTATGCCACTGCGAGCACCTCCTGTCCGCCGCTCCACGTCGCGCGGCCGGTGCCCTCACCCCATCGTTGGGCATTCCCATAGAATCTGACCTCGTACGTGACGTCGAGGCGTGGGAGCTCCCATGGGTTCTGATGATCGAGCCATGGATCAGGTGCCTCGAGTTGCGAGCCATCATCGGCCTTGATGAGTTGCTGGAAGATACCATACTTGTAGCGTAGGCCATAGCCCCACACAGGGAGTTCCTGTGTTGCGGAGGAGTCGAGATAACACGCCGCGAGGCGGCCAAGACCGCCGTTCCCGAGCGCAGCGTCACGCTCCTGTATGAGGATATCCTCAAGGCTGAACCCCAGGGAAGAGAGGGAAGACGAGTAATTGTCCAGGAGACCGAGATTGAGGAGCGCGTTGGATAGAGTGCGGCCCATAAGAAATTCGAGGGAAAGGTAGTATGCGCGTTTAGGAGACTTGCGCGAGTATTCAAGCTGAGTTGAATTCCAATTCACCTGGATTGAGAGACGTCAGTTCTCATCACGTCGCATTTGCATATAGTGCATGGAGCGATAGTCGAGAAAAAATAACTTCGTGGCTGAAACGACTAGGATTCCAAAGGCAGAAAGGATAAAAATGGGTATGGGAGATAATAGACACCAGTTATCGTGCACATGAGTAGAAGGGGGATGCGAGCTGTAATCTTGAGACAACGAAGGAGATCATAACTGACGATCAGGTTATCACGAACTGATAGCGCCGCAGCCTGATAGGCGCCAAAGTCGTCGATATTGTAAGGCGCGCGGGCGAGTGATGTCTGGACTTGATTCACGATAGACTTTGTAATTTCGGGTAATTCTGCAAACCGTCAGTCGAGGGATAGAATGGCGAATGAGAAGAGAGCTCGCCAGCAGTTACGCCACGCAATGCGTCTTTCCATGTCTTCTCGTCGCCTTTCGGCCATTTCTCCTTGCCCTTCTCATCAACCTCAGGGAAATCACCTATACAGAGTCTCACTCATGGATACAATGGAGGGGAACGAGGACATACCGGTGAGGGAGCGGACGTGCCTCCTCTTCGCACGTGCGTGGGCTTCGGGAGGTTTACCAATAGAGGCGGTATCGATTGTGGAAGTCATTGGGGGATGAAAGGAGAAGGATACGAGAAAACGTGGCTTATATGCGCAGGAATGACGTCAGTCGATCAAGTCGAGATTGGGACCGGTGCGCTCAGGTCCGACTTGTTTCCGCTGCGACTTTCTCGAAGTTGCCTAACCGGTCCTCACCTCTCTGATCCCACGCCGCTCGGCCTCTTCAAGCTGATGACGATAATAACTTCTCCATTTACAGCCGCCACGAATAATCCCGAACAATTCGCCGACGTGGTGCATGCCACAAACCCAATCAGCCTCCGAGCGTCTTTGCCATCTCATCCAATTAATCTGACTTGCCAGACGCCCTCTTCTCCATCTCTCGTGCTGCCACGTCGATCGACGAGGCGATATCTTTACCAAGTCTGAACACAATCAAG
>Ga0137358_10000403_pt1 | contig 19430 bp, 34 predicted proteins | sample Mad1_20_16metaG_FD_105551 | JGI IMG/M metagenome (GOLD analysis project Ga0137358, IMG submission 105551) | Vadose zone soil microbial communities from Angelo Coast Range Reserve, California, USA - Mad1_20_16 metaG | ecosystem: Environmental > Terrestrial > Soil > Vadose zone | place: USA... | reverse complement strand
TCGACGATCGCCCGTTTCTATTCATCGATATCGAGGGGTTCAATAAAATATTGCCGCCCAAGGTGCTCGCCAGCGCCCCCTTGGAACCCGAGCGCTCTACGGCTGGGTATGTCATGCCAGGACCATCGAGTATCAACTGAAACTCCGCATTGGAACAATGATTTTATAAACCCACAGGAGAGAGTAATGGAAAAAGCCAAAACAAAGAAGGTTAACCAGGCTGGACACAACCGCATCACTGAACAACGACTGGCGTAGCACGCTGCGCGTATAGATGCATTGGACGAGGCGATCTGTCCCCGCGTCGCGGCCCGCTTGACCGCTCTGGAGCGACATTATGGCTTTCAATTGAAAACGGCGCTGGATAATGACGCAGATAAAGCGCGTGTCGCGGCCCGCCTCACGGCGTTGGAAAAACGTTTTCCTGAGAATGCCGAGCTTCGACTGCAGCGCCTAGAGCAGGGGTTTGCTTTGAAGGCTGGCCGCCCCGCGCCGACTCGACAGCTTAGCGAAGCACGCGAGGGGTACCTTGTTAATCATATTGGACGCCAGTTGATGCAAGCTGCCAGTATTGGGCGCACGCTGACTGTGGTAGAGGCAGTCGCGGCAGCCCGCGAGATTGTCCGGGAGATCGAAAAGGTGTAACGATCCTGATGCTGCTAGAAAGCTGGCAGCATTGGGATATTTAAATCTGGAGTTCTCAAATGGAAGAGCTAAATCGTTTGCAGTTGATCCACGACATCCTAAAGCCGTGCCTCATGCTAGGAGGTTTTTTCCTGATGTTGTTGCTCCTGCTGAATTTCTGGTACTGCTGGAAAGACTGAGATGACGCTCGAAGACAAACTTCGTCAAGCCCGCATAACCGTGGCACGACAAAAAGCACTGGAGTATCTAGGTCCCGCCTGGATACTCCACTGGACGAAAGACAGAACCCAACGTAAAAGGAAAAATAATGTTAGGACTATGTCAAATGACGGACACTAGGTCATACGTTGTTGGTACCATGCGCCCATTGAAACTTGAGTACAACACTGGACCAACGAAGTGGGGGGCAACCTCAGCTAGTTTTGCCATGTATGTACACGGAATTCAGAATTTACCGAGGAGAAAACACGTGCCGAGTTTCACAGCGAAGCATTACACGGCCATTGCCGATGTGATCCACACCGAGCGTATGAAGATCAAGACCATCAACCTGCACCGCGACGGCGAGCCGGATGCGATCACCGAGAATGCGTTGACGCAGACCAATGCGTTCACGCTGGCAATGGCTAAGCTGTTCTCCGAGGACAATCCGAAGTTCAAACAGATGACGTTCATTGCGGCGTGCAACCGTGATCTCATCGACTGATCCGTGGCTAGACTTCCGCAAAAACACTGGTGAATTTCGGAAGTGGTTGCATGTATGGAGTTATACTGGCGGCTCCCCGCGCCCTCTTTATGATGAGGAATTTCACTACCATTGTCCGTGGGCACCGCTGCCCTGGGTGATCCGTGAGCCGCCCAGCGGCGAAATCCTGCTGGCAATGCGCGGTATAGGGATGACGGCTCGCTGGCCCGGGGAGTGGCCGCGTTTCGATCCAAGCAGGGTCCCGGCACAGATACTCCCAATTTATGGAATGGTCCTACCAACAGCCGCAGAGGGTGCACTTCTGGCGCATCTTCGCAAGCTGCGGCTTCAGAGCGTAGGGCAAGCAGAATATATGCAGCGTCTTAGTCGTCGATACGTTTTATTTCCCAAACCGAAGGAGAAGTTGAATGCGCATTCTCGATCTTCAAAAGATCGCACCCCGTTTGTATAAAGCGGGCAGCACGGTCTCACTGATAGGCCCCCCGGGCTGCGGCAAGACTGCCGTGATCCGTGAGGTAGTCACCAAACAGCTTTCCGCTGAGTACGGCGAGGAGTTCGGATTTCATGATTCTCTCGCCCCGACACTGGACGCCCCTGACTATAAGGGATTTTTACTCCCCCACAAAAATGCAGACGGCAGCGCCGGATCTTCTTTTACCAGAAGCCCGGAACTTCCTAGCAAGGAGTATCTGGAACAACATCCCCGAGGTATCTATCTGGTGGACGAATTGTCGTCTGCCGAAATGCTTACACAGAAGGCTCTGGCGTCTGTGCTCCTCGATAAGCAATTCGGAAACGAGCGCTTGCCTGATGGTTGGCAAGTATGGGCGGCTTCGAATCGCATGTCTGATCGCGCGGGCGTGGTGCGACAGCCTTCTCACGTTCGCAATCGTGTCCGCGAGATCAACATCGAGAACGACGCGCTGAGTTGGGCGGTATGGGCAGAGACAGCGGGGATACATCCGCTGATCATTGCATGGGCGAAGCAGAACCCGACGGTGGCTTTTTCAAATGAAGTCCCTGCGACGGATCGGCCGTTCGCTACCGCCCGCTCGCTGGCCCGTGCGGCGGCATTTTTGCAGGTGGACTTGGAGCGCGACGACGATGGCAAGATCATCACCATGGAACTCCCGAGCGATGCGCTGTCGATGCAGGCCGTCATGGGGGACATCGGCGAAGGCGCGACGGCGGACATGTTCGGGTATCTGAAGGTACACGACCAGTTGCCGACCTTGGATGAAATCATGGCGGACCCGAAGACAGCAAAGTGCCCGAAGGATCTCAGCGCGGGCTGGGCCAGCGGGCAAATGTGTATCCACTATGCCAAGGGCAGCAACATCGACAAGCTGTGGCAGTACACCGAGCGCTTGCCCAAGGAAGTACAGGTATCCATGGCAAAGAGCTTGCTGGAGCGGTCAGGTTCGGCTCTGCTGAACTCGCCCGCTTTGATCAAGTGGATTCACGCCAACAAGGCGTTGATCAACATGAGCAACGGTTGATGTTCGGCGCTATCCACACGTATCTGCTATGGCAGTTTTGGATCACGGTGGTCACGGTCATTCTGAGATTCGGAGTGACGGCATACCGGGAACAAATAAACGCCGGCACGGTGATATTCGTTCTAGCGGCTGCGTATATGGCATGTTGGGAAGCTACTTTGCTGGGCTGGTTTAACTAGGCAGCGGGGATGGACTTGGCAACAGGTTCATCTCCAGTGCCATTCGCACTCACAGGAGAATCAATGTCTGACCCACGACAGCTAAATGATGCTCTCGCGGCCAACTACATGCTCGTGGACCTCCAGTTGAAAAGCTGGGGTTCCAAGAAAACAGACCGTGCTGTGTCGCAGGAGACTATAGCTTCAAAGGGCGCAACATCATCGGCCGGTAGGTTCGTGAAGAACTTGCTCGCCAATGCTGACGCCGAATTCCTAGAGGTGGTTCATTACCAGAACCAAATCCGGGCGCTGGTGTATTCGAGGACGCTGCCGTTCTCGGCCAACACCGACGGTGCCAAGCGCGGAGAGCGATTGGTATCGGCTACCAAGACTTTCGAACTCATGAAAGAGGTCAACCAAGTCAAGTATGAACACGACAAGGCTGTTACTCGTTTACAAGCCGTCTGGGACCAACGAGTCGGCGAAGCCCGCACAAACCTCGGGCTCATGTCCAGCGATATCTCTGACTACCCAACGGCGGCGGAACTTCCTGACAAGTTCGCTGTATCATTCGATCTTAGGCCGGTACCTGCCATGGCCGACTTTTCACGCGTGGCTGTACCCTCGGAATTATCCACCGCTCTTGGCGCTAGGCTCGCAGAACAGAATATGGTCCAGGCTGGCGTGGCTCTTTCAGACCTCAAGGAGAGATTGTTAGGTGAACTCCAGCGCATGGCCAAGCAGTTGACTAAGGCCGGAGACAAGCAGAAGACTCGCTTGTACGATAGTCTTGTAACCAACATGCAGGATCTAGTGGGACTCGCCCGCACAATGAATGTGCATGGAAATCCGGGCTTGGCGAAGCTGGCCGACGACATCGAGGTCCAGTTGCTCAAGAACCCGGTCGAAGTCTATCGCAATCACCCGGAGCAGGCGCAGGTTGTGGCTCAGGCCGCTGAGAACCTGTCTGTCGATGCCGCGCTGGATGCGATATGGAAGTAGTTGCGCCTGCGCCTTTATTCACGGATGACTGCATCGCGATGGTGATGCCGATGAAGCGTGGCGGCGTGATGAAACCTGGGGCCGTGCATTTCAAAGCCCGCGTGATCTTCAACATCAATGTCAAGAAGGGCATGTGGAAAAAGATGACGCGCGAGGTTAAGAAACCGCCCGCTGGATGGCGCTGCACTCGCATGTGGAGCTACGTCGTTCTCACTTGCACCGACATGGATTCGATGGCGAACATGACACAGGCGTGGTGTGAGAACTTCAAGGCTCTGCTTCACATCATCGAGGAAAAGGAATGAGCGAAATAGTTCAGCCCGCCGATCCCGTGGTGGTAAGGCGCACATTCTATGCGACCATCCGATTCGACAACGCGCCAGTGGATGACAAACTCTGGCTCAAGTGGAAAGGCCGCAAGGCTGCGAAAGGTTGGTCGGCTCGCCGCACGTTTCGGACTATGAAGAATTGGTCCAACAGCACCATGGTGCCGTGGGGCTACATCGTGTTCACGTGCAAGAAGGCTGAGTGTTACGCCAACATGACCCCCGAGGTCGTCGAGGACATCCTGGCAATGATCTCTCTACTCAAGAAGGTACCGTACAAATGACAATTGTTGACGACAACAAATTCGGCCCGCCGATCCGCATCTCGCAAATCCCGGAGGATATTTCCGTGATCGTTGCTCAGTGGGGACCAGCGTACAAAGACACCACGCATGTGTTCTTCGTTCGAAACGTGCTTATCGCCCGCACAACCATCACCGAAGAAATCGATGGGCGGCTTTACCGCTGGTGCGTGTTTCCCGATGGCCGCGTGCTGTTGGTGAACGAAGGCAACATCCGATCCAAGCGAATGATCAAGGGGTATGGCAATGGCCGCTAAGCAAATCACACCGCAGAATCTTCCCTCCAGTGCCAAGCCCGCACGTAAGCCTCTCGCGCCTGGTGAACGCTCATCATGTGTGACTGAGGCTATATCGGCGCTGCTTGTGCAGCAGCCGTTCTTCGCGTCGCTGGTACTCGACCTGATGAAGATCGAGGAAACTACGATTGTTCCAGGGCAGAACACTGCCATGAAGACTAGTGCCACCGACGGTAAAACCCTCTGGATCAATCCCGAGGAGTTTGAGCGCTTGAACATCCACGAGCGAGTGGGCGTCCTGGCACACGAAGTCATGCATGTCATATTGCAGCACAACTCCCGCATGGATATGTACAAGGCTCTGGGCGTAGGTCCAGACCTAAAGCAATTTTCGCCAAAGAAGTTCAACCAGGCGTGCGACTACATCATCAATGCTTACCTCACGCAAGCCGGGTTCAAACTGCCGCTGGGCACGCTCCAGAACTCTCAGGTGACTGGCGACGATATTGTGGACGAGGTATATCTCAAATTACCGGACGATGATGACAACGAGAACTTCGACGATCACTTGCCGCAGCCCGAGCAGTCCAGCAGCGTGGACAAGGCCATGATCCAAGCGGCAATGAAAAAAGCCGAGGAAATGTCGAAGATGGCCGGTAAAGACTTGCCCTCTGGTGCCAAGAGGTTGATCGACGAGATCTGTGAGCCGCACATTCCATGGCACGAACACTTGCGTAAGGCGATTACGACCGTAACACGGGGAAGGGATACGCACACATGGGCGCGTCCCAACCGTAGGAAACTGGCTACCCCTCCGCATGTGTACTGGCCAGGGAAGGCCGGTTTTAAAGGCCCACATATAGGCGTCGTGATCGACACATCGGGATCAATCGGCGAGGGCGAACTCAAGGTCTTCATGGGAGAACTCGGTGGAATTCTCACCGACATGGAGCCCGAGATGGTCTATGTGATGTACGTGGATGACCAGCTACACAACGACGAAGTCATAGAAGTAGATGACATCGCGCAATTGCCATCTGTGATGGAGAAATCTGGTGGAGGCGGCGGTACCGATATGACTATTGGTTTTCAGGAAGCCGCAGCCAGACAACTGCCTGTCGAGACCTTCGTGGTCTTCACCGATGGATACACTCCGTTCGGTGAGGACACCGGGATTCCTACCATCTGGGCCATGACCACGGAGAAGGAGGCACCATGGGGGACGACCGTCCATGTGGACATCAAGAAGTCGCTGTAGAATTCCCGGACTTCCTCTGCGTCGATTGCAACTACTACACCTGGACCGACGAATATTATATGGTCCAACACCGGCTGTGGACAAAGTATGGCGCGGAGACCGGGATGCTGTGCATCGGCTGTCTGGAGAAGCGGATGGGTCGGCAGCTTTGTGCCAAGGATTTCACGAACTATCCGATTAACTTTATGTTTCCGTCGAGCAAACGATTGTTGGAAGCCAAAAGGAGAACTCAATGAACGAAATAGACTTGATGACCACCGTACTTTTATCTTCGGGTGCCGGGTACCTACTCGGCAAACACTACGAGCGTAAGAGGGCGCGGGCTGCATTCAAAAACTTCCAGCAGCATGTAATTGGTTCTACCCAGGCTACCATTGCCGGGATTATGGACGTGGTACGGAAGCACCTACCCGAGTTGGATACGCCAACATTTATACGCGAGATAGTAGACGCCTGCAAAATTCACGGCGCTGAGATCGTGGCGTATAATCCCGCTACTCATCACACGATAAAAAGCGATGACAACAAGGCTGAGTAACGCGACGAAGTCGCAGGCGCTCTCCGACCTACGAACCCTCCTCAACAATGTGGTTGGGTTCGTAGGTTGCCCCATCACCGACCGCTCGCAGATCATCGCCATGTGGAACAGCAAGTTTCCCGAGAAGCTACTGACGGCCGTGCGTACAGTCGGCCTTTATGGCTTTGGTGTGGGTGCAGGGCTTAGTGCTGACACGCTTAGGTGGGTGACACGGATCGACGGCGCGCTTCACTGCGCGCTGGTTAAGCTCGACGAGGTCGGACCGTTCTCGCATGAAAAATTAAGACAGGGGATCGTCCAATACGCATTAGGTCTTAACATAGGCCCACTGATACAGCAGGGATTCTACAAGGAAATCTATCTCAATAACGACGCGCAAAAAATCACCACGCTCGAATTCACTGAGCAGGATATGTTAAATGTTTTGGGGGCCGACCTCACGGATGAGGTCATCTCATGGATGAAGCAGACCGCGATCATGCGCGACGAACTGATTACCGCGAACTTGGCACTCCAACAAATCTTCGACATGGCGCAGACGGCCGGTCAGATCAAACGAATGGTCCCAGACCTCTTGCAATATCTTCCCACACACCTACGGATAGCCTTCGAAGAACAGAAGCGCGCCAGCACCGTGCCATTCGAGTGGGCACCATTCCCAAAGGCCCACGTCGATGTTATGCTTACGCAGATCAACAAGGGACATCTGCTGCAAAACATGCGCAAACCCAACCGCAAAAACAACTCCGTCGAGCTACTCGACCGCCAAACTTGGACAAGGAGGGACTGCGAGTGGGTCGCGAAAGACTCTTAGGAGATGCGGAAGTTTGTTTCGGATCGGAGTGCCTATTTGGGCACAACAAGAAAGCTCCATGGGGAGTGCGTCAGCGCTTCGACACGAGCCACCTGCAATTCGCTTCGGCAGGTTGGTACCATCACGTATGGGGCATCGAGCATGAAGCGGACGCTCACGTCTTAGCTGATAGGATCAACACAGGAGAGTTCGATGGACGACGGTAAGTTTTGGGTTTTGATTTGGTCTATCATTGCCACGCTGATCATTACGGTGGCTACGATCATTGCGATTTCCACCACGATCAACAGCATTCAAGTCGAGCGCATCCGTGCGCAAGCACTGTCCGACAATCCGTCGCGCGCCGCACTCGATGTGACATGCGCCTTGGAGCGCGGTGGCAGTCAGGACATTATCTGCGCACTTCGCGCGTCTAAGTAACAGGAGCTTGAGATGATAAAAAGTAGATTGCTATTGCTGGCAGAACGTTTGGAGAAGATCCAAGCGACACCAAAAAAGAAGCGAACCCGCGAATTCGATATGAAGTCATGGGTTCACAAAAATAAATGTGGCACGGCGGCATGTGCCGTAGGCGAAGCGACGTTCATCAAACGCTTCCGCGATCTCGGTTTGCGTTACAGCGGACGACATGCCGGCCCTTCATTCAAGGGACATTTATACTGGTCAGCGGTACAAAAGTTCTTTGGTATTACGGCTCACGAAGCGACAAGACTGTTCGCGGCTTTGTACACGAACCACGATCCTGGCGACGTAGCTGCGTCGATTCGCGGGTTCGTGGAGATCGGCGCGATCTGATGACTCAACTCATTGACCTCGGCCTAGACTTCGAAACGTTTTACGACGGCGATTACTCCCTTCGCAAGATGGAGAATGCGCAGTACGTTATGGACTCTAGGTTCGAGGTCATTGGGTTCTCTCTGAAACTTCCCAGCCAGCCCGCGCAGTGGTACAGCGGCACCATGGACTATCTCTCAGGGGTCCTGAGAAATATTCCGTGGCACAAAGTCCGCGTCATTGCACACAACGTGCGGTTCGACGGCGCGATACTTGAATGGCGATTCGGATTCAAACCCGCAGCCTATCTCTGCACAATGGTTGGCAGCCGTCCGCACTTCGTACCCAAGACTGGGTCGGCTTCACTCGACTCAATTGGTCAACACCTGAAGCTGCAAGCCAAAGGCAACGTTGTACACAAGATGTTGGGCAGACATAGAGATGATCTGACTCCGAGCGAGATGGCCGAGTATGGAATCTATTGCGCTGGCGACACGGAGATAGCCTGCGGGATCGCCGACGAACTAAACCGCGTGCTGCCTATCGAGGAGCAGCAGCTAATCGATCTGACGCTAAAGAAGTATCTGCGGCCCAAGCTCCGGCTCGATGGTGCCAAACTGATCGCTCGCATCAACGAGCTTGACGCTGAGCGCAACGAGATGCTGAATCGGATCGAGCGCGACTATAAAGTTAGTGCTGCGACCCTACGTAGTAGGGATAAGTTTGCGAAGGTATTGACATCGCTCGGCGTTACGCCGCCGATGAAGCCCAGCAAACCGACTAAGGCCAACCCGCAGGGCGGAGAAACCTATGCGTTTGCCAAAGACGATCTCGCATTCAAAGAGTTACTGATCCACCCAGACATCCGAGTGAGGGAACTGTGTCACGCCAAACTTACCATGTCGTCGAGTTTGGAGCAGAGCCGTCCGCGCAGATTATTAGATTTGCACAACACCATGGATGGGATGCTACCTGTCCCGATGGTTTACTACGGCGCACACACTGGACGCTTCTCTGGGGACGAAAAAATCAACCTCCAGAATTTGCCTCGTGTCGAATGGGACAAGATAACGAAGAAGCTGAAGAAGGGACACTTACGCTTTGCTCTGCGTGCGCAACCTGGCTACTCAGTAATTGCCGCAGACTTCTCTAACATCGAAGCCCGCATAGTCGCGACGCTCGCAGGGCAAGACGATCTCGTGGAGAAATTCCGCAAGGGCGAGGACATATATTCGTGGTTTGCATCACTGATATATGGCTTCGTGGTAAACAAAAAAGATCATCCGCTCGAACGCTTCGTCGGAAAGACTTGTATTCTCGGGCTCGGCTACGGCATGGGCTGGAAAAAACTCCAGATGCGTCTGGCGTCCGACCCGGACAACCCTGTGGTATTGACAGACCGTGAGGCATCGCGCATCGTCTACCTGTACCGCGACACCTTCCCGAAGATCAAGGCCGTGTGGGGAACTCTGGATGCACTGTCCCAGAAATTCCTGACGGACCCGACCGGCATGTACGTGTGGAAGAACCTAACGTTCATGCATGAGCGGATCATCCTGCCGAACGGGATGCCGATCATGTACCCCGACATCGCGATGGGTCCCAACGGGCTGTACTTCAGGTCCAGGAAATTCAAAGCGCTCAGCGAAGATGAGACTCTGGATTGGCAAGATGGCAACAACATCTGGGGAGGGTCTTTCCTGGAGAACATCTGTCAGGCGCTCGCAAGAATTATAGCTACGCGATCCGAGATGCGGCTTACTGCTATCAACGTTGTGGCAGTATTGCAGGCGCATGACGAACTTGTGTTCCATGTGCCAACCGTATTAGTAGAAAAAGTCAAGCAGGCTATTGAGTTCGAGATGACAAAGAGCGTAGACTGGATGCCTAATTTACCAATAGCAATAGAGATGAAGCATGGAGATAGTTACGGTGCCGCGAAGTGAATTTTGACGTTCCCGAACTCGATTCAGTTGGTCAGCTTTGGTTTGCTGTGTTGCTTCAATCAATCGAAGATGCACTGAGTTTTTCACTCGATGAATCCACTATCTCATCGGCAAAATGTTGGTTCCGTGCGGATCGCGAGGATGTCGGATCATTTATATGGGTGTGTAATGCAATCAACGTCAACTCAGAAACCGTACTACAGCGAGTCCGTGAACAGTTTCGACAACGTCAACGACCGACTCTGCGTGAAAGCCCGGTTCATGGGAGCGATGGATGAACTCAACCCCAGCGACAATCCTGACGGCTTACCTGAAGTTCATGTCGCAGTGGACAGCGAGCGTCACGACTTCCTGGAGGACTGCTGGTGCGAACCCACGCTCGAATACAAGACCGAGTTTTGCCGCGTGTATCGTCACAGAAGGATCAATTGAAATGGCACAGCCTGAAACAGAAGGAAAACAATCGTGAGCAAAGCGATATGACGTGCGGGTTGCCCCTTGGATTCGGTAACAGCGGAGAGGTGAAGCCATGAGTTACGACGAAGGAAATAGGGCCGAGATTTCACGTGACGGCGATTGGGCGTATCGCGAACAATTGTTATGCCGATGGCAAGCGATCATCATTCAACCCAATGATCCAGTCCATGACACTCTGTGGAAAGAAACCCAAAAGGAACTTGGCTCTACGAATGATAGGGGAACGGACGGTGGCTGATCTATCGTGCCCTTGCCAGAACGGACGACCCTGTCACGACCGCTGTACGTGCCTCATGCCCTATTCTTCGAGCGGTTGCCGACACTGTTGTCGGTATGGAAGCAAGGAGCAGCGGGAAGCAATGGCGAATTTCATAGCCGATGCAATCGCTGCATTCACGAATGATGCCGCAGGAGAATCAATTGGCTGAAATCGCCTGGAGCTTCTCGCGCCTCATGAGCTATGAGACTTGCCCGCGCAAGTTCTGGCACGAGAGTGTTGGCAAGACGATACCCTTCGAGGAAACCGAAGAGATGTCGTATGGCAAAGACTGGCACAAGGGCGCTGAGTTGTTCATTAAACGCGGTGCTAAGTTACCGCTCAACATGCGCCATTGGGAGCCGGTCTTACAGAAATTTAAAGATGCGCCTGGTGAGAAGGTGGTCGAACAGCAGATATGTCTGAACGCCCAATGGCAGCCCGTAGAGTGGTACGCCAAGGACGCATGGCTGCGAGTGAAGTCCGACCTCACGATCCTCAACGGCGACCAGGCAGTGCAGATCGACTACAAGACCGGCAAACAAAAGGATGACTTCACGCAGCTTAGATTAAATTCGGCCGTGACATTTCATCTGGCACCCGAGATCAAGCAGATCAAGCATGGATTCCTCTGGGTCAAATCAAAGATCATGACCTTCGAGACGATGCACCTGACCGACGTACCGGCCTTCTGGGCGGATATGCTGCCACGAGTGCAGCGGTACACCGACGCCCACGTGCGTCAAGATTTTCCACCCAGGCAATGCTTCCTCTGCAAGAAATATTGCAAGGTGAAGTCGTGCCACTACAACGGGACCTGACATGAGCCAACCCTACAGCAACACCTACTTTCTTGTCCTGCTTCGCGGCATCGACATCCTGTTTTGCACCTGGATTTGGCGGAAGTATGACATCACGATTTCATCGATGTGCGGTCTTGAGCTACGCAAGCCGAACCCGAAGCGGTGGGCGGTGCTGCTCGGCGGCGCACTGAACAAACTCCAAGTGGGCCATTGCGAGTCGGCGATCACATCAGACATAGCCCGCGTCGTGGCGGCGCGAATCATCCTGGAAGGAACCTGATATGAAAGGAGTAAACGTTATCGAGCTAAATCACGGTACTGTGATGGAAGCGATCCAAGAATATATGGATAAGCGCTTGGTCGAGAAGCCCGTTGTGGTTAATATCAGTAGCCTCAACCTGCACGGTGGTATTGATACTGGTCAGGGTACGATGGCCGTGGCACTCCAGACGAACAAAGACTTTATAGACGGCGCAAAGACGTGACGACCGTCGCATTCAAAGATGGCGTGATGGCCGCAGACTCGCGCGGCAACGATGAGAACGTTGGCATCGTTGCCATTCCCAAGGTCTTTAGGAAAAAGATCAAAGGCAAAGAGTACATATTCGGCGTTGCTGGTTACTGGGAGGCCGCGCTCATGTTCGTAGAGTGGTTCCGCACTCGTGACAACGCTCTTCATGAACGCCTGATGAAGCTCTCCGGTGACGGCGAGTTCGATGTATTGATTTGGGATGGCAAAAAGCTTCTGGCCGCTGATCAACTCATGTATCCAACAGAAGTGACCGAGGCATATTATGCGCTAGGTTCTGGTGCCAAGCACGCAATCACAGCGATGGACTGCGGCAAGAGCGCCCGCCAAGCGATACAGATGGCGATGAAACGTGACTCTAATACGGGAGGCCGCGTCGTCTCCATGAGGCTTACAGATGACTAGATACAACTGCCCGAAGTGTGGCAACAACTCCATGCGCATCTGCGCGAAGACCCCGGGAGGCAAGCCCCGCTGGGAGTGTCGCCATGGTGGTGTGTTCTGCTGTTCGACAACCAATCCAGGTGGACCAATGACTGACAAATCCGGGAACCGCTCCAAGCGGCCCATCGTTTTCAAGCGGCCATTGCGGCCCGAGACCAAGACCTTCATCATCACGTCGGCGCAGAATGCGACGCCCGTGCATCCAGGCTTCTGGGATTGCCTGCAGACAGCCCGCAAAGCCCTCAACGCCGAGTTGTTGGTGGTGCCGATCAGGTACAAGAACCCGACATCTCGCTGGACAGCGTCACAAAAGAACGAGGAGTCCTGGGCAGCCGAGGTCACTCCATTCCTGTACAACCATCGCCACGCACTGAACAAGAACCTGCTGTTATTGGGTGACATCAAAACTCAACCGACGGCCGCTGATCCATTGTCTGGCTTCGAATCAATCTCTGGTGCGGAGTCTGCCATCATCGCTCACACCAAGTTGGCTTTGCGATCTGTCGCGACACCAGCTTCAAAGATGGCGAAGATTATCACGACCACGGGGGCTTGCACGGTACAGAACTACACCGACTCGAAGGCCGGTAAAAAAGGCGAGTTCCACCACGCCCTGGCTGCGATCATAGTGGAGGTCGATGGACCTATTTTTCACGTGAGGCATGTCAACTATGACAAGAAGACAGAGAGCTTTACAGACCTTGAGACTCGTTACAAACCGGCTAGAGCGGTACGTGCCCCTAAGCCTTTGGCTCTTGTTATGGGCGATACCCATGTCGATTTTATCGATCCTAAAGTTGAAACTGCAACGGACGAAATGATCGCGATGCTCGAACCCGCGCACTTGATCTGGCACGATCTGCTAGACGGCTACGCGGCGAACCCGCATCACTTCGGCAATCCGTTCAATGCGTTCGCCAAGCGCCAATCTGGTGCTGACGACGTGAAGAAAGAAGTCTTTCGAGCCATCGACCACATCGTGGCAAAGACTCCCGACGATACCGTGTCGGTGATCGTGAGTTCGAACCACGATGACTTCCTGCGGCGCTGGGTCGTGACGAACGACTGGCGCGAGGACCCGACGAACGCGGAGTTCTATCTGGCCACAGCTTGGGCCATGATTCGAGACACGAAGATGGGGACAGGCGGCACCGAATATCCGAGTCCGTTCCCTTACTGGCTCAACGAACGTCTCGGCGACAAGAAGAAATTCAAAGCGCTAGGCGGCAATGAATCATTCGTATTAGGTGGCGTAGAACTGGGCATGCACGGAGACCGTGGCCCCAACGGGTCGAGAGGATCGGCCAAGAATCTGCGTCGGATCGGCGTGAGGTCGATCATCGGGCACAGCCATTCACCGGCTATTGAAGAAGGTTGCTACCAGGTTGGTACATCTACCAGGCTCAGGCTTGAGTACAATAGCGGCCCGAGTTCCTGGTTGAATGCACACTGCCTCTTGCACGCTGACGGCAAGCGGCAGTTGATCGTAATCGTCAACGGCAAATGGAGACTGCAATGACGCAGACAGTCAAAGGGTCTATCGTTGAAGCGTGGGCCAACATCGCTGTAGGGTTTTCCATAAACTACTGCGCGAACCTTTTGATTTTCCCCCTGTTCGGGATGCACATATCTCCTGGAAATAATTTTCTGATGGGTATGATGTATACCATGATCTCTCTAGCCCGCAGCTACGTTCTTCGGCGGTGGTTCAACGGTTTAAAATTTGGAAACAGATCAACATGAGTCTACCCACTGACGACAAAGCCCGCAAGGCGATGCCGATCCTCACGTATCTGACCGAGTATTTCCCGGATGCAACGCTGGCCGAAGTGGCAGTGTCCGTCGCTGGCAACGAGCAGCATAACCCGGGCGAGCCGCTGCACTGGGCGCGCGAGAAGTCCAAGGACCAACTGAACACCGCATTCCGCCACATGTGGGATCACAAGCGTGGCACGGTGAAGGACATCGATGGCCAGTATCATTTGGCGAAAGCAATTTGGAGGCTCAAAGCTGAGCTACAATTGCAGATCGAAGCGGACAAATTGAAGCGGTCTGAATTGACCAAAAATATAATCGAAACCGCCGCGATCATAGATGCTCAATTCACTGAGGTGAAAGATGACTCCCGAAGGAAAGGTAAAGCTCGCCGTCGATAAAGTTCTAGTAAGCGCGAAAGCCTATAAGCACAAGCCTGTGATGAATGGCATGGGTGCCCCAGCGCTGGATTATCATGTCTGCCACCGGGGCGTCTATGCCGGGATCGAGACCAAGGCGCGCGACAAGAAGCCCACTGTTAGGCAGATACGCACCATGAAGGATGTCGTGGCTGCCGGGGGCGCGGTGTTCCTGATCGATAGCGACGACGGAAAAGATTTCTCGCAACTACAAGGATGGCTGTTGCAGCCGATACCAGGATTCGTTTCTAACCTAGCGCATCGAGCGCTCAACTCTAAGGAGCTTGTTGATGACACATGCAATGATTGATCTCGAAACCCTCAGCACTCGCTACGACGCGGCGGTGATCTCCATCGGCGTTGCGATCTTCGACGACGAGAAGATTCTGGACTCGGCCGGATGGGCGTTGGCCCCCGAATCGATCCATGGTCACATCGATCCGAAGACCGTGCAGTGGTGGACGCAGCAGGCGGAAGCAGCCCGCGAATTCTCTTTCACTGGCAAGTACGGCTCGCACACAGCAGGCTTCGAACTGAAGACGCTGCTCGCGAAGTACGACGTGAAGGAAGTCTGGTCGAAGGACCCTCACTTCGATCACGTGATCCTGACATCGTGGTGGGATCGAGTGAAGACGGTCGAGAACTACAACCTCGGTGACTTCCCGTATCACTACCGCGCTCCGCGCAGCTACCGAACCCTTGAGGCCGAAACGATACGGGCTGGTTTTACCAAAGATATGTGGCGGCAGTTCAACTACGTCGCGCACAATCCGGTTGACGACGCCGTCACTCAGGCGCGGGCGGTTATCGAGATGCGCCGCTTGATTGGGGGAAACCGTAATGCCGGCTGCTAATGGAGGACCATGGGGATGAGATCAACTGTCTACGACAAAGACTTAAAGCATCCGCACATTGTATTCGAGATCAACTGCGATCTAGAACTTCTGACGGCGTGCGTGAAAGACGGTGAAGTTAAGGCAGCCGATATTCTCGCGGCGGTCAAACGAACTATGGACGGAGTGAACGCGGCAATCCTGAAAGGCCAAGCAAAATTGAAAGCGGAGGCCGAAGAAGTTTAATGTTGAGTGTCCATCAACCGACGAGACAGATTGTTTTGCCGTATCGGGCAGACGTGGAAGCCATAGTGCGACCACCTGCCGCACAAAGGTTCGAGCATGACGGTGCATGGTGGCTAGCTGTTCCCCATGATGTGGATACGGTGAGACTGCTGTGTAACCTCGGGCTTAAGGTGCAGAGTCCGGCGCTGTCGTACTACGATCATTGGAACCAAGGTGCGAAGCCACCGTTCGACTCGCAGAGAGTCACGGTGGATATGTGTACCATCTATACTCGTGCGTACATCCTATCGGAGATGGGCGTTGGCAAGACGCTGGCAGCATTGTGGGCCTACGACTATCTCCGGTCGATAGGAAAGGTCCGCAAGCTGCTCGTGGTCGCGCCTTTGTCTACACTGACAACTGTTTGGGACAACGAGATTTTTGAAAATCTTCCACACTTAAGGACGGTAGTTCTCCATGGCGACAAAAAGAAAAGACTTAAACTCCTCGCGAGCGATGCAGATGTATACATCATCAATCATGATGGAGTTGAGGTCATCCACCCGGAGCTTTTCTCAAGAACTGATATTGACACAGTCATCATTGACGAAGTTGCTTCGTACCGGAATAGTAGATCCAAGCGTTTTAAGTCGCTTGAACCCCTCGTCAAACGATCCGCATACAGTTGGGGCCTTACTGGTTCACCGACTCCTAATGCTCCGACTGACGCTTTCGGACAAGCTCGACTCCTCACTCCACACTCTGTCGGATATAGTTTCAAGGCTTTCAAAGACCGAACGATGCGACAGATCGGCACCTTCAAGTGGGTCGAGCGGCCCGAAGCCATCGACATCGTCCACGAAGTCATGCAGCCCGCCGTGCGATTTACGAGAGAACAATGCTTCGACTTGCCCCCCACAACGTACACGACGCTGCAAGTCCAACTCGACCCAGCGGCGCAAAAGGCTTACAAAGAAATGGTCGAAGAACTCGCCACCGAGATTCGCAGTAACGAAATCACTGCCGCCAACGAAGGTGTCAAGCTATCTAAGCTCCTCCAGATCAGCGCAGGGTTCGGCTATGACGGCAACGGAAGCGGCCATTACATCGGCGGCATCGACAGATTCAAGACGATCTTCGAACTGATCGAAGGGACGCAGGGCAAGGTAATTGTGTTCGCGTCGTTCAGATATATGGTTGAGATGTTGGCGGGAGTTCTGGGAAAGAGATACAGCGTCGGCATGATCCATGGGGATGTACCGAAGGCACAGCGCGATCTTATCTTCTCCGGCTTTCAGAAGGGTTCGAGTCCACGAGTTATCGTTGCGCATCCGCAGACCATGGCTCATGGTCTAACACTCACTGCCGGGTCCACCATTATCTGGGCGACGCCGACCACGAGCCTTGAGATTTACCAACAGGCCAATGCGCGGATCACCCGTAGCGGCCAGACGCAGAACACGCACATCGTGAATCTCACGGCCACGAAGGCCGAGAGTGCTGTATATTCCAGGCTTAGAAAGAAGGCAGCGATGCAAGGAGCGCTGCTGGAACTATTCGAAGATTAATCCCCTAGCTGAGAGGGCTGCCTTCGGCAGATGCCCCAGACGCTGTTAGCCGGTTCGTGGGCGTAGAGAAAAACACCGGCAGTGGGAGCAACCCGTGCGCTTCGGCGCTACTCCTCGGGGCTGTGATCCCACAATGCTTATAACATCAGGAGATTTATTCATGACCGTAGATGACGTTCTTGCCGCGTACCTGGCACTACGCAAGCGCAAGGAGGAACTGAAGAAGGAGCAGGCTGATGCAATGGCTCCGATCAATGACCAGATGAACAAATGTTTGCTCTGGGTTCAGCAACAAATGCAGGTTCAGGGCTTGACTAACTTCAAAGGACCGAGTGGAATAGCGTTTCTGCAAACGGACACCTCCGTCTCAGTCAAAGATTGGGACGCAACGCTGGAATGGATCAAGTGTACCGACAATTGGTCAGTTCTGGAAAAGCGAGTCAGCAAATCTGTCGTCCAAGACTTCATCGAAGCGAACAACGAAACTCCTCCGGGACTCCATGTCTCGACGGAGATCGCTGCACACATCCGTAAATCATAGAAGGTAAGTATGAGCAACAATTCCCAGATGACTTTGTTCCAGCACGAGACCAACGCTGGCCCCGCTCGCTCCCTCGTGGCAGCGTCCATCGACAACAGTTTAGGCGAGGGCATCCGCAGCAGCTACGCGATCCTTTCGATCAAAGGCGGCAAGTGGCGCATCAAATACAAGAAGAACGAAACCGCATTGCAGGCGATGAACCCGCACACGCAGCGCCTTGAACCGATCCCTTCCCTTGAGATGATCATCGTCAAGGCCAACGGCTTCCTGAACAAGCAGTATTACAAGGGAAAATACGTCGAAGGCAGCACTGCGCCGCCCGACTGTTATTCTCTGGATGGCAAAGTGCCGAGCGCATCCGTCAAGGCTCCAATCCATTCCAACTGCGCGATGTGCCCGATGAACCAATTCGGTTCGTTGATCGGCGACAACGGCGTGAAGCAGAAAGCCTGCCGCGACACCAAGAAGTTGGCGGTCGTTCCGCTCGTCGATCCGCGCAACGAATCGTGGGGTGGTCCCATGTTGTTCCGTGTGCCGCCGAGCGCGCTGGGCGATCTGTCCAAGCTCGCCGATGCACTGAAGGCGCGAGGCTTTCCGTACAACGCGGTGGCCGTGCGATTCTCTTTCGATCTCGATGCGTCTCACCCGAAACCGATCTTCAATGCGATCCGCGCATTGACGGACGACGAAGCCGAGACCGTCCTGGAACTCTACAACAGCGATGGCACGGCAGCGGTCCTGGCCGACAACGACATCGTCGTCGATATTGATAAGCCGAAGGAAGCGCCGCAAGCTGATCCGATCTTCGAGCAGCCTACCGTTGCCGTCGGTCCCACGCCGGTTCAAGCCGCCCCCGCCCCGGTCGCCGCCTTTGCACCCCCTCCCCCGGCGACTCAGCAGGCTCCTGCTGCCACGACGTTGGTGGGTGCATTCGCTCCGCCGCCTCCCCCTCCCGGGATGCACGGCGCTGTGATTCAGCCGTTCGCGCCAAACGTCGCGCCGCCTCCGATGTCAGCCTTTGCGCCGCCTCCTCCGGCTCAGCCAGCCCCTGTTCAGCAAGCGGCTCCTGCGCCTGCTGCGGCCCCGGCCAACCCGTTCGCGGCAGCGGCCGAGGCCGAGGCCGAGGCGAATGGTCAGCAAGCTCCTGTGGCCCCCAAGGCACCGCGCAAGAAGACACCCCCGGTTCAGGTCCCGGAATCCGCTCCGGTCGCCATAGCGCCCAACACCGCTCCTCCACAGGGGCAATTGGACGATGATGTGAACAACATCCTCGCGGGTCTCAGTGCCTTCACTGGCGGTGCGAAGTAGCATGGCATCGTTCTACGAGCGGGTTCTGCCCGCCGTAGGACCTTTCACCCTGCTCACAGGCGCGACCG
>Ga0137358_10000395_pt1 | contig 19527 bp, 24 predicted proteins | sample Mad1_20_16metaG_FD_105551 | JGI IMG/M metagenome (GOLD analysis project Ga0137358, IMG submission 105551) | Vadose zone soil microbial communities from Angelo Coast Range Reserve, California, USA - Mad1_20_16 metaG | ecosystem: Environmental > Terrestrial > Soil > Vadose zone | place: USA... | reverse complement strand
GATCCGGGATGTAGTGACCGAACTGTAAAGCGACGCATTCCTCGAAGAAGTCTGCAGGACTGCATGGAAGCGATCATCGGTGCCGGCTACTTGTCTGGAGGGCTTTCGATGGCATTACACGTAGGAACTGCACTTGGGTTGAACTTTGGCGGCCCTCTGCCCTGGCACTTACGTTACGCTCCTCCGCCTGACGTCAATATAGTGCCTGCGCTCTATTCGGAGCTGCAAGATGCTCTTGGCTATGAGTTCCAACACGTCGAATTACTACATGAGGCCCTGACACATCCATCATTCTGTTCTGGCGGAAAATCTTATCAGAGGCTAGAATTCCTCGGGGACGGTACGACTCTCGTAATGTGATTTCCATTGCCTGGCTAATATTCATGTCGAAGCTGTGGTCGATACCGTCGTTATGACGTACCTCTTCAAGAAATTTCCCCATGCAAACTCTGGTCAACTTAGTTCTTTGCGTGCGCGGGCTGTCTGCGGGCCTGCTCTGGCCTTTGTAGCAGTTCACGTCCTAAAGTTGCACAACTTTCTATTGGCTGACCACCCTGGCCTTACCGCTGCTGTTGAGCGGTACATACCCATCCTCCAAGCGACATCCAGCCGTGAGATTGTCATGCACAGTTGGGCGCATGATCCCCCCAAGGTCATCAGTGACATCTTGGAGAGTGTAATTGCGGCCGTCCTTATTGATTCGGGGTACAATTTTGAGAAGACGATGGGCATTCTGGAAGCTGCCATGCATTGCGTTCTAGAAGTTCTATCCCCTGATCTACCGCCGGAGCCAGTCTCCGCATTCTATCTATGGGCGGCAAAATCGAGCTGTAAACGAATTCATTTGAGGTGTGTGCCCTACGCAGTCCGCCTAATTAGGGTTTCCACATAAGGCCGTCTAGGAAATCATGCAGTCGTCCAGAGTCCAAACGAAATGACACTATCTGCGTCGTCGTCCATGACATCACCGTCGTTGGTCCCGTGACGGCATCCTGTTTGCCTGTGGCACGTGCCTTCGCATCAGAACATGCCAGGATGATTCTTCAAGATGACAACTCGGAGAAGGCATTGGTCCGAATATGCGACTGCATAGAGCAAGAGGTTCACGCCTCCAATACGGAACCTGCGCACCATTATGACGTCGATGATACGACTGAGATTGGCTTTGCGACCGTGGCGCACTTGGAGGTCGAGAAATTCAAAAATCCCCAGGAGGATCGAGTGTCGGGTGAAGATCCAGAGGCTGAGAACTTGGTAGATGCATGATGATAGTTTAGAGTGGACCGCTTGAAATGTATTTCTTTCATGGTAAAGAAGACTCGTGCCTGGGAGGTCAGGTGCTTGACGGTTCAGTCCGACTTTACCGATTTTCTCACACTTCGGACCATCTCCCGAGTTGCTGCGGCGAGCAGTGTTCTTAACTCCCTGCGGTCACCGCAGAGAGGAGTGAGCAATGACGAATTAGGCCTCAGGACCAAACCCTACCCGCGGTGCCAATAGGGATTGAACATCCGCTGATGGTCAATGCCGCTATATAAACGGTCCTCTTTCAACGTAAATGTTGCCAACGTTGGCAACGTCCTTGCGGACCTTCCTAATGCGATATGTTCCGACCGAACGTAAACTTATGCCAACGTACAGTATGTCTTCGGCCGAAGTCTTCACTATCTTAAATTTGAAATAGATAAGTTCAGCGTCTCCTGTATGCGGCAGCTAATGAGGTTTTGCTTCCAGTGATACGGGCCTATCAGTAGTTGTCTTGTGACACTTTGAGCCATCCAGCCCTCTCCCCGTTTCGGATCTCAACTCAGATTCAGGCTCATGTCTTACTTTTTCTTGCGGCGCGCCCCAGGTTTATATAGAACGCAACCCTATGACTATTTCTGCAGCCTGAGAGGTTGGGAAAGTGTCCTGTAGCTATCTCATTCTGTCTGCTTTACCTTCACCTCTGGCATGCATCTCCTATTCGACACAATTTTCGGAGACGCCCTAGCGTCCTCTACTCATTCCCTTACTGCTTCTCTTAGCCTACTCCTATCGATTGTACAGATATTGTGGCCTTCTACCCCTGATGGCCTCGCTGGGTTTTCCAGTTCACCGCCTCTCATCACTTCAGGCAAAGCTGTTCCCACGCAGCAGAGCCATGTTAACGAGCCTAGCGCCGATGTCCGAGTTCTTATTCTTGGAGGCGGTGTTACTGGTGTCATGGCTGCTGAGACGCTCCACCGCAGAGGTGTAGACAACTTCAAGATTATAGAAGCACGCGAGACGCTAGGCGGACGTGTGAAGAGCTTTCCATTTGGCGTGCCGGGTAGGGAGTATCTCTTGGAATTGGGCGCAGACTGGATCCACGGTACGCAGACGGACAACGGCCCATCGAATCCCATCTTCGACTTGGCCTGCAAACACAATTTATCGACTCAGCCGAACCATTATCGTGGTAGCATGAGTATGTTTTGGCAATACAAATGCTACTTTTTTTACTGATATAATCGAACTCTTAGCAACCTACGACCATACCGGCCCGGTGGATTATATCCGGACGTTCCACGCCGCGGTCGACAACTTCGAAGCTTTGACCGTAGGTGGAGGTACGTCCGCCAGTCCCACCTCTTTTCCCTTTGTCCGCAGCCATAACGATCATTTCAATAGGTGATAGGATTCTGAGAGGTTTAGTGGATACGACAACTCGTAGCGCCTACTCTCTTCTTGGTGCCAAACCTAGAACGCCTCACGAGGCAGCCTCTGAATACTATCAATTCGACTGGGAATATGCCCAGACACCAGAGCAAAGCTCTTGGCTTGCGTCTTCATGGGTAACGTATCCTCTCTACATAACGGCCAGTCGCGTTTGCTGTTCCGAAGAGTGATGATAAAAAGTCCCTACTCGGAGCCAGATCGTCTTGGTTTGTTCGCAAGCCTTGCCGCTTATCACGCGTATTCTAGGCGGCTAATTTCACCTTTGATGGCGACCACGGTGGTTTCTCTCATGATAATCTTTTGACAACTGATCAACGCGGATTCGCGAGCATCATTCAGTCCGAGGGCGCTGAATTTCTTTCCGAGGATCATGTCTCACTGAATGCCACTGTTAAGACCATCAGGTACTCTAACGATAGGGTATGGGTGAGCCTTGCGGATGGAACTAGTTTGAGTGCGGACTATGCTCTGGTCACGTTCAGCCTTGGAGTTCTGCAGCATGAGGACGTTATCTTCGAGCCTGCTTTACCCAAGTGGAAATCAGAAGCGATACACGGTATGGCGATGGTCAGCCGAGTAACTTGTAAAGGTTATTCGCGTCTTATTTAATAATCACGTACAGGGAACATACACCAAGATATATTTGCAATTCCCGGAGAAGTTCTGGTTTGATACCGAGGTGCCTGGCATTCATACTCGTCGACCGTTGAGTGTTCTGATGTGAAGACTACCCAGTTTGCTCTGTACGCTGACCACGAGCGGGGATGGTACCCCGTCTGGCAGAGTCTTGATATGGATGGTTTCTTCCCAGGTTCCGGAATCCTTTTCGTTACCGTTACCGTATGTCCGCTGTACCTTTATGTTTTTTGCCGTTGTTGTGCTGACGACTGTCCCATTAAAGGGCGATTTCTCAAAACGCATCGAGTCAATGAGCGACGAAGTCGTGAAAGCAGAAGTTCTCGCCGTCCTTCGTTCGATGTACCCCAACACGACGATCCCCGAGCCCGACGCGTTCTACTTCCCTCGTTGGCTGAGCGATCCGCTCTACCGAGGTAGCTACAGTAATTGGCCGTCAAGTTTCCTGAGGGGCCACCACACCAATCTGAGAGCCACGGTCGAGCAGAGACTTTGGTTTGGCGGCGAGGCGACGAGTTTTAAATATTTCGGTAGGTCCAGAGTCAGGGTATATGATTACCCTGAATCTAATTCCTCCCACTTCCCTCGCGGGCCCGGACCACTGACCCGGACTGGTGCGTCACGGACCGTGATGTCGTGTCTAGGTTACTTGCATGGGGCATTTTATGAGGGACATAGGATGGCGGAAGAAATTGCTGACTGTATCGAGGACGACGGGTGTGATGGACTTCCCCATGTAGAGGAGATCCCATGTTCTCACCCATATATTGCCTCGGACTTCATCTAACTGGTTGTATCTGTATCATCGTATCATCGTCTTCTTTTCTTCGAGGCTAGATGCTCCTTGTGTGGCCCACCACATGCCATGTTCAAACCTCCCTTGTATTATTACGATATCCTTCATGCCAGAAGCATCCAGAAAGCACGTTACTGTAATATGGGCCGTGAAGACGATGTTCTAGTCCGTTCTATTTGCGGTGTCGAGACTCAGATGTACAAGTCATTGTTCGTCAAAATGAGTCTGAAGTCTGAACGAGGATCCCCGCGGTGTTCCATACAAAGTCCTCCGTGCATCGCACATAAAACTCTGATAGAAGCATTAGAGTGGTACCTAGACTCGCGGTATGGGCATTGACCATCCCCGAATGCACAAATAGGCCTAAACGACGTATGTATTTATATCAACGTAGGCTTCATTCAGTCCATAGGACTCGAGATGACAGACATAGCCTCGGGGACAGCTCTTGTCATGGGTATCAGTGCTCAGTGTAACTCACTAGTCCTTGAAAACCTGTGGTATCCCGTAACAGCGGTCAGTTTCATGAGCGCGAACACCGAAGCGGTCCCACTGCTCTTCAAGTATGTCCTGGGAGAACTTGAGCTTGCGCAGAATCAGTTCAACATCCCTGTGCCTGAAGCGAACCATGAACAGCTCCTCCTAACTCGCAAGTTTCGCGATGCGATTTTCAAATGCAACGTGACAGGGGGGTTCCCAAGGGTGTACAACACCCTGCTATCCTAGATAAATCGACATCACGATTAACTTTTTGCCAGGCAATGAACGCCTCGGTCTCCCTTCTCGAGGTCACCCCCGAAGAATTACGGGATACAAAATGACAGAGGTGAGTAACATTAGCAAGGACTCACAGTACCCACAGACTGAGTGGCCATCTCTGCAGAGATACGAGCTTATCCGTGGCCGAGCTCGAAAATCGTGGCGAGGGATACTTCCGAGCTCTTTATGGTGAAAGTGTGGACGACCTACAGGGTCTCCCGGATAGCATGTATCCTGATACGAGTAAGCACTCTACGCTACTTGAGCGCACTGTCCCGATTCTTAAGGTCTTCCTAGGGTGGTTCGTAAGCACACTTGCCTACGGATCAATAATCGGCTATTCAGAAATCTTAACCCAACAAGAGACTTTGTATGTCTTAATTAGCTCGCTTATCGCGGTGGATACCCCGCCAGATGGGCTACCATCTGGCGAATGCACGTCGAGGGGGCGCGTCACTCGAACAGCTTCGCGCAATCAGGCAGATAGCCATATGCGCCTCTCAGAGCGCGGTGGTGAGATGGAGGAATGACATACCGGAGGTAAAGGAACAAGAATAGCTGAATTGTTAGATCTGTTTGAAGGACTTAAATGACGGCTTGTATTTGGCTTATCTTGATGGGAAGAAGAAAGACACCTAAGTTAGTGAATATGACCGGATTGAAACTTCGGAAGCACGTGGGCGAGGGTTGGTCGGCATGTGCCCGGGCCCGTGCCTTGTCACGGTCTGCCGATGACTGAATGGTCCATCGGCTCTTCCTCTGGCTGAACCAAATCATTCTTTCGTCTGCTGCATGCAGGCTGGGGCAGGTACAGCATTAAAAGGACTCCGTCGTAATAGCTGGTCATTCACGAATCACGATGGACGTCTATTCCAAATTAGCAACTTTTAAGTGAACACGTACATTCGCTGACACTTGGTCGCCGACTCGGAGTCTCGCTTTTTCAATTGGACCATACGTATCAATAGACGTGGGATTGAGCTGCCAGTCAGATCTTGCAATTTGAGTCTCTTTGGGTGGAGGAAGCGCCGGCCCAATTCGTCTTTGCAGTTACGTGAGCGCCGTAGAACAGCTGAGGTGATGCCGCAAAAGAGCGAGCTAACTAACCGGGTACCCCTTGGGCTACCCCGCAATGGGCTAGTCATACATCAGTGCTAGCTCTCTAGGCCGAGCGAGCGCGTACCGCATGTTGTCCGTTGTCCGTGTCCATGACTGCCGCGCGCGGCTTAGTATGTTGCTACTAAATAGGCTAAATGAACATACTGACGTACCCCTTGTCAGCGCCCCGTCCAACGGAAAAATGCACAAATAGGCCCAAACGACCCATTCTCTTGAATCAGTGCCTCCCATACAGCCAACCTAAAGAGATGACGGACATAGCCTCGGAGACAGCTCTTCAACACCTCAAATCACTGTACCCATACGGGGAAATCACGTCCTCATCGGATGGTAATTCATACAAAACTCTTGTCATGGGTATCAGTGCTCAGTGTAACTCACTAGTCCTTGAAAACCCGTGGTATCTCGTGACAGCGGTTAGTTACATGAGCGCGAACAGGCCAGAAGCGGTCCCATTTCTGTACAAATATGTCATGGGAGAACTTGATCACGCACAAGATCAGTTCAACGTCCCGGTGCCTGAGGCGACCCGTGAAAAACTCCTCCTAACTCGCAAGTTTCGCGACGCCATTTTCAAGGCCAGCATGTTAGGGGGGATCTCAAAGGTATAACCTCTGGCTATCCCAGACAGTGAACCAATATCGCGATTAACTTTTTCCAGGCAGTAAATGCTTTGGTTTCCCTTTTCGAAGTTACGCCCGAGGAGTTACGGGACACAAACCGGCAAAGGTGAGTGACATGAGCAGACACTCACAGACTGTGTGACCCTTTCTGCAGAGATACTGCCTCATCCTTGCCAGAGCTAGAAAACCGCGGCGAAGTATTCTTCCAAGATGTTTTCGGTGAAACTGCGGACGATGTGCAGGGTCTCCTGGAAAGGATACACCCTGATGCGAGTGAGCACACCATGCTACTTGAGTACGCTATCCAATTCTGAACAACTGCGAAGGGTGGTTCTGCAACGCAATTGTCTATGGCTCAGTATATAGCTTTACAGATATCCTGGGTCAACAAGAGACTTCGTATGTCTTGGTTGGCGCGCTTATCGCGGTGGACACCCCCCGCCAGATTGGCTGGCATCTTGACAACGCACGTCGAGGGGGTGCGTCACTCGAACAGATTCGCGCAGTCAGGCAGATAGCCATATGCGCCTCTCAGAATGCGGGGGTGAGGTGGAGGAATGTTATACCGGAAGTCAAGGAGGACTAGGAACAGTGAAATTATTGAATGTGCAGATAGGACTCGTCGGCTACTCTTGTTTTGGCTTGATAGGGAAATGAAAGGAACCTTGCGGATATGACAGGATGCAGGATGAATGAGGGCGAGGGGTCAGCAAATGCCGTGCTTCGTCTGAGCAAAGTGCATTTTGTTAGCTTCCCTCTGCTAAACTGAATCATCCTTCTCTGTACTTTGGGTACCCTGAGAGCAGCGGGCACAGGGGCAGAAAGAGGCCATCGTTCTAGTTGATCATTGACATGAGTGGTGGAAGTCTACATGGGGAACTATTTAAGTGAGCATATCCGTTTTTCTGATACATACTGTGGTCTTGCTTCGCTGGTGCGGATGATACCAGATGTCATGCATATCAACAGAAAGAAGGTGGGGTTGGGGTTGAGCGCAGGAGGGGGACGCATCAGGGTGGTCAGAATACTCGTACTCGTGTTTATATTAGCGGGATCTCACGGAGTGGTAGATGGCGCGACACATATACATTGCAATCATGTGAGTGCGTGGGCTCGGAGGTGATATGATGACACGTCGCACGTACCGGCGCGGCTGTAGGGCACAGAGGGCAGGGATGATTCGAGACCGTGACGTTTCGCCCAAGGTTTCCTCATTTTAAGCGGTAATGAACTATTCGGGAGGCACAAGAGCATCGTCGTCTAGTACAACCTGAGTCTTTTCCTCGGCATCTGAAAGAGGGGAGACTCAGGCTATCCGGGTCGGGTCTGCCTGCCGCGGTCTGCCTGCCGCGGCCTCAATATAACTCCCAGCTCCGAGCCAGCTCAACTGGGAAGTGTCCCACTTTTCTTGCCTCTGGCATATACTGTACAAGCGGTTAGGCTCGATGGACGTCAGCTTGCCCTTGTATACGATTGCACGCTAACGTCGATCGAGCCTGCCAGAGGTGAGAGTGCGCCACCACGTACGTAGCAGCACTGTGGCCCGGATTGAGCCACGAAGCAGCTTGTTCCTCATACAGACGCTTTTGGGTGACTCTCGCATCTTATGTTGAGCTCGTCGGGTGCGTCAACGTGTCTATCTCCATCGTGTCAGGCTCATCTTTTGTTGTTCCTTTGCAACAGATGCATTGCAGCATTTGGCGTTCGAGCTGTGTTCAACGAGCGCGTGTGCCATGAGTTGGAAAATATTACAGGTTGCTGAGGTAGGGTAGAATTGTTATATTTGTCGTTATCTAGGTTAGGTATGGTATTCCGAGTCCCAATGTTGTGGGTACAATTATACTGTAGCTAAGATAGCGGCTACGAGATTGGGATGTCTTCCAAGTAATGCAGAAATAAACAAAAAGGGGTGACAGAGAGAGAGGGAGATGAGAGGCACTTGTGGACAGCGGGTCCACAACGCGAGTGCCGAGACAACGGAGACGAGACGACGAGAACGCACCCAGGAGAGAGAAAAGAAGAAAACACTATGATTGACACGCACGAAACGATGCCAATGTTATCCTCGACAGGTGAGGAGGCTGCTCCTATACATCCAGAAGGTCCCTACCGAGGATCCAGTCCGGAGGTAAGGAAGGGGCAGCGTTGTCAAGGGAAATGTATGTGCATCGTCATTGTGCCAGATGTACTGTACAGGAAAGTGTCTAAATAATTGTCAGCAAAAAGAAGAGAAAGAGCTAAGGAATGTATTGTAGGGGTACTATCTAAAGTACAAGTAAAAGAGAGGGAAAACAAGAGGGAAAGGAGAGGTGGGAGGCTGTGAGGGCGGGAAGGAGCGTGGACGGAGGCATGTGAAACATGAAAAGTTGAACATCGGACGCATGGCTGACCGGCGCTCCGACGTGGCCGTTCCGTTCCAGCGTGGATCCGAGGCAGACCTTACCACTTGCGTACAGTATATCATCGTAGGCTGGCTTGACTTGGCGATGCTACCGCTAGCGGAACACATGTGGCCGAAGTTTAACTCTGGGAGAATTGTCCTGTAACAGTGTAGCGTCCGGGACCGCGGAGATAGAGTCTCAGTACCGTACGATCATCTTCCGAGTGCACAAATAGGCCCAAACGACTCATTTCCTTAAGTCAGCGCACACGCAAATAAGCTGGGACGTCTAGAGATGGCGGACATAGCCTCGGAGACAGCTCTTCAACAACTCAAGTCTCTGTACCCGTTCGGAGAAATCACCTCTTCATCGGATGGTAATTCATACAAAACTCTCTCGTCATGGGTACCAGTCCTCAGTGCGATGTTCTAGTCATTCGAAACCCGTGGTATCTCGTAACATTGGCCAGTTTCGCAGCGGGGAACAGGCCAGATGCGGTCCCGCTTTTGTTCAAGTATGTCTTTGGAGAACTTGAGCAAGCACAGAATCAATTCAACGTCCCGATGCCGGAGGTGAACCATGAAAAACAACTCCTAGTTCACAGGTTTCGCGATGCCATCTTCAAGGGTGGCATAATAATGGGGTACTCAAGGGTATACACTCCTGCTCTCCCAGATAAACCAAACATTGTGATTGACTTCTGTTAGGCAATAAACGCCCTGGTCTCTCTTCTCGAAGTTACGCCCGAGGAATTTCGGGATACAAACCGACAAAGGTGAGTGACATTAGCAGATACTCACAGATTGTGTGACCCTCTCTCTAGAGATACTGCCTCATCCTTGCCAGAGCTCGAAAAACGTGGCAAAGTATTCTTCCAGGCTCTTTATGGTGAAACTGCGGACGATGTGCAGGGTCTTCTGGATAAAATATATCCTGATATGGGTGAGAACACCATGCTACTCGAGTACGCTATCCAATTCTGAACAGCTGCGCAGGGTGGTTCAGCAACACAATTGCCTATGGATCGGTATACGGCTATACAGAAATCCTAAACCAACTGGAGACTTCGTATGTCTTGGTTGGCTCGCTTATCACAGTGGACACACCCCGCCAGATAGGCTGGCATCTGGGGAATGCACACCGAGGGGGTGCGTCACTCGAACAGGTTCGCGCAGTCAGGCAGATAGCCATATGTGCCTCTCAGAGCGCGGGGGTGAGGTGGAGGAATGTCATACCTGAGATCAAGGAATAAGAATCGGTATTGAATCACTGTAACTAATTGAGGAAACACGTCGATTGCCTCTTCTTTGGAGCTTGTCTTGATAGGAAAAGAAAGCCTGTGCCGCAGTTGTGAGCTCACACCAAAGTCGGAGATGGTGGGCGCGTCGGCAAGTGCCGTGCCTCGTCTGACCAAAGTGTATCGTCGTTGGCTTTCCTCTGAACCAAATCATCCTCCTCTCCCTGTGGGTCACTACGACCCATACAAACTATCCAGCATGACGGATTCCTCTAGTATCGACAATGACCTAGTGTCCCTGGCACCCACAGCGGCTTCAGTCCTTGGAATTAAGGGCCCCTTGCGGTTCCGTCCCCACGGGTCCAGCCAGAAGGCACATGTTGTCCTTCGACGTGTTGACCCAGACAGCGACTCGGAGGTAGAAGGAGAAACCAAAGGCGTTGTTCAATTTAGCCTATTTGCCTACAAACGGATCGAAGTAAAGCCAGGGAAAGAGATTCTCCTCACTGTTGCCGATGGACCCTTCAAGGACCGTGCTATCATATTTGAGGGGAATGAGTTGGAGGTTTCTTCTCTTTCAGATGCTGAAGAGGAGACTCAGGTTGAAGAAGAAGAAGACACGCTCGTGGCTCCAGAACAGTCACTACCGCTTAAAATGAGGAAACCTTGGGCGAAACGCCTTGAAGTATCTGTGCCGCTGGGTACGTACGACGTGCCAATCTCACCTCTTCTACAGCACTCACTTGATCGGAAAGCACATGTATCATATCCCAAGACCTCCCACCACTCTGTTGGAGTTCAAACCAATCCCGTTAATACAACAACGAATCCTCAGGCTACCCTGAATGATCGTTCACCCGCGACCAAAGAAGGCGCAGAGACCTTTTTTTCTGCGCTTGCGCCAGATGGACCAAAGCCTTCTCCTTTAGAGGCTTTCAGTAGTTCACTGGCAGTCTCCTCTTCGTTAGACGGTTTAAGGGCCGGACTACAATCTGTTGCTAAAACCGCAGCACCGAAGATGGGAGCTGTCCATCCACGGCACACTGCTGAGCGCGACCATGGTCTATCTCCCGTGAAGATTGACCCGATTACCGTTAGCTCAATTTCACCTTCTGTCGATGCGCGCCATCCAACATCTTCCTTACTGGCGGAGCAGGATCATGTACCGGCAAATGTATGTACTCACTTAAGAGTTGACTCGTGCAGCTACTGATCTGGAATAGACTTCCACCACCGACGCCTATGTCAATGATCGATTTGAACGATGGAGTCCCTCCGTTCCTGTGCCCACTGCCCTGGCTGCGGCAGCCGGGCCATCTGATGAGATTTCTGAGTCTGCGCACTCTTCTAGTGATTCAGGGGTCGGAAATCCTCCCCTACCGGCTCCTGAACGGCCTTGGAGTCCTTCCGTACCTGCTGCCTTATCAACACTATCCTTACCCAGATATAATATCGCGGCCTGTAGGGCTGAGCGACCTGAGAATGCGAATAGCTCCAGTGAGACGCAGCCAAGTTTTTCTACGGAGGTTTCCCCTCAGCCAGCCACTCCCACTCCTACTCCCACTCCACCGACACCCGCATCTCCTGCCAAGACCAACCCCCCAACAAAGTCAAATTCGTTCGTTCCCGGCGGTTTTGTGACAGGCATCGGCTTGCCTCCTTCGTCATTCTCTGACGAAGATAGCAAGGTATCTGGTGTGATTCACAGCATAACAAGTTTGACTCAATCCATTTCAACACTCTTACAGGCCGGTCTTCTACCGGAGAAGATTGCCTCTGCTCCGTCCTCGGCACGGCGATTGTCACGCTCTGACACCATCTTACCACCCCTGCACCCTGTTGAAACACCTCCCTCACCTTCAACGCTGGCTCATTTACCTTCACCGAGTATAAAGAGAGACCATTCACCTTCTCGACTGTCCCCTGCTAGTTTGCGAGGTTCATTCAACCATGGCCCTCTAGAGAGTAGTTCCACGAGCGTTCTTCCTCACCCTTCATCACCGAATCAGTCTCTGAGAAAGCCGCAAACGCTTTCCTGGCCACCCTTTCGACCAGGCCGCGATGACGGCTCTGCGGACTTCTACCCACCTTTTCGCGCCGGTCCCGACTCTAATGAGCAGCCTCCTCCTCTGTCTTTCCGACCTACCTCGAGCCCTGGCGCGATCCATGGTCATACACCTCTCAATACACCCGCACGTGAGCGACCGACTGCCATGCCCAGTTCGAATGCCATCCCTATCGCTCCGCGCCACCCGTTTCCCCTCTCATTAGCCCCTGGAAGACCGTCTCCACCCGCACCCGCACCCGCCGCGCAACCTTTTCATAACTCTCAGCCATTCGGACCATATATGTCACCAAAAACCCCGCTGAAGCCACCACATGCAATGATACCAGACAATGGACATCCACCGCGACTGCCTCGGTCCGAGGTTGCGCCGCAAGCGGTAGCGTTACCCTCTTTAGGACAAAGTATGATCTCCAAAACTTATCCTCAATATCCTCGCCATCGTGCGTATTTCGCGTTATGTAACTAAACATGACTCTCGCAACACTCAGTTGACATGCGAGGCTAATATGACCATTCAGCGAGACATCCTAATGCACCCCGCTCGTTTGCTGACGGACGCGGGCGCGGCGGGGTTCCCATGGCTGCGGGCACAAAACGCAGGGCGTCTTCCCCTAGGGCTGAACCTGCTGCGCCGCTCGAGATCCAGCCAAAACGCCCACCGCCATCTACGTGGCCAACGGCATCGCCGATTCGGTGCGCTGCGGTGCAGGGAGAACACGTTGCAATTCGAGCCATCACATCTAACCGCACTGGAAAATTAATTGCCGTAACGTGTGAGCGCTAGTTCGTCTGCTTGTGCGTGTGGAACTCTTTGTTGAAGTTGAAGATACCTATTAGGCACCGATTGTTCAATCCGCATATGGGACAACGTGACGTACTGTGAGGTGGCACGCCTGCCGCATACGTCTACGGTGGTCTCTGCCCAATGGATGGATGACGACGCCGGCGTGCTTGCCCTATACTCGGACGGCGCGCTGATGCGCTGGACGCGACCAGCAAGTAGCACGCCCCCACGTGCCCATGACGTATGGAGTGAACGTCATCTTGCTGAGCCAGTCCTCGTGGCGACTCCGGAGGAAGCGCCAACTGCCCTCGCGTGTAGCGGCGACAGGATTGCGGCGTCATTTCCAAAATTTGGTGTGTATATTTGGATGTTGAAACAGGGTAAGCGGGTCATTCCGGCCGCGTGATGTATGGAGGTTGATGGGGTTCTAGGCTCATGGCAGTCTCAACGTCCAATCGATAGGCAGAACGTGACTGCAATCGAGTTTATTGATGGTGGCGCAGCATTGCTTGGGGGAACGAAGGATGGCGTGTTGTACGTGCCTTTGACATCGTCTGTGCCAAGATTGTGAACAGGTTCATAGATGGTATTGCCAAGTGCCCGATACGGTACCACGGGTCTACAATTTTTTCAAGGCAAGGATGTATGTTGTCTTCCCTTGTATGTTCATCGAGGTCTAGGTGTGTTGATGGACCATATAGATGTGGTATCGATGTCCTCCCGAGCGGAACGCATGCCTTAGTTTCTCAGCAAGTTGGACGAGCGCATCTCGTCGCCATCTCCCAGGATGAGAATAGGGGCAAAGTCATGCAAGTTTATACGGTGGAGCCTGAACTACAGGTTGATGCGGTCTACGATGCGAGAGCATTGTTTGTGGGCCGCGATGATGTTGTGCTGTACGGTTCGGCACGTGGCTATTTGTTTGTATGGGACAAAGCAAGTAGTAGAATCCTTTGCGGCTTGGACCATGGCGAAGGTACGTCCTTTTATGAAATATTAAGACAGATTGTCTAAACTCTAAAAGGATGCGTTGTGCAAGCTACCACGGTACGTTACCGGAAATGTTCGTTGTGCCGTAAAAGGCTGATAATAGGTTTGAATACAGACATACCGAAGAAGCGACTTGAGTGGGGAAAGTTGCGTGGTCACTGGAAGTCGAGACGGAATGCTGAACTGGTGGACAGAACCTATGGGATTTACATGTAAGCCGAACAATTTCTGGGATGGGAGAGACGTCTGATGATATCTAGCTATGGAGCCTTCCGGGAAGCGCGTTAAAACAAGTTGACCATGACGGTAGCGGTTGCGATGCTGGCTGTCGTGCAACCGACACGTTTTTGGTCTAAGTTATAAACTTGTGTAGTTTTGAGTTAGCTGTACAGTATATTGGAGGACTGCGCACGGTCACACCGCTAATGAGATGATTTTGCCGAAGGATCAGATTGGCCGGGTGCGACGGCATGGCCGGCCGGGGGCCGCCCGGACGGGAAGGCTGTCATCGATGGTCGACTGTGGTTGCCTCGCACGACGCCCGTGTTCATTCGCCACTGCCTTGGGTGTGTCTGCTTTCTCTCCCCGTTTCCTCGATGCCACTCGTCACTCACGCGTATCATATCCCAGTCTTTTATCGCACACTGATCAACATCCGAGATTATACACCCCTCAGTCACTAGCTCTTCCAACTTATCAACCTCACACACGCGCCAGCCGCCGTCTGTCCTTGGCCCAGTGAATTGTGAGTATTCCTCCGCTTAAGCCCCGGCCATCTCTCACCTCTCGTCTCACCCTTTCTGCCAAACTCTGCCTTGCCTGTTTGTTAAACCCTTCTTTCGCAACTGATGCACAATCCTCCTCCACCTGAAGAATAGTTTTTATCGTATCTCTCGAAATTTTCTCAGCGATATGCAGACCATAAAGTGTGTTGTAGTTGGCGACGGTGCTGTTGGGAAGGTATGCATTCTAGGGCTCCCTTCGTTGTCTTGTCTCCCGGAAATGAATCCGTTACTTTGTTTTCTCCCCACTATCAACTAGACCTGTCTCCTAATTTCATACACGACGAACAAGTTTCCCAGCGAATACGTTCCAACGGTAAGCAATGGCAATCTACTAGCCGTGGCGGAGAAAATTTTTAGCCGTTTACGCAGGTGTTTGATAACTACGCGGTCACTGTGATGATAGGCGATGACCCCTACACATTGGGTCTATTTGACACCGCAGGTGAGTGCGCGTTCGTTTATGGCCTCGCCTCGGGGCACTGGACCCCCGTTCACGTTGATCCATCGTGTCGTGACATGCAGGCCAGGAGGATTACGATCGCCTACGTCCACTATCGTATCCACAGACAGATGTCTTCCTCGTCTGTTTTAGCGTCACCTCACCCGCGTCCTTTGAGAACGTAAAGGAGAAGTGGTTTCCTGAAGTGCACCATCATTGCCCCGGAGTTCCATGCCTTATCGTGGGCACCCAGGTGGATTTACGCGATGACCCGCAAGTGATGGAGAAACTGCAGCGGCAAAAGCAGCGGCCGGTCGCGCCTGAACAGGGAGAACGTCTCGCACGTGAGCTTGGTGCGGTCAAGTATGTAGAGTGCTCCGCGCTCACTCAGAAGGGTCTCAAGAACGTTTTCGACGAGGCAAGTGGCCATCTCGGCGGAATGTCTTTTCTTTGCTTCGCTGACATACATAAAGGCAATCGTGGCTGCCCTTGACCCGCCTGTCCTCAAGAAGAGGCACTTCAAGTGCGTCGTTGTCTGAGGTTGGAATACAGCCCACCAAGCTTGCTCTACCATCCATCCCCCTCCCATATTTACGTTACCACCTTTGTCATGACGATTGCCTCACTCCACTCGAGAGTAGTCTCTTTTACACCCGACTACCCCGCGATTCCGCATATCTACTACTTTCGCCTCCCTTTCCGTGCGTTGCTTTGGCTGCTCTCCCCCACCCAATACCTATAGTTCTTTTTTTCCCTCTCGGCCATGTGTCCCTCTGCCGCGGGCGCTTCTATGTCTGCTCTCTTGTAGTTGTTAGTTTCGCGATGGTACTGGGGGGCCAAATCTAATACCCGTCCCCAAAGGGGGAGCAAAGGGCGGTGTGACGCTTTTTCCAATGAACCTTTTGGGTTTATGTGCCATGACAAATTCACAAATGCAGGTGCAGGCGAGGCCCTGAAAAGAAGCCTCTTAAAGTAGCCAGTTTGATTGCGGTGCGCGTGCGGCGCTACAAGCGAGCGAGAGTGCGTTCACTTCCCTTTGTAATCTCGGCCTCCGAGTTGAGCCGGGTCTACACGCCCACCGCGGCATTTTACCTTCCCTCGGGTCACTCAGGCCACGATAGTGATCCGACGGCGTGCTAATAATTGCGAAAATGCGGGTCTTTTGCGAAAAAAAGTGTCGTGTTGGTCGCCTGTGCTCATGGACCATGCATGGCATTCCAGTTCCAGGTGACCGACGTCGACGTGTCATGATGCAGCTTGATGTTCAACTCATTAAAATTCTGGCTCGCTATAATGGTCACGGTGCACGCTGGCAACCGAACTTTCTGCAATGATGTCGTTCCCAGTTCTCTATAACTTTTTCTTGAGCCTTGGCGGGTATGTGCGAACAAAACGTCGGTCAGTGTCGCAACTTGTCTTTCCTTTGCGAGGGAACTGAACAGTGGTTTTAGTTGTCGAGAGTTGATCAACGGTCCTCTGTCCTCTAGGGACCCACGGAAGATCCTCTTAGATCCGCTGTCGTTGACGGGCCTGTTGACTTGCTTCTCGCGAACACTGGTGGACGCATCCAGTGGTCCACCTTACCTCCCTATAGGGTTTAATCCGCGGCACACAAAATGCAATCAAAGGCCAAACTCCACTGGAGAGTAGGATATACAATTTGTAAACCAATGACCCCGAACTGTCCGCCCACGGTTTTCCACGACAAATCAACAAAGACAGGCATTATGTACCAATGGGTTACGGGGCATAGTGTGAAAGGAAAGACAACGATATCGGACACGAAGGAAGTCCAATCAGAAATTATACTGTGACAGAACCTCGGCCATGTCAAGAGTGGGTGAAAATATAGAACGATGAAAGGATTGACGATGTCGATGTATAGTTGAAGGGGGTATGTCTATGTTTGACACCGTAACACCCCTCCCAGGCCGAGCGTGATTTAGCGTCGATTGTAAGGACCTGGCTTAGGACTGCGGGGAGGCTGAGGACTGTCGGTGGGCGTAATCGAGGTAGACACTTACGAAGGGGAGGGATGCGAGTAACCGCGTGCCTTGTGAGGTTCTTCGCCACGTACGACCCTTGCCTGTTTCAGAGAGCGCGCGGCAGCGGCACTCGCAGACAAGCCGAACATGAGGAGGATGATGGCCAACAAGTTGAGCTTGTACATCTTTTGCAAAAGTGACGAAGAGCTTTTAAGGGAACGACGTGGGACTCTGAGGGGGATGTCGGGTTGTGTGGGTTCGACCTCTGATGCAGCAAGTGGAAAAAGCTGGCCTTCTTTTAAAGGCCAGGACGACACGAGTTTAATAATAGCTTGCCTATACTATTCCACAAGGGGAAACATAGTGATTAGAAGGATGATTCGGGAGATCGGATAGCACGGCGGTAGCATGCGCTTCCACATGCGAGATAACTTTGTCCTCGGCTCATAGGAAGTCAGGGTTACGAAGATCGAGGGTTGAGACGGTGTGGGTCACTGAATAAGCCCCCGAGAGAGCTTGCCATTAGGTTCAGATTCATCAGAGCGGCAGCAAAGTCGGTTGTGACTCAAGTGTCGTGGGGTCCTCATTCATGACGACATGGCATGACGATAGAACAGAGTTTGTAAAACGTCTAACCCCGCCACTATTGCCGATAAGACATGGACAGAGGAGAATACTCCTTGTGGAAGGAGGGATACGAAAGGCGAGAGGTGAGCTGGCAGGCTAGCTAATTGCATATCGCCGAGGACGAGCTTTCGGACAAACAAAGCCAAACAGGGACACTCGACTGCCCTGACGTGTTGGCCATCCTCTTTGTCAAATGTCTCGTCCCCAAGATGACCGGAACCAGGAAGCCACCGTGTATCTCGTACGTCTGATTCCTTTTGCTCCGATAATCCATCTCAACTCGCTCTAGGGCAACCTAGACGAACGATGCACGGATGCGCTCATATGGGAGCTCATGCTTCAGGCCGGTCCAGTTGGTGCGATATCTGCTCTACCTTAATCGCGTCATCGCACCTGGTTCACGTCGTGATCACCCCTCCGTAGTCAATGTACATTTACCCAAGGACCGAATTTCCATGGCACACCAAGGGTTTGGTTTCTGCGAGTTTCTGACAGAGGAGGACGCAGAATATGCCTGTAAGATCATGAATCAGATAAAGTTATGGGGGAAACCAATAAGAGTTAATAAGGTGCGCAGCAGGTTTCCCTATCCCTTTACACGGGGCGTGCATCCGCTCAAATTCCATCGTCTTCCGCGGAATCATGTAGGCCTCTTCGGACAAGAAGCAACTTGACGTGGGCGCGAATCTCTTCATAGGCTCATTGGACGAAAATGTGGATGAACGGCTCCTTTATGACACATTCAGCGCGTTCGGCATGATGGCGACCACGGCCAAGGTACGTCGGCCACGTTCTTCCCCTTTTTTCGGATACATACCTCATGACTCCAACCGATCAGATCGCGCGTGACCCGCAGACGGGACTATCGAAGGGTTATGGATTCGTGTCCTACACGGACTTTGAGTCCGCAGACGCGGCTATTGAGTCCATGAACGGGCAGTTCCTCATGAACAAGCCCATTACCGTCCAATTTGCTTTTAAAAAGGATGGCAAGGGTGAACGTCACGGCACGGCCTCCGAACGGCTCCTGGCCTCACAGGCCAGGAAGAACAACGCACTCCCACTTGCCCCACGCCCGCCCTCGGCTGCTGCATACGGTACTGTGCCACCCGTGTCTGGCTTCGCGGGTCCATACCAGGGTCAATTCGCTGGTGCACTGGCCACAGCGCCTCCCCCACCACCTGGATTTGCGTCGATGCCCATGCAGACACCTATGCAACCCCAAGGACCTGTGCCAGTGATGCCACTGATGGGTATGCCTGCGGGCATGCAACCGCCGCCACCACCGCCACCAGGTGGAGTGCCCATGTTCAACCCGTCACAGGCATATCCGCCACCCCCTCCGCCTGGCTTTGCATCTATCCCAGGAGGGCTTATGACGCCTCCGCCTACACCACCAGTTGCTATGCCCCCATATGTAAACCAATGATGTGCCAGTCATTATCCTTACAAAATAAATTGGTTTCATGAAACCAAACCATGACGTGGAACCTGTTCAGCTTATTGTGTAGATTGTATCGCATTGTTTCAGTGGGATGATAATTCTAACATGGTGGAAAATGCGGTTAAGCGTGAGCCGAAGGCGGCAGATGGTCATG
>Ga0137358_10000390_pt1 | contig 19595 bp, 19 predicted proteins | sample Mad1_20_16metaG_FD_105551 | JGI IMG/M metagenome (GOLD analysis project Ga0137358, IMG submission 105551) | Vadose zone soil microbial communities from Angelo Coast Range Reserve, California, USA - Mad1_20_16 metaG | ecosystem: Environmental > Terrestrial > Soil > Vadose zone | place: USA... | reverse complement strand
TCTTGTGTCGACAGTGTTCCGAGTTGACCTGCGCGAACATGAAAAGCTCCGCGTCCGTTGGGTTGCGCGCGATGGGATCGGTGCCCGCGGTAAACGCGTCGACAAGGTAGTTGATCTCGTCAGAGGCGAGGGCGAGGCCAAGCTCCTTATTGGCGTGTTCCAGTTTCTCCCTCGGTGATGTGTCAGTTGGTGTAATATCAACCGTGCGGAGTGCAGCCGGCTGGGATTCCAGGAAAATGGTGCCTTGGGTAGGGGGTGCGAACGACGCGGTTTGTGTCATGCGGTCATGTATATGGGGAGAGAATAGATCAAGGTCCTGTTGAGACGGGACCCCGTCGTCGACCCGTGCAATGAAGGCAACGCCACGCTCGAGACGTTTGACGTGATTGGTCAAGTTGCACAAGACAGAGATATCAGTGGCTTTGCTGGACCACGGAGAGACAGAACCTGGCCTGGGAAGAACGTATATGACTCCGGAGCCATCCTCAAAGGCAGATCGGGTCCCAGGAAGTGCGACGTCGTCTCCATAGGATAGGAGACGATCGAGTGTCCGGCGCGAGGGTGAATCGGATCGCAGCAGTTCGGCTTCGGCATCGTCATTGACGCTGTGAACGAGATGGATGTGGATGGCGTCTACAGAGACGATGGCTGGGACAGCGTTGCAGATTTGGGCCAATAGGGCCTTGCGTTTGGAAGCTGATAGGGCCGACGATCCCTGGAGGATAAGCATACCTGTCAACTTGTGAGAGGGACGGGCAATAACTCGGTTGATGCACTGAGCACTGACCTGGTGTCGATTAAGAGTAAGCGCTGTCAATTGCAACTTACCGTACAGTACTGTATATACAGTATATATAATAGCTTGCGCCGGCCTAACCTAGGCGATGGCTTATACTTCGGGCTGGGCCACGGTGACGTTTTGGTTCAACTTTGAACAATTTGAATTTGGGCCCAGCCGGACCGCTCTGGGTGCGAAACGAGCCTCATATAATTCTGATTTCGGAGAAATTTTGGAGCCTTGGCGAGTGATCCAGAAGCAGTTCGAGTCAGGAATGGGCGACACGAGCTCCAGAAGACCTTTTTAAACGACAGGAGGACCGGCTTTTGACTTGTTTTTTTGCGTAACTCACAGGGGTTTCTATGAAATTCCTGCATGCAATGACTTGTTCACCGCTATCGAGCAATACGACAAGATGCCTATCGGTTCGTCTCCGCTCGTCTATCGCATTCCCACATATTTAATGGTCTACACAAATACTCGAAAATAGGAAAAGTAATGCGTCATATACAGTTGCAGCCATCGGGTAACATCCCGCGCGATGATGAGTTCCACTTCCGCTCGCGCGCGAAAGCATCACCCGAGGCGGGACCAGACGCAAATGGCACCCCGTCAGGATCAAGCCCCACTCTTCCGTCTATCCCTGGCGGATGGGACAACTACGGCCGCGGAGGGTTAGTAGGTTCTACCACTAACGCCCTCTTTTGTGAACCTGTGCCCACTTAAACCAAAGCCTGAGTGTCTTGCCCAGTTCCTCCGCTCGCGCTCTGCCTCTTGCTTGGTTCAGCCGTGACTCGCTTTGGTATTCTCGCGCCTGCCTGTCATTCGACTGTAGTTTCATACATCTTAGTGCTGCCCTGGCCCGCTCGTAACTATCTCCAGTTCGGGTCCCAGCCGCACCATCCCCATATTTGCTCGATCACTGAAACACTCGCGTTGCCGTAATGAGTACCAAGATATGTCTGGTTTGGAAAGGGATACGAAAGCTGCTACAGAAGATTCATTGCACTTGACTCTTTATCCGAGACGAATACAGAAAGGATGCAAGTCGAGATCTGTGTCGCCGATGGGATGTGGTTATCCAAGGGAAACGGTGGAGAGGGTGAGGAAAGCAGAGGATGATACGATGGATGGATGGATTGATGAGTGAATAATATAATAATGATTAGATCGAAAAGAAAAGAAAAATGCACGTATGTATCGCCTGATAGTCCGCTCAGAGCTTTTAATGCTCCATGGGGTTGAGTCCAAACTCAATCGCCCCAACTGCGTGAAAGGGATCCAACATCTTGGATTTTGAAGGCCGCGCAGGGTATCCGCGCAACCCCACCAACCTGCGTTCCGGCTCCGACGGCCTATCAACCGTTGTCGTAGACACAGGAAACAAGGTACGATAATATACTCACAAATCAGCCCAAAAGCAACAAAGAAATAGAGAATCGTAGCAGCACGCACCAACCCGCCCGTCGGTGATTGTGCCTGCCCCTCCGCTGCCGCTGCCGTTGGGGACAGCCGCGACTCCTCCCCTCCTGCCGCCGCTCCTGACTCTTCTCCCTCTTCTGTCCTGTCGTCATGCATAACGGCGATTGTATCGCGCGTAATTGGCCTCCCGCGAGCGAGCGAGCTCCCGCCCCGGACGATACGTACATGCAGCGTCGGTCGTCGCGTATCTTCGTCCAGCTCGTGGGACGCAGACGCGGATACAGATGCGGAGCTCCCAACTGACTGGCGCTCCATGTCGAGCGAAGGTTGAGGCGAGCGTGTGTGGAGGCGGCTCATTCTGGGCTGCTTGTTGCCGTTGGTGGTGAGGTTGAATGGTAAAGGGGCGTTTACGTTGACCATCTTGCTATATCATAGTCAATCCCGGTGAAATGCATTGGGGGTCCGAGTTGAGAGATGGGAAGGAAAAAGGACGAAGCACGTAATGACTTACCTCTCTTTGGCACGGACGATCACGCCGAGGCGTTCTTTCATACGCTGCTGATCTATAATGATATGTCGGGATGCTGGCCTTTTTAAGAAGGCATCGTCTGTTAGGATGAAGATGGGTGATGCGGGGCAAACGACGTACTGGACATCATCAGAAGCGGGGATGAGCGGGGTGTTTTCATTGGGCTCAATCTAAGCAGGAATGTGAGGGGGATGATATGCAGCGTGGGAATATCGGACGCACAGGAAAGGAAAGTCTCCTCGGTCGTAAGCAGCAGCAGAAGAGAGAAAAGAAGGACATTGTTGGAGGAGAGAAGGGAGGGGTGTAGCGAGAGGACACGAGCCTGAGCGGATGCCCGAAACGAAATCATCGCAACTGGCAACCGGAATCCCTCCTCCGGTATCCGGTCCGGTCCGGGCAGAAATTTTTCTTCGCCGTTCGCCGAACATGCTGTAGCGGCGTGTATCTGGTCCATCACTTTAACCTAACCTGATGCAACCCACCTGAGAGTGCAGGTCTATATTCTACATATGGCCTAACTCGATGTGTGAGCTTAACTATCGTCCGACGCAAGGGCGACACGTCGACACGTATCTCTCGTTGGGAAACGCTGAGAACACACTGTACGGGGCATACCTGTCATGTCATCACCCGAAATATCCGGACAAGGTGATGCGTCTTCTGATTCTTCGTCCCACAGAGAAAAAAAAAAGATTGCCTACCCCTCCGCTCACCATTGGTTCTGTGGGAGGCCTGCAGCGATTTACCACAACTGAATATACAGTATACCCATTTGGGAACCACCCCTGGCATCTATGATCCTCTGATCGCTCGCTCGCGCCGCAGTCATGGTTCTTTGAGCATCAGGTTTTTTTTCTTTTACGTTACGACGTCGCCGAGTACTGTATCGTGCTGTATAAGATGAGGTTACAGCGCTGTACAGTATTCCCAGGAATCGGGACGCAGCGGAAAACCCAGGCGCGCTCGCTTTCGAACTTACATGAGAGGTGAACTTCGTTGACCTACGCCGGGGATTTTACCATTCTCAGGGCTACCAGATGGAGAATCTCCTGTATTGCTGTATGCTACACGCGCGGCCCCGACGCGCATCGCCTTGGCTATCTCGCCGCTGCCCCATCCACTTGATTTGTTTGTACGCGCATCTCTTCATACAACTTCTGATATCTGTGCCTTGAAGGGCGGCCGACAGATCGCCCCTGATTTAGGTCATTGATGGTCGAAAATTCTTCTGGTCCCCCCGTCCAAGCGTCTATAGTTGCTGTCTTTGAAGATCTGCTTTTTGTTGTTCGGTCCCAGGGGCAAGGGACGTTATGATCAGGGACTCAGTCGGCAATGCCACTTGGCTCCGGACCGACTGACAAGGAAATATTCTCAGTATTGTTGTTTATTCGTCTGTCTAGTCTAGTAGACGCGTCGGACCCGCGGATAGGTGTGGGTGGGGACGGAGGAGGCAACTCGCGGAGATTACGAAGACAACCCTCCTGATCGGAGTGTGGCCAAATCCGCCCACTCGGTACGGCTTCGATCGGTTGCCGGGAAAGGAAAGATGAGCAGAGGAGAGCGATGCATCCATTCCACTGAGACTGATGGACTGCGAGTCGGGAATCAGCGAGGGAACGTTGGGCGTGGCAGCAAGACTTGTCGGTCGAGTGGAAAGGGGAGCGGAGCGCGGACAGAGAGGCTGAGGGCACGGGAAACCCTAGAACGTGCTCGGAAAAATATCGGGTCACGTGTTTGGGAGCGGGAATGAGAGAGATCGCCTTGGCCTCGCGTATGCCAACGCCCGGTCAAAGGGGGAGACGGACGCCGAGCACACTGTGTCTCATACAACTCAAGGGAAGCGTTCCACCTGCCTGTTCTCCTTCGTCCGACCTGTCATCTCTCTCCAACGGCGCTGCCCCCAAATCTCTCTCTCTTGCGGTTAATCGTCCTCGTGAGCTTCTGAAGATCTCTCTCTCCATTACACCGCCGGCGTTCTGGCCGCACTTCCCTGCCCCGCCATCCATTGGAGACCCTCCTCTTGTTACTTTCCTCTCTAGACATACAACTTGTATTTCTTGTCTATCTTCCCGCGGCCATCAGATATTTCTTGCTTCATCCATAACTCGCGTGCCCTTTCCCAGTTCTAACCCTGGACTCCTGCCATCATCACCCGCTGGAGCTTACTCTTCCCGTCCCTCCATTAGCCTGTCCTTGCGGCTCCCTGCAAAATCCCCGCTCCTCTGCTATGGTTGCTAGTTTCAATTGTGATCAGTATACTCCCGTCCCGAGACCTGGTCCACCAGAGCCTGAGGGTTTCCAGTCAAGCGAAGAGGAATCTGAACCTCACTCGCCTTTCTTTGAACAGCCGCTCGCTGCTTTTCTACCAACGGAATGTGCGTCCATCAGTCGATCTATTCACAGTTCCGCTCATCTCAGTCCTCCATATAGCCCGATATCAGTCAATAGCCTCCGAGTGCCTATTGCCTCACGATGCCCTTATCGCCCCACCTTACAACTCTCAATACTACGTACAATCACACCGTTTTGGGGCACACCATCATTCTTACCCCAAAGAACCTCCGAACACCGCCATGACCTATAATGCCTCCGTCCAATCCGAGTCATACTCTCAGTCATTTACATCTTCCGCATACGAGCTAGCCATGCCACACCATTACCCCTTGCTTATGAACTTGGCTCTCGACAGATCTACTACTTCACTTGACGTCCCATCATCTGCCCCTCACATCAATCCTTCACATTTCCATCTATCCCACCCACCCGCAGCAACCGGTGGCCCTGTACCCCAAGCGCCTTTGAATTTCCCCACAGACACTATAGACCCTTCCGCGCCGGCAATCCCAGTTCCAACTCCCGATGGATCCGTCGCATCATCATCAAGAGCTGGTCCTCCACGCTATGTCTCCTCGGGCGTCATTGCCTGCCGACAATGGTGCGCAATCGCGTAATCGCCCTTTCCCTTTATTAACCAAAAAGTCCCGCTCTCAAAATCTCATACGTTTGTAAAACGGGCCGGTGTCTTTACTAGTCGGTCACGCAAGATTCGCTGCGACTCTATTCGCCCAAATTGCCAAAACTGTATTAAACGGGGCAACGAATGCGTATATGATACAGTGCCTAAACGACGGGGGCCCGATAAGCGGCCGGGCACACGCAAACGCTCTTGCAAGAAGCGACAATCGGATGGATCTGATCCTCAGCCAAAGAAAAAGCAGCGTGCTGATCCAGTCGACCAGGGCACCTCCGCTCACCCTGCTTACAACCAGTATGAGATCGCCCCCGTGGCCGTGCCAATGTTTGGTTCCGCACAACACAAGTCTAGCAAGGTTGACATTGAGCCCCCTACCGCATCCACCTCACTCGCGAATGCCACTGCATCCTATCATGACCCCTACTATGTAAAGGTGAGCTCTGCCCTCCTTTCTCTCTCCCCTTACTCTTCGTCACCCTCCTAACTGCATGGACTCTTCCGATTCACCAAAGAGGTTACCATCGCCAACTTCGACACAGCCGGCATCGACATCACATACCTCAAAGAGCGAAATTCAGCCAGGGCAGCCATTCTCTCACCCCTTCGAGTCCGATTTCCGCTCTCCGGAACCTTCATACGAGGAACCTTCGCCTCCCCTCGCAGATGCGCCGGCTGTCCAGGGCTCGCATAATGGGTGGTGGGAAGACCTTCTTGATACTTACGCGCCAACACGTGAGCAAGCGTATGTGATGCACACATTCACCACCATCGAACGTCTAACCTAGTGTCCATTGTGCCCGTAGTCTCAAAGACATTACCAACGACCTGAACATTCTGTAAGTCTAACCTCCGGATGCCCTCCCTTCGCATTATCGGCACGTCATCCGCTTCTAATTCCCCGTCCAGTTTCACCTCTAGCAGCCATTGGTTGACCTTCCTCAATGTCCACTGGTTTCTTCGTGACATCTTTGATTCGAGCATTCGAGCGCATATGCAACCTGCCCTTATATGCGCTTGCTTGGCAATGGCAAAACTCATCCGGTCGAGCGAAGTCGAACTAGGCGCCAATGGCCGTGTCCACGCCTTGGGACTACGCGACGCGGCGCAAACACATCTCCGCGAATCCTGGGACATACGGTGGGTCGACCTTGGTCTCGCAGAGGCGGCAATGGTACTTGCCCTCTTCGAGACTTCGGCACACCCCCAGCACGATGACGCAAGCGTGGAAGCTGCGCTAATTTCGCTGGACAAGATCATCGGATTGCTGCAGCTGACCGCACTAGACGCACGTGATCCAGATACCCTTGACCACTCAACGGGCGTGCCAACGGTGGCAAATCCCCGCCCGCTGCCGAAACAGTGCGACTGTGCTGCCACCGCCGCACCGGGTGATGGGTCGAATACTTGGTCGCTTCAACCTGCCTGGGATCCTTTGTGGACTGAGGCGGAAGTGAAGTCTGAGGAAACACGTCGACTTTGTTGGAGCGCCCTCATACTCGTTGCGAATCACACGGCTGCGCGCGCCGCGGAGCAACGGGATCCTCTGAACCTCTTCTTGGTTGATTCGTCAAATGTATGTTATCCACCCTTTACCTTGGCTTTGTCGCCCGCCCCCAGGGTCATTCTTGCTCGTCTTACTCATCCGGCCTGTCCTGGTTTGTGCCTCGTCAATAGTTCCATTTACTCTTCCCTGGAGAATACCATCATCGCCGAGAATACGTCGTCTCGCCGCACTCGGGGAAAGATAGCGTGTGGGCACTCTACTGCCGCAGCATGCTTCTTTGGAATTGCACCCTGCGATTTTGGGACGAGCGCCTCACAACTGAAGAGCGCACCCGAATCGCTTGCGCTGCATTTGTTGAGACCCGTGTGGTGGAGGAAGCGCTTGACACGCATATCTGCAACATAGACGTTGCACTGATTTATATGTGCCGCGAGTTTATTTCAAAGTGAGTTGGGAAACAATATTCTTGCCACCTTGGTCCCCTGCTAGTCCGCGGTTCTGATGTGTCGCGTGTCGTGTTTAGCATCCGTCTTGAGGTCACGTATCTCACACGGAGGTGAGAACTTATGCATTTTGTCGCCCCCGTCTTCCGAACATAATATTTTTTTTCTTTCCCCTTCACGTATTACAGTATTCTTCTCGATCTAGTAGACGTGAAGACGAGACCTGTTTGGGACCGCCGACTGGCTGAGGAATGGCGTGAGTGTCTGCATCCAATCTTGGTTCTCGCGTTTAAACTGATTATTGCATGCTGGGTGGGTGTCCTTACAATATTTTTCGATTGGGGGAAGTTTACTACCAGGAACAAGTCGCGAAGCGTATCAAGAATTCCCTCGCACGTATCAATGAGCCATCCAACCAGGTTATCCTCCGTCGTCCATACCACATTGACTGGTTCACCAACCAGGTATCCATGTGCGTTCTTTGTTGTCGTGACATCCTCTCCCTCTTTTTAACGACGTTTGGTTTTGGTTGTTCGGTTTTGACCTTTTTTCAGGTGCCTGGCGCTATGGGAAGGCGATAGAGACCTGTTGCGAGCGTTAGAGCTCGCAAAATCGTTCCTCGCACCGACAGAGGTACTCAACTCTTTATGGCCCTGCCAGCGTACGTTTTCCTTCATGTCTCTGTTATCGGTTTTCTATGAGGGTCACTTACTCGGTCACATGCACGTATTGTGCGTACGCACCCACAGCATTCCATTTACGAGGTAAAGCGCTACGCGCGAAGCTCTCTCAGGCATGTGCAACTGCCGGCATACCGCCCCCATTACCCCCTTCAACACCGGACTTCGCTGCTGCACTGCACCATCATCACACGGGCACCACCAGAGCGGTGACTTCTTCCCGGTAAATAATGACTGGCCGTACCGCATTTTTTATTCAGCCAGGCGCGCCATCTTTCTTGCTTCCTTTCACCTGTCTGCACCTCGTGGAACTTTTTGTTTATGGTCTTTTTTTTCTTTTCATGTCGTCGTATTATGTTTGCTGTCGACTTTGCTCTTTGTATTATTGACAGCCTGCGGGCGTGGAATGACCCTTCCACTGGACACTCTGCCACGCCTGATTGGGGTTATAATATATACCGTAACATATAGCCCATGCCCAGGCCATCCGGTCATCTTTTTGTGTAACCATTTGGAACTACTCATGTATTCGTGTTTGGGACACTGCTGTAATTATTATCACAATGGGGGTAACAACATAATGTATATGTATAACGAATCACGCTTTGGCATTTTTGTGATGCCATGTTTCGAAATCTGTTGCTGGGGTGTTCGTACCTTGTTCTTCTCGACGATGATGCGCCGCTCTAACAGTGGGCATTTTACAATGTAAGCCAATTCAGTCGGCTAGTATTGGTCAAGAGCAACTGAATTAGATTACATTGTAAAATGCCCACAGTAAAATTTAGTATAAGTACAGTAGTATCTAATAATAACCTTTTCCGACACTCCAGGTATGGCTTAGCTCCTTTTTTCCTTTGTTCCTTGTGTGCACCGGCGACACGTAGCGCTGAAACTGCATTGGATCAATTGAATTAAATGGTCTTAGCCTATACTGGTATTGTAAACCGCTCTCGTTTCATCGCCGGAGCAACGACACGTCACCACAGTGTACTGTATCTAGGTACAGCACTGCGAATTGACAGACGGTGGTCAGCCAACTTTCACTGACAGTGACAGTCTCCAGTGGCACTCGAACGAACAAACTACAGTAGTCAACTCTAAATACCTTATTAATTACCGTATCTGCAGTCATGCGATTGCGCAACTCGGCCGTGCCGCGAGTCGGTGTCAGGCGGTTTCATATGATGTTGCTTTTTTCTTTTTTCTTTTTTCTTTCGTCCGAGTCGTTGAGCGTTTGCGGGCAGGCGGCCGCCGGTGACGCGGTGACGGTCGCCAGTCAGTTTGGATTTCATCTGTGGAGTTTGTGGGGGGTTTATTTATTTATTTTTTGACATTTGCTGGTTATGCTTCCCTTCCTTCCCCTTTCCTACCGCCGTGACCGGCATCCACATCCACGGTACATGTACGGTAACTTGAATGAGTTTTTTGAGTTTTGTCGTCCGTCCGAGTCGGCGGCGGAAATAAAGAAAGGAATGGTGCATGTCGGGGCCAAGCGATGGTTTTAATATCCGTGTCATTACTTTTGTGTTTATAATCTGAAATTCATGGGCGCTTCTGAAAGGACTTCCAACTTCCAGGTTTCGCCTCAGTGGGTGGGGACGACGGTGCGCGGAGGAGTGTCAGTAGTAGACACGTCCCTCTCTTTTCAGGTTTCCCTCGGATTACAATTGAAGCGGTACAATATGCCCCTGAATATGGCCTGCTATGGTTGTGGCCGGATGACGATTTCTTCGACTTCGCGAACGCGAACGGGGCTCTGGAATGTTTGGTTCTGGTGGAGACAAAACAGACTTGGGGTTTCACGCTTGTCACTTAGGGTGTGTGGCCAGTGCGCTCCATCGACTGCAGTTTTACCATCAATGAATGCCGAGTTGCGGGTGTCGTGGGGAGGTCCCAGTCGTACCGATCACAATATCTGATCAATTTTTTTGAATCCGAATCACAGTACCTGTGGTACTGATACATGATTTATAGTAAATAGTGTTCTTTCAAGTTCAGTATCCCAATACCTATGCAAGGGGCATCTTCACCATCCACAGCTGCGCTCTGTCCGAAATGGGAAGGAAGTAGCGTGGCAAGAAGACCAGCCAGCCAGGAGAGGGGTTTCAAGGAGGAAGTAAGAAGTTAAACAGTGTGCAGTTAGGATCGACGTGGTCTACTGGTGTGTTGTGTCCACGAAGCGACGGTTCGAAGGTAGCAATCAGCTGTCCCGCACAACTGATCACGCACACGCACCGTTTCTGAGACGCCCCGCCCCCGGTCAACGCCGGCCGCGTTCCTCCCTTTCCCGGAACTGTAAATTTCTCCTGCCCCTTGCCCAAACTTGCCCAACTGAAACCCACCCACAACCCCTCGCAACGCTGCCGTATCCAAGATACTGTCCTCTGTACTAAATATGGGTATTATGCGACGATCGCCGTGGCACAACCATCAAGAACCACAAATATGTGGCGTATCAGGAGTTGAAAGAAGAGGGGGGAGGGGGGCCACTATGCAATACACGTCGAAAAGGGGAACTAAAACAGGTCTCACCAGGGCATAATGGTGAAAAAAAAATTGGTGGGAATGTATGCGCTAGGAGTGAGATCCATGGCATGGTATTAAGGGGAATAGAATTGAAGTCGAATCCTGTGCAATCGGGTGAGTCATATTATACAGGACAAGTTGCTGTCCCACGTGCGCGTGGTGGAGTAAGATATGTAGTAGGCGGAATGAGTGTCATGAGGTGGGATCAACGTCCGGGCCAGTAACGCCGTACAGCAACTGGTCTTCCTGGCTGTGCTGAGACAGCGTAGATGGGTGAATTCTGACTGTGCGAGTGATAGTAGGGGTTCATCGAGTGAGGGGCCTGAGGGTGGGTACCCTGTCGGGCCTGGTGTGTACCGCCATAGACAGTGTAACTACCTCTCCCGTCACGATGCTGGGGCATTCCTGCACTCGGTGTAGCAGGCGGGCCCATTCGAACTTTTCAAAGAGTTCGATGAGAGATAGAGGAAGGGAAAACGTGGATGTCTTTGATTGATTGACCCGGCGCACTTGCATGGCCATTAAATGTAAATCGGTGCCCCCGTGCTACGTCATGTTGTATAGTATCGCAGTACGGTCATGTTGGTATCCGAGTCGTAGCTGTCAGGTTTGCACTGCGTAAACGTGACTCGACCTTCCTTGTTAGCCGGTGCCAGTGAGTCCACTATACAGGTGTACACGAGTCGATCAGCTGCAGCGCGGCACCACGTTCCCAAATAGCAAATAGACGACCTTCATCGGATAAAACTCAAACCATCGCCTCATCTCGGTGCGTAATGCTGTGGCCAACACTGCAGTACAGCACACAGCAGCCTCAGTATCGTGTGATTGGCATTACCCTAACCCCATATGCGGAAGTTCATTCGGCAATCCGGCATCGCCGCCCATCGATTATCGAGTCACACGCGTCCACGCGTCGTACCAGCCGCGAACCTTTTATTGTCATTTTTCTTATCGCACACTGCCTGTGCACACGCACAGGGACGTAAAATGATTAATGCTACGGATTAGTAATTCGTGTATGTGCAAGTGCAGTATACAGTGATGAACTTGGTGATGAAGCCGGAAAGAATCAAGTCGGGAGCCGATAATACACATTAGAGATATTCATAGAGCTTTTGATGGAATATGGAAAGGAGCCTTCACATGCTGCGAGCTGCGATATGCCGCATAATCATTAGCGTTGTGAGGAAGTCTATCATAATGTCCATCAGTTGACACGGTCATTTAATGGTTTAAAACAAAAAATGTCTTACCTACTGCGAGATGCGGATACGGCTCCTCGATGCCAAACATACGACCAGATGAAACCGCGTACCATGCGACAGTATGTCCGCTTGCGTTGACGCACTGTAAATCCGCCAACTGTTCAGACAATCATCGCCCGAGGATGTATACGTGCTTCAAAGTATACTTACAGACCACTCGAGGTCCTCGTGCGTGCTCGTTCGCCAACTCCAGCTATATTCATGCCCATCAGAAGCAATGAATTTCCGGTGGCGTGGTCTATGGGTTTGCAGAAATGTGTATGAGCGCGTTAAAGGAGCGAAGGTGGTGAGGGGGGAAGGGATTCTTGGCGTCGAAGTAGTTGACGTACCCTCCGACCTCAACGAGAAACGCAGTCATCGTCTGCGTCCGTAACGAGCCTCCAGGACCAATGAGAGAGATGTCTCCTAGTGCGCCCGCGGCGCCGTACTCGAAAAAGGCAACCGGTATATCGTGATGCCTCGAAAGCATGTTGTACATCTCGTACAACGCAGCGCCGTCAGGATCGCGACGCCTACAGAAAACGCGCAGGTTCATGCGATCATACAGGTCAACGAAGTCGGACCCCAATAGCGAACCGGTCTTGTCATGGAGCATGAATGGAATTCCGGTTTTCACCATTATATCGCGCCAGTGTATGTGTGATGTGGAATCACAACGATATTGTTCAACTTGAAGGGGAGGAGGATTCGCGGCTTGGCACGTACGAGAGTGAGGGCGGATGGGCAACTCTAAAGGGTGTGAGAAAGGTGTGGGGAAGTGAGTTCCGATGACCTTGCATACCTTTTCCTATTTGTATTTGTAGTGAGTGAGGGAACGAGCCATACTAGTGGCTGCTCAAGGGGGTTACTACGGTACTGGTATGTGATACGGCCCGCATTCGTAAGGATCCACCTACCCAGGAACTGGATGGTGTTAGATGTGCCAGCACCATCTCACGTTCATTTGTGGGTCACACGGATTCCCTGCGAGTGCGGCCAGGAACTCCGCATTAGGCGTTTCATCCTCCCTCGAGAGGGGAGGGGAGCAAACGAGCGCTTGCACGTGTAGGTGTGGTCGAGGTCGAGCGCTATCGATAGAGATGTAGAACGGGGGATCGGCCTACCGGTCGCCTACAGCCAGGGAAGCCGCCCAGTGGTGGATCGGCGTTGCCTAAACCAGTTGAGTTGCTCTAGGAAAGGCTGAAGGGGGAAGGGAGAAAGTAGGGAATGAAGCAGCCACCAGCAGGTGAGCCACTGTCACTGAAACGCTTTCCGTTGCAGGATAAATCATCCATGAACGCGGTAACCGGGGTAATCTGTCACGGGCACGCCCATCAGGTGAGGCAAGAAAAGCTGATAATTCGCAAAATATCCTTTTACTGGAAGGCAGATGATGTGGTCCCTGAACCAGAAAAAGGCATAAAACAAGGATCGGATTGAGACGCCTATAATCCACCATATGTTTGGTCGAAAATGGTTTAGACTGCCGCTGCTTGCCTTTGAAGTTGCCAAAAAGTACAGTGCTTCAACGAGGCGACCACAGTCTTGAATCACTCTTGAATCGTCAATTCGTCATGCGCAGCGACAAACCAGGAACATCAAGTCCTTTCGGAGTTATCCATCATAGTGTTTTTCTGGAGTGTGCATCACAATAGTCGAGTCTCCGGAAACGCCTGACAACAGCAAAGGGCGTGAAAACGCGTCAAACCCCGAGAATCGCGGGCAAGGAGTTGTCCCTCTACCTCAAATGCGGTCACTTCGCCTCCTGTGCCAGCAGGTCTGACTCGGAGAGAAATTTGGCGGCTGGGTAGCACACCGGGTTCATAGCACATGAGTGGAGGCGCCCAGAGAATGAGCCGCAATTGTGCTAGTGGGCGCAAACTGTCGCCCCGGGGGACCGCATCGACACGACATGACAAAGTGTGAATAAGCAACAGCAACAAGAGAAGTGATAGTGATAGACAAGGGCCGCCGGAGATGGCCGACGGGCAGCCGTGGTAAGGCAGTTTTTACTCGGCTGAGATCACACTGCCGTGTTTATTGTACGACCCTGGTGATTGTCTCCAGCAGGTTCGGCTGTGCCTTATGGTTTGCGAATGGGACAAAGCAATGATTCTAACAAAGACCTATACCTAATCGGATGACGCAACTGTTGCAGTACTTGTGAATACTCACTTTATTGTCCTGCAACTAGGCACAAGGAGGTGGAGTCAAGGTTTGTTCGCCACTGGAGCATGCCAGTGACCGTCACACACACTTCTCTTGTACGACCAGCCACTGCTAATATATGAAGCGACTACCCTTCCGCCGCGTACTAGTAAACCTTTACTCCTACGATGCACTGATCATGATGGAGCAACTGGTTGGCGGATCATTCCCGAGGCAGCTCATCACGAATACATCATAGACCATGCTCAACGCCAAGCAGTGATGACGGTAGTGAGTGGAGTAAGACCCCAAAAATTGCGTTTGGAGTGCTAGCTGCCGGTATACTTAGGGAGAAGAAAAAGTAGACACACACACCAACAACCCTGTGGGTACGACAGAACAATTGATTGTGATGACATGCAGCTCGGTGGCAAAACGTCCACGTCCAGAGTCGTGTGCATTCTCGAAATCACGTCACGACTTGATCGGGTCTCAGGCACCGACAAATGGGGTCTGGATCATACACTTTCCCCATGGCGCGTTCCTTCATTCTCATCATGACACTTCCTGGGAAGCGCTTCATGTAACAATAGATGGGGCTGGTATTACTGTATGACAAGATCTCTGTACATGAAGGTCATTACAGTGTACGGAGCGCCAAGCAAAAGAACTAACTAACGTTGGAACGATGATCGCTCGCCTATCTTTGCCTTTCGGTGTTCATATGTGCTTGATTGACATTACAAGAGTCATCCCCCCAAGCCAGTCCACTTCCTGCAATATAGAATGTATGTATATTGTTACCTTTACGGAGCCAGAGGTGCCATGCGAGAGAAGTGATATGGATGACGGCCGTTTGACGGGTTCTGTGGCTGGACACAGCATTGTCGCCCAATAGATCACATTTTCTAGACGGTTTCATCCATAATAATGACCCTACACAACCCTAGGGATCATAAATTGGCTTCAAACACAATCAAATGGAGGTCTCAAGGAGACTCGTCTCGTGTTTGTTAAGAAGCAGAGCGGAAATTGAAGCTCCTTGATGCAAAGAGTAAAGAATGATGTCGTAAATGTTGAGAACCCTTACTGTAATGAGACAGGATCAGTACTAGTCACCCGTGCCACTGCGTGATATCGTGACGGTAATGTAAGGCATATTACCATCGATCCCTATATTACGTTGCACCTGCTGACTACATGATCGCCCTACACGCCTCGTGTGTGCTGGAAGTAAGGATGTACTGTTGGGCCGGCAGAAGGGAAGCCTACGTACAGGCAACGGACTAGCAGCAGACGAACCTTCTAAGCCAATCACTTGCTCATTTGCGTCCCCACAGCCCACTTCCAGCAGGCGTCTGACGCGTTGCATTGTGGTCCCACCTCTGTCGATCCCTAGAACGCTCACCCTCATGCTCTTCTTCGTCATATTTAACACGAAAGTTGGTAGGTCGGCGTGGAGGCAACTCCGAATGTCTCTGTGAGTCACGACGAGGGGGCGAACGCGATCGCGAGAAGCGGCGGTCGTGGAAACGACTACGGTCAGGGCTGTGGTATTCACGCGATCGCCGCCGGTATCTTTCATCCTCGGGATCATCACGATTTGCAATGCTGTAGGAGCGGTGCCTTTTGGGCGAAGGCGAACAGCTGTCACGTTGCTGGCGCACGGGTGTTAGAGAGCGAGAGGTGGGATTGTCATGTCGAGATCTGTCGTTGTGGACACGACGCTGTTGCTCCTTGTGCGCTGCCTTTTCGGCTCTCCTTGCAGCCTTTTCCTCCTTGCGCTCCTTTCTCCGTTGTCTTCGCTCGGCCTTCTCCGTTGTCTTCACAGCCGCATCTGGACTCACGTGCTCACCCACTGGCATTGAGGGAGTTATGGGTATCGCATTTGTGCCAGTGCCTTGCGTGCTCGACGATGGTTCTTTCTTTGACGGCCCGAACCCACTGTGTGAGTGTGAATGAATGCACAAGAAAGGCAAAATGGATAACGAGCGAAGCATACAGGGCAACTGAGAGTGCTTCTGCCTCTGCCTCTTTAATTTTACGGATCTCTTCCGCATGCTCTTCTTGTGATAATTTAGCATCACGATTGTACCAATGAACGTCCTTATTTTTCTGCCACCGGCCAGTAGGGGCATTGATGCTATGGCCGAGGTAGTTCTGTGGGGACAGAAACGTTAGGAGAAGGAAGGGACCTGTGAAAGAAACAGACCTCTCTGTCCTTGTCAGCAGAGACATCAGTCCATTTGAACTCGGCCTGGCCACCACGGGTGCCGCCACGAATTGGTTCGAACATGACTTGTCCGCTGCTGTTGGACGAGAGTCGTCGTCGTCACGTTTTTCCCACGGACGCACGGGCCCCCGGCAAATTCCGGATGATCACGGGGGGAAAAGCCGGGGGTCGGTCGTTGGCTCTACTCTCGTTGTGTTCTTTCCCTCGGCCTGTATTACTCCTTTTCGTTTCCCACTTTCTTCCTGCTTTCATAAACGCGGCTTTATTTTCTGCCCACGCGTACTAAAATACCATGGTTAAGGGGTCAAAGTCAGATAAGGAGACAACATATGAGTTTCGCGATATCGTCCTCGCGAAAGTGCGCGGCTATCCCCCGTGGCCTGGCATGGTGCGTCCCTTTTCGTGGCTTTCAGCCTTTCTCAATTAACTTGCTACATCCTTTGATTACGTTTAGGTCGTGGACCCCCAGGCCGTCTCAAAAGAGGTGCTCAGAGAACGACCTCAAAACAAAAAGTCGTCCTTCTATTGCGTGAGGTTCTTCCCTAAAGGTGACCAGTAAGTCCTACTCTACTCTTCCTTATGCAGTCACTTTTGACCTGTTACAGCGCTTGGCTTGTCTCCAAGGACATATCGCGGCTGAAGCCCCACGAGATCGAAGCCTTCATTAACGAACCTAGCAAGCGTAGTGGCGAATTACTCGATGGCTATAAGGTTGCCCTTGACCCTGCTAAGTGGGAGGAAGAGCAAGAACTCAAACGTGCCAACGCTGAAGAGGAAGAGGCGAACGCCGAGGTCGACCAACTCGATGGAGAGACGGATGGACTAGACGCGGATGGCGACGCTGACGCTGATGAAGCTCCATCCAGGTCCAGGAAGCGTAAGCGCGAGTCTGAGACAAAGCCCAAGGTGCGCACCAAGGCTTCTGGCAAGAAAGACAAGGACGCAGACTCCGTGAAGCGCAAGGCAGCTGGTAAGCGCAACGGCGCCAGAAGCAAGGCGCTCGTCGAATCTGAGGATGATGGAGCCGCAGAGGCTGATGGTGATGACGACGATGATGCAGGGCCAAGCAAACGAGCGGCTTCGCCGCCTGCTGCTAAGAAACCCAAAAAAGACGATGATCGTGCGTGTTTGGGCTGTTTTAGGTTCCTTACATGACCAGTTAATGTGACATACACAGCTTTGGCGAGCGATCCAGAAGCAGTTCGAGTCAGGGACTGGCGACACAAGCTCCAGAAGACATTTTTAAACGATAAGGGGACCGGTCCCAAGCCAGATGTCAACTTTTTTCCCCTTTCAACTTGTTTTTTGCGTGACTCACAGGGTTTTTAGGAAATGCCTGCATGCAATGACTTGTTTACCGCTATCGAGCAATATGATAAGATGAACATTCATTACCTTTCAGTTCGTCTCCGCTTTTCTATTGCATTCCTACATATTAACGATTTACAGTACTCGAAAATTGGAAAAGTCATGCGCCATATACACATGCAGCCATCGGATAAGGTCCCGCGTGATGATGAATTCCACTTCCGCTCGCGCGCGAAAGCGCTAGTCGATAAGTGGCATGTCATCCTCAGCGCAAATAAGGAGGCGGAACCAGGCGCAAATGGCACCCCGTCAGGTTCAAGCCCCACTGTTCCGTCTAAGGTGGACAAGCCAGAAGAGGACGCGCCGAATGGAGCTGCAACTGTTCCTATCGGTGAGACTCATCCAGCGGCGGATGGGACAACGTCAGTGGATGTAACTATGGCGGAGGCTTAGGCTCTGCCACTGACGCCATCTTTTGTGTACCTGTACCCACTTACACCGAAGTGCCTTGCCCTGTGGAACCTAAATTTAACCCATACATGCCCTGCTGCGAGTTCTGCCATGTTTCTTCTTGCTGTATATGATATGTAGTCATTGCTCTGATCGTTCTCTTTTCTCGAGATCTTTATTTTCCATTCCACAATGCCACGTGTCGCATGCAGCACCGCCGTAATGAACGTGTTGATGATTTCCTCATCGAACTCAGGCTTGTGTCGTTTACATGTCCTATCCTTAATCTATCACATGAACATGTAACAGCGCTTTCCTGTAATTCTACCTCCGGTGCGTCAGTGTATGTAGTTCACGTTGATATGTTGGTATGCAATTAACTACATGCATGTTTCATTCGTCCACGTTATATCTGCCTTTAGCGCCGTGCCAATGAACGCTTTTAAGTTGCCGCCTTGATAATGTAAGAAAGGCCTGAACGTCCTAATACTGGTTTTGGTCAGTGTCGGTCAAACCCGAGACTTCCCTCTGAAAGGTTGGCCACCATGAACAAAGCGCTTTCAAGTTAAGGTGTAATGCAGTTACAACCGTACTCGAAGTTGACCCGGTAACGTAAAACGGCATAGAACTTGACACTTGACAGCTTGAGACGAGGAACGTGGTAATTAGAGCCCTTACGTGACGACTGCCATGCACGGGATATGTACTCGGGCATTATCGCGCGAAAACGAACAGGCTCAAGGCGAGAGCATCGTGACTTTCTTAAAGTCCCCAAAAGTCTCCCTGGCCAGGCCAGCATGAGTTCATGAACACATCTAGTGTAATACTCGACTCTCCCTAAGAATCTCTAGAGTATACGAGTTTCTCACATACATCTCGGAACCTGAATTCGGACCTATGCCATACGACCCGATTGTGCGTTCACATAGAAGACATTTTGGATACTGTACAGAGACCTTTATAGATGATTTTATAAAAAGTCGCCACCACGAGGGTTTGGTGATTGATTATATGGTTTGATGGTTCGAAATACTCTGGCGACAAGCTGCGCTTCCGTATTTGCCCTCTTCTAATCCGAAAGGGTAGGTGTTTGATTGATCGCGTATGCGACTCGGAGATTCAGATTCCAGCGATGAATAGGGCGGGGTTAGGAATACCTTGAACACAACGGTGTCTGTCCCGACCCAATGTTCGTAGGGGGCACAATTGAATGTGAGCGATTAACGTACGATTAACCCTTATTTTACTGGGAGTTGACCTATCATGGGACCTTAGGTTACGATAGGTTGGATGCTGACTTGCAAGCGAGGGTCTCCGAAAGGCCAGTGCCAACTTGAATGAGCGTAACTG
>Ga0137358_10000388_pt1 | contig 19665 bp, 15 predicted proteins | sample Mad1_20_16metaG_FD_105551 | JGI IMG/M metagenome (GOLD analysis project Ga0137358, IMG submission 105551) | Vadose zone soil microbial communities from Angelo Coast Range Reserve, California, USA - Mad1_20_16 metaG | ecosystem: Environmental > Terrestrial > Soil > Vadose zone | place: USA... | reverse complement strand
CGTTACCCCTCGCCGCGTTGTCATGCGCGTCGTCCCGAAACAGCAACACCTCGTGAAGCGCCATGGGGATATCCTTGAGCACGCTGCCGAAGGGGGCGATGAGGAGACCGTGCCAATCATAGGAACCGTCCGCGGGTTCATGCGCGGCCGGCGGAGGCGGAGCGCGATCAGGTGGGGCGGCCCGGGGTGATGGTGCGCGGCAGGCGAGCAGCAGTACGGCGAACACCGCGGACAACGTGATCCGGCCCGCGCGCAACATGATCCCGCACGCGCGGCGGCTCGCGTCACCCTCGAGGCATGGACGCACATCGCTTCGATGCGGGGTCGTCATCGAACCCCGGCCAAGCTGCCGGCGAGTTGTTCCAGTTCCATGGCGGCATCCGGGTCTTGCGGCCGGTCGCGTTCGAGGACGCGGTGCAGGGCCTGAACGGCCGCATCCTTCAGTTTGGCGCACGCGCTGGCATAATGGATGCGCCAGTCGGCGATCAGCTCATGCTCGAACGCCTCGTAGTCCCGGCCGTTGACGATGGCATCGAGAACCATGGCGCAGACCGCGAGTTGCTGCACCCGAGCCCAGGACAACACGGATGCGGAGTGACCCTCGGCGAAGCAGCGGCGCAGGTAGGCAGGGGGGTCCGCACTCGCGATGTCGTCGAACTGATCGCCGACATCGTAGGATTTCATCAAATGCTCATAGGCTGCCATCGGTCCCATTATCCCCGGCGTGTGAGAACATAGGAATCATGACTCGATTTTATTTGATGCTGTTCATGGCAGTGCAGTTCCTGCCGGCGCTTCCAGCCGCGGCGCTGCCGCGGATCGAGCGCGGAAATCTGATCTTCGACAACATTCCCGAGCCCGCGGCGGGTTTGAGCGAGAAACTGGATGCCTATCTGAACGCGCGCCAGGCGACTCCCCTCGGATTCTCGCCGAAAGGTCAATTGTTGATCGCCACTCGATTCGGCGACGTCGACCAGCTGCATCTCGTGGAGCGGCCGGGGGGCGAGCGCCGCCAGCTCACCTTTCTGCGCGAGCCGGTCGCACAGGCCGCCTTTTCACCCGATCCAGGGCGCAGCGCCTACGTATATCTCAAGGATGTGGGCGGCAACGAGAATGCACAACTCTATTATCAGCGCCTGGGCGAGCCCGCCGCCAAGCTGCTGACGGACGGCAAATCGCTGAACGGCGGCCCCGTGTGGTCCAACGCGGGTCGGGAAGTCGCGTTCTTCACCACCGCGCGCGACGGGGTGAGCTATGACATCGACATCGTCGATCCGGAAACCGGCTTGCTGCCGCGGCTTGCCGTCACCGGCGACGGCGCCGCCTGGTATCCGCTCGATTGGTCGCCGGATGACCGCAAGCTGCTGGTGCTGAAGTACCTTTCGATTTCCGAAGCCTACCTGTACGTGGTGGATATTGGCTCGGGACAAAAGCGCGAGGTCGAGCCGGCGCCGATCAAAGTCGGGATCGCAGGGGCCAAATGCGCCCGCGACGGGCAGGGTGTCTATTTGATTTCGAACCTCGACAGTGAGTTTGCGCAGCTGCGTTACGTCAATCTATTCACCGGCGACAAGACCGTCGTTTCCGGCCGCCTTTCCTGGGATATCGAAGACCTGGCGATTTCGCGCGACGGACATTACTTGGCCTACGTCAGCAACGAGGCGGGGATCGACAAGCTCAACTTGCTCGATCTGCGTACCCACCAGGACTTGATCACGCCCAAGCTCCCTGCGGCCGGCATCATCGGCTCCCTGAATTTCGATGCCCAGGGCAATCGCCTCGCCTTCGGGTTCGAGGCGCCGAATCGGCCGCGCGACGCCTATGTTGTCGATATCGCGGCGAACGCCCTCGACGCTTGGACACACAGCGAAGCGGGTGCGGTGGATCTCGCCAAGTTCGTGATCCCGCGGCTCGCGCACTTTCCCACCTTCGACCGAAACGACGGCCGGCAGCGTCAAATCCCCGTGTATGTCTACGAACCGGCCGCTCCGGGTCCGCACCCGGTGCTGATCACCTTGCACGGCGGCCCCGAAGCACAGTTCCGCCCCGGCTTCGATCCATGGCTGCAATATGTGGTCAATGAGCTGGGGCTAGCCGTCGTTGCGCCCAATGTGCGGGGCTCATCCGGCTACGGAAAGAATTATCTGGCTCTCGACAACGGCATGCTGCGCGATGACGCGGTGAAGGATATGGGCGCGCTGCTCGTGTGGCTGCGTTCGCAGGACGCGTTCGATGCAAAGCAAGTGGTGGTATCCGGCGGTTCCTACGGCGGGTATCTCGCGCTCGCGACGCTGGTCAATTACGGCGAGCGCCTGCGCGGCGGGGTCGACTTCTCGGGCATCGCCGACTTCGTCACCTTTTTGACCAATACCGCGCCGTATCGGCAGAACCAGCGCCGCGCGGAATACGGCGATGAACGCGATCCGGACATGCGGGCATACCTGCGGCGCATTTCACCGCTGACGAACGCGGACCGGATTTCGCGGCCTCTGCTCGTGGTGCACGGCAAGAACGATCCGCGGGTCCCGCTGAGCGAGGCGGAGCAGATGGTCAATCGGGTGCGCAGCAAGGGCGGCGACGTGTGGTACTTGCAGGCCGGCGACGAAGGCCACGGCTTGCGCAAAAAGCAGAACCGCGAAGCCTATTACAGGACTTTCGCGCAATTCCTGATGAGCCTCGGCAAGTGACGGCGCGCGGCGCCGGGTGAGCCGCCGCGCGGGCCTGGCTGCTTGGCGGGCCTTTACTTGCTGCCGGTGCTCGCGGTCGTCAAGGGCGAGGATTGACCGGCGAAATACGCGGCCGCGATTCTGACGTCCTGGTCGGTTGTGAGCAGCTGCGCCATCCCGTCCATCACCACATTCTTGCGGCGGCCATTCTTGTAGGCCGTCAATGCCTGCTCGAGGTAATCGACATGCTGGCCCGCGAGCACCGCCGGCTTCGGGCTGAGCGGCGACTCCACCCCCAGTCCGTTCTCGCCGTGACAGGCGATACAAGCGGCCACCTGTTTCGGAGCCTTCCCGTTCAGCGCGGTGGTCGGCTTCACCGGTTCCGCGCCCTGCAGGTAGGCGGCGATATCCTCGATGTCTTCGTCCGACAACGATGCCGCCTGCGCGTGCATGGTCGCATGCGGCCGTTCACCGCTGCGGTACTCCTGCAGCGCCGCCACGATATACGTAGCATGCTGGTGGCGCAGCTTGGGAACGCTGTAGTCAGGATAGGCGTTCCGGTAGTTGTCGATGCCGTGGCAGCCGTAGCAGGTGTAGAACTTCCTCTCGCCGAGTGCCGGATCGCCCGCTGCATGTGCGCCAAGTGACCAACTCAAACTCAACGCCGTGGCAGCAAGCCAGCCTAAGCCATTCAATCGAGAATGCATCTAAAGTCTCCGACCGCAGGGTTCAAATTGCGTTGATGTTAAAGAGTGGGCGCGCAAAATACCACTCGCGTACGTCAAAACCTCGCCATCTGCGCCGGCGCGCACCATGGAACGTCTGCCAGATCCTGCAAAAGCGCGGCATCGATACCTCGCGTCGCCTCTCATGGCGCGTTTGAACCACCCTTCACGAGCTGCTTGCTGTAAACCACGTTCATCGCATTGTCCCGCCAGCCCTGCACTCGCGCGCTGACGAGACGCTTCGCCACGTAGAAGTAGAGCGGGATGAGCGGCTGATCGGCGATCATGACTCGCTCCGCGTTCTCGAGCAGGGTACGCCGGCGGCCGGCGTCGGCTTCGCCGGCGGCGCGCGCCAGTAGATCATCGTATTCGGCATTCGCATAGCGCGGCAAGTTCAGCCGCGCGCCGCTTTGCAACACTTGCAGGAAACCATAGGCGTCGTCGTAGTCGGCGAGCCAGCTCGCGCGAAACACCTGGATCACGTCGCCTCGCTCGATGTCCTGCAGCAGCACCTTGAACTCTTCGGCATACAGAGTGGTGTCCACCCCCAAGGCCTGCTTCCACATTTCTGCGACGGCGACGGCAATGCGGCCGTGCAGTTCACTGCTGTTGTAGCGTAGCTCGATCGCGGGCGGCGATTGCAGCATGCCCGCTTCGGCCAGCAATTCACGCGCCCGCGCGATCCGCCGCGGCATCGGCCAGCCTGCGTATTCCGGCAGCGGCGGCGAATAATTCAGGGTCTGCGGCGGGACGAAGGTGTACGCCGCCGACTCGCCGTTACCCGTCACCGCCTGCACCAGGCGCTCTCGGTCGATCACCAGCGACAGCGCGCGGCGCAGCTGCGGCGACCGCGCGAAGGGCGCTCTCCCCAGATTCAAACCCAGGTAGTACACCCCGAGCTGCGGGGAAATGTGCAATTCCTGTCCCAGGTGTTGCTTGATCCATGCGAACTGGGCGCCGGGGATGCTGGACGTCACGTCCACGGCGCCTGACCTGAAGGCGCGCAGTTCCGCCTCAGGTTCGGTGATGGAGTAGTACTCGACGCCGTCGACATGGGTGGCGGCATCGTTCCAGTAGCGGTGATTGCGTACCGCGACCAGGTGCGAACCGAAATCCCACCGCGTCAGTACAAAAGCGCCGTTCGATACCATCACCCCCGGCTTTGCAAAGCCTGAAGCGTGCTGCGCAAGCATGGTGCGATTGATCGGAAACGTCGCCGGATGAGCCAGCAGGCCCAAGAAATACGGGGTCGGGTGCGTGAGTTTCACCTGCAGCGTCGCGGAATCGACCGCCTGCACGCCCAGGGTCGAAGGCGCAGCCAGACCCGCGGTGATCGCCTCCGCACCCTGCACGGCCGCCAGCAGTTGCGCGTACTGCGCACCGGTCCGCGGATCCACCAAGCGACGCCAGGCGGCCGCGAAGTCCTCGGCAACCAGGGGGTCGCCATTCGACCAGCGAGCGAGCTTTCGCAGGTGAAATCGATAGCTGGTGCCGTCGGCGGAGATCGCGCATTGATCGGCCGCGGCCAGCACCGGCGCGCCATCCGGGCCTATTTCCGTCAGGCCTTCATACAGGTCGCGCAGGATGGTGAGCGCCGCCTCGGAACGCGCGCCGTGCGGGTCGAGACTCTCCGGCTCCGCGCCGTTGCCGCGGCGCAAGACCACCGCCGGCGCTTGCGCGGGAACACCGCCATGCCTTCCAACGAGCGTGGCGGTCAACGCGGCCACGATGGCGGCCAGCACTGCCGCCGACAGCACCGGCCAAAGCCAAGGGACGCGCGGCACCTGCAACGCGGCGCCGAGCTTCAAGCGGCGCGGTCGCGCTTCTTGAGATGCACCAGCAGCAGCGACACGGCGGCCGGCGTCAGGCCGGGAATCCGCGCGGCCTGACCCAAGGTTTCGGGACGCACGTCGCGCAGGCGCTGCCGGGCTTCGTTCGAGAGCCCGCCGACATCGGCATAGTCGATGTTCTCCGGCAGGCGCAATTCTTCGTTGCGCCGCTGACGCTCAATTTCGTCGGTCTGACGCTTGAGGTACCCCGAGTACTTCGCCTCGACATCGACCTGCAGCTTGACTTGCTCTGCCATGCGCTCATCGCCGCGCCAATCCCCGGACACCTCGGTCGCCCGGGACAGATCGGCTGCTCCGGGCACATCGGCGGCGGCGTCAGTGCTCGACGGCGCGGCCGTCCACGGGGCAACGCGATCCAGATCGTCGTATGTCAGCTCCGGGCGGCGCAATAGGTCCAAGGCATGCGCTTCCCGCGGCAGGGGCGAACCCAACTTGGCGAGCAATCCGGCATCCACGTCGGCCGGATGCACCACGGCCGCGGTCAGCCGGCGGATTTCGTCCGCCACGGCGGCGCGCTTGCGCTCGAAGAACGCCCACCGGGCATCATCGACCAGGCCGAGCTTGCGTCCCTGCGCGGTCAGGCGCAGGTCCGCGTTATCTTCGCGCAAGCTCAGGCGGTATTCCGCGCGGCTGGTGAACATCCGGTAAGGCTCGGGAGCGCCGCGCGTGATCAGATCATCGACCAGCACGCCGATGTAGGCCTCGCTGCGCTTCGGCCACCACGCATCGCGCCCATCCGCCAGCAGCGCCGCATTGGCGCCGGCGAGCAACCCCTGCGCCGCCGCCTCTTCGTAGCCGGTGGTGCCGTTGATCTGTCCCGCAAAAAACAGGCCCGCGAGGAACTTGCTCTCCAGACTGAACTTGAGATCGCGCGGATCGAAGAAATCGTATTCGATGGCGTAGCCCGGACGCGTGATGTGCGCGCGCTCGAACCCCCGGATGGTGCGCACGAACTCGTACTGCACGTCGAAGGGCAGACTCGTGGATATGCCGTTGGGATAGATCTCATGAGTATTGAGCCCTTCGGGCTCGACGAAGATCTGATGAGAAGCCTTGTCCGCGAAGCGCACCACTTTGTCTTCCACCGATGGGCAGTAGCGCGGGCCGACGCCTTCGATCAGACCGGTGAACAGGGGCGAGCGGGCGGTGGCGCCGCGAATGATGTCGTGGGTTCGCTCGTTGGTGGCCGTGATGTGGCAGGGCAGCTGCCGCGGGTGCATCGCGCGCGTTCCCAGATAGGAAAACACCGGCCGCGGATGGTCGCTATGCTGCTCGCGCATCCCGGAGAAATCGATGCTGCGGCCGTCGATGCGCGGCGGCGTGCCGGTCTTCAGGCGGCCGACGCGTAGATCGAGGTCGCGCAGGCGCGCGGCCAGGCTCATCGACGGCGGATCACCTGCGCGGCCGCCCGGATGACTCTCCAAGCCAACGTGAATCCTGCCGCCCAAGAAGGTGCCGACAGTCAGCACGACGGCGCGCGCACGGAACTCGATGCCGCTTTGCGTGACCACGCCGACCACGCGCCCGCCCTCGATCTTAAGGTCGGCTACTTCCTGCTGGAACAGCGTGAGATTCGGCTGCGTCTCGAGCATGCGGCGGATCGCCTGCTTGTAGAGTTGCCTGTCGGCCTGCGCACGCGTGGCGCGCACCGCGGGTCCCTTGCTGGCATTCAGGGTGCGGAACTGGATGCCGGCCTCGTCGGCCGCGAGTGCCATGGCACCGCCGAGCGCATCGATTTCCTTCACCAAGTGGCCCTTGCCGATGCCGCCGATGGCCGGATTGCAGCTCATCTGACCCAGCGTCTCGATGTTGTTGGTCAGCAGCAAGGTCGGCTGACCCATGCGCGCAGCCGCGAGCGCGGCCTCGGTGCCCGCATGGCCGCCGCCGATCACGATCACCCCGTATTCCGTGCCGAAACGCATCACGCTGAATCCACTCGATTTTCTGCGAGGCGCGTACTGTAATGGGGTCCGTGTAAAAGTGCCAGGGAGTCTCGGGGTCAGGCCCGTAACCTAGGGGGTATGTCCGGCAATCCACGGTCGCGGCAACGGAACCCGCAGCCCTGTCATGGAACGTGCAATCCTGTCGCGGAACCTGCCGCCGGTTAGGGAACCCGGGGCCTGTAACTGCGACTAAGAGATTCGTATTGTGAACTCGCGTTTCCGCGGAAACGCGTGCATGACCGACCAGTGGACAGAGGACGTTTCCGCGGGAACGTGTATACCGGAGCACCACCGATGAGCAGCCTACCGCGAACCCCGCGTACGTCGCATACCCCTCGTTCCCGTCTTGCCGTTCACGTTCTGGCCTTGGTGTTTGCGTTATTCGCGAGCGTGTTTGGAAGCTCGGGAGTCGCGGCCGGCGACGGCCCGCAAATCGGCCGGCCGGCGCCCGATTTCACTGCCACGGACAGCAAGGGCAGTTCGGTCTCCTTGAGCCAGTTCCGTGGCAAGACCGTCGTCTTGGAGTGGACCAACGCCGACTGCCCCTTCACGCGCAAGCACTACACCAGCCGCAACATGCAAGGGCTGCAGGAACTCGCGCAAAAGAATGGCGTGGTCTGGCTGAGCGTGATTTCCTCGGCACCGGGCAACCAGGGTTACGTCAACGGAGCCGGCGCTGACGCGCTGACCCAGTCGCGCAGGGCTGCACCCACAGCGGTGCTGCTGGATCCGTCGGGAACGGTCGGCCGATTGTATGGCGCGAAGACCACGCCACACCTGTTCGTCATCGACAGGAATGGAGCTCTGCAATATATGGGCGGCATCGACAGCATTGCCACCACGGACGAGAGCGACATCCCCAAAGCCGAACCGTATCTCAAAGAAGCCATGCTGGCCGTGACTCAGGGCAACCCGGTCGCTCATGCGGTGACCAAGCCCTATGGTTGTTCGGTCAAGTACTGAATTCGTCTTCTTTCGATCGAAAGCCTACCAGATCATTTTTCCGCTACTCGACGGCGACGGGAATACCGGCAAATTTACCCGCCCATGCCTTGGGCCCGGCCTCGTGCACGGAAACGCCGTCGGAGGTCACCGCCACGGTGACCGGCATATCGCGCACATCGAATTCATACACCGCTTCCATGCCGAGTTCGGGGAAGGCGACGATGCGGCTGCTGCGAATGGCGTTCGAGACCAGGAACGCGGCGCCGCCGACGGCGATCAGGTAGGCGGATTGGTGCTTGGCGATGGACTCGACGGTTTCGGGCCCGCGTTCGGCCTTCCCGATCATGGCCAGCAGGCCGGCCTTGCCCAGCATGGTGTCGGTAAACCGATCCATGCGATTGGCCGTGGTGGGACCGGCAGGCCCCACGACTTCGGTTCCAACCGGGTCGACCGGCCCGACGTAGTAAATGACACGGCCGTGAAAATCCAATCCGTCCGGCAGCGGCTTGCCGGCTTCGAGCAGCGCACAGATGCGCTTGTGCGCGGCGTCGCGGCCGGTCAGGAGTTTTCCCGACAACAGCAAGCGCTCACCGGATTTCCAGCTCGCAATCTCTGCGCGCGTCAGTCCATCGAGCGACACGCGGCGCGCGCTGGCATCGGCGGACCACTTTACCTTCGGCCACAGATCCAAGCTCGGCGGCTCGAGGACCGCCGGGCCCGAACCGTCCAGCGTGAAATGGATGTGCCGGGTCGCGGCGCAGTTCGGAATCACCGCCGCGGGCAACGAAGCCGCATGGGTGGGGTAATCCCGCACTTTCACATCGAGCACGGTGGTCAAGCCCCCGAGGCCTTGCGCGCCGATGCCGAGGGCATTGACCCGCTGGAATATTTCCAGGCGCAATTCTTCCAATTTGGTTTTTGGCCCACGCGCGATCAGATCGCCGATGTCGATGGGCTCCATCAAGGATTCTTTTGCGAGCAGCATGGCCTTCTCGGCGCTGCCGCCGATGCCCACGCCGAGCATTCCGGGCGGGCACCAGCCGGCGCCCATCTCAGGCACCATCTCCAGCACCCAATCCGCGACGGAGTCCGATGGATTCAGCATGGCGAACATGGACTTGTTTTCGGATCCGCCGCCCTTCGCGGCAACAGTGATCTCGATCTCGTCTCCCGCGACGAATTCGGTGTGGATCACGGCGGGTGTGTTGTCCCGGGTGTTGGACCGCTTGAACGCGGGGTCGGACACGATGGATGCGCGCAGCTTGTTGTCGGGATCGAGGTAGGCGCGCCGCACGCCTTCGTTGATCATCGCGGACAGATCGAGAGTCGCATCCCAGCGCACACCCATGCCCACTTTCACGAACACGACCACGATGCCCGTGTCCTGGCATATGGGCCGATGGCCCTCGGCGCACATGCGCGAATTGGTGAGTATCTGCGCGATCGCGTCGCGGGCCGAGGGGCTCTGCTCCATCTCATACGCACGCCCCATCGCACGGATGAAATCGGGGGTGTGGTAGTAGGAGATGTACTGCAGGGCGTCGGCGACGCTTGAGATCACATCGGCTTCGCGAATGACGTTCATGCGATAACTCTCAGTAAAGACGAACTGGGCTGCAAATCTACCAACTCTCGGGCGGCCATGGGTAGCGAATCCACTACAATTGTCAGAAATCGGAGATTCGCATGCGCAGTGGGCGAGAACGCTTGTGTTGAGCGGGTTGGGGAGCACCTTATGCTGCGGCTTGGTGTTGAGTTGCCTGGGGCTGCGGCCGGTCGTGGCATCGACGGCAGCGCCAACGACGACCGTGGCGGCACCGACCATGGCATCGACGGCAGCGCCAACGGCGACCGTTGCGGCACCGACTGTGGCGTCGACGGCAGCGCCAACGGCGACCGTGGCAATACCGGCTGTGGCGGCGCCGGCGGCTGCGGTGGAACCGGGTGGCGCAACGCCGGCTGCCGTACCGACAATGGCGCGGGCGCCCGCTGCCCAACTGGCGTTGCATGAGTGCCGCCTCGAGCATCCGCTGCGGCTGGCGTCGATGGCGGCCCGTTGCGGAGTGCTCACAGTGCCGGAGGACAGATCGAAGCCCCGTGGGGCGACGATCGGCTTGAGCGTTGCGGTGGTGCCCGCGCTCAATCGGCGCGCCGAGGCGGCGCCGCTGTTTCTATTGGCCGGCGGCCCGGGCCAGGGGGCTGCGGCGATGTACACGAGCTACGCCGCAGCGTTTGCGCGGGTGAATCGAGACCACGATATCGTGCTGGTCGATCAGCGCGGCACGGGGAAATCTGCGCCGCTCTCCTGCGATTACCCGGACGACTGGCAGGCGAGCGGCGATCTTCTACCGGCGCTCCGGCGGGCGACCCTGGAATGTCTCCACAAGTACGGCGACCGGGTAGGCTTCTACACCAGCAGCGCGGCGGTCGCCGACCTCGAGGCGGTCCGCAAGGCGCTCAAAGTGCAGGCCATCGATCTCTACGGAGCGTCCTATGGCACGCGGGTGGCGCAGCTCTACATGCGGCGCCATCCGGCGTCGGTCCATGCGGTGATCTTGGACGGAGTGACCTACCCTGAGCAGGCCATGGGGCCTCAAACCCCGTTGGACGGTGAGCGCGCCCTGAATCTCATCGTGAAGCGATGCCGGGATTCTCGGGATTGCGCTGCCGCCTACCCGGAATTGCAGCAGGACCTCGATGGATTGCGCCGCCGGTTCGGGCCGCAGAAATCGATGATGACCATTGACGATCCGAACAGCGGCCTGCCGCTCAAGATCGAATTCAACCGCAACATGCTGAACGCCAGCTTGAGATTCCTGTCCTATACCACCGCGCAAGCATCACTCATACCTGCACTTATACATCGCGCGACTCAGGGCGCTCTGGCGCCGCTCGCCGCACAAACCATCATGACCGCACGTCAAGTCGGCGATGAGCTCGCGAGCGGCATGCAGAACAGCGTGATCTGCAGTGAAGACGTGCCGTTTTTCGCGGCCGCCGACATCGACCGGGCGGCAATTTCCCGGACCTACCAGGGCGCGGATCAGCTCGACGCCTTGCTGGAAATTTGCAAGCTGTGGCCCCGCGGACCGGTGGACGCCGATCTGCATGCCCCCTTGCAAAGCGATATTCCGACCCTGCTCCTGTCGGGCGAGGCGGATCCCGTGACGCCGCCTGCCGATGCGGAGCGCGCGGCGCGTGGACTTGCGCGCCATCGGCACCTGATATTGGGCGGCGAGGGACATGGGCAGGTTGCCATCGGGTGTGTACCGAGATTGATGGCGGAGTTTCTGGACGCACCGGTGCCGGACAAGCTCGATGCAGCCTGCCTCGATCGCCACAGCCCGGCGCCCTTCTTCGTGAACATGACGGGCCCGGCACCATGATCGAAGCGTCGAACTTGAGCAAGCGATTCGGCCCCATCGAGGCAGTCCGCGGTGTGTCCTTCGTGGCGCGCGACGGTGAAATCACCGGCATGCTGGGCGCCAACGGCGCCGGCAAGTCGACGTGCTTGCGCATGCTGTACGGCGTCTTGACGCCGGACGGCGGCCGGGCGTGCATCGACGGCATCGACATACGCGGCGAGACCTCGAAGGCCCGGTCGCACTTGGGTGTGCTGCCCCACGCGGCGGGTCTCTACGGCAATCTCACGGCGCGCGAGAACATCCATTATTTCGGTTCGCTGCAGGGAATCGAGGGCGAACGCTTGCGCTCGCGCACCGCCGAGCTCGCCCGCATCCTCGGCATGGAGAGTTTCCTCGAGCGCCGCGCCAAGGGCTTCTCGCAGGGACAGCGCATCAAGGTGGCGCTGGCGCGTGCGCTGGTGCACGACCCCGGCAACATCGTGCTCGATGAGCCCACCAACGGGCTGGACGTCATGGCCATCCGCAATTTGCGCGACATGCTGCTCGAACTCAAGGCGCAGGGGCGGTGCGTTCTCTTCTCCTCGCATGTCATGCAGGAGGTGGCCGCACTTTGCGACCGGGTGGTGATCATAGGTCACGGCAAGGTCCTGGCGGACGCGACGGTGCAATCGATTCGGGATCGGAGCGGTGGGGGCTCATTGGAAGAGGCGTTTCTGCGAGTGCTGAGCCTTACCGACGGCGTGACCTGAATGCGCGCGCTCTTCACGATCTTCCGAAAGGAATTTCTGGAGAACTTGCGCGACCGCCGCACACTGGTGTCGGCCTTGCTGCTGGGACCCTTGTTCGGGCCCTTGCTGTTCGGCCTCATGGTATCGCGCATGCTCGATCAGAGCGTGGCCGAGTCGGACGAGCCGCTCAAGCTGACGATTTCCGGGGCCGACTACGCGCCGGGGCTTACTCGCTATCTAGAAACACGGGGCGTCCAGTTGACCAGGGCGGAACTGTCGGAGACCGAGGCCCGGGCCGCCGTCCGCCGAGGCGCTGAGGTCGTGCTCATCGTCTCCAGGGAATACGGTCCACGGTTCACGGCGGCGATTCCGGCGCCGGTGCTGCTGGTCGCGGACAGCGCGGATTCGCAAACGCGCAAGAGCGCTGACCGCGCGAGGAACATTCTGGGAAGTTATGCCAGCAGCCTGGCGCAACTCCGGCTGCAAGCCAGGGGAGTGAGTCCGCTGCTCGCGGTGCCGGTGGCGGTCAATGACGTCGACGTGGCGACGCCCACGGGCCGGGCGGTCGTGGTGCTGGGGTTCATGACCTACTTCGTGCTGTTCGCGGTATTGATGGGCGGACTCTATCTCGCCATTGATTCCACGGCGGGGGAGAGGGAGCGAGGGTCATTGGAGGCGCTGCTCAGCCTGCCGGTGGCCCGATCGAGCCTGGTGGGGGGAAAGATTCTGGCTACCTGCGCCTACATGTGCATCTCGCTGGCCTTGAGCCTCACAGCATTCGTCTGCGTGTTTCGCTTCGTGCCGCTGGAAAGACTGGGCATGAGCGCGAACTTGAATGCGCGCACGGCGCTGATTTTCTTTGCGATTTGCCTGCCCTTCGTGCCGCTGGGCGCCGCCCTCATGACCTTCGTCGCCTCATTCACCCGCAGCTATCGTGAGGCTCAGACCTACCTCACGACGGTTCTTTTGATACCGACCTTACCGATTGCTTTTGCAAGCATTTACTCGCTGAAGACCCAGAGTTCATTCATGTTCATCCCGTCGCTGAGCCAGCATTTGTTGATGACCAGCGTGCTCAAGGACGAGGCCATCCCGGCGCTCGACGTGTGGATGTCGGCCGCGGCGTCGCTGGCCGTCGCGCTGGTGCTCATGGTGTTGACCGCGCGGCACTGGCGCCGCGAGACGATGCTCGGATAGCCTTCTCGGTGGGCAAAAGTCCGATGGTTGTTTAGGGGTTTTCACGAGACCTTTCCGTATGGTCGTTTGGCGGCATACGCTGTATCCTTTACGATCGTATGGCAGCGCACCCTAGCGCGCCCTGTATAAGGTATCCCGGAGTTCGTGCATCGACCCGGGCGGGCACGAGGCATGATCGAATCGTCGCACTCGCGGACGAATGTCGCCGCGCTTTTAGCGATTTTGGCCCTGTCCGCAGCTACCATGGTGTGGCTGTTCTGGCATTTTCCGTTGATCACGTCCGTTGCCACCGTCGCCATCCTGGCGGTTCTCGGGGTTTGCGCACGCCTTGCGCGATTGACCGATAACGACATGACGGATCGCTTGACGGACATGCAGCACAAGCAAGGCGTCTGACCGCAGCGCCTGTGCCGACCGCGGCGATCTGCGGAGCGCCCGGAGTCCTGTCCCCCGCAAAATGCGGGGATTACTTTCCGATACAGAAGCTGCCGAATATCTCGCCGAGCAGATCCTCGCTGGTGAATTCGCCGGTGATCTCACCCAGTGCGTGTTGAGCCAGCCTCAAGTCCTCGGCGAAGAGTTCGAAGGCGCGCGTGGTGCTCAAGGTATCGGCGGCGTCCTGCACGTGCCTGAGCGCTCGCCTGAGCGCATCGAGATGCCGGCGGCGGGCGGCGAGTGCCCCGGATTCTGTTTCGCGATAGCCGACCGTGGCCTTCAAGTGGGTCCGCAGGAGATCGAGGCCGGCGCCGGTGCGGGCGCTCAGGAACACGCGCGGCGGGACCGCGGTCTCATCGAGCCGCGGCGGGCTGCCGGTCAGATCGATCTTGTTGAAGACCAGGGTGACGGGAATGTCGGCCGGTAAATGCTCGAGGTCCGCGGACCACGCCGGCGAATCGGTGCCGTCGGCGCTGTTGGCATCCACGGTGCCGCCGGCACTCGGCATACTTCCCGCATCGACGATGTAGAGCACGCGATCGGCTCGCGCCATTTCGTTTCTGGCGCGCCGGACTCCCTCGACCTCGACCACATCCGCCGTGGCCCGGAGGCCCGCCGTATCGACCAGGTTCAGCGGCAAGCCGTCGAGATGCACTTGCTGGCGCAGCACGTCGCGGGTGGTGCCCGGCACATCGGTGACGATCGCGACCTCATCCCCGGCGAGTCTATTCAACAAGCTCGACTTGCCGGCGTTGGGTCTGCCGGCGATCACGACATGGAGGCCCTCCCGCAGCAGCGCTCCTTGACGCGCCGCCGCCGTGATCGACGCGAAGCCGGCGAACACGGCGGCGAGGCGCTCGCGCAGCGCATTGTCCGAGAGGAAATCTATTTCCTCGTCGGGAAAATCGATGGCCGCTTCGACATAGACCCTCAAGGCCGTGATGCGCGACTTCAAATCGGCAATCCGGCCGGAGAACTCGCCCTGCAGGGAGCGCATGGCCGCACGGGCGGCGGCGGCGGTGCCCGCATCGATGAGGTCGGCAATCGCTTCGGCTTGTGCAATGTCCATCTTGCCGTTCAGGAAGGCGCGTTCGCTGAATTCTCCGGGACGCGCCATGCGGCAGCCGAGCTCGAGCAGGCGCTGCAGCACCATGTCGACGATGAGTGCGCCGCCGTGGCCCTGCAGTTCCAGGACATGCTCGCCGGTGTACGACGCGGGCGCCGGGAAGTACAGGGCCAGCCCCTCGTCGACGCTCCTGCCTTGCGCATCGAGAAAGCTCGAGAACCGTGCCTGGCGCGGCGCGGGCAGGGTTCCGAGAATGGCGGTTGCGATCTGCGGGACCAGGGGACCCGACACGCGAATGACTCCGATGGCGCCCCGGCCTGCGGGACTGGCGACGGCGGCTATCGTGTCCGGCGTGCCCACGGTGGTTAGGAGCCTGTCCGACCAATGGGCGCCGTCACGAGGGCGCCCTACGACCGCGGCTTGGCGGCCTCGGCTTCGACCACTTGATTGACGCGCCACTGCTGCGCGATGGTCAGGAGCGTATTGGTCAGCCAGTAAAGAACCAGGCCGCAAGGGAACCAGGCCATCATCCCCGTCATGACCAGAGGCATGAATTGCATGATTTTCGCCTGCATCGGATCGGGCGGCGCCGGATTCAGCTTGAACTGCGCGAACATCGCGGCGCCCATCAACAGGGGCAGCACGAAGAACGGGTCGCGCGAGGACAGATCGTTCACCCAGAGCAGGAATGGCGCCTGGCGCATTTCCACGCTCTCGAGGAGCACCCGGTAGAAGGAGATGAAAAAGGGAATCTGGACCAGCATGGGCAGGCAGCCGGCGAGAGGATTGATTTTCTCCTTCTTGTACAGCTCCATCATGGCGCGGCCCAGTTTTTCGCGATCGTCCTTGAAGGTGTCCTGGATCTGCTTCATGCGCGGAGCGACGGTGCGCATTTTGGCCATCGATCGCCCGCTCGCCTGGCTCAGGGGATAGAACAATAATTTGATCAGGGCCGTGACGATGATGATGGCCCAGCCCCAGTTGCCGACGAGCCCATGGACCCAGTTGAGCGTGGCGAACAGGGGCTGCGCGAGCACGGTCAGAATGCCGAAGTCGACGGTGCGCTCCAGGCGCGGGCCGGTCGCCGCCAGCTGCGACTGCAATTTCGGGCCGACGAATAGTTTTTCGCGGAATTGAGCCTTGCCGCCGGCGGTCACGTCGATGGCCGGGCCGGTGGCACTCAGCAGGTATTCCTTGTCGCGGACCTGCAGCCGGTATTGATAGGGTTGATCGGCGGGCGGCACGATCGCCGCCACGAATTGATGTTGCAGCGATGCCAGCCAGCCGTTGGTGATGGTCTCGGAGAACTTGCTGTCGGTGTCGCTCTCCACGTTGAGGTCGTGCGACTTCGTGCCGTCATAGACGGCCGGTCCCTTGAAGGAATAGGTCTCGACATTGAAGTAGGAACGCGATGGATGTTCCCAGTGGCGCAGGAATTGCGAATACGCCGCCAGCCTGCGCGGTGCGGCACCGGCGTTCTGCACGTCGTAAATCAGATCGATGGAATACTGGCCGCGCGTGAAGACGAAGGTCTTGGTCACGGTCATCCCCTGACCATCGGTCCAACTCAAAGGCACCCGCAGCTCCTTGGCACCGGCGGGAAGGGCGAAGCTTTTCCCGGCCGAACTCCAGGTCGAAAGATGTGTCGGCACGGCTTCGCCGGTACCGCCGATGAGGCCGGTCTGCAGGAGATACGAGGACTCCGGAGGCTCGCGGCTCAAGAGCCGGACGGGAATGTTCGGCGCATCCTTGCGCAGCGGATATTGCAGAAGATCGGCTTGATCGAGCTCGCCGCCTTTCAAATTGATCGTCACATTGAATACATCGGTTGCGACACGCACCGGCTGCGAAGCGGAATCGTCCGGGGCGGCCGCGGCGCAGGCCGGCGCCGGCGTGAACGGTTGCGCGGCGGGGGCTGGCGCTTCGCCCAAAGGTGCGGTCGCCGCGGGGGGCGCCGCGCTGCTCGCAGCCTGGGGCACGGAGTCGCCGAGAGTGGCGGCGGAGCCGGAGGCGGCGGATTGACCGAGCGTGCCGCCGTCCCTCGAGGCCGGATAGTCATGCATCCACGCTTCGTAGTTCAGATACAGGATCGCGGCGAGCGCAACCCAAAGGAGCATGCGTGTGTTAGGCATTGATCATTCTCTTGTCCGGCACAGGGTCGTAGCCGCCCTTGTTGAAGGGATGACAGCGCAGAAGACGGCAGAGGCCAAGCCATGACCCTCGGAGAGCTCCGTATCGTCCGATCGCGGTATGTGTATAGCAGGAGCAGCTGGGATAGAAGCGGCAATTGGAGCCGAGCCACGGACTCAGCAGCAACTGGTAGCCGCGGATGATCCACAACAGGATTTGGGTCAAGGGCGGCATCGTTGCGTAATCGACTTCCAGTGCCGGTCGAGACTGGCGCGCAAATCGCTCGAGCTGGCTTGGCGCGCCGCTTCTCGCGCAGACACGGCGACATCGACGGGCGGGAGTGAGTGTTGGTTCAAACGAAAGGACTCTCGTGCGAGGCGCTTGATGCGATTGCGTGCGACGGCGCTGCCGAAGGTTCGCGTCGCTATGCTCAAACCCAATCGAGGATAAGTTTCATGATTCGCCAGAACCGATAAACTAAAAAATGCATCGGCAAATTTCTTGCCGCGCCGCTTCACTTCGCGAAACTCGGCCGGCTGGTGTAAACGCTTGCGCGGCTCGAACGTCAGCCTCTTGATAGACGGGGGGATCGTTGTCCTGATCCCCTATCCTGTCAGGGGCAGAGGAGCTTGCGGCCCTTCGCGCGGCGGCGGGCGAGCAATGCGCGACCGCTCTTCGTGGCCATGCGCGCGCGAAATCCGTGGGTACGGGCTCGATGCAGATTACTGGGATTGAAAGTACGTTTCATAGCGCAACTCGGGCAAAAACCACGGGCCAAATCAATGAATTGGGAGATTTGCGAAAGGCGGCAAGGGTACTGAGCGAGCATGGATGTGTCAATAGACGCCTCAGCAAGTTGGAGCTAGACTCCCTGCCCTTTCGTTCGCGTTGCCCCGTTGCCTTGAATCTTTAGGAGAGCGCTCTTGTCGGAGACGCTATGGAACCGCTGTCTGCGAGTGCTCGAGAGCGAACTCCCGGAGGAGCAGTTCAACACCTGGGTGCGGCCCCTGCAGGCGATCGAGCGAGACGGACAGCTCAAGCTCCTGGCGCCCAATCGCTATGTCATCGAGTGGCTGGGCCAGAACTCGCTGCCGAGGATCAAGGAGCTCATACGCGCGTTTGCCGAGGATCCCGCCCCGGAGGTGGTACTCGACGTGGGCACGCGGGCCGGCGCCGCGGCGCCGGTGGTTGCGGTCAACAGCGGCCACACCGCAGCCAACGACTCGACGGGCAGACCTCGCAGGCTCGCGCCCTCGGTCCTCGGAGGGCCGATCAATTCTAGTTTCACCTTCGACAGTTTCGTCGAAGGCAAGAGCAATCAGCTGGCCAAGGCGGCGGCGATTCAAGTCGCCGGCAATCCCGGCCGCGCCTATAACCCGCTGTTCATCTATGGCGGTGTCGGCCTCGGCAAGACGCACCTCATGCATGCGGTGGCGAACAGGATCAAGGAAAAGAATTCGGAGGCGCGGCTCGCCTACGTTCACAGCGAACGATTCGTGAGCGATATGGTGAAGTCCCTGCAGCACAACACCATCAACGATTTCAAGACGGCCTATCGCTCCCTGGATGCGCTGATGATCGACGATATTCAGTTTTTTGCCGGGAAGGAGCGCTCGCAGGAAGAATTCTTTCACACCTTCAACGCCCTGCTGGAGAGCCAGCAGCAGGTGATCTTGACCTGCGATCGGTACCCGAAGGAAGTCGATGGGCTCGAAGAGCGGCTGAAGTCGAGATTCGGGTGGGGATTGACCGTGGCCATCGAACCGCCGGAGCTCGAAACCTGCGTCGCGATCCTGATGAGCAAGGCCGCGATGTCGCAGGTCGATTTGCCGGAGGAGGTGGCGTTTTTCGTTGCCAAGCGCATTCGCTCGAACGTTCGAGAGCTCGAAGGTGCGTTGCGCCGAGTAGTGGCGACATCGAATTTCACCGGGCGGCCGATTACGCTGGAATTGGTCAAGGAGGCTTTGCGCGATCTCCTGGCGCTGCAAGATAAGCTGGTGACCGTGGAAAATATTCAGAAGACGGTCGCGGAATACTACAAAATCAGAATTGCCGATCTGCTGTCGAAGCGCCGCAGCCGCTCCATCGCCCGGCCTCGCCAGGTCGCGATGGCGCTGGCGAAGGAGTTGACCAATCACAGCCTGCCGGAGATCGGGGACGCTTTCGGGGGCCGAGATCATACGACGGTGTTGCATGCCTGCAAGCGGGTCAAGGAGTTGCGGGAGTTGGAGCGGCGGATCGGCGAGGACTATATGAACCTGTTGAGAACCCTCGCTGGATAGGGTAGGAGAAGCTGTGGATGGCGCTGTGGATAAAGATATCCACAGATCGATGACAGCTTCCGAGCCGTCTCCGGACAGGAGTCAAGGCGTGGTTTTGACGATTGTAAGATATTGATTGTTAATATGTTTTTTGAGTTATGCCCAGATATCGGGGACTTCATTAATCATAGTAATAATCTCTTTTAAGAATCTAAATCTAAGATTGGTTGGACGGGTGTGCCCATGAAATTGCCGGCGGAGCGTGAGAAGTTGTTAGCCCCACTGCAAGCGGTGATCGGGGTCGTGGAGAGGCGTCAGACCATGCCGGTATTAGCCAATGTGTTGCTTGGGGTT
>Ga0137358_10000384_pt1 | contig 19709 bp, 20 predicted proteins | sample Mad1_20_16metaG_FD_105551 | JGI IMG/M metagenome (GOLD analysis project Ga0137358, IMG submission 105551) | Vadose zone soil microbial communities from Angelo Coast Range Reserve, California, USA - Mad1_20_16 metaG | ecosystem: Environmental > Terrestrial > Soil > Vadose zone | place: USA... | reverse complement strand
GCTTGAGGCCATCTATAGGGACGCAAAGATTGGGGAAATCTATGAAGGCGCGAACGAAGTGCAGAAGTGGATCATTGCACGAAAACTCTACGGCCGCGCGATCACGGGCTGAGATTGACCTGCTAGCCTCTGCAACGACGCCGCCTATGACCAGATTCACGAATATCGACTCATCAGCAACACTGTGTTGGAGCGATTGCTGCAATCTGGAGCAGAAGACACACAAATACCCGGCGCCGAAAGATCCCTGATTTCCCCCGAACGCCAGTCCCTCGCAAATTATTTGATGCGGACAGCCTGGGCCTGGGATGCAGAAATCCCGCGGGAAGCCGATGGCAGCCCTCATGTTTTCTTCAATCCCTGGCATGAGGGCCTCGAGCGGCTCTGGCCAAGCCGGAGAAGCTGTTAGCGGGCCTGCCCAGGGGATGCGGGAAATCTCAATACGGGTTTGATGACTCTGCTAGTGGCAGCATCCGCGCGCTGATTGGTGTGGTCATGAGTGTTTGCTGCGAGAAACAGGATTCCTAGACATGTAGTTGCGTACGCCGAGTCACATGCACAGACCCGGAAGGGTTCAAAGTGCCTAACCGGCGCGAGACAAATCCCCCGCTCACATCACGCGCAAGGCGCTCGAGAAGCGCGTCAGCACCAATCGACTCGATGCGGTGCTGCTCGCTCGGGAGTCCCACGCCGCGTCATAGTCGTCATGCCCGATGAGTGCGATGAAGCCATCCGCGACCTTTCCCGCGCTCGAGAAGATGCCGGTGCCCCACGCCTTCGGGCGCGCCTGCGGCTCAAAGCGATGCAAGTTGATCGCCGGGCGACAGATGACGTAAAACAAGTCCGCGGAAATCAGACTGGTCCATCGTCGCAACCATCTCTCGCGCGTCGTGCTGCCGCTTCGGTGTCACGCTCCTCTCCACTTCACTTCAACAGTTCGTGCTTGCGCGAGAAAAAAACCCCGCGTTCGCTTGACTGCACAGGACACATCAAAAGTGTGCGCTAATCGTGATGCCATATGTTGCCGGAAAGCCCGTGGTTGTTATGATGGTATCGGTTGGCCGGAAGGCGTGAGTTAGATAGTATTGGTTCGTGACGTTCCGGCCCCAAATCTGGATTTCCCAGTTGTCACTTTTCACGCCAGCGCGAAGATCGACCAGGGCATAGCTGGGCATTTGAAGACTGGGTATATTCCCAAAAGCACCCGAGGTCTTACTGTTATACGTCAGTCCGGCGCCCAGAAAGCCGGTCCTCTGACTTGAAATCGGATGATCATATTCGGCATCAGCGTTGACCTCGCATTTCGGTGTAGCGGGAAACGGCTCTCCTCCGATATCAATCGGCGGTCCGCTGATCGGGCTGGAAAGCATATAGCTTCCCTTAACCTTGGAATCGAGATATGTGGCGCCGACCCGCACTTTGAAATTATCAAACGGCCGCGCAGTCACGTCCAGTTCGGCACCATCGATTGAAGACCGCGGAATATTCACCAGCGCCGGCAGGGTACCGAAAGGCAACCCGACGAATTTGCTGCCCAGCAACTGCTTTTGATTGTAGTCGTAGTGAAAGATCGCCCCGGCTAATTGGGCCGCCCTATGGAACGCGGCCAGCTTGAATCCAGCCTCGTAGGCAAGCACGGATTCTTGTGTAACGGGCTCGTCTTGATCGGGGCGTATGACGGGAAGCGTACCGAACGCCCCTGCTTTATAGCCCTTCGTGGCGTTGCCATAAAAGAGATAGTCATCCGTGGGCTTCCATGAAAGGCCCAGCTTCCAAGACAGGTTGTCCTGGTCCAATTTGCCAAACAGGCCGTTGGTCAAGGGCTTGTTCGTTATTGGGTCGAGCGTTACATATCCGCCGGCTGGAATCACCGTAGGGCTGCCTGAAAGCAGCGTGGAGACGAAACCGAAGGCGGCTGCGAGATCCCCGTTTCCATCATCGGTAAGGCCACCATGGAAATCGCGGGTCTGGTTCGTATACCGAATCGACCCTTGTAAGGTTAGCGTATCGAGAACATTGTATTCAATGTTGCCAAAGACGGCCTCCGTATTCGATTTCTGCTGATTTATGTTGTACAGGCCGGTAAACCTGAACGGCCCAACCCCTGAATTTGTCGAATGTAGTCCAACGAATTGGTTGTCATCTGAATCGTCATACTCATAGTTCAAGCCAACCATCCATCTGAGCCTATCGCTACCATCCAATTGTCCGGCGGCTCGAAGTTCTTGAGTGATGGATTTTACTGAGCCAAAGACGATGACATATGAATCGGGAAAGTTTGTCCCGTCGCTGTCAGCGGGGCTGTGTACGTTCAAATGCGAATAGCTCGTGAGAGATGTGATCGTAACATTCTTGGACACCTGCCAGTCTCCACGGAGTCCACTTTGAAAGAATTCGTCGTTTCTCTTGAAATCACCGCCAATGTCCCATCCCGCTGCGCGGTCATTGGCCGACGCATTAGGGAAAGCTAGGAGCTGAGCCTGGATGTTGGGAAAATCTGGTGCGCTGGGATATCCGCCGGGTGTGATCTGCGCATAGCCGATCTTTTGCGGAACCTGTACATCGGACTTATCGAACCACCCATTGACGTTCAACGACCATGTCAGCCGATCGGTCGGAGTGAAGTCGACCAACACTCGCCCGGTCGTGAAATGACGTTGCCCCAGGGTCTCGCCGTTCGTGTAGTTATTTTGCCAGTCGCCGCGCTGTTCCGTTCGGAGCGCAAGCCGGGCTTGGATCTTGTCGGAGATGGGACCGCTTAGGTAACCCTCGGCATCGGTTTCGTCGAAACGGCCATAGGTCACCGAACCGCCCGCGGCGACGTGGTCCGTAGGCCTATTTGGGATGTAGTTGACAGCGCCGCCCGTAGAGTTCTCTCCAAATAAAGTGCCTTGGGGGCCCTTCAGCACCTCGACGCGTTGCAGGTCGAGTGAAACGCCTTCGGTCATCCGAGCGAAGGGAAGTGGGATCTGGTCTACGTAGACGCCAACCGCGGGCGAGATTGCGATTGCCTCATCGTAAGTGCCAATCCCGCGCAACGTGTAGACCGGCGCGCCGTAAGTGCTTTCAGTGAAGTTGAATCCCGGCACGAGCTTGGTAAGTCCGGCGGGATTCGTAATGCCTTGTTCGAGAAGCTGGTCGCCGGTGGCGGCCGTGATGGACATCGGGACTTTACTGAGCCGTTCGGACCGCTTTTCGGCCGTAACAATGATCTCTTGAATAACGGCCCCGTTGCCGTCCGTATTAGCGGGGCTTTGGGCGTCCGGCACTGCCGCGTCTACTGCAAACGTGGGATTGGTGGCCAGGGCTGTTGTCAATAGAAGCGTACGAAATGATATTGTCTTGCTGATCAAGGTAATCCTCCCCTTAAATCTTGTTACATCTTGTCCAAATTCTGCACTTCATCCTCGGGGCGGTCGCTTTCGACGATAGGATTTGTCATGCGACAAATTCCGTGGGCCACGACGGTTACGTGTGACCCGGGTTTCATGTATCGCCTGGGATTTCGACCGAATCCGACGCCGTCCGGAGTTCCCGTGAGGAACAAATCATCTGGCCTCAACGTAACGTGGCGTGAGGCAAAGGCGATTATTTGGCCGGAACTGAAATTCATGTTTGGACCCGTCCGGTGTGCTCATGGGGGACCATGCATCGATCAGCCGCCTTTGCGATAGCCGTTTTGCGCCGTGCCTGCTGTGAATATCCAAATTGCGCGATTTTGACAGCGCGCAGCGGCGGAAGCAGGTCAAGCGGCCTGTCGAATGGGGTGGATCACCAAACGAGGGAGGGTGTCGTTTCAGGACACAGATTAGCCTGCCTCGATCCCGGTGCGTTGTTGCTGACGAAAATTCCGCGAATCGATTGGTTGCCGCGGCGGTACGATCTCCTTCGGTGAGATATCCCGCAGGGCGTCGGCCCCGTAGCAAATGCTACTGTTGGCTTCCAGAATTTTGACCCGGTTACCTCGGGCACGCCGCGTCGAAGAAAGGCTCGACGCCGCCGGGTCTAGGCGGCCTCTCACTCACTAACAGGCGCAGCAGTCTTACTCACCGCCGCGCTCGGGGTCAGCGCGACAGCGCTGTGCCATCCGGCAGATCCATGAAGGTCAGCAGAACAGCAATGCGTCCGTCGCGCACCAAAGCAACATCCGTACCTCGCAGGGTGGCCGGAGCTTCGGGCGGACCGGAGCTCCACGTAATCCGCCCTCCGTTGACGATGACCTGAGCATCACTCGTAAGATGGAACCGAAAGCCACGGAACTTTGCTTGGATATTGAGAACCACCTGCTCGATGTCCGCATGGCCCCGATAGGCTCCGTAAGGATCCGCAAACTCGCAGTCGGCCGTGAATATGCGCTCGATCGCCGCGGCACGCTTACCGGGATCGTGCTCGTCAAATACATCGAGCACGAGGGCGCGCAGAAGTAACGCAATCGCGTCCGCCGACGCCGCTCCGCTCATTGGAGCACCGCGGGCGGCAGTTGGGAAGGCCAGCGAGCAGCCTGATGTCTCGCCCTGATTTGCGATTTGCATTCCCGATCCATTCGATCTCTTTCGCTGGATTTCATAGCGATCATTCTTTACGTCAGTGAAACACTGTTGGCGCTGCATGCGGGCCGGAGTGCAGGTCGACTAACCGAGGGAACTTCTACATCGGCAATCTATACCGGAACGACAGCCGGATTATAACTATACAATCCGCGCGAGGCAGCGGTAGTACCCGGATTGGGTCCAGCCTCGGTCCTCCCCTGATGCTGTCTCCCCTGTTCCAACGTGGCGAGCTGGATTCCATTAGCGCGGGTTTTGCGAGCGGCCTCGTAACGCTCGAATCCCTCGGATATGTCCCCTGCCGCAGCCACGGCGCGGCCGAGCAGCAGCCCATCCTCGATAGCGATGCATGCGCCTTGGCCGAGGAAGGGCAGGAATGGATGGGCGGCATCGCCCAGCATCGTTACGCGACCGCGAGTCCAAGTTTGCAGTGGCTCCCGGTCACGCAACCCCCACTTGAACAGACGATTGGGTGGGCCACGGCGGATCAATTCCCGCGCCTGCGGCAGGAAATCGCCAAACAGACCCGAGAATTCCTCCACCGTCGCCGGGATCGCCCAGCCCTCGGCTTGCCAATCCGGCTGGAGTGCCACTCCGAGCAGATTGAGCAGGCTGTCGTGGCGAAGCGGATAATGAACGAGTGTTTGACCTTGCCCTACATAAATGCGGTAAGGATTGGCGAGCACCTCGTCAGGAACATCCGCCATAGGCACCAACGCGCGGAACGCCACTTGGCCAGTGTAGCTTGCCTCCTTGCTGCCGAATACCACTGACCTCGCGCGAGATGCCCCGCCATCACAGCCCACCAATGCCGCACCGGTATAGCTCTTCCTGTTTTCGAATCGCGCCGTGACGCGATCCCCGTGCTGTTCGAGATGTGAGAATCGGTGGTCTAGGACGATACAGCCCGGATCGTTGGCGTTGATAGCGTCCACCATTGCGGAATGGAGATCGGCGCGGTGCAGATTGTAGTATCCGGCCCCGAAATTTTCCTCGATGGTGGCAGGATCGGGACCATATTCCAACACTTCGCCGGTGCGGTAGTTGCAAACCTGGTATTGCGGGACGGGACCGGCTTCACCGGCAATGCGGTTTCCTATGCCGAGGAAATCCAAGGCGTGCATTGCATTGGGAGTGATGGTCACGCCGGCCCCGATCTCCCGAAGCTCGCTTGCCTGTTCGAACACGCGCACAGCTATGCGGAAATGCTGTAGTGCAAGCGCGGCGGTCAGTCCACCGACGCCACCGCCGATGATCATGATCGTGGAGCCGAGGTCCTCGCTTCGGCTTATCGCGGCATGCGTTGAATGCGGCTCGTTCATCACAATCTCTGGAAGGCGGTCAACCGTCGGACCGTTGGCGTGAATCAGGCTACGTTACGAACGTGACACACGCTATCCATCAGGCGCAAATCCGATACGCCAATGTACTAATTGCGCAATTATCAGGTGATCGGGGCTCGGCTAGGCAATCGCTTGCCCGGTGGAAACGCGCAACCTGCGGCGCGACGCGGGGACGTGGCGCCGGAGAGTTGCCGAAGGCAGTTCCCCATACTGCGTCCGGTAGAGCGATGCAAAACGGCTAGGATGTTTGAAGCCTGCTTCGAGGGCCACATTCGTGACACTCGAGGCTTCATCGCCTGCCATGAGCCGTTCTCTGGCCGCTTCGAGTCGGATGCGCAGCAGATATTGCATGGGAGTCATCGTGCGATACCGCATCAAGTTATTCTGCAGCGTCCGCGTCGCAACGCCGGCCGCGGCGACGATGTCCGCCAGCGAGATTTCATCATGCGAATGCGATCTCATGAATGCTTCCGCGCGCCTGACATCACGGCTGGCAACGGGCGTCCATTGTCCGATTTCGGACAAAGAATCCTGCCCGGACCTCAGCAGCGCGGACAGGAGCTTCTCCATGTGAGAGCGTGCTCCAGCGTCGAGCCTGATTGCCTCCATGAGAGAAGAGCACGAGAGCAGACCTTGCACTTGCCCGAGCCAAGCTGCCATGCTGGGGCTACCCAGGCTGAATTCACTGCCGTCCGGGAGCGTGAGATCATGCAACACGTTCGCATCGAGTCGTACGATCAGTCGTATACAATCGCTCGAGAATGATGCGCTCATGCGCCTCGGCCGCGACACAAAACCGGTTCCCTCCCTCATCCGTATGGCCTTGCCGTCGACGCACAGCTCAGCCGATCCACGCAGACACGAGCTCATGACATAGTAGTTGGTGTTTGCCTTGGCTTCCATGATGATAGGGGCATTCGATTCCATCAGCGCGAAGGAAAAGCAGCCGAACTTGAAGCCGCCCACTCGCGCAAGATAACCGTGCCGCCCGACGGGACTGATTTTGTAATCGTCGAACAGATAATGCGCCAGTTGCCTCACCGTTTCGGCGGGGTCGCTGGACGTCAACATTCTAAGCCGATGCGAACTGAGGAACTGCATGATTGTCCTCGCGGAGAGCACTGAATGTCAGCACAAATCATAGCCGAAAAACGGTAGAAAACCGGTGCTGTTTGTAGCCGAGCCGTCGGAGAGCATCGGCGAGCTTTGGAGACCGGATGTTGAGCGCACACTTCGGAGCCGCCGTCCGCGGCTGTTCCGAGCGGGGTGAGCTAGTACCCCACCGTAAACCGGCGCCGATGGTGCGAGTCAGTTTCAATCTCGTTCACCAGTGCCAACGCAAAGTCCTCGTAGGAGATCCAGCTACGCCCGTTCGCGTCGATCAAGAGACTGTCCGCACCCAGGCGAAACACGCCGGTGCGATCGCCCGCGACAAACTCGGCGGAAGGCGAGATGAATGTCCAGTCGAGCTCGGGTGTCTCGCGTAGCATTTGCAGGAATTGCACGCCGGCGGCGGACTCGTTGCGGTAGGGAGACGGAACCTTACCCGATTGCAAGACAGTCAGACCCGGTGAGATCTCGAGACTCCCCGCGCCGCCGACGACGATGTAGCGGCGCACCCCGGAATCCTTGGCCGCCCGAATCAACTTTGCCGGATCGCTCAGTTCGAACAACAAGCTACTGATGAGGATCTCGTTGCCGGCAATGGCACCGGTCAACGCGCGTACATCCGCTACGTCCGCGGTCTTAGCGGTGACCCCGGGACTGCTGGGAACGCGCCCAACGTCTCGAACGATTGCCGTGACGGAATACTTGCGTCTCTCGAGTTCGGACAGAATGCGCGACCCTGCATTTCCCGTCGCGCCAATCAAAGCGACTTTGTTCATAACCAACCTCCGTGAGGATCCACTTTGCGGACAGGGCACTCGGGCAGCGCCGGCGTCGTCGGCCGGTGATGCGCACTGGACGGGTCTCTCCTTCAGCGGGCCGGTACGCCGACTTGCCGGTTGAAGGTGAGCAGATTTCAGTAATCACGAAGACGGCGAATGCGGCCGTACTGGATGTCATCACGCAACAGCAGGCACCGGTTCGCGCATTTCCAGTTGTTTGTGTCATATGGGATATCTGAGCTCGTTGCTGTGGCGCGCACTTACCCCCTCCGGGCTAGCGGCTGAACACCGACATTCTGCTCCAAATCGATTTGTTGCCGCTTACGAAGTGATGTGTCAGCAGTGCGAGGACGTGCAGCGAAAGCGTAATGTACAGAACCGTAGGCAGTATTGACTTATGCAGCAGAATCCCGGCCAACACGTTCGGACGCTGCAGGACCGGTACGGCGATGTCGGCGTGGACAAACACCGGCAGGCTAAATAGGCCGAAGAAACTCACGGGGAAGCCCGCCGCCTGCGAAAGCAGAATGCCGGTCACCGGCAATCCTAGTATGAGTACATAGAGCAAGACGTGGACCGCCTTCGCCGCGACACGGTTGACGCGCGACAATTCGACGGGCAAAGGAGGTGCGGCCGAGCGTAGCCTCCAGGCAACGCGCACGATAGACAGGAAGAGCACCGTGAGTCCCACGGACTTGTGCCAGAAGAGCACTGATTCACGCAGCAGTTTCTGATGCACGTCGGTGTTTTGTGCGCCGATGGAGGCGGCCCAGAGGCCGAGGGGGACTGCAACTGCGATGAGGAGGGCGATTGTCCAATGGAAAGCGCGGGACAGAATTCCGTAGCGATCGAGCGTGTCTCTGAGTTCCATATTGATCTCTTGGGAAGGTCCGCGCGCTACGTTGCCCACGAGCCGCGTAGGTCGCCGGCGTGTCGGTCGGTACGGGCCAAAGCCAAGATAAACAAACAGGACAAACCGGCCGGGATGGCTGCGGCCCAAAAGAGTGCTTGGTTCGACCACTGCATGGCAAGCAGATGTGCGGTGACCAGAGGCCCGACGATGGATCCCGCGCGCCCCACACCCAATGCCCAACCGACACCGGTCGCGCGGATCTCAGTTGGATATACGATTGCCGCCAGCGCATTGATGGCCGGTTGGGCCCCCACGATGCAAATGCCGCTGAGTAGGATCAGCGCGAGACGAATTGGGATCGAAATCTCGGGCGTTCCGAGGTAGCCCACTCCCAGCATGGCGATGGCGTAGACAATGCTCAACACGCGAAAGAAACCCATTCGATCGATCAGCCGACCGAGCGCGACGGCGCCGACCAAGCCCCCAAACTGTAGGAGGGTTCCCATCAGAATACCGATCGATTTGGGATAGCCCATCCGCACTGATAGGAGCGGCAACCAATTGGCAAGAAAATAAAGATTCAACAGATTCGCGAAGCTGAGGATCCAAAGCAGTACCGTGACAAAGCGGCGCTCAGGGGTCAGCAAGGCGATCAACGGTACAGCGGCGGTGCGTGATTCCCCGACGGTCAGTCTTACGTCCACGGGTACGGTCCGTTGCGGTGATATTCGCTGCAGCAGCTTGCGGACTTCGTCGAGACGAAGCTGGCGCAGTACCAAGAATTGCGGTGATTCCGGTAGGCTCCGCCACATCATGAGTGCGATCAGCAGGGGTAGAACACCGCCGATTGCAAAGATGGACTGCCAACCTAGTACTGGTATCAGCACAGCCGCGACAAACCCGCCCAGCATGGCTCCTCCGGTGAAACCGCAGGATGCCCACATGAGGGGTGAAGCGCGCAGATGGCGTGGACTGAGCTCGCTGATCAAGGCGGTCGCGTTGCCCATGACGCCGCCAATGCCGAATCCGGTAAAGAACCGAAGCACAGCCATCTGCGAGATGTTGACCGTCAGGACCGTAGCAGCGCTACATAGTCCAAAGAACAGAGTCGCTCCCAGAAGCACGCGCCGTCGTCCGATCTGATCCGACAACCAACCGAGCGCAATGGCTCCGGTGAGCATGCCAAACAGTCCGGCGGCGAACAAATGAGCTGTTTCAGACGGCTGCAGACGCCATACGCTGACCAATGTGGGCGCTACGAACCCGATGCTCTGGGTATCAAACCCATCCATCACAAGCGAGCATCCCACCAGCGCAATGACTTTCTTCTGGAGTGAACTGAGCTCGGAGGAGCCGATCCACTCTGAGACATCGATGGCTGTAGGCTCGCCGTGGGCCGAAAGACGCTGGTCAGATGCACTCATGCTGAGATCTTCGAGGCCCGCGACGAGCAGCCGCAAGCCATTGAGTGAGTTTTGGGAGGCGCGGCATCCACATGCGTGCACATGATCTAGAAGGGGTAGCGCGGCACTTCAGACTGTATGGTGAGCCACTGCCATTCGGTAAACAGGTCAGCGTTGGTTACCGAGCTGTACTTGTAGCCGTTCCCCGATGCTCCGATACCGCCGATCGGGCCGTACACCTCGTGAATCAGTGTCTGATCATTGATGTGCACCATGCCGGAATGCAATCGGTCCGCGATTCGTTGAGCCCGCACAAGGTTCGGCGAGACCACCGCAGCACTGAGCCCATACTCGGTCCCGTTTCCCAACTCGATTGCCTCCTCGTCGGTTCGAAAACTGACGATGGGCGCGACCGGTCCAAAAATTTCTTCATTGAAGACCGGCATACCAGGTCGGACATGATCGAGCACGGTGGGTTCGAAGAATAGCCCGCGGCGATTTCCTCCTGTCAGTAGTCGGGCTCCCTGCGCGACCGATTCTCGGATGATTCGCTCGACATTGGCTGCTTGGCGCTCATTGATGAGCGGCCCGAGGTGCACCTCGCCGCGAGAGGGGTCACCGACTCGCAACGCCTGAGCACGGCGAACGAGATTGTCCGTGTAGCCGGCAACGATGCCCTCGTGCACGATGTGACAGCCCACGCTCATGCAAATCTGGCCCTGATGAAAGAAGGAGCCGAAAGAACCCGCGCCGGCGGCCGCCTCGACGTTGGCATCATCGAGAACGATGTAGGGATTGCTACCACCGAGCTCGAGCGAGACTCGTTTGAGCAGGCCACCCGCGGTGGCGCCTACCTGCCGACCGGTCCGTGAAGAACCCGTGAAGCTGATCATCTTGACCAGTGGGTCGCGAACGAGAGCCTCACCGGTTTCTGCACCTCCGGGAAGCACGTGAAGGAGCCCGCGAGGTAGCTTGGCAGCTTCAAAAAGTTGCGCGAAGAAGACGCCCCCGCAAATCGGCGACTGGGGATCGGGCTTCAGAAGCACCGCATTGCCTGTGGCCAACGCAGGCCCCAGAGCACGCAGAGCCAGTAGAAATGGCGAGTTCCACGGAACGATGGCCCCTACGATCCCCATGGGGATGCGGCGTGCAATGCTCCGACGAGTGGCGGTTGCGCTTGCTAACAGCAGTCCGGGGGGCTGCGTGGCGAGGGCAGCGGCTTCGAGGACCTCTCGGGCAGCGAGTTCGACCTCCACATGGGCTTTGGGCGCGATTGCGCCGGTCTCTCGTACGAGTTGGACGCAGATCTCTGCCGAATGCTCCTGAATGAGGCGTGAAACGGTACGCAGAATATCTCCCCGCTCCGGGCTCGGGAGCGCTGCCCACGCGGGTTGAGCGTCACGTGCCATAGACGCGGCACGAGCAACATCTTCGGCCGAGGCTCGCCCAATGGTCCCAATGATTTTCCCGGTGGCCTTCTCAGTGACCTCTATTGTGCCGGCCCCGGAGGGACCCCATCCGCCGACATACACCTTTTCGCTCCAGAGTTGACTCGGGGCCAACTCGGGGACCGGACTATGGGACTGTATCGCTCGATTCATCTGATTCCTCCTGAGCTACGGGTCTGGCGAAAGTGCGCCCCCGCGGTAGCCCGTCTAAGCCAAACCGAACAATCTGCGCGCGTTGTCACGGCCAATCTTCTGGCGGTCAGCCGGACTGATCGGACAGGTATCAAACCAACTGGCGGCATCCTCGTGCTTCTCGAAGGGATAGTCGACGGAGTACATAATCCGATCGACCCCGATCTCGAGCACAGTCTGCAGCAAACTGGAGGTACTGAAGTTCCCGCTGGTCGTGACATAGACGTTCTCGCGGAAGTAGTCCCCGATCTCGCGCTTGCAGGGCATGCCGCGCCGCCCCTTGCGCAGGATGTTGTCTACCCTCCAGATATTGAACGGGATCCCCTCGCCCAAATGCCCCAGGATCATCTGCAGCGTCGGGTGTTTGTCGAACAGGCCCGAGGACAGCAATCGCAGCGCGTGGATACTCGTTTCGACAGCAAACGCCCAAGTGGCCGACATCAGCCAAGGGAAGCCTTCGTAGATCGGCTCTCGGCTGAGCAGGGGATCACGCGGGTGCAAATAGAAGGGTCTGCCGAGCGAGGCGGCCAGGTTCCAGAAGTCAACGAACTGTGGAGCATCATAGTAGGCAACCTGGGTTCCGTCCCCGACTTGAGAGAAGCCATTGACCATGAATCCGTGAAAGCCTAGCTGGCGCACGCAACGTTCCAACTCGCGTGCGGCGGCCTCAGGGTCTTGCATCGGCAGAGCGGCGAATCCCCCGAAGCGCTTCGGATGGCGAGCGATCTGCTCCGCGAGCAGGTCGTTGGCACGTTTGGCTGTGCTCACGGCCGTCGGCACCGACGGGAGGGCCTGTATGCCGGGCGCATTCAAGGACAAGATCGAATACTGCGTTCCGCCCAAGTCCATCTTCTCCAGGCGCTGCCTCTCGAGATCCAACAGGTTGCCTTCGAGCGTAGCCCAGAAATCCGGCATGGAGATCACTTTGGACTGTCCAATCGTTTCGCTAATCGCGAAGTGCTCCTCGAGAGCGATTTTGTCTTTCATAGGTCCGTTTGCAAGTGGTTGGTCATGATGCCTGTACACGCTTCATCGTTTCGAAACCGGTGCTGAAGTGGATGTCGTACGTAACGGGCATGCCAAAAGTTCGAATCACGGTGTCGGTTGCGCGCGAGGCAATCGTTGCGTAATACATGCCCATTGGTAAGGCCGGCGGGTGCATAACTTTGCTGCCAATCCCCCTCCCCTGTTCGGTCCGAGCCGTCAGGCGGGCGTCGATACCCGAGGTGATCCATCCGCTGGTAAATCCCTCCGCATCCGTCTCCGCAAATCGGCCATACGTCTGGCGCGGCTGCTCTCGAAATCATTGGTAGGCTTGGATCCCGGCACCAGTTTGACGACGTCCGCCGGGCTGTTGACCCCGAGATTGTGCTGTTGATCCCCGATAGCGGCGGTGATCGAAACCGGAGCATCGGTGAGTTTCTCGAAGCGCCTCTGTGCCGTGACGACGATCTCGGCGAGCACATCGTTGCCGCCGCCCGCACTGGCTTCAGCGGGCCCATTCACCTCCGCGCTCGCGCTCACTAGAACAACAGCAAACATCCGCCAAAAAATGCCGCCAGTCATCCGCATAACATCCCCCACCGCGGTTAGCCGAAGCGCTTTGATTTGAGTACGCGACTTGACTCGCCACTCGGACTTAGCAGAACGGTAGTCTTTATTGTATATGATGTCAACTATGACACGATGATCATTACGTGTGTCGATGAGCCCATAGATCACGCCTCTAGCTACTGCTGGAATGACTTGTTGCCCGCCGCGAGAGGCCGAGCTGTTCTTGTACATTCTGTCATTATTGACACGCCGTACATTTAAGACTAGCATGCCCGTCATGAGGGTCGCTCTCGATAAATCCAATCCCGAGGGCGGACATCGGGCGTTGCGGCGGATGCAAGCGAGGCCGGTATGAATCACGTAGGACATTTCATAGCGAACAAACCCGTCCCGTGCACGAGTGGGTCGCCGATTTTCAATCCGGCCACCGGAGAGCAAACAGGGTTTGCGGCAGAGGGTTCTGCCGATGATGTCGATCGCGCTGTCGCTGCGGCTCGCGCGGCTCTTCCGTCGTGGGCGACGACCGGGCTGCAACATCGCGCCGGCATCATGTTGAGTCTGCGTGAGGCGATTCAGCGTGCTCGCGACGAGCTGACTAAGATTGTGGTCCACGAGCTCGGGAAGACGCGGGCGGATGCGTATGCGGAAGTGGATCGAGCTGTCGAAGTTTTGGGTCAGGCCGCCTCGGTTGGTACTTGGTATGGGGCGAGCTTCAGTCCGTCGGTCTCGCGTGGGGTGGACGCATATGAAGTCCGGTACCCCATCGGCGTGGTCGCGGCGATCAGTCCATTCAATTTTCCAGTGCTCATTCCAACTGTACAGAGCGCTATCGCGATTGCGTGTGGCAACACTGTGGTTCAAAAGCCGAGTGAGCGGGTCCCATCGGCTACCCTGAGAATTGCCGAGCTTCTTGCAGAGGCCGGTCTTCCGCCGGGAGTCTTCAACGTTGTGCTCGGAGGCAAGTCAGTCTCGACCCGCCTCGTCGAGCACGCGGACGTTGCTGGTATTACCTTTGTCGGGTCCACATCAGTAGCGCGCGCCATTCGAACACGCGGAGTGGAACTCAACAAGCGCGTCCAGGCCTTCGGAAGCGGTAAGAATCACATGGTCGTGATGCCTGATGCGGATTTGGATGTAGCGGCCGACGCGGCAGTGTCCGCAGCATTCGGCGCCGCTGGGCAGCGCTGTATGGCCGTGTCCGTCCTCGTCGCGGTCGGCGGAATTGCGGACGCGCTCGTTCAGAAGATCAGAGATCGCTTGTCCGTATTGCGAACCGGCGACCCAGCAGAGGAAACGACTCAGGTGGGTCCTTTGATTTCGCCGCAGAGTCGTGATCGGGTGGCATCGTATTTGGCCGCAGCCGGCAAACAGGGTGCGGTACTCGTGGCCGATGGACGGCAGACTCAAACGGCGGGTGGCTGGTATATGGCGCCCAGCTTGGTCGATCGTGTGCGGTCGGGCACGAGCATGCACAGCGATGAGATCTTCGGGCCCGTATTGAGCGTCGTTCGAGCCGAAAGTTACGACGAGGCGGCGCAGGTCATTGCGTCCCATCCGCTTGGCAACGGGGCATCGATTTTCACGCGCGATGGAGCCATCGCGCGGCGCTTTGTCGACGAAACACAAGCGGGGCAGATTGGCATCAATGTAGCCATCCCATTTCCGGTGTTCTTTCACAACTTCGCGGGGTGGAAGGATAGTGCGTTCACCGAAAGCAAGCTCTTTGGCCCTGGAGCGTTGGCCTTTTGCACGCGCACCAAGACTGTCTCGGCACGATGGCCGGAGGCGGGTCCTACGAAGGTCGATCTAGTCTTTCCGACTTCGCGTTAAACGTCACCCTGGACAAACCACTATGCGCTTCGTTGCCTATCATTCTTCCCCCGATCGCCCGAGTCGCCAGGATCGCGCCATGGGCGTGGTTATCGGCGAGCTGGTGGCGCCACTTGCGCCTGTGGACGAGTTTTACGACGATGTCTCGGGCTGGATTGATCAAGCGCGGCGACTGACTCAAGGCTTTATGCCGCTCGAGAGCCTTCGACTCGCGCCACCGGTGCCACGCGACGCCAAGATCGTCTGCGCGGCCATCAACTACGGTAAGCATGGCCGTGAGACCAAGTTGGAGACTCCGGGTTTTCCCAACTTGTTTGCTCGCTGGAGTTCCGAGCTAGTAGCTGATGGCGCGGCAGTTCCGGTACCCAAGGCGGAGCCCGACGGATTGGACTGGGAGGTGGAGCTCGCGGAGATCTTGGGCGTTCCCGTGACGGACGCGGACGAGGCACAGGCTACGCGCAGTGTTTTTGGCTACACCGTTGCAAACGACATCAGCGGCCGATCGGCTCAGGTACAGGCGACAACACTGCGAACGGGGCAATGGGCGTTGGGCAAAAACGTCGAGAAGAGCTGTGCGATCGGCTCGTTTGTGGAAACCGCAGATGCGGTAAATCCTGCCGGCCTGCACCTCGAGACGATCGTAGACGGCAAAGTCATGCAATCGGGTACGACGGCCGACATGATATTCAGCGTTGGCACGTTGATCGCCTTTACGTCTCGGCACGTGACGCTCAGGCCCGGCGATCTGATCCTCACGGGTACACCGGATGGAGTTGGATTTGCGCGCAATCCGAAGGTTTACATGAAGCCCGGCTCGACCGTCACCTGCCGGATCGACCGACTTTGCAGTATCACCAATTCAATCGTTGATGCGTCCTATCGGGGATGAGAAAGGAGAACAATGTCATGGCGGCCAAAGAGCGAACAACAGCAGATCCGATGGAAGTGGACACGACTTTACCGGACAGTGCCTTCACTCGCGAGCAGATCGCTGAACGCAACCTGCGTGTAGTCGAAGCTCATTTCCACAATGAAAATCCCGAGCATGTCGAGAAAGCAATCGCTTTGTATGCTGATAACATCTCGTGGGAAGCACCTACTCGTGGCATCGTGATTCACGACCCCAAGGAGATCCTAGACGCCTATCGAGGGATATTCCGCACGATCGCTTATCGCAAAGTGATCCCGATCCGGCGATTTGCGACGGAGAAGTTTGTATTCGACGATCAAGTGGCTCACGTGACCGTGGCGGGCGACGAAATGCCCAATCTGCCGTATCCCAAGGGTACGGATATGTGCGTGCGGCTGACGCACATCTTTGAGATGAAGGATGGCAAGATCGTGCGCGAAATCGCGTACGAGATGTGGCGTAAGGAGGGGGCGGTGAATGCGGTTGATTCTATTCCGGAAGGCACGCCGGTACGGGTGTTTTCGCCGTCCGCAGAACCCGCCAGCGCGAAGTGAGGTGGTGTAGCAGTGTCCAGAGCGGCGCGTGCGAGAAGGCTCTGCGATTGGGCGGCGCTTACTGAGTCAACTCTTCCGCCGCGTGGCGGAATGTGACTGTTTGGGCTCCAACATGCCGCTCTCCATAACCAAGGTGCGCGAGCGCTTGATCAACTCGGGCGCCAACGCATCGTCTATCCCCAGAAATCGAAGACTGACGCGGGCGAAGCGTTCCTCGTGAGCGAGAATGTCGCCTGTCTCAACCAGCGCGTTGAGCTCGGCAATCAGCATCCAGGGATACATTGTCAGCCAGGACTTGTGGCCGCCCGCCGGCTTTAGACGGCCACTTTTGACCGCGTCCTGCTCCGCGCTCAACATAAACGGAACGGCGGCTTTCTTGAATTCCTCTACGAGTACATAGGGACGGCCGAGGAGCCAGCGGATAGCCGGGTCCTGCCACAGCGTTCGCATGACGACGCGCGCCCCCACACAGGGTAGCAACTCAACGCGCTCGGCCTTTTCCAAGATCATTCCGGTCCGATCCGCCACTCGCTGCAACGATTGCGCTGCCAATGCGGAAACCACATCATCCAAGGACTTGAAGTGGTTGTAGAACGATCCGTAGGCGACATCAGCTTCCTCGGTAATGTGGCTAACGGTGGCGTTGTCGACACCCATCCGATGGAACACGCGATCAGCGGCCTCCAAGATCATTGTGTGGGTGCGCCTGCGACGTCGGTCGTTTCTATTGACGACGGCTTCCTTGCCGCTATTCGCTCCCCCTTCCAACGAGCTTTCACCTCGTTTCGAAAGAGAGGGTTTGAGTCGTCTCATGCGGACCTCGGGGGCGCTCCATTGGAAAAGGGTTACTGTACCCTAAAAGGACGCCCGAGCCGGTGGCGATCCTCCTCGCGGCCCCGGTCTGGCACTTCTCAGAACCATTTTTCTCAACATTCGCGTGTTCACCTGCAACGGGCGAGTGAGTTGTCACAACGGCTCATTGCTGGTATGGCACGGCCATCCAAGTGAGACTCAGTAACCAGCCGTCTCGTCTCCCCCGAGGCAACGAGATGTGCGAACGCTATGAAATAGGCAAGGTATAACCCCGCCGGATGAACTGAATTTGTGCATTTCGGATACTGTCTGCTACTATCCTGAGTATAACTCAGCTTATCAACCAGAGGCTTCCATGGCCACAGCCCAGCTGCAAGCGAGTAAGCGCAGCCGCCAAGACCGGCAGCCGGAAATATTGGCGGCCGCTCGCGAGTTGCTCGAGAGGCGGGGTCTGGAGGGATTTTCAATAGCCGATGTGGCCTCTCGAGTGGAGATGTCCGAAGCCGCGGTCTTCTATCACTTTCCAACCCGTCGAGAGTTGATGTTCCGGGTCATCTCGGATTGGATGCTGCCGGTCATAGAGCGGCTCGAGTTGGACTTACGCCATATCAAGAGCACGCGCGAGCGGCTTCTGGCGTTCAGTACCCGCCACCTGCGGGAAATGGCGGTGTCCCCAGGTCTCTACCGACTCATTTATCGCGAGCTGCACTGCGACCGCTACTACACATCGAGCCTCCATCACCTCGTCCAGAGGTATGGGCGCATCGTGCTTTGGATTGTGGAGCAAGGTGGGGCATCCGGTGAAATCCGTGGGTCAGCAGATGCGCTCCTGACGCGGGATCTTTTGTTTGGCGGACTTCACCACGTCGGCTTGCGCACGTTGCTCAATAGTCGCGAGCTCGATACCGAGCGCGTCGGGGAGCAGATTGCGGACCAACTCTACGCCAGTATTCGGGCGACAGCCGAGGGGAGTGTGCCGGCCAGTCCGTCGGCGTTGGAGAAGTCCATCCAGCGCCTGGAGCGCGTGGCCGATCGCATTGAGCGGAAAGCCTGATCGAAGTCTAATGACCCGTACCGCTGGACTCGTTCTGATTGATTCACGCAGCCGTACGGCACACTCCCGGCAAGCAGCGTGGCCATGATCCGCTCGGTAATGCGTGAGCGGCGATCCTGCTCCATCGTCAACTTGGGTTGCTATCGGAACCCATGGGTTCCTTGGGATCTCTAATGAGTTTAAAAAACAAGACCTTGTTCATCACAGGTGCGAGCCGGGGAATTGGCCTTGCAATTGGCCTGCGCGCCGCCCGCGATGGGGCGAATGTCATCATTGCCGCGAAGACTGCAGAGGCGCACCCCAAACTGCCCGGCACCATCTACTCCGCGGCGCAGCAGATTGAGGCGGCTGGTGGTCGAACCTTGCCAGTCGTCGTCGATGTGCGTGACGAGGCTTCTGTGAAGGCCGCTGTCGAAGGTGCCGTAAATCACTTTGGTGGCATCGACATCTGTGTGAACAACGCGTCCGCCATTAAGCTCACGGGAACGCTCGAGACCGACATGAAGCGCTACGATCTGATGCACCAGATCAATGCGCGTGGAACCTACCTAGTCTCGCGGCTATGTATTCCCTATCTGCGTCAGGCAAGCAATCCTCATGTGCTCTCGTTATGCCCCCCGCTCGATCTGAGGCCGCAATGGTTCGCGCCATATCCCGCCTATGCGGTTGCGAAGTATGGAATGAGCCTTTACGTGATGGCGATGGCCGCCGAGTTCCAACACGAGGGCATAGCCTTTAATGGGCTGTGGCCACGAACGACCATTGCAACCTCCGCGGTTGAGTTCGTCCTCAGCGGCACTGCAGATCACTGGATGGAACGCTCTCGTACGCCTCAGATCATGGCGGATGCTGCCCACGCGATACTTTGTCGCTCGGCACGCGCTTGCACTGGTCGTTTCTTCATTGATGACGAGGTGCTGTGGGCCGAGGGTGTAACTCAATTCGAGGGTTACTCTTGCCGGCCCGGTCACGAGTTGGCGGTGGATCTCTTTGTCGATCCAACTGCACCCGCGCCGCCGGGAGTCCGCGTGACTTAACCAAGCGCATGCGAGTCTGCTGTACCTGACTTCTCAGCTTCTGATCGGTCTGAGGGGCGCGGGCGGCCGAGCGTCCGGGTCGAAGCCAGTAGCTGTGATCAGAAGCCGTTCCGTCCCCGCGCTTTTACAGCACCTGGAGCGTCCTGCCGTTGGGGTACGAGGGGGAGATGCCAGCACCCTCGCGGCCATGGCCAAAATCAAAGGCAGTTCCATCGCAGTTGATGTAGCAAGGGATGCGATTCAGTCGTGCGGCGGCTACGGCTTTGCGCGCTATGTGCAGGG
>Ga0137358_10000380_pt1 | contig 19795 bp, 24 predicted proteins | sample Mad1_20_16metaG_FD_105551 | JGI IMG/M metagenome (GOLD analysis project Ga0137358, IMG submission 105551) | Vadose zone soil microbial communities from Angelo Coast Range Reserve, California, USA - Mad1_20_16 metaG | ecosystem: Environmental > Terrestrial > Soil > Vadose zone | place: USA... | reverse complement strand
TGTTGTATATGGTTCCTCTAGTTCGTTGATCTGTCGAATAGAATGAGAATACGAGTTTTGAAGCTCGCTATTCCACACCGGGACGCACCCATAGCATAAGAAGATCACCAAGCGCCTTTGGTGAGGAGGGGTTCGTGCCAATTTCTTTCAGACGCTGAATCGACAGAACAGCTTAGTGGGTACGATATGGGCGCGAGCGAAGGCACGAACGGAGAGTAAGGAACGATCTGCTTTGTACACGCTCTCTATACTTCTGAACATGAGGTCTAGGTCATGGGGAGGAAGGTTCGAGCGCGACCATGCGGAAGCAACTTTCTGTATCAACTATGAGCACTGGCACGGAAGACGGCGCCCGTATGATGGCGGGAGGGACTACCCACGCGAATGACGCCTGTAAGTTGGTCCACATAAAGTTTTTCTGTGTCTATAAGGTCGACCAGTGGGTTCGTGCGTTTAGCGCGAGAATCGAAGCCGGCGGGACTGGCCGGGCTGGTGGGAGTGCCAGAGCGGGAATTGAGATCTAACGGAAGCAGGCAGGATGAGAAGTGGGGGTAGAGAAAAAAGCGCAGAGCGACCTTGGCCTAAAAGATTGTCTGGAGCAGCAATGTTGATGGGTGCAGGAAGAGGGCGGAGGTGGTTAGAAAGCGATGAAGGCTCATAGTGAGGATTGGATTTTGGAGGGAGTTGCGGTGGCGGGGAAAAGGAAAGTGGGTGATCCTGAGGAGGAGGAGGGGGGAGACTATCTTTGGCAGGGGGAGGCAGGGCTTTGTTGGATTGATGCACTTGGAGTGCGGTCATAAGGACACCTGTGAGAGAGAGAAAAGCGCCGTCAATGGCTCGTCCCGACCCACCGCGTGTTCCAATCCCTCTCACTTGGCTCGAATCAAACTTCAACACACGCCCTCGCACCGAACAACTTCTCCGCCCTGAACTAGACGACGGCCTCATAACACAACACGACTTTAATGCCGCCGTAGATTTCTTTCCCGGCGCCCAGCGTTATTACTCTGTCCGTTAAACTTGTCCGCTGTCATGCTTTTTGCCCAACTTGTCCATCCATCGATTAATATTCCTCCCACTTCCCTTTCCTAGATTGCCGGCGGCATCATTGGCACCCTGTCCATCGTCATCTATGGCCAGATGCTTCGTAGGCCACCGATTCCCATTAATCGCATCCCCTCCCTCGCAGCCGTCGCTTCTGCGGGCGGCGTCATCGGCGGCACATTCGTGCGCGCCAACGCACACTCCGATTTCTTCCGTAATCTTGACAACCGACCTGCGTTCTTTCAGGCGATAGATAACATCCAGTCCAGGCTTGGCGAAAAGCCCGCGGACCAGCATGCCGACCATGCATATTCATTCCCAAGTTCAGACAACGAGAACCAAGAAATGGCTCATGGTGCCATCAGCTCCAGAGGGTCATGGGAGGAAACCGCCGTTGACGTTAACAGAGCTACTTTGAGCCCCAATCCCAGTATAGTAACCCATTATAGATACCTCTACAAACACTGACCATTTTGTGTTCTTAGGCCCCACACAGCCTTCCCAACGCAAGAGTCGTTGGGACGAGATCCGAGAGGAACATGCGCGCAGCATGGCGACACGGTCGTCCTGGGATGAGCTGCGACAAAACGCAGGCCGACAAAAATCTGAGAATACAGGGAGTGACCAGGCGAGTGGATCACAAGATCCTGTTATTGACCGACTGGCCGAGCAGCAAAAATTTGATGCCATGCTTGAAGCTGAGCGACAGAGAGCGGAGAGGGGGTAGGACACTCACGTTTGATTTTATGGCGCGTACTAGCATTATATCATTCAAGTGAGCAACTACATTGCGCATGAGATGTCGGAATGCCCCATGTCATAATCCCAGTACACCACACCACACACGCCTTGACGTTCGCCACAACCTCGACGGGCCAGCAGCTTTTTGACCTTGAGCTTCGTTTCCGATTCCGAAGCTCTGCTTACTGCTAATCTTCCTTTGTTCGTTATTTTCGGCAAAGAGTGTCTATGTATAAGAATTTGCTGACCAGTCAGATTGCAGTATTTATATTGTGCCCGGTGTGAGTGTACGTTCAGACACCATCGATCCATTCCCGATTTTGTTACAACAAGGACTACGACAGCATACAAGCCAAAACCAGTGAAAATAATTATATCGAAAGGGACAAGAATCTGTTCCAGTAAGTGTCATACGCGAGAAAAGCAGAGGAATGGTCCAACAACTCTAGGAGCTTGGCCTATAGTACATGGATCCGTTCCGTAAGACCGAATCACAGTTGCTAGCGCGAGACCCATCCCAGCCCATCGGTTGTTGGAGGTGAGGTGTTTGACAATGCGGGAGAGCCGTGAGCTGGCTCAACCGTTTCGTCAAATGACGGGCTCAGTGGGAGCGGAGCCACATGCACATGGCCCACATCCTCCTCACTGCCTGGCACTCGTTTGGACCACACGCCCGCATGGGAGAAGGGATAGAGGGGTATGCCAACCTCGAGAGGTAGCTGCTGGGTGGTCATGCGGACGATTTCGGTCATCAGTCCTTGCAGTAATTTTTCTTGACGAGCTAGACGAGCCGTTCAGTAAAGCAGGAATGAAATAAAAAGCGGACAGCGTACTTCCAATGGGGGAACGTTTGCCGTAGTCGGTCATGGCAAACCTTGGGAAGATCAGAATCAGAATACGGCGAAACGCAATGACGGGACCTCACCGTAGAACGTTGATCACACCCCACACGCCGTACTCTCGATCAGTATCACCAGTCTCAATAAAGTACTTGCACAGCTGGATCTGGACAACAGCGGCCAGGTACCAACAGATCTGGACGATCACATTAGCACGCGGCCTTACTCGCCCGCGAAACGATCTGCGTACCGTGACAAAGGGATGAAGTCGGGTGATATCAAACGATGAAGATGCGAGCGTGTAATGCTGTGCAAGGATACCACGAGATGCCTCAACACAGCGCAACGTAGACATGCTCTGACGATCCGAGAAATCTATGTATGGGTTGTGCAGCGTAATTGTCGCACTTGAAGACATGTGAGCAGATTGACCCCACAATCTAAATGTCACGTACGCATGCGGAATAAGATGAACCAGGTAAAGATCGGTGTCAAGCCCCCCGCCGCCGTACATGCTTTCCAACTCGCTAAGACCATTCTTAAAAAGCGGCGGGAGACTGGCAATAAATTCGGTGGATACAAGTCGATCCAGTTCCTCAAACCCGGGTGTAGCGAATGGATTCAGGATTCTGGACAGTGGTGCCGAGGCTCGGAGGTTGGTTCGAACACTGAAGTCGGTAACTTTACCGAACAACATCATGGCCTTGATAAGCAGCAGGAACGAATCAGTGTACTCTCCTGGATGAGTAGTGAAGACGTCTGGGGTGAACAGACTCTGGGGATTGTCTGCAATGGCTTGCTGCAAACAAGATCAGGCAAGTGTTCTCCTCGATGTCGGAACCCGTTCACGCACATTAGTTTCAAAGTCTTGGGTGCGAAGGGGAAGTTCCGTCCCAATGTCTCGCTCATCAATGCCGTGGACCCATCCCCCGACAGACACAATGCGATCGAAGAGCACCGCCATCCACCAAGTACGGCGCCGGAGTTCCAAATCGAGCGCATCCTTGGGCGGTGCAAGGTAAGCGCCAGGCGAACCGACGCTATGTCTCGCAAAAGTACCAGGATAATTCAAGCGAAGGGGTATGGCAGTTCGCGTCTGGAACCCTGCGAACACCCAGATCTCGACCCAGCGGCCTTCGGAATAGAAGTACCAGGATAGTAAGATGCAAGCTTGCATCACGGAGAATATGTCCTCTCCACTGGCCATGGTTCTGTCTATGTAAGAACGGGTCTTGCTGGCATGGAACTCAGCGAATCGATCCCTTCGAGTGCCATCTGGGAGAGTGATTATGTTCTTAGAGACCCAGCGAGACGCCGAGGCACACTACCATAAAAGGTTAGAGACAAACGGTAAGCACCGGCCAGGGCGAGAACATCGGCGGACGTACAATAGCGTGCAGAATGGCACAGTGTGGAAAACCGGGGTTTTTGGGTGGGAGCCTCATGGAGGCTAAAAAATCGGGCCTGTGAAAAATCCTAGATCCACAGGGGTCGCATTTGAAGAAGACGTCTATGCTGCGAAACAATCAGTTTCAAAGTAACTAGAAACCAAGTCAACGGTGGACAAACTAATGGTCAAGTACAATAGGCTCGGGCAGATCGGGGTTCCACCCTGAGTGTATGAGGCCAGACAAGGGGTCTGAATGAGGTGGTCGCGGGGAGACGACTCCGGGGCTACCCATTTGGGTTGTCGTGCTACTCGAGGACACAGCATTCGGATCCAATGCTGCATCAGCCCATGCGTTAGGTGTGGCTATACCACAGGGTTCAAATTCGGGTGAGAGGGTAATGGTAGCCGATGACGGAGAATGATTGAGGTGATGACTAGAGGGAGGGCGAAGATGATTTGGAGATTGAGAACGGGAGGGAGATACGCTTCCCCTCTGTGATTTCAGTTTCCTCGAAAGTGTAGCTATACGGAAATGTAAGAACTATTGAACACGGATAATTATGAATAGACACACCAACTTGTTCCTCTAGCTCTCTGATCTTTTCTATGGGATCAGCATCGGCTGACAGCGGTAAACCCTCCACGGGATCATATGAACATTGAGGTTCGGTAGGGTGACTACGGTAGAAGGTGATATGAGACAGATGTGGCAAAAGAAAGACAAAGGACTCACGCGTATCCTGGTGGGGGCGGCACGCTAATCTGAGCGTGCCATTGTCTGCCGAAGTGTTAAATCGGACGCACGGCCAAGGGGAGCCAGAGTACGTACTTGACGCATGTGGCACAGTGCGGACGTGCAGCATCACATCTCTACGGAGGACGATTTCAAGGAGAGCCAGTTGAAGAGAAATATCGATATCATACCAGTTTTCGTTTGCGACAAGTGAGACAGGCCTAAGAGAGGGATGAGTAAGCGGGACAAGAAGGGAGATGAAGAACTGCACCTGGTTCCTGCGCAAAGAATGCCGGGACGCAGAGTTTGTAGTTTGGGTACTCTTGGGCATCGTGTTGGGATGGGGAAAGAGAGTCGTTGCTCCGGTGGAATAGACGGGCACTTCAGTCTGGCGCTGGCGCTTCCGAGTCACTAGCCCCGATGTCCGATGTTGTCAAGGATCACGTTGTGACCGGCCCGCTCACGCCAATCCCGGGAACCTGGCTGGTCTCTTTCACTTTTCTTGATCCACACGAATTTTTTTTTAATTATGCCACCTAGATATTATAAAGGAGCGCCAAAATCTATCAATCTCAGGTGCCGGACATGGGAATTTTGATGAAGAAAGGTGACTTGTCTTATTATAGGCTTGACAACCGCTCACTCCCGTGTTCCAAGAACTGCCAAAAGAGTGTTCACCAGCGTGGCAAGGAGTTTCGTACTGGCCCTAGATGATGACAGGAGAACCCTGGAATTTCGGTCCTCCCCCCAATCGGGGTTAACTTCCCATCATTCACACAACGCGACACATAAAGCGTACAGCCAGCCAGCCTCCCAAGGCCCCCATCTTTCTGCTCTATTTTCCCGTCACCACTCAACAATGTCCCAAAAGTCTGTTTCTGTCTCCATGGAAGGCCTCCGACTTGAAGGTGGGTAGTTCTTGCAGATTGAGGTGTAAATAGACACGAAGGTCAAGACCCCGTCTGACCTCCGCTTGGATCATTATCCTGGTCTCTCGTGTACCCCCCCCCCTCTCCTGGGGCAGTAGTCTGCTTTTTGTATCGCACACCGCATATTCTCCTCCATTGCCACCAAGTTCAAGTTTGGATTATATCTGTCAGTGACTGACAATGGTTGTTGTCAATGTAGATCAACGTAGCCGTTTTCTACCTTGGCGCCCTCCAGTCGTAAGTATCTCGTATTTCAGGTCGTCCTCGGTCCCTCACGATATAGCCTTTTAGAAAAGGTCAGGTCGCGGTGGCGCTGGGAACGTCCACACAACCATCACACCCAAGGAACGTACATCTGGTTCTGCCAGTGCCAGTGACTTGGACAGTCTCGGTAGCTCGTCCTTCATGAGCTTTCGAAAACCTCGGTTTTTATCCCTTCCGCACACCGGAAACACAAAACCTCGTTCTAAATCTTTCTCGCATAAGGCGAGTGTTCTCATTCGCCCTCTATTTGCCTAGATTCCCCCTAAACATACACATAGTCCGCGTCCTTTGGCCGGGGGGGCGCAGGGAACAGCCGCAGACGACAAGCGGTTGATACCAGCAATAAGTCATCACCCTTCCCGGACGTCACTCAACTCGAGCAACAGTATTTACTCGCCCGTAAAGCCTGGCGGTCTCACCATTCAGTAAGTTCATACAATAATTGATCTGTGCCATCGTTGACAGACAATGAATGTGCACTTTCACAGCAATCGTCAGGGAGAGGTGGTGCTGGAAACATCAGCCTTCCACGTCCCGTTGCCCAAGCTGTTCAGGTCTTGGTCTCTGTTACAAAGCGTTGAACCTATTCCTCGACCGGGATAGGAACGCTTGTGCAAGGAACTCGCCACCCGAGATATTTACGCGGTTGGAATGGCGACACATAAGGGAAGACCCCCAATTGATCGCTTCGTGGGGGCATGATGATATGACGACGTGGGTTTGCGGCGACTACCGCTTTAAGTGCAATGTGTCTTCGCTTCTGTTCGATGTACTGTACTCTTCTTGTACCATATGCCATTCATATGCCATTATCTATACGTAACAGCGCTTTCTCATTATCATAGACTATCAACTTTCACTGCGACCGCCGTCAAATTTGTGTTATCAGGGTTATCCTGCGAACATCAAAATTACCTTAGTCCCGCTTCCGCATTTAGAACGTGTTCCGTGGTCGGATTTATGAGAATACTTACCCAAAACAGCGCGGGTAATGTGGGATCACAGGACTTTTGATTCAAGAGCTGATTGATCACTGATTAGCATTGTCCACTCAGGGTGGACTGGGCTAACGAACAGTATAGTAGCCACGACCCTGCGCGAGTGAGGCAGGTGTCTGAACTCTGTCAGGTAGATACCTGTGATGTCATAAGTCAGCCCAACCTTGCAGTGTTTTCAAAAATACTCGACCAGTCCCACCTTGCCACGTTCCAAGGTTCAACCGGCCACCCGTGATCGGGATTGATATAGAAGTCCCGACAAGTGATGTCTTGGTGTGCGAGACCCTAACAAACGAGGGCAGCGAGGTATTATCTCTGGTCGAAAGAAAGCGAAAGAAAGGAGAACATACGAATCACTGCAAGTCGGTCGGTCAAATGTGAAGAGATGGTCGGGGTCAGACGTGGGATAACTCACTCGGGACCCTCATCAGTATGCCGCCAGTTCAGTGTGTCAGGGACGATGTTATCCAAGGCCATATCCATGTCTTAAAGAGGATCACCTAAACTGTTCTGATGCGACCTGTCAAACTCGCTCGTACCTCTACGGACGTCTGACTTGAATCATGACACAAGGCGATCGATCAATCGTCAATGGGGTTGTAGACGTGAGCATCTCGGAGAATATCACGCAGTGATCATGATATACATTACCTCTGTCGTAGTTCTCGTTAACCGTCAGGGCGGCAGATGTATGTTGTCTGTGGTACCATTTCAGTTCACTTTTGATCGTGGGGCTTTTCAGTAAACATCAGAACCAACATAAACAGGAACAGCATTCCGATCTGACTGTCAATTAGCCCCTCGTTTGATCTAAACTGACATGCGTGGGTCAAACCTGAACACTGTTCAAGCCAGATTCGATGTGCGATAAGACTTCTTCGGTGATGAGATGGCATCCTTTGCTGCGTTTTGCAAGAGTGAACGTCTTTTGCCAGGCCATGGCTGCGTGTGAGGCACAAGGACGTCACGACGACGGCCCGGAAGCAAGCTGGACTTAGAATAAATAATATTCAAGTTAACACCATACAAATACGGTAATAGCTAGTAATCGTCGCCATTGTACCGTCTCCTCTCAACCCCTCCCCGATTTCCCGGAACGTTTCGATTCCTACAATGATTGGCATAGTGTCCTTTCTCTCCGCACTAATTAATGCCGTCTTAAGCCTATCGCATAACGACGTAGGTAAGCACGACGTACCTTGAAACAGAGCACCTCGTCGAGATTTCGGCGTGGACCTGGTTGTCCGGGACCGTGGGATGGACCCCCGCCCGCGGCACCTCGATCGAAGTCGGCATACCGACCATAACCCGGGGGCGGAGGGCCGAGTTCTCGCTGTGATAGTGGCTCAGGCGGTTCGTAAGCCTTTGAGGGAGGAAGCGACGGATTCGGGCTACGGATCATGCGTGTCAGTACATCACTACTACCATCTTGGGTAACGAAGCTTTCACTTACTGGCCCTTGGGACAATCGGGACCTCGAGGACAGTATCCCGTGAGGTACAGCTGACATGCGACTCGTCGAACGTGTTTACGAGGACATGTGGGGCCTTCAGGACGTCAGCAGTAAACCTATATGAGAGGAATAATGGACGTACCAAGGTTACAAAATCCCCGCTTATAGTCAGGGCACTCAACCTTCCTCTCTTTTGGATGGGCATACAAGCACTCATCACCAGCAGAGCAATATCCATATTTCGCGAACCACCAACACTCCGGCATGCGTCTGAGGTTGTACTCGTGGAGAAACTCACAGGCGTCCCCTTTCTTACAAAGGCCTCTGAGCCAGTGCTTACATACGGTGGCAAGTCGCTCCCTGTCTCGGGGATGAGTCGGTAGTTGTTTTGGCGGTTGGAAATTTAATGTAGATGGCGTCGTATGGCGTAAGGGACAGTGAAGAGGGCCGAGTGGACACCCGGCGGGTGTCAAGTTCAGACGACATATTTGATCATCTATGAGAATGACGAGTCAACGATGCGGTAGGTACAATTATGAATGAACCGTACCTTTATCGAGCCTTATGCCAAGTTCATTCTTAATATAAAGCTCTTCAGGGAAATTATTTTGGTGAAATTGAGGGTTGATGAGGTCTCTCAGTGCAGACGGTCCAACCAACGGGTTGGTCATGTTTAAACAAGTGAAGTCAAGAGTCAAGTCGCGTTGACGCGTGTTGATGGTGACTGACCCGGTATTTGGGACCAGCTGAGTCAGCTAAGGGCTGATGTGAGATTCGGGCTTAGGTAAGGGAGGTCTCCGAACGCCTGGCTCGCGAGGCTCTGGCAGCTGCTCTATTGAGTGTTCCCCTGGGATCTTTCAGTTCTGAAATGATGTTTGCCATCATCAAGTGGTCAGGCCAGTCAGGGGATACTTGGCAACTGTCAACCAAAAATGTGTGATAGGAACAGAAATCAATGAATCATACTGTTAGTAGCATGATGTGGGATGTTACGATTACAGTTACGAAATAAAGTGCTTTCCAAAGAAAGGTGGAGATATATGTTTGGCGAGACGAGACGAATCTACCACAAAACTGAATAGCACTGAACCCCCGCACGACCTCTTTGCAAACTGCAATAAATGATACCGTCAAATAGTACATGATATGAGACGTCGACGTAGGACGTCATATTCTACGACAACGGTCACCAAGTTCCTACTAATGTCGCGCGTCCTCCGCTCTCGGCCACGCGTGCAATGGCATCAAGGACCCTTTCCCTCCACGATAGCAGACCGGTGGTGATTCCCGTTTTGTCTGCGCATTGCAATGATGATGATGGCTGAATGCCATCTGACCGTCGTTCGTCGTTCATCACTTCAACAAGGTACACGCTACCAAACTGTTCGCGCGGTACGGATGTTGATGGTCGTCGGTCTAGGCGCACGGCAGGTAGACGGAGTGCGGCCAGTATGTCGGAGACGGTCACGATGCGTGCACCTTGCGACTCGGACTCCGCCTTGTATACCACCTCCAGACGAATCAGGGCGTTACATTCTCCACGCCCATTAGACCATGTATTCGGCAGGGGTAATGAATGATGGTTTGCGAGGACGTAAAATCGGGTGAAGTTATCTTTCCGAGAGTTTAGATTTCAGTTCCCAGCCGGCTGCGCTCCCCATAAAATCCAGGCCCCAAACTTACCGTGGCTGTCCTGGACACCCTCCTGTAACATCTCTAGATTATCGAAGAGTTGTAGGCAGATCTTAGAGCAAATCGCTGCACTGTCAGCGTCATCAATATCCGCCTGCGTCGAGACCGCTTCGGCGGCTGCAGCCGTCGAGGGTATTTTAACCAGCTGTGCAGCAGGCAAGTGCGTAGCAAGGTATTGCCGACACTGTCCCAAGGCCTGCAAGTGGGTGTAGCGCAACGCGACGCGTCGTGCCAGGTGTCAGTCGAACCGAACCACCTCGATGACCAACCAAAAAAATGCGAACCTGTTCATGACTGAGGACTCGCTTGATATCTCGCATCGTCTTTCCGCGTCGGACGAGAAGACAATGTTGGACCGACAGCGTTACAGTACCTCGGATCCATTTGCTTTTCCCGAGCTCAGAAGATCGCAGTAGATCATAAGTTTCCGTAACGATCCCAAAGATACTGTTCTCCTGCGGCAACAGTCCCAGGGTCAGGTTCGCAGAAGGACCGACGCTATGAAACACATCTAGTTAGCCGTCAATACGGCAAATTACAGGTGAACGGGTTTTTCCATTGCCGAAATTGAAACGGCACAGACCTGAGATGGTATCCCGGGAATGGTAATGCACGGTCTCGGCAAATCTATCGTGTGCGGCCTGTAAGAAGAAATGGCTTGAGCGCGCAGCCTGTGAACTTGGGAGTGTGGTAGACCTGATGTGAATATGTACCAGCTGGACCGAGGTAAACGAGGACCGGACGCTGGCCCACGTTTAAATCGTCGCTAGTTTGGAGGTCAATATCGTATGTAGCTCGCTCAGGAGCCGAATTAGAAGACATTTAGAAGCCGCTTCACGTTGAAGTTGCGTACCATCGGACTTGCCAACCGCCTGTGCCTACTAGTAAGCGGCAAAGTAGAAGCGCGTGAACGACCCCCTGACACACTACCGACGCACTCATCCAAAATTCAACCTTCTAAGATACAAGCTATACATACATCCACACATACATACAAATGATATCAGAAAAGCGATCCCCTTATGATGTAACTGAATGAAACATAAGTAAAGAAGTTGCGCGACAATCACAAAAGGTGTCATCCCCCGAATAGCTCGCGTCCATCACTAAATCGTGGTAATCGAACTCATACCGTTGGCCCTGGTGGCCACCTCGTGTAACATCGCGTTATATCGATCTAGTCCAAGAAAGTTAGGATACCGGGAAACATCAAGTCAAGGAAATGACTGACTAGCAAGTGGGACACGCTCCCCAAGTTTAGCAAGAGCACCACTAGAGATGCATCTATAAGGTGCAAAGCCCGCTTCAAGAAGTAACTCAACGTACATTATGTACTCAACCTCAGCGCGCAGACTCATAACCTGTTCTGCCGAATTGGCATCCAGTGCGGCTTGCCAAAAGCGCCCCAGCACACGGCCAGCCATGAACCAAGAGAACTGTCGAATTTATGTCAGCGATCAGACCGGAAACTCTACATTGCAAGATATCGCACCGCGCAAAAGATATCTAGTAGTGAAACGTCGAAGCTTGTGGAGCACACAGCATAGATCAGCTCCAGGATATTTCGAGATGCCTCCAAGATTTTAAACGCAGACACACAACCAGGAATGTAGATATGAGCGTAAGGATCGTGCAATAGGATAACGGCGCTATAAATAAACATGAATGTAAAATTGCATCGGGGAGGAAAAACAATTCGCGCACATATGGGGCATAAGGGAGGCAGAATACAGATGCGAATCCAGGCGACCGTCGCGAATTGGATTGCGCAGATGCAACGGGAAGCTTTGTCTGAACATTGATGCGATATGGTCGATCTCGATGAAGACGGGTGTTCGTCGTGGATCAGCAGTCACATCCAGTGCCTCATCACTATCCTTCTCCCACACTTCCGCGTACATTGGAGAATATATATATGCAGGGTCTCCCATGAAACGCCTGGCGCGGAAACGGAGGTTAAAGCTTTTAACCCGCGATAACAGTATTGCCCCTTTGATATACAAATTGAAAGAGTCCACTTGGTCTTCAGGATGGAGAAGAAGGATATCGTTTCCTAAAGCATGTTGCCGCTCGCTACCAGACCACGAAGCCTGTAGCCCTTCGTTAAGCATAGAGTTACACTGCACACAGCAACATCATGCATACCCCCAGCTCGAAATTGAAGCCACTCATGGGGAGTAATTGCGAAACATCCTGGTCGTCCAGGCTCAACGCCCACCCATTACTGCAACCGCCCATACGTTCCATGGTATACAACAACCAGAACGTGTTCCTGCGAACTTCTTCCTCGACGACGCTTTCTGGAGGCGGGATAAGAGAGGGTTTTCTAATGTAATCCGAGAGAGATGAGAACGTTGTCTCCACGTTGAGCCCTAAAGGAATTGCCGCCCGTATTGCCTGGGCTATGGTCATGAAAGCCTAATCAACCATCTCAGTCGATCGCGTGTTGAAATAGAAAATTATTGCTACCTCAACCCATCTAAGTTCCCACATCACGAGGGTGAGGAAGGTTTTTTAAAATAGCAGCGGACATACCGTGCGTGGCACCAATACCACCACGTGGTAATCAACAGAGCTGGGATCCGGGGTGACCCTCCGCCTTCCTGTAGAAAACAAGATGGGATGCTAACCTTGAACGCCTTCAAGAAGCTTTTTGCCAGCCCACAGTTGCTGTTCGCTAGTTTGTTTAGCTAGCTTTACCTGCTTTTCAGAGAACGAATCAACATAATCCTTCTGCTGGTAACGGCCACCGAATAAGTCATCTGGTAGAGGCGTGATTAGAGGAAATCTGCGTTATCTTTAGACATACGCGGCCCCATATTTTTATCTGGTAGTGGCGTCGGAGGAACGGCCATTGTGTAAAGACTTCCAGCTGCACAAATCGCGTGTAAGATACAGGACGAAGGGAACTTGGGATGGTTTGGGGGTAAGTTCAGCGTGGCCATGAAAGTGGGTAAGTGGAGTAGCCTGTTTGCGTGTGGGTGGAAGGCGAAAAATGACTCGACGCTGTATTGAAGTAATCAATTGAAATCAACGGAGTGGCCGGCCAAATTTTCGACTTACAGATGGCGGACGAGGCTCGGTGATGGGAGATCCCGGGGCCAAGCAGGCCAGATAACATCGTAACCGAAATCCTGCGAGAGAAACGAAGTAGAATCGCCTTGAATTTCCGAGATAACAGCAGCAGTGGTGGGAATATTCACGTCTTCCGGATGGGTATCTACTGGTGAGATGAAGCTTTTGAGAGATGGCGAGACTCCGGTGAAGGTGAGCGAAGATGGTTGGTAGTCTTGTTGGAACCCAAGGTCGGGAGAGTGCAAGGTAGACGATGGTGTGGATATAGTGGTGTTCGCGAGGCCAGCATAATTTGGAAGGGATGATACTTGGGGTTGGGATTGCGCCGAAGTACTAGGCGAAAGACTCGGTGGAGAGGGGGACTTGTTGGCAGCTGATGGGTTTTGGTCCTTGAGCATTGCCTCGAGTTCGCCTGGACGGAAAGAAAAAGATAAAATGACGTGCATTGCAACAATAGCGCCAGGTACGAACTGATTCGGTTTTCCAGCTTCTCGTATCGATTTTTGGGGATCTCTTGTGTCCCAGGCGTGCTGGGTACTACTAGTATTTATAAGGTATGAGATGCTGGGCTACAAGTGGGCAATGAAAAGAATCAAAATACCTTCATCAAAAGTGCAATCTGGGCGCTCTGGAAGGGCCACACCAGCCGGAGCATGGGAGAGAGCATGAGCGTGAGATCTGACGCAAGTCGAGCACGGCCTTTGCGCGTCACTGGGTTTGCAAGTGTGAATTGGAGTATCGAGATCAAGACAATCCGATTACCATTTCTGTTCCTATAAGGATCGACATACGTTAGACAGCAGGAGGACGTACCAGTTTACGTCTACGACATTGGTGACAGGCCTTGGGAGGAAAGACGTGACGTGAGTAGAGGACCCCCGAACAAGCCCGAGGCGAACACACTTGATTTCTTCTCAGTACGTTCGGGTGACTGGCCGAGGCTATCGGGCCCGAGGCCGAGTCTTGTTTTGCAGTCGAGATCTTGGGCATAATAAGTCGGAACTGAGGAGGAGTCGCGGACACGAGCTCGGGCAGCGTCGAGTAGCGGTGAAATAAATCAGATAGCTATATGGATGTCGGGATAAGGCAAGACGGGGACAGAGGGTGAAGCTGGTGAAGTTTGGTGAAATCGAACGACTACTGTATAAGCAACTTGTATCATGTAATTTCACCGGCAAATAAAATGGTTCAATCGCAAGACGCGTCATCCTTCCCAAGACGTCACCAATATCCTGCTTCTATCCATTCAAGGTATAAGTAATAATAAAATACATAACAATAGTCAACAGAGCATATGGACAACGAATACAACCATGCTCAAATACCAGTCACGTACTCACAAACTTATTAACAGCCGCGAATCCTGAGGTAATATTTTTTACGCCTACTGTAGCATCCGAGGAGGAATGAAAAAATAGGTATGCAGGGTTCCACACTGCGTTGAAAGCGTTATCCGTAAATGAGTTGTCGTCAACGACCTCGGGCGAGTTGGCGAACTCGGTCCACGTAACGCTCGACCGTGTAGCTACTATCGCCCAATCTCGCACCGCCAGCGATTGAGTTGTACCGAAGAATAGATTGCCCGACGGCGTCGTGAACGACGACGCAACGCCTACGACGTCTGGAGGTGTCACAGACCCAAAAATGGCTACTTCTAATGTAGGTATGGTGTCCAAGGACTGTCCCAGAAGGGTATAATTTGAGGGCGGGGTCACCGGGGAAGACAACACGTATTCCACAAATTGCGTGGCGACGTCGATGTCAGGTATAGCTTCGAAAAAGTCCAAGAGAACATGGTTCATATGGTTCAGCGTACCGAACTGGCGAGGATCCGTCGTGGGAATAGTGGACGTATTTGAGTTGGTTAAGCCGCTGAGAACTTCTCCTTTGTAGACCACTACGCGGGGAGATGCATCGCGCGACAGGATGGCCGCCTGTTGTGCACTACTTTGCAGGTATTGAAAAGGGAGCCGTAGGTGAAGAATATCCAGTACACCGTAAACAGGCCGGTTTGGGAAGCACGAATCATTGAAGTTGGTTTGCGCTGTCAGAGGTGACAACCCAAAGACGGAAGTTTCGAAGTTCGAGATAAGCTGAAATTGGGACTGCGTTAGACCCGGGTAGCATGCAAGTGGTGGAGGAAACGGTGCAGTGCTGGAATTAGTAAGTAATGATGAGATCGAGGTGTTGCCAGCGGTCCCATTGGCGTTAAACGGTAGGAGAACAGGGGAAGACATTATTAAGGAAACAAATGTGAGTAACTTGCTCGGATCTTGTTGGAGGACATTTTGCCAATAGTTAGCCATAGCAGTTGTCCGAAGAGTGGATGAGGCTGTTCGTGCTCTAGGATTAGCACTACTATTAGGCACTGATTCTTCGACGAAACACGCACCAGAAGCAAATGAATACATTCTATCCAACGCGGCGCGAGCGGTGTAATCTACCTCTACGAGTTGAGCATTTGAAGGTTGTCCATCCGTGACGAACGAGACGCTGAGTTCAGAAATGGTCTGAGCCGCAAAATCGTAAGTATGACCAAGCCGGGTCGTCGAAAACCCCGATGAAAAGCCAGTAACAGGGCCATCTCCCGGAAGACTCTTCCAGTGAGCTTTTGAGATGAAATTGCGTAGCTGTCCCACCGAGGACGTATTCTGAGACAATACGAAAGTCCAGAGCAATGCAGCCTGGGCCCACTCTGTTCGATTAGGCACTCTCTGTGAATCAAGTGCTGGAGAAACGTCCACCACTCGGGCCTGCGCCCCGCAACCATCCCTGAGAGCGGAAGCTCCGGAGGAAGACATTGCATCCGCGACAGTTTCCAGTGTAAAATTTGCATTGAACTGGTTGTTGACGATAGGAATCAGGTCGACGAGACTTTGAGCAACGGGGTTGCATTGACTAGCGGATGAGGTGCAGACACAGTTCGAATCTACGTTGGTCGGTAAACCGATCGACTTACAAGCCAGGGTGCGCAACACTCACTAAGGCTACATGTGTTTCCAGTGCGGTTGCCAGAGCAACTCATTGAATGCGCATGTCTGCGGCCCACCACGACACCGACAATGATTCCGATGAGAACCAGTAAGGCCAGTACGGAGGCCCCAATAAAAAGCTTGACCTTTCGGTCTATTGGTAGCTTGAGAAATAATTTGAACTTCCGTGGGCTAGGCGGACCTTCGGGCGGAGATTTGTCAGACTTAGCGCCCCGAGGCCTTCGGCTTCCAGTCAGCGAGCCCTTATCGGAACTGAACCTGGAGGGGTGAATGATGCTGTTGTGAGGAAAGTGACCTGAATCAAGCATAACTGCGAGACGATCAGCTCGATCAGCAAGCTGTGGTAAAGGCACAGCGCCCTCTATTCTTCTGTGCTCCTGCTCTTGATATATCGAAGTCTGTGGGATGGTTGGTATTGGGGGGAGCGGTTTGACTCGCATCCATCCCATTGTCGCGCGCGCCGCACGAGCAGTACGTTGGCCAACAGAGGAAATGAGGGAAGAAACATGGCTCCTAACGGTCCTCGATGACTGGGCAGATGCTCGCCGCTGAGGTTTACCTGGCTTTTTACCAGAAAAACAATCAGGGCTCACAGGCCTTTCGGGAGTCCAGAGCTGGGAAATACTCATAGATGGTTGGATATTAGTGGTTTGCATCTTGTCCATAGCTGACGAAAATACCGGAGGCAGATGGGGGTTCAAAGGCGCAGTGCTACCGTACGTAACTTGACTTCGTGGATGGATAGACTCAGAAACGTCAGTATCACTGGACATGTGGCGGAGCGTTGCTGGCGCTATGCCCCCAACAGAGACCCTTCTGGTCAGGCCGTGCGCGGATCGAACAAGATTTGCATGCTCCCCATCTGAGAACGAAGCCATGGTGTCATTCTCGCCATTGATACCGAAATCAGGGCCTTCTCCCGGGAAGGTTGAAGGGTGCGCAGTCGGAAGAAAATGGCCCGATCCGGCGACAGGCTCGTCATAGTGCAAAGAAAGAGGAAAGGACATCTCGGATACACGATTACTCACACCAGCCTGAGATGGTGGTGGATGAAGACCCTGGGGTGAGCCATCACCAGGAGATGGTGTTTTGTCGGGTGTAGTCGAGGAAAGCAGCCCAGTAATGAGCGAGGTCGAGAGCATCCTCTCTTCAGTAGGGTCCACAGAAAGAATCGAGGACCCGTCGTGCCAATCATAGGGTGACAACTTCCCGTCCCTCAGTACGGGTGTGGGAGTCTGTGATTCTGCCCGAGGGTCGGAGTTCTGCGGGCGTTCAGGCATGCCATGCCCAAGAGAGGAAGTAATCCCGATGGATGGCGGTGAAGTGAAGGTAAATGAGCTCAGTGCAGGAGAGGAAAGGTCACGATCTAGCATATGCCCTGGTCGAACGATTGGAGTCGCTGATCTACTCCCATGGTTTTGAGCATGTGCGGTGATCGTAAAAGTGCTCCGTGCTGGGGAGGGTTGACCCTGGTCTATGCCGGGATAAGCGCGTGCGTGAGCAGTGACCGTAGAAGTACTTTGTGTTGGGGAGGGGACGAAGCGTTCGACGGCGGGGCTAGAAGGCAACGTCGCGGGCGGAGGGGGAAACTGAGACAGATTTAGGGATCCTTCTGTAATTCCAGTGGCATAGGTATTGAAGCTGATAGTGCTGTCCGCAACGCCAGATGCACTGGTAGTGAGGGAGGGGTGTGTACGATGCCGGGGATAAAGGTCATATGGACTTTGTGGATCCTGAGACATCACCGAGAAAGCGACGCGGAGGGGGATTGACGGGAGAGGGAAGGAGTCGGGCCGAACAGGTCACAAAAAGGAAGGTCAACGGGAGGGTTGTCGCATATACGAGAGAAAGGAAGAGATGATAGCCAGCAAAGGGAGAGTAAAGGAGTGGAACTGAAAAGAGCGGGGTGGCAAGAGAGAGACAATAAAGCAAGAAAGAAACTGAGAGAAACGGAGCGGTTGACGTGAGAAACCGGACGGCTCAGGGACGGAATTATCCACACACGCATCCGCGGCATAGCGGACTGTTCACCGCCAAAGTCATCGCCTGTTCCCGCCGCATATTACAGTATATTACTCTATGTTTATAAACCTGACTCATTCGATGCAGCACTAGGCAGCGTACGCAGCAATTCTTCTTGTAAAGCAGCGAAAATAAAAATAGATTCGAACAAGGGTCAATTCCTTGATCTACCTTGATTTAGCTTGATTGATTGACACTGGGCAACCCCACTTTTAAATTTCATATTCAGGGTCGCAATACGTATCAATTAATCCCCTTGTCTACTGCCAACCAAAGACACGGTCATGCCCCACATCAAGCTCACTAGCCACGCCCTATGAGACGTGACGAGGAAACAAATCTCTTATAAACACGAAGGGGAACATGGTGACCACGAGACATGGGACCCGGATCAAAACGAGAAAACAACGTAAGGGACCACCACCGTATAACGCGTAGAAAGGTAGTCGACACGGGTCGTGATCAATGCCATAAAAGTCGTAACCTTGAGCACGGGAATAAATGGTATGATATGTTTCAAGTGCAGTCCAGATGTAGCAGCAGGTTCATGCGATGATGCACTTGGTGCTCCTCGGTTTCTCCTTCTGTTTAGGGGGGTTCACTAATTGTCGAGGATAAGCCGAATAAGCAAGTCGCAGGGATCTTAGAGCACGCACAGACGGCACGGATCGCCTCATCAAAGACGTTCTTCAACCCCTTTTGCGTAAGGGCAGAACATTCTAAGTACTTCACAGCGCCGATCTCTTTCGCCATGCCGGCGGCTTGTGTGTATTGAATGGGGGCCATACGACTTTAAAAGATGGTCAGGGAGAACTCATATCATCAATTCGAAGAGGACATACCGATCGCGGAGTTTCTCAACGGTGCCAGGATCCTCACGCAAGTCTAGTTTGGTGCCGACCAGTACTACTGATGTTTGGGGTGCATGATGAGATATCTCGGGATACCACTGAAATGAATGAGATATCTCTTCCAAGTTGCTGGATAGGGGAAGCGCAGCCGTACCTTTGTTTTGACGTTCTCAAAACTAGGTGGACTCACAAGAGAAAAACATATAAGAAAGACGTCAGTTTGTGGATAGGACAATGGTCGAAGGCGATCATAATCCTCTTGGCCGGCAGTATCCCAAAGTCCGAGAGAAATTGTCTTGCCATCCACCATGACATTGGCCGAATAATTGTCAAAAACTGGGTAGGGACACCTTAAGTGGGACACTAACTCGCATAAATTAATATGGGCTTGCCTGTTGGGATGTATTCCCCCTTGGATATGAGGTGTAAGTATATGGAGGGAGGGGGAAGAAATTAGCGCGGGACGTACAGGGAAAGCATTGGTCGTATAAGAAATAAGAAGACATGTCTGTTTTAAGGCGTCCATAAGTGATTGGATCAGGTGAGTGCAAACGCCTTGCCTTTCCGACAGCACCATCTCCCACAACGACGCCTTTCATCTCTCTTGAGCCTCTGCACAACAGCGCTTAGTGACAAAAAGGCTTACATTTAATCGCTTGCATTACAGGGAAATTTCAGAGGAATGAAGTCGGCGTGTCCGTGAGAATTGAGGTGAACTTGAGGGGAGATTGAACTAGTTATCTGAGAGAGGAGAGTGAGGGAGTAAATTCA
>Ga0137358_10000375_pt1 | contig 19840 bp, 29 predicted proteins | sample Mad1_20_16metaG_FD_105551 | JGI IMG/M metagenome (GOLD analysis project Ga0137358, IMG submission 105551) | Vadose zone soil microbial communities from Angelo Coast Range Reserve, California, USA - Mad1_20_16 metaG | ecosystem: Environmental > Terrestrial > Soil > Vadose zone | place: USA... | reverse complement strand
GTTCAATTAGATGAGAGGCCAAGTCTCGACGGACTCAAGGCAGCCGGGCTGAGCGGGCCGGAGGAGATATGAGTGACGCAATGCGATAAAGGGCAGGTGGAGGCAGGTGGAGGCAGTGAAATATGCATCAACGCCGCAGCGGAGCAGGCGGGTACGTGGACTTGGCGTGGCAGGGTACGACATTCACAGGCTCATAGCTCACCCTCACGGTGCGGCAAGGCTCTCGTTCATTTTCCACCATGTCTCCCATCTCCCCTACAGACACTACCTTTGTCCCAAGGCGCGAGTTCATCCGTGATCAGCGTGCAGCTTCAGCCTTCTCCATCCTCGCTCTCTCAGGCGCGGCTCTACTGAGGCTCTACAGCTTCCCTACGGACACTGTCCTCGCATTACGGAAACATCTAGACAGCATCCATGTTATCCTCGGCTCTCGGGAGCTCCCCCAAGACAATTTTCTCGAACTCTCTTTGGATGGCAAACCATGGTCAAATCCAAAGTCAATGCGTTCAGAAAAGCTCCTCATCGAAATTATCGACGTCATCCATCTCACGGGCCATAAATTTCTCACCACCATGGACTATGGTCGCGAGCAGGATGACCGTATTATTATGACATTTTCACGCACATTTCCGTCGCCTCTCTCCAACACCGCCCCTCCCCCTCCCTTCCACAGTATGAGCAACGATTCCTTAAGCACAGTCCCACACCCTGTTAGGCTCTTATTTGCCATCTCCTTCATTAGCCAGAGTCATCTCCGTGTTATCGCTCCTCCCTTGCACTTAACACCAGCCATTCTTCAAACAGTCCGAGGTTCATGGCCACGTGGAGTGGTCTCAGAGAAGAAGGTGGCCGAGAATGTCTACGAATTCAAGCTCAAGGGCTACAAATGTAACGTCATCCACTCGATCGACCTGATCGACCTCACTCACAGTCCTCCCGTCTGTAGGGTTCCAGGAGGATACCTTTGCCACAGATTCCCTTCGTCACATTCTCTCACTACTCGGTTCTTTGGATGGTTTTGGATTCACACTCCTTACATCACTCTCACTCAATAATCGATCACGCTCCAAGGACTTATGGGTCTTCACAGGCGTTTCACAGATCAACCCGCCCGAGTCACAAGCTAGCAGTTTTCATGGTTCGCGCACGGACCTTCATGCGGCCTCCTTCGACAAAGCTCGCGAACGTAGGCGGAGCTATCAAGGGTCGGCTCACTCGGCCACCGCTAACAACTGGCCATCACATACGCGAGCAGCAACGGAACACTCACTTGCCCATCTGTCGCATAATCCCCCTCCTCCAAGCTCAATCTCATCCAAGTCGGCCATCGTGCAGAAGCCAGCTCCGCGAGCCCAGCTCCCTGTCTCTGTCGCTCACTCTACCGCCTCAAACGATAACGTACATCATGGAGGGATACCGTCCTCCCATTCTGCCCCTTCGGAGGAGCTCAGAATGGAATTACAAAGTGACGTCGGAAGTGCAGTAGATATGACTGGCGTAGGCACACAGAAGTACGGGCGTGCAGGCGAGGCCGACAAGAGTCTATACCAGCAAACATCCCGGTTTCACAGCATGTCTCCAGGTGTCGCTAACCCGTATCATCCGAGCATGTCAACCTCTATTACGAACACGTTGCAACCCAGCGGGTCACCTCAAGGTGCCCAAAAAAAGGGGAAAACGGAGACACCGACAACTAAACGTGCAACGACCACTTCCTCCATTCCTTTACGATCACGCACCTCACCTGGGAAGGCAACTTCTCAGCCTGTAACACCCCTCCTCAGCCCGGGAGCCTTCCGTGACTCTGCTTTAAGCTCCAATACAGGTCAAACTGTAAATATGCCATCTACCTGGCCTGGTGCAGGGAGGGGGAACGGCCACTCTGGTCTTGGCATCCATGGTGATGATCACCTCTTACCTGGTGGGTGGATACCCACGTCAGTTGAAACAAAGGAAATCAAAACACCGGGCGATCATCCTGACGATTCAAATGTACATGACTATGCGTTAAGATCTCCGCCTAACCTCGAACCAGAGGAACAGGAGGTGAAGGTTGGCGTCCCAGAACTAGTGCACCCAAGGCGCCGACTGGCTAGGAGCGGTGAGGCGACGCTTGTCCCAGAACCTCATCGTGCAGACATCCACAGGACAAGGGATGCGGACCGTATTCATCCACCCGTGAAATCAGCACCAGACAGGAGAGAAACCGATCCACCGAAATCACCTGATGGGTGGGTCCTTGTGAGCGTTGGCCAACCTAGCATGAACAGCGCACCCCAAGTCCCCAAACCGACTTCACGACCTAGCCTTCGAAGAAAGCAGTCAATCCCTCCCACGAAATTACAGAAGCCACAGCATTCTGGAAGCCCATATCCAACTCACCCTCAGGGAGCAACGACAGGGTCTCCCGACGGTCGAGGTCACAAGAAGACATCATCGAACCCCAATCCCTCATCCATGTCCCCTGCGGCCAAAGCGATCGTTATTATCGATGCAATGCAGGCAAAGCGCAAAGCTACCTCGGGTGACGCACCCCAGTCGAGCTTTCGCAAATTCTTTTCTTTATCTCGTCCGGACTCTCCCAAGTCTCCAAGCAAGGAGGGAAGACCAGCTTTTTCTAGCGGCGGGGCTAAGGGCAAGGTGGTGGAACAGGAAGATAACGTAAGGAGACGAGAGGGGACGTGGCGAATGAGGGGGACACCAGAGGTAACCAAGAGCAATCGACGAATATCGGTCGACTAACTTTACCTCGACTTGCAGGCTCGGTTAGGCGGGCCCGATCGGACACACGCTGAGCGATGATGACTAATCACGAACTAATGATCTATTTTTCCATGCTCTATTTACCACCACTGTATCGACTGCTTCATGTATAAGTTACAATTATACACCCCATACGACAAACGTACTGCTTCAACCTTTCCGTTTCTTGAACCTGTTCTTCACCACATTGTTCGATCTGCTTTGCGGTGATGTGGCTGTCGTAACGGCGGAGCGCGTGTCGCCGTTTCCCGCGACGGCCGGTAAGCTAAGCATAAATTCAGAATCCAGTACGGTACAACGTGGTATAAAAGCTTACCCGGCTTTCAAGTCACCGCTCTGCAGAGCATTCCCAATGCGTGCTTGGTTCTGCTGTGCTTCCTGCAATATTTCAGGGTCCATGTTTTTCTATGGCGAAGAATCAGGGACCGCATCAAAAAAAGGTAATATATCAGCGATGTGCTTACCATGATATAAGGCATGGCGAGCATCATGAGGCCACCGAAAACCATGACGAGCATCATGGGATTCTGGAACATCAACATGATGCTGAAGGATTGATGCGGAATAAAGTAGTTGTTCCTTTGTCGCGGAACGAGTTTGACCGGGTAGAGAAGCTTGACGGGCGATGGCGGGTTTAGAGGAGTGCCGATGGCGTAGGGGCGTATTTCCGGAAGGGATTCAGGCTCTGAAGGGACATCGACACGGAGCTGCAGGTATCGCGTTCAATCAAACCGGAGAGGAGAACGGGACAAGGCGTATATTTGGTGTAGACCGACCTTCTCAAAGACATGATCATGGGATATGACAGAGAGGATATACGTTCCTGCTGCGACGTCTGGGCTGTTGGATGGTGGTGTGGACCGTTAGCATTGGGTGATTGCACATGGTACACACAAGCCGCACATGACGAATCTCCCGTCTCGGGTGATGGAGCCAGAAGCCATGGAGTTGTCCAGGACAACTTTTGCCTGTCCGAGTTGGTGGCTGTCTGATGTGTGGGACGAAGAGTCAGCATATATAGGACAACCTTCACGAGAAATATTTACAGTACCTGGACAGTGCTCGTTCCATTGCACGAAGCCAGATAGCTCTGTGGAGAAAACCGCAGTGCATGCGCTCCTATGTAGGGGACTATGAATACTACCCTTAACGCAAATAAGTCATGGTGATACGTACGCGACGAGCAGAGCGATGGTGACGAGGCGGATCATAGAGAGGCCACTTCCAAATCCGGCCGGCCGGACTGACTGACGATGCAGCTCAGCCCCCGTTCCTCTCAACACCCAACGTCCAACAGCAAAATGCGACAAACCCGCTCAAAAGCGTATCGCAAACTAATGGCCATGTATTCCACTTCATTCGGCTTCAGACAGCCATACCTGGTTCTCGGTGCGTACTGGGCATGTCTTTCAGAGTCGCAAAGAAATCTCACATCACTTGCCCGGTTTCATTTCATTTCATTTCTCTCATCAGTGGATTCTGAGATGTGCGAGACTGCCGTATCGCAGAAAATCGACCTTCTCGCTCGAATGGAATCCGTACTTGTCGGATCTATAAGAATGAGTGAGTGGAGTATGGCCATTCTCTTTCGCGCGTTAGCCCCGCTCATCTGCCCAAGCGGCACGCTAGTGATCACGCAGTGCTGCATCCACGAATTATATCTTCAAGGCAAATCGCACCAACCTGCAGTAGACCTAGCCAAGTCGTTCGAAAGGCGCAAGTGCAACCACAAAGAGGCGATACCCGGAAATGAGTGCATTGCCGCCGTCGTCGGTGCGTCCTCCTTACACCCCTCCTTCCTGCCCGCTGATTTACATATACCAGGCGAAATCAATAAGCACCGTTATGTGATCGCGACGCAGTCACACCCTCTTCGCGTAAGCCTTCGTGCCATACCCGGCGTGCCTATCGTGCACATAAATCGCTCAGTGATGGTTCTGGAGCCCGCCAGCGATGCGACAATGCAGACCAAGCAGCGCGTGTGTTACGAAATCTTACGACCACCACACTTTCAGTACTCATCCGTCCATTTTACAGGCCGAACAGGATGCGCTCGGGCCATCTAAATCAGAGAAGACGACACTCTCAGTCACACCTCAGGTAGAACCTGTCGTAAAAAGAAAGAAACGGCCCAAGGGCCCAAATCCTCTCAGTGTCAAAAAGAAGGCGCCGAAGGCGACAGTTGGCGCTATCCCTCGAGTTGAGAAGGCTGATGTCGGAAGCAAGAGGAAACGACAGGAGGCAGACGATGTTGGTGGTGTATCACCAGACACACAACCCAAACCCAAGCGAAGGCGTAGGCACAAGGCCGCCTCCCGACCAGCAGAGGGGTCCAAATAGTATTAGGAATTTGTTCTTACTATCACTTGTGGAATGAAGCTCATGCCGCAATGGGAAAAAATATGAATTGATGCGACTACGTTACAATAGCGGTGTGCTACACAGAAATCAAAGACCATGACAGGTCAGAGTCCACCACGGAGGCGAAGCACTGGAATAACGATTAGAAGTGGCACCCAAAAAATGACAGAAGTAACACTAACCCAGATGAAGGGTGCTCTCCTTCTGGATATTGTAATCTGAGAGCGTCCGCCCATCCTCCAGCTGCTTACCCGCAAAAATCAAGCGCTGTTGGTCGGGCGGAATACCCTCTTTGTCTTGTATCTTGGCTTTCACATTGTCGATGGTGTCCGAAGACTCCACCTCCAACGTGATGGTCTTGCCAGTCAACGTCTTCACAAAAATCTGCATCCCACCCCGGAGACGAAGGACAAGGTGTAGAGTTGATTCCTTTTGGATATTATAATCCGAGAGTGTGCGACCGTCCTCCAACTGCTTGCCCGCGAAGATAAGGCGCTGTTGATCCGGTGGAATTCCCTCTTTGTCTTGTATCTTCGCCTTTACATTGTCGACGGTATCCGACGACTCCACCTCCAGGGTAATGGTTTTCCCCGTGAGGGTCTTGACGAATATTTGCATCCCTCCACGTAGACGAAGGACAAGATGGAGTGTCGACTCTTTCTGGATGTTATAATCGGATAGAGTACGGCCATCCTCTAGTTGCTTTCCAGCGAAGATAAGACGTTGCTGGTCAGGGGGAATGCCCTCCTTGTCCTGGATTTTCGCCTTGACATTGTCTATAGTATCCGAGGACTCCACCTCAAGGGTGATGGTCTTTCCGGTCAACGTCTTGACGAAAATTTGCATCCCTCCACGAAGGCGGAGGACTACAAGGTTCATTAGAATCCCATTAGCAACTGTATCAAGGTAGGAGACTGACCGAGATGAAGGGTGCTTTCTTTTTGGATGTTGTAGTCGGACAGTGTCCTTCCATCCTCAAGCTGCTTCCCGGCGAAAATAAGACGTTGTTGGTCCGGGGGGATTCTAAGTAGCCAGTCAGACTCTTCTACGAGGCAGATAGTAGGGGAGGCGTACCCCTCCTTATCCTGGATCTTGGCTTTGACGTTGTCAATAGTATCAGAGGACTCCACCTCAAGGGTGATAGTCTTTCCAGTGAGTGTCTTTACAAAGATTTGCATGATGATGGTGTGCGAGTACGAGTGGGTGAGATAGAGAATGGGGGACGCAAGCTGTATTTGTACTCTGGCGGAGTTTGTAAATGACTCGCACTGGCACATTCTGGCACGTTCGACCCGGCCGAAACATAATCCACCACGTTGTCTACTCCTCCAACCACAGCCGTATAGTAAGATCCTTCTCCATTGACGCCGACGCAATCAAATTTCGTGTCGGATGGGTCTACGGGCACGCATAAGCACGTTTTAATGCGGTGTGGCCGATGACGTACATCTATGGCCAGAACAACATCTGTGCGTTTGCTGTCACTATGGCAGTCCGCCGAGGATAAGATCAATACCACCAACCTTTGTGGCCCTCCAGAACCTGTGTGATGCGCCGAGACTGCATGTCCCAGATGTAGATCTTGCAATCTTCGCTCCCGCTAACAATGTAGTGGCCATTAGTTGTGCTAAAAGCAGCCACCAGACTGTATGTTCGATTCGTATGCCCCGTATATGTTTTGACGCAGCGTGAGGTTTGGTAATTCCACAGCCGGATGGTTGAATCCTGTGTGGATGCCAAAACGTATCTTGAATTCGGTGAGAATGATACATGTGAACTAGAAAGTGCCGATAAAGGTGTCTCGCATTGCAAATATTTCCGGATATCATTGCACATACCACATAGGATTATCGTCATCCACAAGGGTTTTCAGACATTGACCAGAGTCTGCGTCCCAGATACGACTGTGAAAAACGGCGGTCGGCGCATAGCTTTCTGTAATCGTGAAACATACATGAGACCATCCATGGCACAGGAAACGATAAGTGTCCCGTCATGACTGAAGCTAACCGCCGTCACAGGGTCGGAATGTGCTGGAAGAACCTTCAACGATTTTCCTATGACTCGAAGATCAGAGCCTAGTCCCGCAATATCGCGAAGGAAAACCAATACCCCTCGCAACGTCCCACACACGTACTGTCTCGTCAAATCCTCCTGACACCAGGAGGTTGGACCTTGGGTTGTAATTCACACAAAAGACAAAGTTTGTGTGCCCTCTCAGTATCCTCACAGAGGAATCCTACAAAGAACTTCATTAATGGAACAATGAGCTACATCACGGCGACTCACATCCAAGCTCCAGATCCGAACTGTTTTATCATCGGATGCTGACGCAATGCAGTCATTATGAGCTGACCATGCTATGTCGGAGATGCCCTCTGAGTGACCAGATAATGTCTGGATAATGTCCCCGGTCGTGGCGTCCCATATTTTGATCAACTTGTCCGCGGCTTGCCTATACGGTCTGTAGATAGGTAGAGAGAGCCACCGATAACGACACACCTGCAGACGCAAGTAAATTTCCATCTGGACTGAACTTTACGGAAGAGATGGATTTATTGTGTCCGCTCAAGATGAGCTGGGGCTTGTAGTTCAGCGTCGCGGCCGACGGGGACGAAGGAGCCATGGGCGGACGCGTCGGTCACGGTCCGGTGCAGAAACTTATAGACTGCGACCACCATGTCGGCCACTTCAGAATGGGTCTCACCACTGACACGGCCAGAGCTCATCGAGAGTCTCGTCTCCGGTGTAGGTTGGTGCAATTTCCAGCCCTCGGCTTCAGCTGTCTGAAAGGCCACAGACCGTTACAACCCGTCAAACGTCGGAATCCTCGAGGATTACCTCTATCACCAAATCCGTAGCCGGGAATATGACTGTCTCGCAAACCTCGCCATTTTGAAACTGTTCGCTTTGTTTTCGTTTTTACGAGAGGCTACGCTCACTTTTCACTTTTCACTTTTTCTCTTCAGATATCAGTTCAATCCCGAACTCTATAATCCTGATGTCGTCGTCAACATATTGGTGAAAGCTCTTGCGTCTGTTCCGTTTCCGGACTTCAACCTCTCTGTCGCCCTGCTGGATGATAGAGGGTCGAATGCCAACATGGACGATCCGGACCCTCTCCCCAGCCTTCTCCCGTATCTCACAAACCTGCACAGCCTCCTGCAGCAATGTCGATTTCCGGCATTTTGGGCGCTATATCGCTCTGACGCCTTGGAACCGTTGCGTGATAACTACACCGTGGAGGTCGTCGGCTTTGAGGACTCGATAAGAGAAGTCGCCGTACGTGCAGTGAAAGCTACATTCCAGAAGATCGGTAGTCAGCGACTAGGGTCGTACTTGGATCTTGAAGGTAGCTCTCTTTTCCATATGCCCTTTTCAACAAGAGTGATCAATATCGTAGGGGTGGAGCTGGAAGATTATATCGCGAGGCTTGGGTGGAAATATGACTCATCTGCAGGGGTGGTTGAGGTACCACCGAATCCTGATAACCAGATCGCATCGACTGTCGTACAGGAGGATATCAAACTACAGCGTATGTTCCGACCGATTTCTCCAGACCGCCTTACTCACTCCTAGCAACAGAACTAACAAAAGTCATCTCACATGCCATTTCGGCAGCGTAAGCCAAAGTTACTTGTGTATAATATTCACTTTGAAATAAAATGTCGCACCATAATCTTGCGCGTGAATTCATTCCTTGATATATACTCTCACCCTAATACAAGACTGTTGCTAAAAACCAATGGACCTCTCCCTTCAACTTCACCGAATAGTAGACCAGAAAGCTGCCACCGTTCCCCACAACGCCATGATAATCGAAGACGTCAAAATCATTGCATCCATGATCGTTACTTCTCTTTCCAGAGACATCTTTGCCACTATTGGGCCAATCACGCACAATATAAACACCGAGAAGGATCCCAGAATCGCCATGATCGTCCCGAAGTCAGGAACGACTATTGATACGGCAACCGCGAGGCAGACAAGGCCGATACGCTCACAAACGAACAATAAATGTTTAAGTGAGCGATTGAGCTTCAGGGCCTGGGTCATAGTTGATTTTTGATCTTCGAGATCATCATTTAACGTGAAGGTGTCTAAACCAAGCAAGGCCTCCAATGCAAAATTGAATGGCCTGGTAGCGAGAGCAAATTTCGTTCTGTGTTGAAAATTAGAATTATTTGAGAGAATTAATGAGCAATCTGGCCTACAAAGGTGTCACAACAAGCATCCAAAGCGCTAGCTTGTTCAATGTCGGGTTGTACCCAGGTACACGAAGCAAATTCTGGCTGACCTGGTCGTTCACGTGTCAGATTGGAGGATAAATTGGAAAAATAAAATGAACTAGTTACTTCGTCATAAACATCGTTTCCAAACATTAAGTAGCCCGCAATTCCAATGAGCGCGTACACTGCGGTAGCAAAAGCCTAGAGTAGAAGCCGTAGTCAGGTAAAATGCTCAGACGGCACGACACATCACTTGCGAATGCGTAATTCATAGCTTCACCGAACCGGTGAGGCTCAGCCATGTCCCGAGCTAGAGATGGAAGGGCTGCATGGGCGCCGAACTACGTGTATGGGCTTTGAATGAATGATGTTATAGAAGACGAGAAAATTACACACCCCCGCCATAAACAGACCAAAGGCCAATCCTAGCTCCTCTAAATTACAAAAGCTAAACGAAGTCGTCGCGGGACTCCACAGGCTCCCGGGTGCATCAAATTTTGAAAAGCCATCAACAAGAACGACACCGATCAAAAGGACCGTGGACACTATGCCAAGAAGAGAGGCATATGAAAGGAAAGACAATGGAAGGAAGGCCGTGGGTATTAGACTGGAAGGGCATTTGGAACGTTAACGAGTGAGACTCGGAACAAGGATAGCGAGTACGTACATGACCAGACCAAGTAGCTTGTAGGTATCTGATGAGATAGCAGGAACGATAGCATTCAATGAATCCGCGTACAATGTGACAAGAATGACACTGGCAGTTCCATCAGAAAGATGTATGAGAGCGAAGTCACGGTGAGACCTACCCGACACTAAATGTCTCGAAGCAGAACATGAAATTTACTAGAGGCATCGAACGCACTCCAAATGCTTTCTTGCCAATGTCCGCATAAGTCCGAATACGCGAATCTGATATTACGACGCCCGCCAAAAATTTTGCGCTTCAAATGGACGAGATGGTTAGCGACGACGTAAGTCGGATATAAAACGTAAACGTACGTGTAACACGTGATGATTCCGTAAAGGACAATGAACAAAGTCCCACAGATCCAGCCCGCATATGAGAACGCAAGAGGCTCAGAGAGCATGCCAATGCCAAGGAGCAGGGCGGTGGCGTTGAAAAGCTAGCCCAAGCCCGAGATATGTCAAAACACTATGAGCTTGGGAGACAAAGACAAACGCCGTCACTTACGGTCTGGCTGAAGGTGCTTTGTCCAATAGCGAGAGGCTTCGCGGGAACGGAGTTTGGGGAATACCAAGCAGCAGTTGGCTGTGGCGTTGCTGGTACTGCTTCTGACACCACGCGAGAAAGCAGTGGACTTCGCTCATCCACGCCCGCGTGACTTCTACAAGTGGGCGCTTGTACCTCACTGGCACGATGACTCTCGTTAGGGATCTGAACAGGTCGTTGAAGAGAAGAATTTGTCGGGATAACAGGCTCATCATCATCCCACGCGAGGTCATGAACGAAGCTCGGCTGAGGAGTACGGGTGGCAGAATTTTCTTCATTATCGTCTGCGAGATTAGGCTCGTCGTCCGTGTGATGACCAACGGAGACGACTCTAGCAGTTGAGGACATGAGCTGCGAGCGACGATCTTAGGGCAATAATGCATGAGCCGAACGGCGTATGAAAAGGTGACGAATGTCCGTGTTGGACGCACTGACATGATTCTATGGTGTCTCTTATACTATACACGCTCGAGACGGAACCTACAACGAGTTCTGGAGTTCCGAGGGAAGTCATGGTGTTAGTTGCTCAGTCGTCAATGTCGTGAGTAAGTTGGTAGTTTAGTGGGCGGACGTGGAAATAAGGGCCGCTCTTTTAGGGGCGATGGAGTCTCGGGCGGAACCTACGGATCCTGAAGCGGGATTTACGTCCATACATATTAGCTCCTTTATCAGTGGGGCATTTACGATCCGTTCCGTTATTATTAATCGGCCAATGCTAGTGCTCGAAAGAGAGAGATGGTTATATTAAGCGGTGAAAGTGCGCACAACGAGTCACAGTGTTTATTGCAAGATGGACTGCTACGACATGGTCACTGCTTTGCGGTTCGTCCATGTCATGTAAGGGGCCCGTGAGATATCCGTAGCGCCACCTTGTTTGACACGAGTACTTCGGCGAGCTTCTGGAAGCTTCGCGATATTGTTCAAATCCTGTATTGACATTACGGCTCAGGGTCGCTGTGGGAGAAACTCGAATTTGACTTACAGCGAGGCGTTTCCGGATCCCGGGTATTATGTGCGGCCACCACTTCGTGAGATTATTTCTCAGTGCAAGTTCTCTATTGCCCTTGGGATTCAGCCAAGCCGTGAACTCATCTACCTGCAAGCGCGCTGAGCCCAAAGTGTCGATGTGAGGTTCACATTCACCTACCTCCTCTAGATCGGTGTACACTGCCCACTCTCCAACACCGAGCATACCCTCTTCACCTTCTTCCGTTAGTCGCCTAGTTCGAACGTCACCTTCCTCTCGCCGGTCTAAGATTTCTTGATCGAACACACTCGGGCCTTGTACGAAGAGACGGCCAGAGCCGTATTGTACAATGCCACCGCTTCCCAAGAGTGACGCGGACCCCATGCCATCGAACCACCAGATGCGGTTATAAAATCGATCTTTGCCCATAGGCTTGACCCGCACTGAACCAAGAAGTTGCCTGAATTCGCGCTCGATCCCCTCCAATCGCCGCTCGAGTTTATTGACTTCCTCATCAAGTCGTCGGTGCTCGGCCATGGCCTGCTTCACAGATGCAGCCTTGGCACGAGCAGCCTCGCGTTGCTTAGCATGTGCCTGACTCTGTGCCTTTCGACGCAAGTCTGTTGCTTTCTTGGACGTAACTCCTTGTTCTGAGCCATTCTCAGAGGTAGATACGTCTGACAGTTCGCTCAAGTCATTCATCGGAGTATCGTCGTCGGCGCCATTGGTGGTTAGTTCACCCTCCTTGTTTTGACCAAGAAGGGTTTCGCGAGCCTCGACGCTGTGAAACATATGAGACGTGCAAATAGAGGATCCATGTGGTTAAACACACAGGGCTTTCCGGGAGCGGTTGAGCTCGATCTTCTCTTTTCGCCTGGAGGTCAAATCTTCTTCACACGTCTCCATGTGCGCATGAATGCTTTTACTGGAAACTGCGACATTGCACAAGAATGAAAGTATGGCGATTTTATCTTCCGGGGGGAGCATTGGATAACACTGATTTGGATGTGAAGGCTGATGTTTGGTCGGAACGGGGCTTGATACTCTAGAAGTTGGAGAGGCTACCGATTGTTCTGATGGCGTTTCGGGCGCAAAGAGAAGACGAGCCAAGACCTGACGAAGGGTTGGAAAGCTTGTCAAAGTTGCATGCTAATGGGCAATCAGAAGAAATCCTTGCTAGAAAAAGGAGGAGACAAACATCTTTGAGACACCCTACCAAGGACTCTTCCCACCCTTCGCGCCCTTCGCCGTACCTTAATGGAGTGCGCTCCCAATTGTTACCGACATCGGCCATAGCAGTCGTCAGTTCTTCGATTGTGATACCCAAGTCATCATCGCCATCTTCCGAGGCACTCATGAGCGACATCACCGCACTGTGGCGTTGGAAGGTGACCGTGCGGAGATTGTAAATGAGACTGGAGTGGATTTCAGCAATCAATTGACAGGGTGACTCGGAGAGGGTATGTCGGATAGAGTGTTCGAGTTCATCCAGGGTGAAGGTCGACAGGTGCAACGGTTGGCTGTTATAACGTCAATTAGAATGTTCAGAATGAAGCGTAAGAAATTTACCCGTAAACAATTAGGAAATTCCAAGTCATCAGGAACGACTCGAAACACCCTTTTCTGTCGTTGAAGGGTAGCGCAATACGACTTGGAATTGGTCTTCGAACTTTCATTCCGGTCTTCTTTTCCTTCTCAGACAGCACGACATCCAAGTCTTCTGTCGGATATCGAATAGGCTTTTTCTTCTTCTTTTCCGCTGCTTGTCGCTCTGCCTCTGCCTTGGCAAGTAGCTTCTCTGCCTCACGTTCCTTCACTAATGCGAGGGCTATTAATAAGTAAGAAAGATTGTTAACCGTGACGCTGCGTAACGGATCATCACCTTTCTCTTCTCGAGCTGTTGGCTTCTTTTGCTTTTTGAGCGGCCCCTCTTTATCCTCCCAGACCTTTTTGCGTTTCTGGATCTCGCCTTTTTTTATATCCTCCACTCCCTGTCGTGTTGCCTCGGGCATTACAGAGTCAACACCATAGCGTGCTGCTACGGGAAGTTTAACGGTCCAGGGAGAGGCAACGGCAGCATCACGATCCACGCAGTCACGAATGAAACGCCTCAAGATGCTCTTAGAAAATGCGAGTCGGTCACGACTAAAAGAGTAAAGTCAAGGACAAACACGAAGCAGCTACAAGAATACGCACCTCATGACGTCGCACCGAACTTCCGTGATGGTGCCATTCCATTTAGCACGAGCCTCCTTGGCGGATGCGGTGTATTTTTCGCGCCCCTCTGTTTTCTCTTCCTCCAGTATCTGTACCCTATACAAATACTTCATTGGCTCGTCAGCGGCGTTGACCTCCTTTGCAGAAATCTTTAGGTCTCCGTGAATTTGATGTGGGGGAGGTTGGTCATTCGAATAAGGAGTGGAAGAAGTTGAGGCGGTAGGAGCAGGGTCGGTTGATTCACCATTAACCTTCGCGTTTGATCGCGGTAGAAACACTTCCACAACGCGTGCTACGAACCTAGAGCAGAGATAAGTCAGTGGGAACCGAGATGAAACTTGATGGGGCAGTACTTGTCTCCTTTGATGTCAACATAAATCTCTGCAACACAGTTTTAGCCTCGCGGTTGCTTGTAACTGGACGGAAAACAAACTCTCGTCGCGGAAGTAACGGTCTTTATACCGCTCATACACGGCCTCGACCAGGTGATCAAGGCGCCCCATAACCTCTTTAAAGCACGCAGGCCTCAGTACTCGGGACAGGGGGGTGAAGTGTCACTTACGCCATTGGACAGCTTTAAGAACAGCAGGCTTGAGTTGCTCGGGGAAGCGGGAATGCATTGTCCGAGCCTCGAGCTGCTCGCTTTCCAGTGCCTGGAAGTAGTCTAGGCCACTTTTACCAGTGACCTCGCACTGGAACTGTTTCAGACGGTAGAATGACATGCGAGCGGCATAGCTCCTGTGAAGAGAAAGGGAACGCGTCAACTCGGAGGGTGGGGTATTGATGGGATGGATGCTTGCTCGTAGGAGTCGAATATTTCGCCTGTCTTTGCGAGGTAGTAAACATGTTTGTTGGAATAGGAGTTGAGAGCTTGGAGGAGGGAAGGAGGGGTGTCTATGAGGAGCACGCGCTTCCTCCTGCATGTTGGCATAGAGGGCGAGAGGGCGAGAGAGAGGAGGGGGGGGAGAAAGGGAGAAAGGGGGTAGAGGGAGGGAAAGTGGCTGTAAGAGCGTTGGGCGGGCGGGTCGGACGCGTTCCATCCCTTTCGACTCAGGCGCGCGACCACGTCTCTTCACATCTCCAGAATACATGTTACTACCGTGCTACACTCAATCTATGTCCCGCTATGCTCAGTTTCGCACACGGCAGGAGTCTGCCTCATCTTCTTCTGAAGGTCAGTCGTCGTGGTCTCGTAATCGAGCACTCTCTGGATAGAGGCATTGCTGCACCAACGGTCAGTTCGGGGCCTTGAGTGGGGACAACGATTGAACTTACTTCTGTTTGAACTGCGCTAGCACTGTCCGAGGATCGCCCTCATCAGTAGGAACCCTTCCAAAACAATATTTCAGATGTCATTCCCAATTGGACATGACCGACAAACCTGGAGTCGAATGTAGTTGTCTCGAGGACGAACATATCGTTACACCACCCCGCGGACCCTTCCGCGGACCCCGCTCCTGGCGCCTCTGTTACTTTGATTCCAGTAACCGCGGAGCTACCTGAGACGCTTTGCGCGCGCGTGAATTGCGGGGTCAAGGGATCGTAGTCCAGCACGATGACCTGCTCATCCGAGGATCTAGGAAGGAGGGAAAGTGGACTGTCATTGGCGTAGTGATATTGAAGGACAGGATGGGTGAGAACGGGAGTCGTCGAACCCCCAGCCGCCGGGGACTGAACCTGAGATGAGGGAGATACGAGGACGTAGTAAGGCACTTTATCCTGTTGATCCATCTCCAAGCCAAGAAGGCAGCGGCGACTGCGCGTCTCGCCACAACCAAGTTTTCTTTCCCTCACGACACTCTCACAACACCCCCGCCTAATTTCATCTCTATTCAATATCCACGGCACTCTACCTCTAAATGGCCGACCTCTTTGTAATCCGTCACATCGGAACACAAAAAAACGGATGCCTAGCGACGCAGTCATACGGGTATCCAGCTATATAACTGCCCATGTGTTCCCCATTCCTCTCAAAGTCTTCCTGACCTGCTCTCCTGCTTTCTGGGCGTCCTTTGGCTGCCACCTTCCCTTCGTTTTTCCTTGACATTCTCTTTACCCGTCCACTCGTTCACGCCAGACAGCGTATCATGCCATCCTTACTCCTCGTTACGTTTATCGCGATCGCCTTTTTGCAAGGCACTTTTGGTGCACCATGTTCGAAAGATATGAGTTCTTGTGTCTCCAAGTGCAAAGCCAAGCATCTCATGGGTAGTCATACTTCGGGATCACTTTACGCCCCGAATCCCTCCACGCCCGTACAGACGTCTTCTACCGATAGCAAGCCTAAGACACCTTCGGCGAACCTGAAAGGAAACCCTGATTCTGGGCAACCATCTGAACCAACGCCCACTTCAGCCCCAACAACGCAACCAAAGCCCACCTCTACTACTTCCTCTGCGTCGTCATCAAAACCAGCATCCTCCACACCTGTTTCCTCGAGCAGTTCTGGCTCCGTATCTTCCTCAGACATCGAGGCCTATCTCTCGGCCCACAACAGTGTCCGTGCCACGCATGGTGCCGCCCCTCTCACCTGGAACAACACTCTATCCTCTGTGGCGCAGGCATGGGCAGATGGTTGCAAATTTGAGCATTCTAAGGGACAATTTGGTGGTACGTATCCAACGTTGGAGATGGTGTTGGGTTTTTTTTGACGCCGGTGTGCAGAAAATCTCGCTGCTGGTACCGGTCCTGAGTATACGATCACATCGGCCGTCGATTCCTGGACTAGTGAAGCTTGTGCGTCGCATTGTGCGCACGATCCGACATGACATGGGGACTCATACAGTTTATTATATAGCGTCTTATCACTCTAATAACCCGCAGCCTTCGCACTTTACGCAGGTTGTCTGGAAGTCAACCACCCAGGTTGGTTGCGCAGTCAAAGACTGCAGTGGGATCTTTCCCGCGAACTACGGAGTACGTCTTAACTTCTTTTATACGCATTTACTGGATGGCGATCTCGTTTGTAGCTCGCGCACTACCACGTTTGTGAATATTCACCCGCAGGAAATGTTATTGGGGAGTTTGCGTGTGTCCTCTTCGTCCTATTTCTGTTGCAATCTGTACTGATTCGGGCAATAGCCAAAATGTCCAGGCCTGAGGTCTGAATATCTAACAATAGAGAGTCGCATGCTCTCGTGTCATCTTTTCATTCGTTATCATTAGATACATCCGGATGTGTCAATCTTGAGCCACTTAGGGTGAACCTTAACCCGCAAGTAGGGTTATGGTTACACTTCTGTCCAGTCCTCTTTACTCTCTCCACTAGTACCGTTCATGTCATTACACCTCTGAGCGCAGTGCGCTCCTATCTGAATAACCATGTTGCATCACATCAGAAAGCTTGTCACTGGCGTGCTCTATGTATTTGCTTGGTCTGTATTCGGATTTGCTGTCGGGGTGTCCCTCGTCGGCTTCCTATCACAAGCTGTACGCACCTCGAGGCGACGTTCATTCAAGAACAACATCGATGTTTTGATTATTATTACTGCATACAGCATTGTGGTAGGCACTCCTCCCCCTTTCCTTTCGGTGGATACATTTAGTAATTACAAGGAAAGATCCTGACGTCGTTGGCATTCTGCCTGAAACGCAGGATTTCGATGTTTCGAAAGCTACAGAGGTTATCGAGGGGACGTGTTGCTCTCAGTAAAGGGGATATTCCAAAGGTGCGTGAGGCAAGCAGGGCGTTGCGGTCTTACTCATCATTCGGGGGAGGGCTAACTTGTTGTTCACCTGCTTGCGTAGCATGTACACGGATACGTGACGCTGGAGTATTCGCGTGCTTGTTCAATCGCCTTCGAGTCCTTACCCAAGGCCGCAGACAGGGAAGGATGGGGTAGGCCAGGCACGTCATCGTTTCGTTTCGTTGCCAACTCGGTTGGGTCGTAATCATGGGGTCTACCCCTCGCTGTGCGGCATTCTTACTCTCGCCCCAAAAAATAGGCACTCGATGGGATGGAGTCTGCTTCCGGCGGTTTCTCCTCGACACCGTTCCTGACCTAGGTCCGTTTCTAAACAACAGATTGCTACTGTTCCAGATGACGTTGGTTTCTAACGCAACTTTTTTTTTTTGGGCGGCGGCGGGCGGTTCTTTTGTTCTTTTTTTTCGGGACTTTTCTTTATATTTTTTTCCAGACGCCCAGGCTCGCCTTTTGATTCCAAGCCTACCGCCGCTTCGACCTAACGACCGCATGTTGCATCATTATCGTTTTATTGCGCCCCTTATGCCCACGGACGACGAAGGGCGGTCACCACTACACTATTACGATTCTGCGATTCAGCTCGCGAGGCAGGCGGGTCGAGAACCGACAGAGATAGAGTTCGAGGTTGGCATCGCAGCTGCGGATGAGATCAAGAAAATGTATGTACACACCGTATCCTGCAGTGCATATGGACTGCTCACGCATTCCAGTCTGTTCGAGACCCGAGAGGAAATGCTCGAGGGTTCGACCACCGACCTCAGCAAGCTTCCTCTTGCATTATGACCAATTGGCAGGTCATTCGGCCCAGTCTACTACTGTATTTCTCTTGGCGGAAACCACCCAACAAAGTTTCATGCCGTAAACAAATCTCCGCGGTCTAACGTCTGACGGTGGGACAGCTCCCTCCTGGACAGGTACGCGCCCGAGGTCCATGGTTAGGCTATATTACTATATACTGCAACTTAATTGCTTCACTTTGGCAACACGTATACCCGACTGATGGTGCGAGGAAATACTACTGTTTCTATAAAGTACCGATAATATATCGGTCGTCTAATTCAGAAGAGGAAGACCTGAGACCAAAGTGAGGAAGGCCCGATAATCAGATGACGGATGGAGCACCAACCTGGTCTACCAGCTTGCTGACTGCTCGGGGAGCTGGGTATTTGAGTTCATCTAGATGTTTTCTGAAGCGGAATATCAAGCCACTGAAGAGAAATGGATATGGATATGAACCACGTACTTCATGGCCGTCATCATTGGGGGAGGGCCTACACAAACGTTCATAAAATGTCGAACTCTGCATGCTGCATGGAAGTATACATACCACAGAGAAGGACCTTGATATTGTCATGACTGGCAGGGAGGAGCGTTGCGATCTGCTCTTTTGACACAAACCCGACGCCCCCCGTCCATCCCGTCGGGGGATTGTTCAAAACATAGTGAACCTTGAATCGGGAAGGATATTTGTCGGCCAGCTCATCGAGCTCTTTCTTGAGGAGAATATCCTCGTAGTTAACGTTAGCATAAATGAGACTCAGCCTGGTGGGGTCCTGGGGGTTCTTAAGGGCAGCGCGGACGATTTGAAGCATGGGTGTGATACCAGTGCCTCCAGCAATCATGCCAATTTCACGTGAGAGTGTTGGGGAATAGTTGAATTGACCCTTTGGACCTTTAACGCGGATTTTGTCGCCAATTTTGAGGAGAGAAACGTAGCGGGAGATATTGCCCTTCTCGTAAGCCTGGGGACAATAAGGAATCATGCGGCGGAAGGTGAATAAATGCTACCTTGATAAGAAGGTCAAAATGACCCAAGTCGTCATCACTGCTGGTGGGGGTGTAGCTACGCATAATCTCTTTGCCGTTTATTTCGGCAGAGACAGATATATGCTGGCCAATCGGGAGACCGAGGACGTCACTCGGGCGTGGAAGGGCGAAGCGATATCTATGATCCACGTCAACATGGCGGAGGCAATGACAGCAAACCACGAACATGGCCGTGTTTGGTGAAATAACAATCTTTTCTTTGAGAGGGAATTGTTTCCATTCCTTTGGATCAAGGACAGGCTGAATAGTTTGAACAGGCTTAGCAGGTTGAAACTGAAAAGGCTGAGCAGGCTGAGCAGGCTTCCGAACTAGACCGGGTATGGTGTGAGAGGATGGCGGACAAAGGTTGGGAATGACGACGTGCCGGAAAACTTAAGATATATAAACACGCTGCTGCCTGCCGCAATGAGGAGTGCGACGAGCTGCAGGAAAGAAGGTGAGGACGCGGTCATTTGGTCGGGGTGCGTGTTGTCAGACGGGGGAAGGCCGACGAGGATTAGCCTGGAGATATCGTAGCCTGCTTGCCGGAGTTTCGAGG
>Ga0137358_10000365_pt1 | contig 20055 bp, 16 predicted proteins | sample Mad1_20_16metaG_FD_105551 | JGI IMG/M metagenome (GOLD analysis project Ga0137358, IMG submission 105551) | Vadose zone soil microbial communities from Angelo Coast Range Reserve, California, USA - Mad1_20_16 metaG | ecosystem: Environmental > Terrestrial > Soil > Vadose zone | place: USA... | reverse complement strand
TGAAGAAAAGCAGGCCTGATACGACGCAAGTTCCGTCGGAAGCTTCGCCGAAGTTTCGGCACTGTGAGCGTTCGTCGACAGGGGGTCGCAGATGCGAACTCAAGCTGCCCGATGATCGTTGGTTGTTGGATGATCGTTGGTTGTTGAAGGGCTGGGAGCATCCGGTTCGAGCTCCGCCGGTACACTCAGCGGCACGAACCCCAGACAATAGCCTCGCCGGAAACAGTGGGAGCAGCGCACGGGCTGCAACAAAAAGAGCGAAAGGAGGTATGTTTCCCAGACCCCGCGTTTGCGCGAGCGCACTCCCTGGTGGCTGCCACAGTCCTGACATGTGAAGTTCATGACCCTAGCCTAGCCAAAAAAGCGAGACTCGACCACTCGGGTTTTGCTGTATTACAGAAATCGCATTTGTGCTTTTGGGAGAATCTGGTGGACCTGGTCGGGTTCGAACCGACGACCTCTTCCATGCCATGGAAGCGCGCTCCCAACTGCGCCACAGGCCCACTTCACGACGGAAAGACCCCGGTCAAGGGATGGTTAAACTCTTTCATTCTCCCCTAGCTCAGGTCGATAGTCAAACCGCGCGACGCTTCCGCTTTGAGAAATGTGTCGAAAATTAGTATTCTGAATCCGAAGCGCCCAGTCCACCCAATGAACTTAAACTCGACCCTAACCTCCGTTGTCTTCTTTTGTCTCGTCTCTTCTGCATGGTCACTCCAGATCCAGGTCGTTCCACCTCCGGTGCCCTACGCATCCGTCAGCGAACTAAACGGCATAATCGGACAGCTGGAGCAAGCGTCGGAAGCGACGCAGGTCGATCTGTCGAAGCTGCGCATTGAGAAATGGAAGACGGACTCAGGGACCAAGAAGCAGACCCTCGGCAATGTGGATTCCATCAAGAGGAATCTTCAGGGGGCTCTACCGGAGATCGTTACGCAATTGCGCAATTCGCCTGAGGACCTCACTGCGAGCTTCAAGATCTATCGCAATCTGGATGCGCTCTACGACGTGCTGGGGAACGTGACGGAATCGGCAGGGGCGTTCGGATCGAAGGATGAATTTCAGTCTTTATCTAATGACTTGAGCGCACTGGAGAGAAGCCGACATTCGTTTGCGCAGCGGATGGAGAGTCTCACGGCCTCGAAGGAAGCTGAACTAAACCAACTCCGCAGCCAGGTGAAGATCCTACAGGCCGCAGCCCCGCCACCTCCGCCGAAGAAGATCATTGTCGACGACAACGAACCGAAAAAACCGGCACCGAAGAAGAAGGCGATACCAAGGCCGCCTGCCAAGCAGTCCACCACTCCGGCCCAGCCAGCGCAACCATCAGCGCAACCGAAGTAATCTCGCTCCACGTTTAGGGCCGGCTGTGGCGCCGAGAGCACTAATTTTCGGGTCTAGCTTGTTATCGATTGAAAACAAACCTCTTAATTCAGGAACTCCTGACAGTGCTGCGGGGTCTATGACAACAGGTGCCGACTCCGCGTTCGGACTGGGACTAATGGTCGTGCCGCAGCTGAATTTTCGGTCGGTTCGCAGCGCGAAAATTCTATAATACGAGGTGCGCCGTGAGAGTCATGGCGGGAGTAGCCACCTTGGGCGACTTAGCAAGTGCGATCGGAGCCCGCGAGCAAGAAGCGGCCATCGTTGCCGAATTGAAGGCCGGGTCCGAGGAAGCCTATGCCTGGCTCATCGGCGAGTTCCACCAGCCCATTTACGGGCTGGTGTATCGCATCCTCACCGATCCAGCAGACGCGGCTGACACCACCCAGGAGGTCTTCCTGAAAGTGTTTCGCGGGATGAAGCACTTCCAAGGGGAGTCGAGCCTTAAAACGTGGATTTACAGGATCGCGGTGCACGAAGCGTCGAATCGCAGGCGCTGGTGGTTTCGCCACAAAGCGCAAGAAACGTCTATCGAACCCTTGGACAACGGTGCTCAGGACACTGGACTGGCTGTTCGGGAGAGCTTGGTCGACGGACGGGAGTCCCCCTTCGACAGTGCGGCGCACGAAGAAGTTCGAGCCCGTGTCGAACAGGAGTTGAGGAAAGTTCAGGAGCCTTACCGAAGCACCCTGATCCTGCGTGATCTGGAAGAAATGTCGTACGAGGAGATTGCCGAAGTGATGAACGTTTCGCTGGGGACGGTGAAGTCGCGCTTGACGCGTGGCCGCGAAGCTCTCAAGCGACGTCTCACGAGATATATCCGGGAAGTTGGTCCGGAGTTGGGATTGCAAAGCCCGCAAGAACCGGCAGGAAGTGCACGATGCCGCGTGGTTGCTGGGGGGGAGGAAGTTGAGGTGACGTCATGAAGTGCGCCGAGGCTAAGTTGATGTTCTCGCCGTACCTTGACGGAGCTGTTACCGGAACCCAGATGCGTTCCTTGGGCCTGCATCTGGACCATTGTTCGGATTGCCACCGGGAGTATGCGCTGCTCCGTCAGACCCAAGAACTGCTGGCCAGTGTGGGACGCCGTAAGGCGCCCGCGGATCTGGCTTTGAGGCTGCGGATCGCGATCTCGCGCGAAGCCGCCGGGGCCAAGCGTCCGGCCTTCGAAGGACTGCTGGTTCGTCTGGATAACGCTTTGCGTGCCTTCATGGTCCCCGCGACGGCTGGGCTCCTTGTGGCGGTGGTCGTCTTTGGATTCGTGATCGGCCTCACCATGCCTGAGTTACAGGCTCGCAACACCAACGACGTGCCTCTGATGCTGTACACCGGACCGGAACTGGAGGAGTCTTCGTTCGCAACGACTCTGAGCTCGGTGAATGAGGACTCGCTGGTGATCGAGGCTTACGTCGATGCGAACGGACGCGTCCAGGACTATCGCATCATCTCCGACCCGGACAATTCGCAAAAGCTGCTACCCGAAGTAAAGAGAATGCTGATTTTCACGACGTTCCGACCGGCGATGTCGATGGGCCGTCCAACGTCTGGGCACGCCGTGCTGTCGTTCTCGAAGATCAGTGTACGCGGATAGGTGCTCAGGCTTGTGGGCTTCGTAGCTAGAAGCTCGGAGCTCCGAGCTCCAGAGCTAGCACTGCCTTCCGATTGACCCACCGCGCGGAAGCTCCTAAACTAGCGTGGTATCTCCCACAGCTTACCGCCCCGCTGGAGGTTTTTCCTGGGTTGCTGTTTACGACGTTCGGCTCTGGCTGCGCTTTGTGCGCTGCTGGCACAGGTGTGTCTGGCGCAAAATCCGCCCAAGGTTACCCTGGATACCAGCGAGACGCTATTCACCATACTGGCCTCCATCAATGCCTGCGGATATGACCAGGAACTGAACGCCTCCGACCCTCTGCGGCGCGAAATCCGCGGCGAGGTGGCTAAGGCAGGCCACAATTCCGATCAAGCGTTGGAAACATCAAACCTCATGTGCCAGTACTACCACGAGCATGTGCGGCAGGATTCGGCGCGCGATCTCTCGCAATATGTCTCGCTCAGTTTGTATCTGGGAGATCCGCCCAATTTCGTCCCCAAGGTGGCCGAAGCCGACCTGCCGCCGGATGCCATGGGTGTTGTACAGTTCGCGAAACTGGCAACAAATTTTTATGACAAGGCAGGACTGCACGCCATCTGGCAGAAGCACCACGATGCTTACACGCGCTTGCTGGATCGTTATCACGAACCGCTGTCCAAGATGCTGTTCGACACCGAAATCTATCTGAAACTCCCGTCGGCGGGGTATCTGGGTAGGTCTTTCGCCGTGTACCTCGAGCCCATGGGAGCGCCGGGGCAGGTGAACGCGCGCAATTACGGGGCTGACTACTACGTGGTGATCGCCCCGACAGAATCAAGCCTCAAGATGGATCAGATCCGCCATACTTATCTGCACTACCTTCTCGATCCCCTATCGTTGAAGTATCCAAGCGCGATGAAACGTATTGAGCCGCTGCTCGGTTCGGTCCAGTCGGCGCCCATTGACGAGCCGTTTAAAAACGATGTCTCCCTGCTGGTCACCGAAAGTCTGGTGCGGGCGGTCGAGATCCGGACGCAGGGGAGCAGCAAGACTCCGGAAGCCGTGCGCCTGGATGCCGTCGACAAGTCAATGCAACAGGGCTACATTCTGACCCGCTACTTTTACGATTCACTGATTGCATTCGAGAAAGATCCCGCGGGAATCCGCAACGCTTATTCCGGCTTGCTGGACGGTATCGACGTTCGGAAGGAATTCAAGCGCGCCTCTGCGATACAGTTCGTGAGCGAAGCATCGCCGGAACTGCTGCACCTCTCGCGACCCAACGATCAGCGTCTTTTGCAAACCGCTGAGAAGCGTCTGGCCGCCGGCGATCTGAAGACGGCGCAGGCATTGGCGCAACAAGCGATCGATGAAGGCCGTGAAGACAAGGGGCGAGCGCTGTTTGTCATGGCACAAGTGGCCGCCGCGAACAAAGATATGGCGGGAGCGACCGGCTATTTCGAGCGTGCTATTCAGGTAGCGCAGGAGGCCAAGGTCGTGGCCTGGTCCCATATTTTCCTGGGCAGAATTTACGATCTGCAGGAGCAGCGCGAAACTGCCGTCGATCATTATCATGCGGCGCTGAATGCCGCCAGTACGCTGCCGGAAGTCAAAGCTGCCGCAGAACGCGGTCTGCAGAAGCCCTATGAACCGTCCGGGGTCCCGCAGCAGCCCAACTAAGGACCGTGAGAAACTCGATTCTCGGAATGTGAGAGTCGCAACCCTAAGGAGAGAGCATGAAGCGAGTAGCGATGATCGGCGCGGTGCTGACCCTGGCGATCTGCAGTTACGCGCAAGCCACTAAGCCCCAGAATCCGCCGCCCGCGCAGCCTGGTACTGCCGCGCCGGCGCCACTGGCCAAGCGCCCGCCCCAGGCGAAGACGCAGGCCGAGTTCGAAGCGTACAAAACCGCAATCGCTTTGCCCGATCCAGCCGCTGCCGAAAAGGCTGCAGAGGATTTCGCCACCAAGTTCCCCGATAGCGAACTGCGGATCATGCTGTACAAGGCCGCTATGCGCAGCTACCAAAAAGCCGGGACCTCGGACAAGATCGTGGAAATGGGCCGCAAAGGTCTGGCCCTGGATGGGGACGATCCCGAACTGCTCGTCACCGTCGCCAGCGAATTGGCTGAGAAGACGCGCGACACCGACCTCGATAAAGATCAGCGCCTCGATGAAGCCATGAAGATGGCTCAAAAGGCGATCGAGACGGTGGACACCGATGTTCCGATTCCTCCGAATACTCCGCAAGAGCAGATCGACGCCTACAAAGGACAACTGCGCTCGTTCGCTTATTCAATTATCGGCACTCTTGAGTTCAAAAAAGACAACTTCGCGGCGGCGGAAACCGACCTGCGAAAGTCGATCGACGCTTTTTCCGCGCAACCCGACCCAGTGGTAGTTTTGCGGCTCGCCATTTCATTGGATCGCCAGGGCAAATATCCGGAGGCGCTTAAGGAAGCCAACCGCGCAGTCGAGTTGACGCAAGACGGCACAGGGGCCGGCAAGCTGGCGCGCCAGGAGCGCGACCGGCTCACACAATTGGTCCCGGGAGCAGCCAAGTCCCCTGATCAGCCGAAGAACTGACAGGTAGTTAGCGAAACGGCCTTCACCGCACGCTTGATTGTTCGCGCGCTGGGCGAATACCGTCTTCGCTTCATCCGGCTGGGAGGATTGGCGCCAGCCACAAGTTGCATGAAAGCAAGAGAAATTGCGGCGCTGGAAGCACTGTTGGGATACCACTTCCAGCAACCGGAACTCATCGCCCAGGCTCTCACGCACAGCTCCCAGGCGCGAGAGCAGGAGGCCATGCAAACTCCCAACACCGGCTTGAAGTCCGGGGATAACGAACAGCTCGAGTTCCTGGGCGACACTGTGCTGGCACTGGTCACGAGCGAAGAACTATTCCGGCGCTTCCCACATTTCCGCGAAGGGGAACTTTCCAAACTGCGTGCCCACCTGGTAAGTGAACGGCACTTGATTCAGGTGGCCCAAGCCTTGGAACTGGGCCACTATCTCCGGCTGGGGCGGGGCGAGGAAAAGAGCGGAGGGCGAGGCAAAACCGCGCTGCTGGTGGACGGTTTGGAAGCAGTTCTGGCGGCCTTGTACCTGGATGGCGGCCTCGAAACCGCTCGCCGGTTCATCCTGCAAGCGGTCGTGATCCCGGAGTTGGAGCGTATGAATCCGGGCAGCACCGGCGTTCCTGTGATGGATTTCAAGTCCGCGCTGCAGGAGTCGCTGCAAGCCATCGGCCGCCCGCAAGCATCCTATGTGCTGGTGAAAGAGGTTGGGCCAGAGCACAGCAAGACGTTCACGGTGGAGGCGAGGCTGCACTCAGCCGCCGGACACGGGAAAGTGGAATTCACCGGCCGGGCCGAAGGGTCGACCAAGAAGAAGGCCGAGCAGGATGCCGCTCGCCAGGTCCTCGAATATCTCGCTACGCCGGCGGCCGCCGCAGCGGAGACCAAGATCGTCGACAAGCCTGTCCCGACGGAACGCCCCGTCCCATGACGACACCCTCGAAATCGGCCAAGGACCCTACGGATTGGTTGACCTCCTTGCAATCTCTGCTGGCTACTGTAGTGATCGCGGTGTTCGTCATCACCTATATCGTGCAGGCATTTCAAATCCCTTCCGAATCGATGGAGAACACTCTACTTATTGGAGACTACTTGCTGGTCGATAAACTGTGTTACGGCGGGGGTGGGGTGGGCGATCCGATCATTCCATACCGGCAAATCCATCGCGGCGACATTATCGTGTTCCACTATCCGGTGAACCCGGCACAGCATTTCGTGAAGCGCGTGGTGGGCGTTCCGGGTGACCGGATTCACCTTGTCAAGAAGCACGTGTTCATCAACGGCGTTCCTTTGAAGGAACCCTACGTACGCTTTTTCAAGTCGGAACCCAACCCCTTCCGGGATGACTTCCCGCGTCTGGACGTTCTCGATCCCGGCATCAATGCGGAGTGGTGGGTCCAGATGCCCAAGTTGGTGGAAGATGGTCAATTGATTGTGCCGCAGGGTTACTACTTCGCTATGGGAGATAACCGGGATGATAGTTCCGACAGTCGCTATTGGGGTTTCGTGCCGCGAGAGAACATCATAGGCCGACCCCTGCTGATCTACTGGTCGATCCGCAGCCCGAACAACGACTTGCAGGGTTCGCCATCGTTCGGTGATAGACTTTATCACTTCGCTTACGCGGTGACCCATATCTTCCAGATCACCCGCTGGGACCGCACATTTCGGCTTGTCAGCTAACGAAGTCAACATCAGCAACCAGGGAACCAACGCAATTGGCTAAGAAAGAAAACACTCCGGAAGAGAAGCAGCGCGAGACCACGGTCGAATTCCTGGCCTCGCTGGCGGCGGTGCTGGTCACCGGCCTATTCATCATCACGTTTGTTTTACAGGCGTTTGAAATCCCCTCCAGTTCGATGGAGGACACGCTGCTGATCGGTGACCACGTCTTCGTGAATCGCGAGCAGTTTGCGCCTAAGACCAGATGGGTAGGGCCGCTCCTGCCCTATCGCGAAATCAGGCACGGGGACATCGTCGTGTTTCTCTCTCCGGCAGAGCCGGGCCTCTACGTGGTCAAGAGAATCATCGGGATCGCCGGCGACCGTATCCACTTGCGCGAAGGCCTGGTGTATCGAAACGGGGAGAAGCTGGTCGAACCGTACGTACAGCACAAGGGGCCGGTGTTCTACGACCCGTACCGCGACAATTTTCCCGCTGTGCCACCTTCGGAAGCCTACAACGTCAGCCCAGACTGGCAACTCCTGATGCGAGCGCACGTTGAAGGGGATGACATCGTAGTTCCCAAAGACAGCTATTTCGGAATGGGCGATAACCGCGACGTGAGCCTGGATAGTCGTTACTGGGGATTCATCCCGAAAGAAAATGTGATTGGCCGCCCGATGTTCGTGTACTGGTCATTTAACACGCCGCCGGACCAGTACCGGCACACGGATTTCAGCGAACGCATCGGCTTCCTCGTGCACGTTGTGATTCACTTCTTTGATGAAACTCGCTGGCGGCGCACGCTGCAGGTAGTTCAGTGAATTTCTTTCGCTCCAGACGCGGGTTTGCCGTGGTGGGTCTTGCCATCTTACTAGGGTTGTTTCTTGTGCGGCCAGGAGCGACACGCCTCAAAGTGCGTGTTGCTAATTCCGTTGGGCTGGCGCTACGGCGCGAAGTGGAAATTGATCGCGTCCGGTTGCGCCTGCTTCCTCAGCCCGGTTTTGAACTGGAGAACTTTGTCGTTCATGATGATCCCGCCTTTAGTGCCGAACCCGTGCTGCGCGCGCAGGAAGTTTCCGCGTTTCTCCGGTTGAGTTCTTTGCTTCGCGGGCGCCTGGAGATTTCACGCCTCAGTCTGACCGAGCCCAGCCTGAACCTCACTCGCAACGACAATGGGCGCTGGAATATCGAGCACCTTTTGGAGCGTACTGCCCAGGTGGCTGTGGCGCCCACGGGCAAGGGCCGTTCCGAATCGCGCCCCGCATTTCCCTATATTGAAGCCGAGCGTGGCCGCATCAACTTCAAAGTGGGCGCGGAAAAAAAACCGTTTGCTCTGACCGATGCCAACTACGCCTTCTGGCAGGATTCCGAGAATGCCTGGGGCATGCGCCTCCGGGCCCAGCCTTTGCGCACCGATCTCAATCTGACAGACATGGGCCAGGTCAGGGTGAGCGGTACCTGGTTGCGGGCCGCGACTCTGCGCGAAACTCCAGTCCAGTTCAATCTGCAATGGAACGAGGCGCAGCTGGGCCAATTGAGCAAGCTGCTTTCTGGTGAGGACCGCGGTTGGCGCGGGACAGTAAGCCTCTCCGCCGACCTAACCGGCACCCCAGCCGATCTGCTGGTGAGCAGCGACGGCTCACTCGAGGATTTCCGCCGCTATGACATCGTTGAGGGCCAGGCCCTCAAGCTGCTGGCTCACTGTGATGCTCACTACAGCACGGTTGATCATGGTTTTCACTCGATTGAATGTGACGCTCCGAGCGGTGAGGGCCTCATCGTCGTGCGCGGAGAGATCCTGAAATGGCGCGTGCCTCGCCGTTATGACCTGACTGTCGCGACCGAAAAAGTTCCCGTGCAGTCGGTGCTGTCGCTAGTCCGCCGCGCGAAAAAGAATCTTCCGGACGATCTGCGGGCAACCGGGAAGCTGCAGGCTCACTTCCATCTGCGTTCTGGCGAGACCGGCCCGGCACTGTTTGATGGCGGTGGACAGACCACCGGGTTCCGCCTGCTATCAGCGGCAACAAAATCAGAACTGGTTTTGGACACGGTTCTGTTTTCGCTGCACACGCGTGCTCCGGCGAAGATCGCAAAACGAAGCCTCGGTGAGCAAGCGTCTGCATCGCTCAAGGAGCCGGACGAGCCGCACTTGGTTTTCGGCCCAATTCCTCTCAAGCTGGGTCGCCCGACCCCAGCGACCGTCGCGGCCTGGATAACACGATCCGGGTACAACATCACGGTGGAAGGCGATGCCGAAGTGCCGCGGCTGCTGGACGTCGCCCGAATTACGGGCGTGCCCGCCATGCACCCGGTCGTCACGGGATCGGCAAAGGTGAATTTGCAGGTAGCAGGGAACTGGTCTGGATTTCTAACTCCGAACGCGACGGGAACCGCACAACTCCACTCCGTACGGGCCGAGGTGCATGGGCTGAACGCACCGCTTGAAATCGCGACGGCGACCGTGCATCTTGGATCTGACGAAGCCAGTGTGAAGGCGATTTCGGCCTCCATTGCAGGTACCCAATGGACGGGAGCCCTCTCCCTTCCGCGCATGTGCAACTCGATCCAGTCCTGTCCGATTCGATTTGATCTGCATGCCGACGAAATCGTTACGGACAAACTCAGTGAGTTGCTGAACTCCAATCCTCCCAAACGACCTTGGTATCGATTTTTGTCGACGACGTCTCAGGCGGGCAAGTCGTTTCTGGTAAGGGCTCACGCTTCCGGGAAACTTGCTACCAACCGTCTCGTGATTCGCAACCTGGTGGGCACACGGTTCACCGCCCAGGTGGAACTCGAGGAAGGCAAGCTGGGCCTCGCGGACGTGCGTGGAGAAGTGATGGGCGGAAAGCATCGCGGGGATTGGCGAGCATCGTTCACGGCGAAACCCGTCACATACTCCGGCACCGGAACCTTGGAGAACGTTGCGCTCGGCCAAGTCGCGACCGCCATGCACGATGACTGGATCCGCGGCACGGCCAACGGTAGGTACACGATCGAGATGGCAGGGGTTTCTTCCCCCGAGCTTGCCGCGTCTTCGCACGGTACTCTGCAGTTCAACCTGCGGGATGGGGCTCTTCCCCATATTGCGCTGTCCGGTTCACCTCTACGCATGCGGCGATTTATCGGATCCTTGGACTTTCGCGGGCCCCGGGTCGAGATGCGGGAAGCAACTTTGGATTCACCGAGCGCGAGCTTTGTTGTCAACGGTACTGCCTCCATGAGCAAGAAACTCGATTTCAAACTTGTGCAGGAGGGTGCTTCGGCCTTCAACGTCACGGGCACTCTTTCCGATCCACAGGTGACGCCCGCGAATCGTGCGGAAACTCGCGCTGCCTTGAAGCCCTGAAATCTCATCCAAATTCTTCCACTCTCAGTGGTAAGGTCCTCCAGTCCTGGCATCGGTCGTTTCTGTCATAATCAGGCGCTGAGGTCATGAATCCGTCCTACGTACTGTTACGCGGCAAGCTGGACCGATGGGGTCTGTGGCCCACGACTCGGGTAGCGTGGGGTGCGTGGTATGCATTGGGATTGGCCTTGTTCTTGTTCCTGCTGCAAAAACTGGTGGTCATCTCCCGGTTCTCCGCAGGAACCAGTCTGGGATGGTGGGTCAGCTTTCTTAGTTCCATCGCCATTGTTCTGTTTATGCTCGTGGCGTTCCGCTGGCTTAAAGCCAAGCTTCTCTGGCGTCTCCGGAACCGCCTCATTGTCACCTACGTTTTCATCGGCGTGGTTCCTACCCTCCTGCTCATTGCGATGGTGTTCGCCACCCTGTACCTGTTCGCTGGCCAATTCGCGAATTTCATTGTGACTTCCGAGATCCACCTGCACCTGCACAGCGTGGAGGCGGTGAACTCCGCCATGGCGCAAGATCTGGCCTCACGATTGCGACGTGGCCAGCCGCCGGCAGTGGAGTTACTCGACAACCTGCGCAAAAGCGAAGTGATCTGGAAGCATCGCGAGGTATGCGCCTGGCAGGGAACTCGTCCTCTGCCGATTTGCAGCGATGGCAAGGGCGGCACTCCCTTTGCTTTTCCTGGATTTCTTCACGGTCGGTTCAGCGAGATCGTGCGCGATCACGTTGGCCTCTATTTGCGGACCGCTACCGTGTTGCCGGTGCACTCTGAAAAGCTCACTGTTGTGTCGAGTGAAGCACTCGATCAGGACTTGCTGCAGGAGATTGCCGCCAATCTTGGCGAAATTACCCTTTATACAATTGGCCTCGATTTGCCCGAGCCGTCCAACAACAACCCGGCCGGGAAGTCCGGCGACAACTCAAAATCCGCAACCTCGGACACAGCCTCACAGCAAGATCAGAAGCGCGGCACCGACGCCGGGGAAGCGCATGCGATCGTGAATGCGGGTGCATTGCCTGCCGCCGCCAGCATGTTCGACCACCAGATCACCTTCGGCACGCCCTTACCCGTAATCAAGTGGGAGACGGGTGATCGCGACGAGCGCGCCCCCCTGGTGCGCGTGCAAACCCGGCCGTCGGTGCTCTACAGCCGTTTGTTTGCCGCTTTAGGAGACTTCGCCAAGGGGGTTGAATTCATCCTGCTCGGTATTGCGATTGTCCTGGCTATCATCGAATTGCTCGCGCTGGTGATTGGTACCAGTCTGACCCGCTCCATCACGGGTTCGGTCGCGCAGCTCTACAAGGCCACGCAGCATGTGGATCGCGGAGATTTCAGCCATCGAATCCCAATCAGATCTCGCGATCAGCTCGCTGAGCTTGCGAACTCGTTCAATAAAATGACGGCGTCGATCGAGCGCCTGGTTCTTGAGCAAAAAGAAAAGCAGCGTCTCGAGAACGAACTGGTGATTGCGCAGGAAGTGCAGGCTCAGCTCTTTCCGCGTGAAATTTCTCAGCTCGAATCCCTCGAAGTTCACGGGTACTGCCGGCCGGCGCGCACAGTAAGCGGCGATTACTACGACTTCCTTGCGATCAATGCCGACAAGATGGTGCTCGCGGCCGGCGATGTCAGCGGGAAAGGCATCTCGGCTGCCTTATTGATGGCCACCATCCACTCTGCTGTGCGGGCCTACAGCATGGAAGGGATTCCAATTCTGCGCGAGCCAATCGCAGTCGGAGCCGCTGCGGGTTCCGGAATGTTACTGGCTTCGAGATTGGAGGGGGTGGAAGTTTCTCCGGCAGCGCTTTTGGCCCTCTTAAATCATCAACTCTATGCCAGCACGCCACAGGAGAAGTACGCGACACTGTTCCTGGGACTTTATGATGGTGCTTCTCGCAGGATCACGTACAGCAACGGCGGCCATCTGCCTCCCGTCATTATGAGCCAAGACGGTTCGATCCGCCGTCTCGATCAAGGCGGCATGGTTGTGGGACTCTTCGACAATCTTTCTTTTGACGAGGCTTCGGTCCAGCTCGAACCGGGCGACATCTTTCTCGCTTACAGTGACGGCGTCACCGAGCCCGAAAATGATTTCGGCGAATTCGGGGAAGCAAGACTCATCGACTTGGTCCGCGAGAATCGCGACCTTCCCTTGTTGGAAATCACTGAGCGAGTGACCGCTGCGGTCGATGACTGGATCGGCGATCAGGAACAGCCGGATGACATCACGCTGGTGCTTGCGCGAGCGCGCTAAGATCGTTGCCAGTGGACGGAGAGGAAAGGTCGGGGCGGGGAGGACGGTTTCGATCCGCCAGCTCCGGGATGGATTCCCGGCGCATACAGAGCCTATGCTACCCCCCGCATCCGCTATATCAAGACGGTAACCTCCAATGCAGAATCGTACGTGACAGAAGCGTCCAAAGAGGACCGGCGCCCCAATTGATTCCATCGTGCCCCGTCAATAGTCGAGAGTACTTGGGCTCGCTGGCAATTTTTCGCCACTCCGCCGCAGGACAGGTATGCGTTCGAATGTAAGGCCCCTCACCTGGAGATGTGATTCGAGTCACGGCCCGGCCTGCTAGGGAATCGTCCAATGGGCTATGGGGCTGGCCTGCTGCCCGCCGCAGGGTTCCCCAAACCCTTTCGAGATAAAGAAAATCATGGTCGAAAATCATGACCCGTTGAAGTGCCCGTTATGTCAGGGGCATGGAGAACTCCTTCGCTCCGAAGTCATCCAGCAACTTACCAACGGAGAGTTGAAGCCCTGGATCGACGCCTACCTGCCAGAAATCGCCCAGCTCGAGCCGCTCACTGAGTTGGCCACCGCTCGCGCTTCCGGTTCGCGTGATTTTCAAGAGAATGTCCATACCTGGAACCCGGAGCTGCCCATGTGGCGGAGGAGTCCAAAGGAATGATCTCAAGTTGTGCAATCATGCTTCCGCCCGGCCGAACCAATCCCCGAGCCTTTGTACCGCGACAAGGTGTAAAGTTGCTGACCGAAGCCCTAATGGATACGCATTGAGGAGGATATTTTTATGAGCTCAGGTACGCTGACACCGTTCGAGAGCAGAGTCTCGGGCCATTACGTTGAACAAGTACTTACCCAAGTGAAGGCCAAGAATCCCGCCGAGCCTGAATTCCACCAGGCAGTCCAGGAAGTTTTCGATTCTCTGCGGCTGGTGCTGCAGAGGCATCCTGAATATCGGGACGCTCGGATTCTCGAACGCATCGTCGAACCAGAGCGCGTCATCATGTTCAGGGTGCCGTGGTTTGATGATCAGGGGAAAATCCAGGTCAATCGCGGATTTCGCATCGAGATGAACAGCGCCATCGGCCCGTATAAAGGCGGCCTGCGTTTCCATCCCTCGGTCACGTTGGGCATCTTGAAATTCCTGGCATTCGAACAGGTCTTCAAGAATTCTCTGACCACGCTGCCCATGGGCGGCGGCAAGGGTGGTTCGGATTTCGATCCCAAGGGCAAGAGCGACAACGAAGTCATGCGTTTCTGCCAGAGCTTCATGACCGAACTCTATCGCCACATTGGTCCCGACACCGACGTGCCCGCCGGCGACATCGGCGTGGGCGGACGCGAGATCGGCTTCCTGTTCGGCCAATACAAGCGGCTCGCCAACGAATTCACCGGCGTGCTGACCGGCAAAGGCCTGGGTTGGGGCGGTTCTTTGATTCGTCCCGAAGCCACCGGCTATGGCTGCGTCTACTATGCCGCGGAGATGCTGAAGTCCCGCAAAGACTCGCCGGAAGGCAAGCTCTGCCTGGTTTCCGGCAGCGGCAATGTTTCCCAGTACACGGTGGAGAAGCTGCTGGACCTGGGCGCGAAGCCGATCACCCTCTCCGACTCCAACGGCGTGATCTGCGATCCCGACGGCATCGACCGCGAGAAGCTGGCCTATGTCATGGATCTCAAGAACAATCGTCGTGGACGCATCCGCGACTACGCCGACAAGTTCAAGAAGGCACTCTTCATGCCGGCGGATATTAAATCGGACCACAACCCGCTCTGGAACATCAAGGCCGATTGCGCCTTCCCGAGCGCCACGCAGAACGAAATCAACGCCAAGGACGCGGCCAATCTCATCAAGAATGGTGTGAAGGTCGTGGCCGAAGGCGCCAACATGCCAAGCACGCTCGAAGCGACCAAGCTGTTCCTGGAAGCCAAGATTCTCTATGGACCAGCGAAGGCCGCGAACGCTGGCGGTGTTGCCACTTCTGGTCTGGAAATGGCCCAGAACAGCGCTCGCCTGAGTTGGACTCGCGAAGAGGTCGATGATCGGCTCCACAAGATCATGATCGCGATCCACCAGAACTGCTACGAGACGGCGGAGAAGTACGGCACGCCCGGCAATCTCGTGAACGGCGCTAATATCGGCGGCTTCCTCAAGGTCGCCAATGCCATGCTCGATCAGGGGCTGGTTTAGGGTCCAGTCGGAAAGATTCATCGCAGGCGGGGTGGACGAATCCCTCCCCCGCCTGTTTCTATATGGTGACAGCGGCCTGCTGGATGTGCCGATGACCGTGAAATACATACCCGACGTAACCATGGACGCGCAGAGGCTCTTTGAGGGCTTCGAGAACCTCATGCCCTTCCGCGTGCGGGATATCCTGCTTGTCTCCAGCCTCTACGACTCGTTCATTCTGCGCGAAGACGGTCGGCTCAACGAACTTCTGATCGGAGAATCGCTGGAACTCAATCTCCAGCAGATACCTGGGATCACGCAAGTCTCGACCGGTGTGGAGGCTCTGGCCATCGCGCGCTCCAGCCCACGCTTCAACCTGATCGTCACAAACCTTGAAGTCGGCGATATGGACGCCGCCCGCCTTGCGCGGGAAGTCAAGAAGGCCGGACTCGACATTCCAGTAGTAGTGCTGGCCTACGATTATCGCGAACTGAAGAATTTTGTCGCACGCAGTCCCGCCAGCGATATCGAGCGGGTGTTCCTGTGGCAGGGCAACGTCCGCATGCTCATCGCCATCGTCAAGTACATCGAGGACAAGCGTAACGCGCAACACGACACCGCGGCCATTGGCGTGCCTGTCATCCTCGTGGTCGAGGACAACATTCGCTACTACTCCTCGTTCCTGCCCGTGATCTACACCGAACTGATCACGCAATCGCGCCGGGTCATTCGCGAAGGCATTAACGTAGCCCACAAGCTATTGCGTATGCGGGCGCGCCCCAAGATACTGCTGGCTTCGAACTACGAGCAGGCCGCGGAACTCGTGACGAAATATCAACCGTTTCTATTGGGCGTGGTCTCGGACGTGGAGTTTCCCCGCAATGGCGAACTTAGTGCCGAAGCCGGCTTCGAGTTGGCGAACCTGATTCGCGAAGCGGTTCCCGACGTTCCCATCGTCCTGCAATCGAGTCGCACCCAGTTCCGGGAACGCGCCCACGCGGAAGGATTGTCCTTCCTCCGCAAGCGTTCGCCCACGCTGCTGGGTGATTTGCGCCGGTTCCTCACCGAGCAGTTCGGTTTTGGGGACTTCGTATTTCGTTTGCCCGATCTCAGCGAGGTGGGACGCGCCACCGATCTCAGTTCGCTCGAGACCATGCTGCAGGAAGTCCCGGCGGAAAGCATCGTTTATCACGCCCAGAGCAACCACTTCTCGCACTGGCTGATGGCGCGAACCGAATTCGTCCTCGCCCAGAAACTTCGCCCCCGCAAGGTCTCGGACTTCAGCGGTGCTGAGCATCTGCGCCGCGACCTGATCGCCTCCATCGCCGACTATCGCAGCGAACAAAGCGAGGTGTTGATCGGAGATTTCAGCGCCGCGGCACTGGCTTCCACTGACGCTTTCTTCCTGCGCATTGGGAACGGATCTCTGGGAGGCAAGGCCCGCGGCTTGGCCTTCATGCGCCATTTGTTGAACAAACATCGCGTCCAACAGTTGTTTCCCGGAGTCCGTGTGACGGTACCACCCGCGGTTGTCCTCGCCACCGACATCTTCGACCGCTTCATCAACGAGAACAACCTTGCGGATTTCGCGCTGCACTGCTCCGACGACCACGAAATTGAAGAGCGCTTTCTGGAAGCGTCGTTTCCATCATCCGTACGTGACAACCTGCTGGAATTTCTTTCTGAAGTCCGTTATCCGCTGGCCGTGCGTTCTTCCAGTCTGCTCGAAGACTCCCAGTACCAGCCCTTCACCGGCGTCTATGAAACTTTCATGCTCGCAAACCATGACGCTGACTTGTCGGCCCTACTCGCCCAGCTCATGGAAGCCATCAAGCGGGTTTATGCCTCGACCTTCAGCCAGCACGCGAAGGCCTACGTGCGCGCGACGCCGTATCGGTTGGAAGAAGAGAAAATGGCAGTCATTCTCCAGCAGGTCGTTGGTACGGCCCACCACCAGCGTTTTTACCCTGATTTCGCCGGGGTTGTGCGGTCCTACAACTTCTATCCGGTTCCTCCCATGAACTCGGACGACGGCATCGCGGCAGTCGTCCTGGGGCTCGGCCGCGCTGTGGTCGATGGCGGCAAGTGTCTGGCATTCTGCCCGCGCTATCCACGACACCTCGTCCAGTTCTCCACGGTGGAAGATATTCTCGCCAATTCGCAATCTGACTTTCTGGCACTCGAACTGAATCACGTTCAACGCAGCGACGAAGACCTGGTCGCCGCGCTCCGCGAAGTTCGTTTCGGTCTGGACGCCGCTGAGGCCGACGGAACCCTGCACCCGGTCGGTTCTACCTACTCCGCCGCCAACCAGGCCGTCTACGATGGCCTCAGCCGTCCGGGAGCCAGAATCGTTAGCTTTGCCCCTGTGCTCAAACACGACTTGTTTCCGCTCGCGCCGCTCCTCGAGCAACTCACCGACATCGGCGAAGACGCCTTTGGTCGCGCCGTCGAGATTGAGTTTGCCGTCCGACTGCCGAGCCGACCGGGCGAGAATGCCGATTTCGGATTCCTGCAGATCCGCCCCCTCGTGCTCTCCCGCGAAGGCGAAGAACTTCGCATGGAGGACGTGGACCCTTCTACTCTGATCTGCCAGAGCTCTAAGGTGCTGGGGAATGGCCGCATCACCGACCTTCGTGACATCGTGGTCGTCGACTTCCACCGCTTCGAGCGTGCGCGCAGCCCGGAAGTCGCTAAAGACGTGGCGCGCTTCAATGCCAAGCTAAATGAGCAAGGCCGCCCCTACTTGTTGATTGGAGTAGGCCGTTGGGGCTCAACTGAACCGTGGCTGGGGATTCCCGTGGAGTGGGACGAAATCTCCGGAGCCCGTGTCATCGTGGAAGCCGGTTTTCGTGACCTGCGCGTGACGCCTTCGCAAGGAACCCACTTCTTCCAGAATCTCACTGCCTTCCAGGTCGGCTATTTCACGGTCAATCCCGATGCCGGGGAGGGCTTTGTCGATTGGGACTGGCTGGCCGCCATCCCCGCAGTTGAAGAGGAAGGCTGCGTCCGCCACCTACGTTTTGATGTTCCTGTTACGGTGGTAATGAACGGAAAAACCAGCCAAGGCCTGGTCTTCAAACCGCTCATGCCCTTGCCCACGTAGGCGCAGACGCGCCCGTCTGGGCAACCGAATGCCGGCTCCCGTAAGGTTAGGTTTCCGATCAAAACCAGCCTGGCCGGACAGGAGGGAATCTGCCCACTAGACGACCGCCCGGGATCTTACACGCCCTTGCGCGTGAGCCGTAGCACAGCCCGTTGGCCATGCCTTCGCCACAATCGCAGTGAGCACCTGCGGGGTGCCTGTGTTCAAGATCGTTCACGCGGAATTCATTGCACCAGCCATCAAACGCTTCGTCATCGAAGCCCCACGTATCGCCCGCAAGCAGAAGCCGGGCCAATTCATCATCTTGCGTCTCTACGAGCACGGCGAGCGTATTCCCCTAACCATCGAACGCTCCGATCCCGAGCGCGGCACGGTCAACCTGGTCGTGCAATGGGCGGGCAAGACCACTTACCTGCTCAAACTGCTCGAAACCAGGGACGGCATCCTGGACGTTGTCGGTCCCTTGGGTATGCCCTCCGGAGATCGAGAAATTCGGCACGGTCGTAATCATGGCTCGCGGGGTCGGTACAAGTAGCAGATCTCGAAGAGCGCCGGCTCGCAACCTTCGGGGAAGCCCGCAGGAGTTGACCGGCGTCACCAACGAAACAGTATCCGGCTTGCGCTGGGAGAACATTCCTGGCTGGATTCGTCCGTCAAACCATCGGCCAGTCCAGGCGGATGCGCCATAACCATGGCCAGCCGCCTGCTCTATGAGCATCAACACACAGAAAAGGCGGCCAGCCTCAAGCCGTCCGCCTCTTCTCATCAGGAGGTCTTAACCCTGTTCGTTGATGGTTCTCTGATCCTATAACCCAACACGGCCCGCAGCCAGATCACTGATGGTTATAGTTGACTCAAGCTTAGTGGGCTTCTTCACTTGCGCGGAATGACCTGCGCTTTCGCAGTCACCTGCTGTCCTTGCTCCATGCCTCCCAAAATCACCAGGTTATTTCGTGTGACCAGCAGCCCGCGATGATCCATTGTCGGGGTAGCAGATTTGTGGGTCACGGTCTCCCATTTGCCACTCCGCGCTTCGAAGGCGAATGTGACCGGAGAAGGTTCGGAGGGCCGGCCGTCGTAGCCGATTCCGTTGTAGTTGTAGGGATTGTCGGTCCCGCCGGAAAAATAGATCCGGTGATCTTTTTCGGACGTGCCCGCTGCGATGCGGTAACGCGCCGTTCCGGGATGAGCCGGCAACTTGCTCCACTGGATCCTGGTGATGTCCTTGTGATCGATCTTACCCATCCAGCACTCGTCCGACACTGCGTAGGGGGGTGTGCCCGACGGATTTTTGTGCGCCCCATCGATGTAAACGATGGTGTCATCGACCACTCCGCCCGCGTGTCCGAACACCGGCATACCGGGAATCGGGGTGGCCTGCTCCCATTTGTCTTTCTCAATGTCGTAAACCTGCACGTTGGCCACGGCGTCTTTGTTCGACCAGCCGCTCACGATGTACAGATAACGATCGCGGAAAACTCCCAGCACCGAATCATCGATCGGGATGGGCAGGTCCGCACCGCGATACCAGCGATGCGCCTCTGGTTCGTAGACTGATAGGTCGCGCACGGTAATCTCGCCGTCTTGATGATCGAGTACGTACCCGCCCAGCAGAAATATCTGTTCACGCGCCCCAATCGCCGAGGCACCGATGCGTCCAGCGGGTCCGGGTACCGGGCGAAGTTCGCTCCATTTGTCGCTCCCGGGATCCAGCATGTAAGCCGTATTTGTAATTGCGTCCCACGTCTTTTTCGGGCCGATCCCCATGAAAGAGAACAAAACCACATGTTTGCCGATCTTCAAACTGGCCACTGCGTTGTTGGAGACAGGTGCCGGAAGCGGCGGTACCTGCGCGTTGGCTAGCGCAACCAGGTGCACCAGCCAAAGGATGGGGAAAATCCAAAAGATCTTCTTCATAGTGCGCATGACAAACCGGGAAGCTTACACCCGCGGCCTGTGCTTCGGAAAGAGGAGAGCTGATTAGA
>Ga0137358_10000361_pt1 | contig 20126 bp, 22 predicted proteins | sample Mad1_20_16metaG_FD_105551 | JGI IMG/M metagenome (GOLD analysis project Ga0137358, IMG submission 105551) | Vadose zone soil microbial communities from Angelo Coast Range Reserve, California, USA - Mad1_20_16 metaG | ecosystem: Environmental > Terrestrial > Soil > Vadose zone | place: USA... | reverse complement strand
CGACAAGTCTTGCGAGATGGCTTGGTAAAAATGAAGTGGTATAGGGGAATACGTAGATGTCGCGCGTAGGACATTAGAGCGCACGAGGGCCCGCCTGGAGGCTGCGTTAGAGAACCCGCGTCGCGCGGTGCTTTGCTACGTAGTCACGCACTGCTCCCGGATAGCCGCTCGTGGAATTTTTGTCGGAGATGACTGTAAAAGGACGACGACATAGTGTCTTAACACCCCTACGAGTATCTAAAGTAGACTAGCATATAAGTGCAAGTATAGCGAGAATGAAGAAGGTCACACCATAACAAGTGTGATTGGGAATAACACCCAGTCCCGAATTTGGGGGTCGAGATACAGAGATGGCACGCTTGCAGGACTTGAGTATTATGGAGCTGGAATTAGAGGTGAACTCACGTGGAACCCATTGTGTCCACTGGCGCTCTCTGGGTGGTTGCAAGAGATGGGCCGAGTGGTGGCGGTGGCGGTGGACTTGTAAACCACGCACGCGGGTTTCCGGACCGGTCGCGCGTCGACCATTGCGACTTGCCTCAGACCGCGTCATTCACACATCATGACCGATTTCCTTGGGCATATCGAATTTCTGATCAGTCCTTCTCAAGACCACTCGGGAGATCGCGCACTGGAGCGCTGGACATCGTGCGTCTGGGTGCACGCATATAGTGCAACATGCACACCAAAACTAACACCAGAGTGATAATTCACCCCAGTCTCAAAGTATCCGAGAAAGGTACCGATCGCGTGTCCCCTTGACGTCGCTGCAGACTTGATGCCAATCGCTTAAGGTGGCCATGAAGTTGTGTCTGAGCTATCCGATGATCCAGAAGCCTCGTGTCAGGAAACGGTGCTCGACTTGTACCGTTCGCAGAATGTGGGGGCTCCGCGTGACAGGTTGATGAGCAAGCTACTTTCGTACGTGTACCATTGATCACCGGGGTGTGTGATCATCTCTCCCAATGTGGGGTTCTAATTAGAGAAGTAAAATTGCAACCAATCCTGTCGCATCTACACGCGGCCCTCGCGTCTCGTGCTTCGAATGAGGCGATTTCGGAAGATTTGTTCGACATGATAGGTTATGATGACATGGACATGATTGTCGAGATTCTCGACAAAAGGTCTTACGTTGTGGCGGAGGTGAATCCAACCTGACATCCCACAGAGAGAGTCCGTTGATGTCAATATTGACAAGCTGGAAATAGCTCTGAAGAGACCTCAAGATCCCACGGCGGCCATTGATGGACATGGTGTTCCCGGTAAACGCTCCTTTCTTTCCCACACAATTTGACGATTGAATTTGATTTCAGATCGTGGAGCCAATCTCACACAAATCGCCGCGAAAAAACGGATGGAGGAGACGCTTCGACACAACGTGGAACGACCTTTGTTTGAGGGACCTTCAGTTTCGTAATTTCTCCCACTTACGGACATACAACTTCACATTATTCATCCTAGCAGGCGCCCGCCCCAGAAGTTCTACCACACGTGTACAGCTCGGCGTCCTCTCAAGGAAATATTTTGTCGCATTCCGGTAAAAAGTTTACTCTTCCGGTTGGGACCACTCACCACGTTCGAGACGTATGTCAATTCTTGTCCCACGTGATCATCTATATGTCATACTTACGGGGTAGTAGTACTATGAAGAACTCGTCGTTCCACCTCCAAGGACAATCCCACCACGGACTACAGAAAGGCTTGTCTCCGTGGACGAACTTGATGACTTGGCGAAGAAGTCGTTCCCGGTACATCCGATCTGGTTATGACAAGGATTCACATTTATTGAGAACTGCGTAGGGTTATTCGACGTTGAATAGGATGCAATCCATCATCTATCCAACAGCCTATGGCTCAAATGAGAACATGTTGGTGTGTGGTAATAAAGGACTTTCTATGCGGCCTATCGCAGATTGTTGACTCCCCCTCTTCTAGCTCCTACCGGTGCTGTGCGTCAGCCGTCAGCCGTCATCCTGACAGCAGTCCAGCGCCTCATCTCATTTGCTGTTATTTAGGGTAAAACGGATATCGCTATGCTAACGATTCTTCGGGTGCTAGACCAACATCGCGCTCGCTCCGGGTCACAATCACTTCCCGCTTCTATCCAACGAGATGAATTTAAGATCATATACGTGTAAATGTCCGACTTTGCGAAGGGACAGGAGTCTTATTACGCTAATCATTTCAGGGCTCCTATGAAGGCCCTGGCTGCTGAGGTCGTGAGGAAATTCACCAAACGGCTCCAGTGGCTTGCGATCCGTGTCCGGGAGCTCACTGGTGACATGCAACTGACGAAAGCAGAGATAGCGGAGACACAAATCATCGTGACCACGCCAGAAAAGTGGGACGTCGTCACCAGGAAACCAACCGGTGAAGGGGACATTGCATCAGTATGCTTATCTCCCTTAATGAAGTATATGACCTTGAAAGATTTTTTCCGACGCAGCTGCTAAAGCTGTTGATTATAGACGAGGTTCACCTTTTGAGCGAAGAACGCGGTGCAGTCATAGAAGCTATTGTTGCGCGAACGTTGCGCCAGGTATGTCTCATCAAGATCTTGAACGTGCTTTGTGACATGACATCTTCACCTTTGTCAGGTGGAATCAAGTCAATCTGTTATCCGTATTGTGGGCCTGAGTGCTACGCTTCCGAATTACATCGATGTTGCCGATTTTCTAAGGTTTGGGAATTCCTTGGTTAATATCATGAGCTTATCTGGTGTTAGCGTCTCACGACAGAAAGGACTGTTCTTCTTCGATTCATCGTTTAGACCGGTCCCACTCGAGCAACACTTTATTGGCGTCAAGGGAAAGCCCGGAAGCGCACAGTCAAAAATGAACCTGGATCTCGTGACTTTTGAGAAAGTTTCCGAGCTCGTTCAAGCTGGGCACCAAGTCATGGTGTTCGTGCATGCTAGGAAGGAAACAGTCAAGGCTGCTTTAGCTCTCCAGGAGGCGGCCTCTAAGGAAGACATCCTGTCAGAGTTCAGCTGTCAAGACCATCCGAGTTACAGTCACTTTCGCCATGAAATAAGTACTTCGCGAAACAAAGAGATGAAACAATTGTTCGATGATGGTTTCGGGATTCACCATGCTGGAATGCTACGCACAGATAGAAATATGATAGAAAAGATGTTCAGTGCAAGAGCCATGAAGGTGAGTACCACTTGTCGTGGCTGCTACGTTCTCTGAATCGAAGTAGGTTTTATGTTGCACCGCCACGCTTGCGTGGGGAGTCAACCTACCAGCGCACGCAGGTTGGGGCTCATGACTCGCCATGGAAGTACGGCCTTACCCGTTTGCATTTATCTAGTCATCATCAAAGGCACCCAAGTATATGACAACTCCAAGGGCTCATTCGTGGACCTGTCTGTGCTAGATGTTCTCCAAGTGTTCGGTCGCGCCGGGAGACCGGGCTTGGAGACTAGTGGACAGGGTTTCATCTGTACTACCGGAGACAAATTACAGCATTACTTGAATGCAATCACCTCCCAGGTAAGGGCGTCTTGTTTGGAATCTCACACCTCGTCTGACAACATGTACAGAATCCCATCGAGTCAAAGTATGTATTGTATTTTTCGGCAAGACTGTGGCTGAGATCCTCTTTTGGAGTTTCATAAAAGGCAGGATCGATGCAATGAATGCAGAAATCGCTCTTGGTACTGTAGCAACAGTAGGTGATGGCGTCAGGTGGCTAGGGTACACCTATCTCTTTACGCGGATGCAAAAAAACCCTTGGCTATATGGTGAGTTATCTCCCTGAGACGACCATCACGACTTATTATGGCATGAAGGGATGTCCTATGATGTCCTCCGGGATGATCGATCGCTAAACGGCAAGCGACACGAGCTGGTTCTCTCAGCAGCAGACAGCCTTGTGGAGGCCCGCATGATTGATCACGCTAAGGGAAGCGGTTCCTTTACCATCACCGATCTAGGAAGAATTGCGGCAAAATATTACATCAGTCACAAGTCTATCATGATCTTTAACCGGGAACTTGGAGCCCATATGACGGAGGAACGTGTTCTTGCCATGGTCAGCCTCAGCACTGAGGTAAGTTACTTCGATCACACACCACACCGTTATACAAACGGTCATTACAACGATCTGCAGTTCGATCAGATCCAAGTTCGAGACAATGAGACAAAGGAGCTTGCCTCGCTGCTTGATCTGGCACCACATGAGGTGGAAGTGAGTAGGAAGACTGCATGAGTGCTCAGTCTGACTTCTTTCCGTACAGAATGCATTTGAGAACAGTTCAGGCAAGGTCCATATAAGTGGAGAGGGTTCTCGGAACAAGTCAGGAAAATCCGCCGACGAACCAGAACTATTGTTCACCCGAGAGGGCAAAGTTAACGTATTGCTCCAGGGCTATATTTCTCGGATTCCTGTGGAAGACTTTGCCCTGGTATCGGATATGCATTTCGTCGCCCAGAACGCTGGACGCATCGTTCGTGCCCTTCTTGAAATAGCTATCAGCAGGAAGTTGGCTAGCACAAGCGCTGTGCTAATGGGAATGAGCAAGGCTATCGAGAAGCGTCTCTGGCCTTCTGAGCACGAACTGAAGCAGTTCAATCTGAAGCAGGATGTAATCTATGGACTAGAGGAATACGCCATGGATTACTCTGTCTCAGAGCTGGTGCGGATGTCAGCAGCCGAGCTCGGAAACCTAGTCCATCTTAACCCACTCCAAGGGCAAGCTATATTTGACGCTGCTAAACAATTACCTGCTCTCCATGTCTCATATTCTCTGCACCCTCTTGGTCCCGATGTTCTTAAAATTGATACCCACGTGCGTAGTACCTTCTCGTGGAGTTCCAAGCATGGTTCTGTCGAACCCTTCTGGCTCTGGGTTGAAGATCACAACGAGGGTGTTATCCTACAGCTCTCCCATCTACTTCTCCGACAATCGACGGGCGTGTTGGATGTTGAGTTTCTAATTTCGATACCAGAGGAGCAGATCCCGCCCTTCGTGACCATACGCTACGTCTCTGAGAGGTGGATGGGCGTCGAAGACGAAGTTAGAGTTTCCTTCGACGATTTGGTCATGCCGGCTCGGTCCAACAGTCATACACCACGTCTTAATCTTCCGTTCTTGTCGCTCTCTGTTCTGCAGAATGACGTCCTTCGGGAACTATTCTCCTCGAAATTGCGCAATTTGAACGCAATTCAAACCCAGGCTTTCTGGGGCGTTGTGAATACAGCGACTAACGCCCTTGTCTGTGCGCCAACTGGTTCCGGCAAGTCTACTTTGGGCCATATCTTGGTTTGGTGAGATGATTCTTATCTCGTTCCGTCTGGGTCTCACTAAAATTCTGCACAGTGAGACGTTAAGTCGCATTACAAAGCCGGGCTATGTTCTGGTCATCGCACCACGACAAAGTATCGTCATGGAATGGATGTCGGATTTACGTGGACTACTGACGGCAATGGGATTCTCCATGAATTTTGTTACGGGCTCGGGTGTGCTTTCGCCGGCAAAAAGCAAGGAGATACGCTTGACCACCTCCATTCATCTTCTGGCCGCGCTCTCCGAGGAGAAGGACTCAACTCAATCATACCCTGGACTGGAGCTGGTTATTCTCGAGAACCTCGGGCAATTGGACACGCATTATGAGCTTGCCGTATCCTCTCTCCGCCGCGTCGTCCAAACCCAGCCGACCCGCATCGTGGGGTTTTCTGCGTCGCTGAACGACTCGGCGGACTTAGCCACGTGGCTAGACGTAGCCCCGTCCACCTTCCACAGCTTTAAACCCAGCGACCGGGATCAATCGCTAAAAGTGGTCACTCATACATTCGCGATACCCCACTCTCCCTCATTATATAAGGCCATGACTAGACCGGCATCAGCTGCCATCGTTTCTGTCAGCCACGGACCCGCGATCGTGTTCGTACCATCTCGGGCACAATGTTCTTCAGTCGCGCTAGACCTCATAGTCAACCGTTCGCTCGAAACGGGCTCAGAAACTGGATACCTCCCATCTGACGTATCCGCAGAGTCCCTCCAGCCCTACATCAACAGACTACAATACCGCGGCCTATCCGATTTTATTTCGAAGGGCGTCGGCTTTTATTCTCACTCGGGCATGCATAAGCAGGATCGTGCGACCATTTTGGAGTTGTACTCTGTAGGAATCGTTCGGGTGCTCGTTGTCGCTAGGGAAGCGTGTTGGACGCTCCCTGTTCGCGCTGCGGTGGTTGTGGTCATGGGCACACAGTATTTTACCATACACAACGATGGGGCGGAGCGCCGGCTTCGCAATTATACCCTCGAGGAACTTGTTCACATGCAAGGACGCGCGGTACGCCACGGGGAGATGGGCCACTTCCATCTATTCTGTCAAGCGGAGGATAAGGACACGTATATGCGATTCCTGGAGGGCGGTCTCCCGCTAGAGTCACGGCTTCTGGGATCGGATCAGTTGCAGCAGTGGTACAAGCACCACCGAGATCGCGGACACATCCGAAACAAGCAGGAGGGCGTCCAGGCGCTCTCATGGACCTTCCTGGCGCGACGCGCTGCTTCCAATCCTACATATTACGACAATAAGGGGACTCGGGACGAGTGCCTGTCGAGAATCGTGGATGAGTTGGAGGAAACGATTGTAGGTCATAGTCAGGGTCGCCCATCTGCCATTGGTGCGGCCGCAACTTCTGCTGCTGCTGAGCAGCGCTAGAAATATATCTGTAACCCGTACAAAACATATTCGGGACTCGGGCTGACCACTGCACTACTTTGTCTACACAAGAAACGACGTCTTCTATCCTGCATCTCTAAGCCAAGTACTTCTTGAGGTTCTGCAAGCGCTCTCCGGCTGCTTTCAAGGTGTCTAAGTCTTTGCAGAAAGAAAAGCGAATATAGTTTTCCCCAATGGACACGTGTTCCTCGCAGTAAAACTTAAAGTCAAAAGTCAAAAGTCGTGAACCAGCCATCAGGTAGGAAAACTAGGGTCCATACCTCGCTCACCGGGATCGTAGAGACTCCGATCTCCGTTGCGATAAACCAGCTTGCCCTGGTCCAGAACGTCAACGGTATATATATCCCCATATAGCCAAGATGCCTACCTGAAATCGCGACCCCTTCCTAATACGCTTTTCGGGAAGGGATAATCATCAGGGATCTTGACGCTCGATGAATCCTGCGAGAGAAAATAAACGGGGTGGTCATGATTAGAGCGTTAAGGACAGACCATCAGAACGAAATAGGTCCCCTCCGGAAGTGTGTATGTCACTCCGAGTCTGTCGAAGGCGCTGACAAAGACGTCACGTCTCTCCTGGTACTCCTTCAGCTGAGTTTCGAAGAATCGGCGCTCGGCTGCCTGTTCGAGTCCAGCAGCGACTGCTTCCTGAAGTGGGGAATTCGTGCAGAATACGATCCGGGTGCTGGCTGCCAAAGATGGGTTTATAATGGAGGGTGGTCCAATCAGCCAACCCACTCTCCACCCAGTAGCGGCGAAGGACTCTAGGCGGAAGGTGAGAAAGTACTCTCTAGGAGGCAGAGAGGGAACTCGCTTCCGGCGGACCCAACAGTGACAGTACGCTCCCACATTCCGGGGAGTGTGGCGAAGCGAACATGTTCCTTGTTGTCGAAGACCAGGGAGTCATACTGGTAAAAAATGGCGTTGAGGGGATACCCAGGGCAGCAAGACAATTCTGAACGCACTACTTCGTCTGCCATGACGAGAATATTAAATTCTTCCGCGAGGGCAGCAATCTTCTCGAGCTCAGTACGGGTAAAAACTTTCCCAACAGGGTTATGAGGGGTGTTAACGATGATAATTTTGGTACGAGAGGTAATGGCGGCCCTGCGATGACACGATCAACACGACACCTCAAGTAGCGGGGAAAAGGCGGACCTTAGCTCTTCGAAATCGATTGACCAATCATTGCTGGTTGGCTTTGGAATGTCGTGAGAGGGAGGATGCAATGGAATATATACAGGCTTTCCACCATTGAATGTGACGGATGGCATGTACTGGTCAAAGAAGGGTTCGAACATAATGACTTCATCTCCGTGCTCCAAGAAAGCCGCAAAGACCGAGTATTCCCCTGTACATCATGGCTGGTACGAAACGGTTGATGCTAAAAAGATGCCGAGAAACACTTGCCTTCGTTAGCCCCGCTTGTGACAATGATCTCAGAATCAATATTCAGATCTCTATTGAACCGTGAGTCATAAAAGTGCTTGATTGCATTGCGCAGACGCGGCCGCCCCCTGGGATGAGAATAGTGATTTGGTCCCACAGTGTTAAGAGCTTCTTCTGCGGCGGCTGTCATCCATTTAGGAGGGGCAAAGTTCATATACCCTTGACCGAGGTTTAGGCAATCTGGTGGCAGATTGGCAGCACTGCCACATGTCAAAAACGGTGAAACGAACAACAAGAGTCGGGATATACTTGAAGATTGACCACACATCTTGTGCTAGAGCCCGCCCCTCATGGAGGCGAGAAGAGAAGGGAATCACGACGGGTTTGCGGTCATTACCGTCACGGTCTCGTGGAGTATTCCAGACACTACTCTGAGCTTGAGACATACGCGAGTGGAGAGTGGGAGAGGTCGAGTGTAAATATTCGGTTGGCGCTGAGATATATAATCAAATCAGCTGGATTATAGTATCAGTAGCGCCCTCGGCCTCGGAGTTTAACGGACCCTTCCTCGGAGTTTATCCCATCACGTGCTCCTAAATTTGTCAGCGACCCCAAAGAGCACCCCTGGGCCACTCAGCGTCGTGTGATGACATTGACTCCTGTTCCGCGCTCTTTGTTGCTAATATGAGCGTGAGCGATTCAGATGATAGACATCTCCTAGGAACAATAGACGAGTACGTGTTCAATTCGGCCCTGTCCGCTGTCGCGTCTTGATGTCACACTTTCTACCGGTGCTACTTAGGACTGCTAGTAGCCACTCTGATTCTTTCACATATCCTGCAGAGTCGCAGGAAGAGCCCCAGTCTCAATATACGCTCGTGGAGGAAGAGGAATTTGTCTACCCTGGCATCGGCGACGTGGACACAGCTCCAGGCGCGCTTCCTCTGCCAAGTTCGGATGCTATTACGTCTACACCATCTCCTTCTGAGAGCCAAGAAGTTGTTCCGCTCGACTCGTCAGATTTGACCGAATATCCCTCATCGAATGAAGCCCGTCATGAGACATCGCCTCCTCGGCCGGATCCTAATCCAAACCCCTCTCTCCCCGCACAACCTCACGCGTCTCCTGCTCAGCTTGAAGCACTTTATGCCGCTGCTTCCTCTGGCGATCTGCCCCTCTTGCAGAGAATCATAAATAATGCCTTGCAAAATGGCAACGTCGAATCCTTCTCCCTAGTCAATGGTGCGTCTTCGCGGACGGGACTGACAGCCTTGCATGCTGCTGCTAGCCGAGGTTATATCGGTATCGTGAAATGGTGTAAGGCTCGCTTATCCCCTAGTTTACATACTTTCTGATGAAAGACACATAGTGGTCGAAGCTTGTGGTGCCATTATAGACCTAGAGGATAGGGAAGGAGAGGTATAGGGCGTCGATGTTCACGCTTGCTCTTTATGAATCACTAACTTCGTTAGACCTCTTTACATAAAGCCGCTCTGCAAGGTCGGTTGGACGTCGTCCAGTTTTTGGTCTCAAAGTGTGCAGACATCCATGCTCAAGATGCTGATGGTTGGACGGCTTTACATAACGCGTGCTCTAAGGTGTGCAAATCGCCTTCTTATTTTACGCAATCCCATGACCTTAAGAAAGGGTTATCTGGACATTGTTCGATGGCTATGTGAACGAGGTGGTGCGGCGGAGTCTGTCGACGGTGTACATGGCGTTGACATCCGCAGCAAAGGCGGATGGACTCCTCTCAGTGAGTTTGCCTAGCCTCGTGACATTACATCGCTGAGAGTTTTTCTAGTGAACGCTGCCTCCAAGGGACACCTTCCCATTGTCCTTTACCTCCTGACGAAGCAGTCGGCTAACCCGCTCGTCCGAAATAATTGGGGTGAAACTGCATACGATGCATCAGCTGCCGTATTTGAAGTATGGATTTGTGAAGTACGACAGCTTTCATTGTCTACGTCTGTGATCAGTGACGGTTTCTCGCAGGTCCTTTCGAGGTTCGAGGCTGAACAATGGCGGCACTCCCTCACCACTTATGATACGTTGGCTGTGCATACTACAGTTCCTCTTATCCTGTACGAAAACCAACGACTCGATACTCGGCTGAAAACCTTGGCCGTCTCTAGTGGGCGGCCAAAGTTCTCGCCATCTGGTTTGGGGAAAGGTGGACGTCGCCCTCCATTTGAATTGAAGTTGCTCAAGCCGGACGAAGTGACGGGAAGAAAACTCGTTCCCGCGTGGAGAAGTGCTGTGTTTCTACCTATAAGAGAGGAGCCTTTCAAGCTCCCAAAGCCAGGTGTAAAGGATATACAGAGTGGTGTCGAGAGAAGCCACTTCTGGCTGTGGGTAGTCCCTCGAGCTCAACTTTATCTAGTTATTGACATTTGGTATCAGTTCTGACTGGACTTTAGACGTGACGCTTCCCAAAGTCGATGCGGAAACGGGATGGCAGTACGCTCAATCGTTCGACGATCCTGATGACCAGTGGACAGCTGAGCCACCCGTTCGACTAGACCGTTTGTTGGCTGGGGGGGCCGCTGTCATAGCACTCAGCACATCAGTCTCTGGTGGCAGCTCGCGCTCACGTCCTGGTTCGATGTCTACTCACTCTTGGGTTCGGAGGAGACGCTGGGTTCGCGTGATGAGGCGGCGTCTGGATATTCCTCCCTTGCCCTTTCTCGGTCCTGATGGCGAGTATCATCACTGGCTCAATGATGGCACGATGGTGCCCTTCGAGGATACCGTCGATGGCTTCGGGGAGTCCGAAGGTCAAGAGCTCTCACAGGACTATGTTGCGCGTGCCCGGTACCTCGCTGGTCCACAGGTTGGGGATTCTGAAGCCCTTGGTGAGTTGGCTTCGGCAGTTGAAGCTCGCAGAGCTATCGCAAAACTTGAGCGTGCTACGACGGAATTGAGGCAGGGCATCTTAGGTACGACTTGAGTAGTCGTTTTTATGGTTCAAACTAAAGCGACCTATCCAGGCGACGACGACTCAGAGCGTAAGACTCAGGCAGAGGTTTTACTAAACGCGTATAGTCGAGAACTTGACCGGCGACGGTTGGCAGCCGATGCTGAGGGTTTGCTTTTAAACACCGGAGGTAAGTCTCTACCACCACACGGTACCATGCTGAGCCCTGGCATGCATAGATGACGATCATTCCGAGGAAGAGGACGACGATGACGAAGAATTTCATTATCCCAACTCGTCGCCGCAGAGTACAATGCGCGCATCATCATCGCGATCATCTTCGGGAGATTACCTCAGCCGTCAGTCGACACATAGGACGCCCACGGATCTTACCCCACACCTATCCCAAGCTTCCGAATTTAGAGTCCCTACTCACGAAGCTCCTCAAAAGGTGGTTGCACCAAAATATTCCCCACCTACCCCACATGAGATGAATGCGCGTTGGGAGAGGGACCACCATGTTCACAGTTGCCGCAATTGTCAACGTCGTTTCAATTTTTTGCTCCGCCGAGTACGTCTAAGTCCTTTTTTACGTCCACATGACTGATCGTGGCTAATTTACTCCAGCACGTGAGTTGTAAGATTAATTGTTTTTCCACGTGATCCTGATGAACGTCGCAGCACTGTCGTCGGTGCGGACGCATTTTCTGCGACCGGTGTTCATCATACAGGGTCCCGCTTGACCCATCCGAGATCGTCCAGGATCCCACCTACCCTGATCCCTCTGCGTCAACATCCTCTCAACGAGTTTGTCAATCGTGCTACGAAGCTGTGAGTGTCCCCGCTTCCGGCCGATTCCGTGACAATGGAGTGGCATCGATTGAGAGGATTTTTATCGACCAAGCAAGGCTCTCTGTGCCCAATGTATCGAGAGAGACCAGCTCACAGCTGAGCGATCTTGCAGAGTAGGGCGTTTAGTAAACTGGCTGGGACTTTCCTTAATACTACAATTCCAGATGCCCTGTCTGTAGTCAGAACCTAGCCGAGCTTGGCCCAGCTGTGAACCAAGAAGCGCACGTCAGGAATTGCTTGGATGGTGGCAAGGGTCATTCTCCACAAATTGCCAAGTATTTGGTATATCGACTTCCTGGTGAAAGTTCTCTTATCGGTATTGAATGTAAGACAAGGTCAATTGTTCGCATATCAAGTTCTGCTCATTTTTATTTTTTCAGGTATAATTTGTTTCGAGGAGTTTGTGGAAGGCTCAATGGTCGCGCGCTTGAGCTGCCTCTGTAGTTTTCACAAAGGCAAGCACCAAGTTCAAAATAATGCGCCCCTGATCTTATTTTTTGTCACAGTATGCTTGTCCTCTTGGCTTCAGCGTGGTAACGGCTGCCCGATTCACATGCGGGATCAGTGATTGAAGGGCCTTTGGTCTCGTTCGACAAAAAAAAAATAGGTTTAAACCTGAGATTATACGGCCAGTGTGAGAAGAAAGAATCTGGATTGTGGCTAATAACAGTACAATCTTCGGATTTAGACTTTTTTTTTGGTTGCACAGGCCTTAAAGGCTTCACTTACGTCCACGCCTCCCCTCACATAATATCATGAAATAACGCTCACAATGATCAATTATGCACCACATGCTTGGCACACATTTTTGCTAGTCTGCTTGCAATATAATCGCACTTATGATACTACAAAGCTACAACAAGAAACAATACAGAGATCTACAACACTCCGTGGTAGCTAAAACCCCCATCTCACGATTCAGAAAACGTGTTGTAGTAAATTCTGCTGGTATCGACGCGGATTATGTCCAAAATGTCCTCAGCATCGGGCTCGATGATGTCCTGACCCTTTCGCCCGTCATCTTGATCATCATAGAACCACGTTGACGGGTCTTCATCCTCCGAGTCGTCGTCGTCGTTATCTTCGAGGTCAGACTCCGAGGGTTTATAATTCCTGAAAAGCGACAGAGACATCAGAATCAGAATTTGTCGTGATGAGATCGGCAAAGGGATCATCGTACATGAACGCCCAGATGCGCGCTTCTTGTTCCTCCCGAGTCAATGCGCGGCCCTTCACCGTCACGAAGCCTTGTTTTTCCCGCCTCTCCAGCAGACGCCGTTTCCTCTCGAGATCCGCGGCATGTGCCTGCTGCTCAAGTTCTACAGCTTCTTCAATTGATAATCTCGGTACCTTGTCACCATGTTGTTGACGGAAAGCGTTTCCCTGAAAAAATCAATCATATGAATAAAGGAATAACAAAGCGAGACACGCGGCTGACATGCCCAGGACAGAGAACAACAAAAAAGAAGGGCGGAGGGAGGTGGAACTTGAAAGCGACACGTACGAACTTTTCGAGCGCTCGCAGTTTAGCCTCGATCGGACGCGGCTCTGGCGCCGCCTTGTCGACTGACATCCGCTCGTCCTCGCTGATATGGGTCAGTTCGAGACCGACCTGTATGTCTCGCATCCCTTCGAGTCCGTGCAGCTGCGCTTCGATCTTGGCCTGCTCTGCCATTATGCGCGGGACATATGACGATGTAGACGGAGCCCTGAGAAAACCCCGAAAAAAAAGGGAAAGGAAAGAAAATTTCAAGATATATGCGTCAGATGTCGAAGGGCTGACATGGACAAGAACAGAGACGGTGTACGGACGAAGTGGCGAGGATCTTGGCGTTTCTGTCATAGCGATCCCTGAGTTCCCGGATGGTCAGCTCTTCGATGGGAGGAAGCTTGGGCTTCGGCGGTACCCTGAAGCCAGGTATGGGAGCATTCTTCTTTCTGGGCCGTATGGTGGAGGGGCTACTGAGAGGATATGTAGCCTGCATGTGGGTAGAAATGTGGGTGTGGACCTTGACGAGAAGTCGGTTACGATTCTATTTCCGATTTTATACACGCCCGGCGGACCGGGCACTAGAACTGTGACACCGCTTTGGGAGGACAGGCCAGACTATAGTACATCGTTACTACTACTACAGTACAAGAGTCATCCAATATCGTATACATCTTTCCTTTCACATGAACATATCGCGCTGCGAGTCATCACGTCATCAGCGGACAGCATCAAAGAACACAGAAGGATGCTTACGGCGCCTGGAGGCATAAATTCGTCATTATCTGGGCCATAAAGGTTCCCCCCGCCAGGCGTGCCACCCCTTGGGTTACCCCCCCTTGGGCCTAGACCGCTGCTACCTGGGTAGGGTCCTATCCCTGGCACAACGGGATCAAATCGAGCCCCTGGGGGCGCCCCCATAGGTGGCAAAAAACCGTCACCGCCCCATGGCCCGCGGATTGGAGACGATGTCCCTCGCCCACGACCAAAGATAGGGTGATTGGGACCAACGATCATCCCATCGCCACCAGAACCAGGGAACAGCGGCGGTGGCCCGAAACTACTGAATGGGTCGACACCGAGCGGATCGAGGTCGCTACGACCAATCTCGAGCGGGTTTCTAGATGGAAGATGAGAAGGCTCGCCGAAAGGACGCTGAGGAGCATAGGGAGGTGAGAGAGGCTGTGGACGGGCAGGATTGTTAGCTGGTGATTCTCGCCTAGGATTACTTGAGGTCTGGCGAGGATCAGAGCCCTCAGTATATCCCTCCTTGTGCAAACCAGGCATGATATTCTGAATTATCTTCAGCTTAAGCTGGCTGATGAAGTCCGCGACACGATTTGACGAAATATAGCCATGAATAAGTGGCGGAGGATTTTCCGCTCTTGGGTCAAACGGGAAAAAAGAGGGAGACGTGAAATCGTTTGTGGCAATATCCAAAGATACCGTCTTGTCGCTCTAATTTGTAAATATTAGCCTTCACACTGCGGGGAAAAGAAATGATGGTCACGAACCTCCACCGCGATGGCGTTAATTAGCGTGCGGCTACCAAGCTTGATCGCTTTTATAATAAACTCAAGGCTGCTCTGCTCGTGACGGTATCTGAGTGTGTAATTTCCTGGTCCACTTGTGTTCCACTCTTCGGGAAGTATGCCATTTACAATGGAACTCGCTGGAGAGGAATCATCGACAGCGATGAGACTGAAGGAGAGTGCATTGAAGGCAGAGTGAATGAGAGCAACGATAGCATCTTGTTGTGAGTCCAGTCGCTTTTTGTTTGATGGCAACAGATCAAGAAGGGGAGAGATTAACGCTGAAGGGTCCAACAAATCTGGAGCCATGATGTTATAGTGGGATCCAAGGCGTGCAAGCGGGATGATGTAATGTTACATAATCTATCCTGGGAACGTTTTTTTGAGGCCTCACTTGCCTTGAGCATATTTCTGGTCTTGACTTGAATCATGCCGCGAAGGGACAGGTCATATTCTCCAGACTCTCCAAACAAGAGGGTGAGACCTTCACATCGCTCTCGGTCCCCGTCGCCGACCAGGCGTAGCTCCCAAAGGCCTTCCAGTTCAAGGTATAATGACGACAGGGATCGCGACCGTTACAGAGACCGCGACCGGGACAGGGATCGCTATCGAGATAGCAGGGGGCGCGACTCGAGAGACGATAGGAGAGACGATAGAAGGGATGATAGACGTGATGACCGGAGAGATGATAGGCGTAGAGACGATCGTCGGCGTTCACGTTCCCGCGACCGACGAGACCGCAAACCCTCGCCCCCCAGAGATGCCCCCGAGAAGTCCGAATCAACTCCCCCAGTCGAGGATGAAAAGCTCAAGGCAAAGAGGGCAAGGCTGGAGGCATGGAAAAAAGAGAGAGAGGCTAAGAAAGCCTTGGGCGAAGCCAAGGCTAAGGCTATGGCACTTGCAGGAAAGTCTGCTCCTCAAGGTGAGTAAGTTTCTTTCCACCGTCGAGTATTGTGATTTCATCACTTGATCCGTCTCTTCACAGCATCGGCAACCACGGGCGCCGCGAAACCTGCGGGTTCATTAAATCGCTCCGCCTTTGGGGGTTTAGGTCTTAAGGGTTTGCCCCTTAAGCCCGATTTACTCAAGGGAAACAAGGTCGTGTCTTCCTTGGATGATTCAGTCGAAACGAAGCGCCATCTTGAGATGCTTGGAGACATGCCTGCTGTCGATATGACCATGGCAGATGGAGAGGCCGGTATCGGTGACCTTGAAGTCGACGATGACGACGAAGATGCGAATCGGATTGATGCGGAATCCAAGGCTAAAGCTAAAGCCAAAGCTCAAGCCAAGGCACAAAATTCCATGGACGTAGATCAATATGATGACGTAGATCCCCTGGACGCTTTCATGGATGGTGTCAAGGATGAGGTAAAGAAAGTAAATGCGGAAGATCTCAAGAAGATGGTAGGCTCTGGTCGTTTACCTGACCGAGGGGATGACAGGATGAACGAAGCCGGCGCAGATGACGACGACGGAGAGGTCGAAGCAGAAGATGAGTTGGACGCGACGGATCTCAACCCTGAAGATATCCTTGCTCTCGCGGCGAAGAAGGCAAGAAAAAAGGATTTGGCTGCTGTGGATCACAACAAAATCAAGTATGAGCCATTCCGGAAGGAGTTCTATGCTCCACCTCCTGAAGTTGCAGCTATGACCGATGAGGAGGCCGATCTACTTCGACTGGAACTCGATAGTATTAAAATTCGTGGCGTCGATTGCCCGCGACCAGTTACTAAATGGAGCCACTTTGGCCTCCATGCCAGTGTGTAAGCCCCGTTTTTGTGGTTTCTCTTGCTGTTCCATCCATATTTATTACTTTTTCAGTTTGGATGCTATCAAACGACTAAACTACACGGCCCCAACGTCAATCCAAGCCCAGGCGATCCCTGCCATCATGTCTGGCCGCGACGTCATTGGCGTGGCCAAGACGGGCTCCGGAAAGACTATTGCGTTCCTTCTTCCCGTCTTCCGTCACATTAAGGACCAGCGCCCTCTCGAGCAGATGGAAGGGCCAATGGCTATCATCATGACACCAACTCGTGAGTTAGCTGTGCAAATATACAGAGACTGCAAACCTTTCCTAAAAGTGTTGAACCTTCGAGTAAGTGTCTTTTAAAGTCGCCATTTCGTTGACACCTGATTCAGTTGCCATCAGGCCGTTTGCGCATACGGAGGTTCACCAATCAAAGACCAAATCGCAGACATGAAAAAGGGCGCAGAAATTATTGTCTGCACACCCGGCCGCATGATTGACCTACTCACTGCAAACTCTGGCCGCGTCACAAACCTCAAACGTGTAACCTATCTTGTTTTAGACGAAGCTGATCGTATGTTCGATATGGGCTTTGAGCCTCAAGTCATGAAGATTGTCAACAACATCCGTCCTGATCGTCAGACGCTCCTCTTCTCAGCAACTTTCCCAAAACAGATGGACTCGCTAGCGAGGAAGATTCTAAAAAAGCCTCTCGAGATCACAGTGGGCGGCAGGTCCGTCGTTGCTGCCGAGATCGACCAGATTGTGGAGGTTCGCGCGGAGGACACCAAATTTAATCGCCTGCTCGAAATTTTGGGCCAGATGTACAACGATGACCCGGAAGCACGGACGCTTATATTCGTAGACCGCCAGGAAGCGGCGGACAATTTGCTACGTGAACTTCTCCGGAAGAGTTATCTTGCCATGTCCTTGCATGGAGGGAAGGACCAGGTCGACCGTGATACCACTATTTCTGACTTTAAAAGCGGCGTGGTTCCTGTCGTCATCGCCACCTCAGTTGCTGCAAGAGGACTGGATGTAAAGCAGTTAAAACTAGTCATCAATTACGATGCCCCGAATCACATGGAAGATTATGTCCATCGTGCTGGCCGAACCGGACGAGCTGGGAACAAGGGTACATGTATCTCGTTTATCACTCCAGAACAGGACAGGTACTCAGTTGACATTTTCCGTGCTCTCAAAGCGAGCAATGCGACAGTACCCCCAGAACTAGAAGAACTAGCTAATGGTAAGTTTGTTCCATACTCGTAAGTGAAGATATTTTATTCACTTCACACGCTCCGCATAGGTTTCCTTGAGAAGGTCAAAGCGGGCAAGGCTCAGGCCGCGGGATCTGGCTTTGGAGGAAAGGGTCTAGACAAACTCGACAAAGAGCGCGACGCCCGTGAAAAGGCGGAGCGTAAGGCATATGGCGAGCCAGAAGAAGAGAAGACTGAAGTCACTGCGGAAAAGAAAGACGGGGATGATATGACGTTCGGCAACTTCAAGGTTGAGATTAAACGGGGTCCGGCACCCGATACATCCAAAGGAGTCCTAGGGGTCGCAGGCGCTGCCGCTGCTGCTCGGCGCCTCGCACACGCGAAGGAGGAGGAGAAGATGCAGTCTTCTCTTCGCGCTGCAGAAGAAGCCGCCGCTCGTGCTGGCAAGGACAGCCCTGCTCATAAGCAGGCTCTCAGCGTCATGGCGAAGTTAAACGCACAGCTGCGCGCTTCGAAGCTTGCGCTTCAGGCTCAGCTCCAAGCCGAGGATGTCAGCCGGAAAGTCAACCCGGATGCGACCGATTTCCACGCTATTGTACCAATCAACGATTATCCCCAGAAGGCAAGGTGGAGGGTCACGAACAAGGAGACTATGGTCCAGGTAAGTCTGGTAACTAGATGCTCAGTGAAAGAATGGTAGGCTAACTAGACACTTTCTAGCTCATCGATATGACTGGCGCATCAGTCACAAACAAAGGTGAGCTATTGTTATTACGTGGAATATCCCGTGACTAAGGGACTCACAACTGCCCCGTTCAGGAATCTACTACGAGTCTGGAAAGGAGCCGCCACCAGACGGCCCTCCCAAGCTCCACCTTCTCGTCGAGTCCAACGAAGAGTTCCGGGTACGTTTCTTAGTTCCCCGGAATTGTAGATGTTTTCTGAATCCGACGATCAATAATAGGTGGAGAATGCCGTGCGCGAAATCAAACGACTGCTTATTGAAGCTTCCACTGCCGCGCTCCAAGCGGAGATGCGTAATCCTTCTGCACCATCAGGGCGTTACAGTGTTGTCTAAAATCACAATTGCAATCATTGTTTTCGGCGGACGTGTCTCAATTTGTAATTACGTGCATAGCTTCTCTCCGTTAATTTTATTCCCTCTTTAGAACGGAACGACTCAGAATAACATTATGGCCACGAGAATCATCGATGCTCGCACGGAGATGTACAGTGGTCCTGATCGGGGAAATGAGGTTTGAGATGCTCCATGCTCAACTCCGTGACAAAGTTTGTGTCACCAGATGACTTGCTACTTCCTGCTTGTAGTGACACATTCTCATGGGTATTCTCTAACGGCTATTTAGCCACGAGGCCTTCACTGAGAGTTTGTGCACGCAACGACAAGTTGAGAATGCTTCGTTCCATCCACTGTGACCGACCAAGGTGATCCAAGGCCCGTGGCTCCGGCGACACTATTGATCCCCAAGCAAAAAAGAATCATAAGCGTAACAAAACCTTTGATCCAAAGCCCCAGCGCCCTGAGCGGTACGGCCGCATTTACTAGCAATTTCCTCGCAGGTTCTGTTCTATGATGCTATGGCTCTAATTCACCTGGGGAGGTCTGAACCAGCTGATATCTAGAAAGTAACCAGGATTGACTGACTGACCCCTTGAGAGCACCGCGTTATAGTGTTTGGTTTCATAGGGGTGTTGTGCCACCAGTGACTATCCCCACATTCGACAATTTGCGTAGCCCTCATACCCGGCAGACATTCTCGCTCTCTCAAGGTAGCATTTCCCTATAAATATTATGACTGGAAATTTTCATTTTTTGGACCCAAACTCTGCTCTCCCATTTGCGTTGGAAAGGCGTGAATGCTCTCGTAAGATAAGAAGAAACACATTTCGGGAACTTGGGTCTGTGTGTACGACGCTATACATGCAGTAGAGACTCTAGAGTATCAGCGACTCGCTTCGCCGAAGCTCGCGATTGCTACAGCGGGGGTACCATTTTCTGATACTGTATAGGATTTTTCGCTCTACAAACTGTATAACCTGTCTCATAGGAGGGGTGTAAGAAGGCTACTTGATGGCGCCGTTTCGACCATTTCGTGCATGCGCTTTCGGTCCTTTCACCATCTGTCATCAATAGCCTAGACTGCCTGGATTCAAAGGTGTATGTCGGTTCATCGTCACTGAAGTGTGAGGCGGTCCCTCGTAATGGAACGTTTGGCTTTGTACGGGAGCCGCCCAAGTCTCGAAATTTATCCTTG
>Ga0137358_10000359_pt1 | contig 20162 bp, 18 predicted proteins | sample Mad1_20_16metaG_FD_105551 | JGI IMG/M metagenome (GOLD analysis project Ga0137358, IMG submission 105551) | Vadose zone soil microbial communities from Angelo Coast Range Reserve, California, USA - Mad1_20_16 metaG | ecosystem: Environmental > Terrestrial > Soil > Vadose zone | place: USA... | reverse complement strand
TTGGCTCGACGGGGAGAAGTGGGCAAAGCGCAGGTGCTGGAATCTATGGCAAGAGCTGTGGGCAGGGAGAGGGATCTGAGTTTGTGGCAAAGCTCGCGCTGACCGTTATTTTTTACTTTTCGGTTTTTTGGGATACCCGATGCTGTTGGCGGTCAGCAGCGCAGTTGTTGGTAGACGGTTTGGAACAGGAGTCGGTGGGACTTGATTGTCACCTTTCGTTGCGAGAGCCCGATGTGCATGTTGTCGATCAAGCCTGCTTTTTCTTTTTTGAGTCACCCGCGCTCTTCTTCCAAATGTAAAAACTCTTTTCATCCGAGTACGTCTTGATAGCCATTCGATGCGCCCGGGTAATGCGAGTCACCGCAGAGCGCAGACCAGGAAGTGACATCTCGCCAATGCTGTCCAGAGGAACGATCAGCGCAGAACCGTTGGCCAGACCATCCAGTTGCTTCAGGATGCCCGAAACCAGGTTGTGGTGCTTCCCGCGACGGCTAATCCGCAGATCGTCGATCTGCATCGTAGCGTACGCCGGAGGTCCACCTTTCGTTCTGTCCTTGATCACGGCTTCGAAAATACCACAAAAGTTCTGTTAAGGGATACAACAAGAATATGTTTAATTGTAAGTTTTTGAGCATACAAAAGATATTGTTCTTGACGCACTCCATACTATTTAATAATACTTTTATACGGACACAATTGATTCCCTGCAGTGCCAAGGTTCGCGATGAATACCGACTATCCCTGGGAAAAGTTCTACCAAGAAGCTGTTCTCGAAACCGACGATGTCCAGCTGCTGAAGAAGGTGGACGCCGCACAGGCGGCGATCGACGCTCGTCTGTATGAGCTCTCCTCGGATGGAAAAACCGCCGGACAGGAGCTCATCGCTCTCCGCGATGCGCAGAAGGGCCTCACAGTCCTCAGGAAAGAAAGAGAACTCCCCATCTAGTTTCCGGTCATGAGAAGACTGTGGATGCTGCTGAACAGGTGTTGCAGATCCGACTTCTCTACGATCGCCGTGCAGCCCGCAGCCATGGCTTCCTTTTCAAGGTTAGGACTCTTGAAACTAGTGAACATCAACAACTGAACCGACGGGTTCATCCGCTTCAGCTCGCGCGCAGCCTGCAGCCCATTCATCACCGGCATGGAGAGGTCCAGAATGATAAGGTCCGGCTTGAGGTGTTGAGCTTTCTCGACCGCGTCTCGCCCGTTAGCCGCCTCGCCACAGACCTGCCAGTCGACACCCTGCAGGACGCAGGACCGCAGGATCCGGCGAATCACCGGATTGTCATCGACGATGAGAATCGAGTGCGTCAAGGCAGGCCCCTTTCGCCCTAGGCAGGCTGCAGGCCCGGAACCACTTCTACAGGTCGCGGACGGCTACGAGGAAGGACGCTGCCGACATTACTCTTTCCTCGGCAAGGTGAAAATACAGCCGACACTGTACGCTAGCGCACATTCCAGTGTCCGGCAAAGCCTAGCCGGGTAATCAGCAATTTGTCTAGGAGCCTTCGACCTGATCCCCTAATTTCCTTTCTTTGCATTTACGCCCCTGAAAGGGAGTAGTCTGTGAGGGTCTCTTCTAGCATCTTTCCGCCGCGCCCATTGGGCGACGGTTCCTTGCGACAAACAGACAGCGTTTTACGCTGCGCAAGGAGCCTCGATGGCCAACAACAAGGCACGTTCTGCCAATCCAACCAAGAAAGCTCCTCCTGAAATTGAGGGAAATCCGATCAGAAATTTGCTTTTGCTCGACCTCCCGCCGCGGGAATGCGATTCCGCGTTCTCCCAGCTGACCTTCGTGCAACTCAGGTTGCGTGATCTTTTGCAGGAAACCGGGGAGCTCATCAAATACGCGTATTTCGTGGATAGCGGATTGGTTTCTGTCCTGAGCATTATGCAGGACGGAAAAAGCGTGGAAGTGGGGCTATCTGGGCGAGAAGGTTGCACGGGAACACCGATCGCGGTGGGTCTCAAGAGCAGCGCCACTCGGGTCGTTGTTCAGATTGAGGGTACAGCCTTCCGGACAAGCAGTGCAGGGCTAGTCAAGGTTCTGCGCGAATGCCCCGTGTTATCGAGGCGGATGCAGCAATACGGACAGGTTCTGGCCATGCAGGGCTCCCAGGTGGCAGCTTGTAACCGATTGCATGAAGTCGATGAGAGGCTGGCGCGCTGGCTGTTGATGAGCCAGGACCGCATTCAGAGTGACGTTGTCCCCCTTACCCATGAACTGCTGGGACACATGCTGGGCACGCGGCGTTCCAGCGTCACTGTCGCCGCAGGCCTTCTGCAAAAGGCTGGGCTCATCACCTACAACCGTGGCGAAGTCAAGATTGAAGATCGCGATCGGCTGGAAGATGCCGCTTGCGAATGCTATGACCTCATCCGCAAGCACACCGACAATTGGGGAAGGGAATCGGCTTAGACCTTAGTCTGCTGGCGCACCAGTTCTGGTCCTCTAACAGGCAGACGTTCTTCTCATTCACCTCTACCATTCAGATACCAATTCGTCCTCGACAGAGGAAAGTCATACCCCTGCTTCCCGGCACCGAATCAGGTGAACAAATGGGCGAATCGTTGACGGTCTTTTTTGAGAGCCTGAGTGCGACGGGTCGCAAGCAGCGTTTCTGCCCTGGATTGCGGTTCGCTTCTCGTACACCTGGATGCGCACTTCTGGCTCGATGGGGACGAGACCGCGTAGAATGTGCTCCCGCCCTGCTGTCGGCATTGTCATCCCGACCTTGCCCAGGTTGACCTTTACAGCCTGAACGGCGACATTACACCCGGCATCCAACCTAGTGTCGGACGCTTTCAAACAGCGACCCGACTCTAAACTTTTGCGGGAATAGTAGCTGATGGGTGAAGGCCGAAAATGAATCAAGCCACGGTGCGGCAAAACAGAGTCAAGGCGGGGGAGCCAACAAACCTGAACGCAATTCTCCCAACTCAGCAGCGGCTAAGAATTCTTAAGCCGCTTCCTTCGTCGCCAAAGCAGGAACTCGCCGAGAATTACTCGTGGCGTCTGTAACCACCCGCATCTCCTGCCAGTCATAAGGCAGTTCCTTGCCGCAATCGAGACAGACAACGTACGTTCCCGTCACCGATGCAGCGCGATTACGCCGCACGCCCGGACGTACCGTCAGCGGAAAACTGTAACGGGTATGCCAGCAACCGAAAAACGCGTCCAACAGCTTCGCGACCATCAGATCCTCCGCAAAACCTTACCAATGCAACAGCAAGACTAGTACCGTTTCTACCTTAAGCACTTAGATTCCGATGGGGCGGAAAAGGTTCGACTTACGCGCGCCCGTGCATATTCTCACCACAGAGTGGTTGAAAACATTTGCATATGCTGGGCTGCTTTTTGCGGAGACTGGTTGAAGGGAACTAACGAAGCTAGAGGCTCTCCTGGGTCTTCTTCTTGTGTTGTTGGCACTTGCTCATGATGGCAGAACGAAGTCGCCCGCGCAGGTCGTCGGGCAGTTCGTAGAGTTCGGAGTCTCGGTAAATCTCGATGGTCTTCTTGGTGGTGTCGCACACCACGTAGCAGTTGTGGCACCAAGCCAAGTGGTCTTCCAGTTCCGCCTTGGTGCGATCATCCAGGGCGCCATCCAGATAGTTGGTCAGCTCTTGCAGGAACTCAGAGCATTTCACTTTTTGCCATCTCCGCTCTCACGTTTCTGGAAGTAGCGACTGAGCCGCTCACGCAGTTGCAGGCGCGCACGCAGCAACCGCGATTTCACCGCCGGAATGCTGAGATCCAAAGCGTCAGCAGTTTCCTCGGTGGAAAGACCTTCCACATCTCTCAGGACGAACACCGTCCGAAAACTTGGGGGCAGCCCCTGGATCGTCTTCGACAGGATTTCCTTCAACTCCGCTTGCTTGTAGAGTTGCTCGGGATTCGGACTCCAATCCGCGATCTCGCGCGGAACCGAATCTTCCTCTGTCTTGACGTCCTCATCCAGCGAAACCATGCGCTCTGGCCGACGGCGGCGCAACTTCATGAGCGCCTCGTTCACGGCAATGCGCACTAACCACGTATAAAACTTCGACTGGCCCTGGAACTGTTCCAGGTTGCTATACGCCTTCAGGAACGCGTCCTGCACCACATCTTCCGCATCCTCGCGGTTCTGCGTGATGTGCTGCGCAATGCGAAAGACGTTCCGGTCGTACCGCTTGACCAGATCCTCGAAGGCGGAAACATTGCCGTTCTTGGCCGCCTGGACGAGCGCCAGCTCTTCGCTAACAGGCTCGCCTACATTGGGTTGGATGGCGCTCATTCTCTGTCCGATGCAGTATTTTCAGAACTCCGGATGGCTCGGAAGTGTTATTTTACTTGGTAACCCGCGCTTCTGACGAGTGCTTTTGACGTTTCCTGTGGAAGCTGCTGTACGATAAATTTTGGGGTGGATCGCGTGCACCGGGGAACACGTCCTTAGGTACTCCGAGGATCGACGCGCAAGTACCGTATAATCAAGACTTAGCCGGGCTGTCGGATTCTCCGAGGGTCGCCGCAAGACACATGGCAGACAAGAACGAAATCGAGCACGTTGTCGAGCGTGTCGTATCCCAGGTATTGCAGGGACATTTCTCGCAAATCCGCGAGGAGTTGGTGCGCCGTGTTCTCGAGGAGTTGCCGAAAGACTTAGGCGCGGCGACGGCAAGCGAATCCACGGAAGCAGCTCCAGGCGAGTTGCTGCGCGGAATCACCGCCATTCACGCGGGCTCTACCCAAAAAGAAATCCTGCGCGCCTTGCTCGATAACGTCTCGCATCATTGCGGTCGAACGGCTTTGTTTGTGCTGAAGGGTGGGACGTCCACCGGCTGGCAGGGACGCGGCTTCGAAGACAACGATGCTGTGAAGGAATTCGCGTTGAATACGTTGCGCGGCCTGCCCCATCGCGTGCTGCAGGAACGCGCCGCTTTCAGCGGTCAAATTATCGACATGGATCCACGCTTCGTGGACCGCTTCGGAAGCCCGGCGGATGAAAACATCCTGATGCTTCCGCTCGTCCTGAAAGACAAAGTGGCCGCGTTGGTCTATGCGGACAGCGGGCTCGAATCGGGCCGCAAGCTTGATTCGGCTGCCATCGAGTTGCTGGTAGTGTCATCGAGTGCGTGGCTTGAGTTGACGTCGGTCCGCAAGCAGGCGCCTCGCGAGGGCGCGCCCTACACGGAAAGCGCTCCACGCCCACCGGTGCAGTCTGCTCCCAGTTTCAGCGATCCCTTCGCAGGACGTACTCCGCGGCACAGCGCGGCTGCAGCCGCGGCCCCGGCCTTCGAGACGGCTCCTGCGGAAATGGTTTCTGCTCCTGCCGCTTCGCATGCCGAGGCTGCATCCAGCGCGACCGCGATGAGTGAAGAAGATGCGGACACGCATCGCAAAGCCCAACGCTTTGCCCGGCTTCTAGTGGACGAGATTAAGCTCTACAATCAGGCGAAGGTTGCTGAGGGACGTAAGAATAAAGACCTTTACGACCGCCTGAAAGAAGACATCGAAAAGAGCCGGTCCACCTACAGAAAGCGTTACGGAAACACGGCGGCTGCCGACACCGATTACTTTCAGGTCGAACTGGTGCGCAGTCTGGCCGAAGACGATATTTCAATCATGGGTGCCAACTTCCGGCGATAGGTTGCGAGTGGTTTTGTTCTCCCGATTCCTGGTCCGGTCCGTCGCTTTGCTGATCGCCAGTGGCTCTTCGGCCGCGTGGCCTGTTCCCATCGCGCGCCAGTCCACTCAAGGCAGCGCTTCATCGGCTGCGCGCGCCTCGACCTCAAAGTCCAAAACTGCGCAGTCCCGGACTTCTTCGTCGAAGAGTACGCACCAGGCATCGACCAACAAAAAGAAACGACGCCGCTCGCCGCGTGTGCAGCGGATGCACCAGGCTTTCGTGGCCTCCGCCAGCCTGAAGCCCATGGCGCGGCAGTTGCTCCAGGAACGCACACCCGCAGGATATGCCGGCGTCGAAGGGTACGCCCGCCGTCACGCAAAAGAAGATGCCGGAGCCTTGGCCTGGCTCGTCCTCGGTTACGCGCACGTGCTCGATCGCGACTATGCCAAGGCGATCGATCCGCTGAGTCGCGCCCGGCCCAAGGCAGGTGACTTAGGCGACTACGTTTCCTACTACCTGGCCAGTTCCTACCTGCAGACGGGCAGAAGCGCGGAAGCCGTTGCCACCCTGGCCGACTTCAACAAGACCTATCCCGACTCGCTGGTGATCAAGGATGCGCACGTGGTCTACGCCGGTGCGCTGATTGCCGAAGGCCGTGGTCTGGAGGCCACTACGCTGCTCGAGAAGGATCGCGAGCCCGTGCGCGCCGATGTAGAACTCGGCCTGGGCCGTGCCTACGCTGCGACGGGCCAAACTGCCAAAGCGGTGGGCGCCCTCCGCAATGTCTACTACAACATGCCGGTTAGTCCGGAGGCCGACACTGCCAACCTCGAACTGAAGAAAGTTGCCGGCAGCCCTCCCGTGCCGCTCGCCGACCGTCGAACCCGTGCTGACCTACTTGCCAAAGGCAGACGCTACAGCGATGCCGCCAACGAGTATCGCGATCTACTCGACGAAGTGAGCCCGGCCGACCGTCCATCGGTGCAACTGGCCCTCGCCACAGCACTGCAGAAGAGCGGGCGCAACAAGGACGCCAAACAGATCCTCGGCTCGGTCCCCGACAGCACACCCGACATCGCAGCCCACCGCCTATTCCTGCTCGGGGAGGTCGCGCGCGCCACCGATGACCAGGATGGATTTCTAAGCCTGCAAGCCCAGCTGCGCCAGACTTCGCCCAACAGTCCATGGTTGGAGCAGTCGCTGCTTGCCACCGGCAATATGTATCTGTTGAAGCGTGACTACGATCACGCCATCGACGCTTATCGCGAGTTGCAGCAGCGCTTCCCGAATGGCAGCCGTGCTTCCTACGCGCATTGGAAGGTCGCGTGGCTCAGTTCCCGGCAGGGACGCGCGCAGGACGCGAAACAAGGTTTCGATGAGCAGATTGCGCTGTATCCCGCCTCTGCAGAAGTACCCGCAGCACTCTATTGGCGGGCTCGTTACGCCGAGGAAGACAACGAACTGGCCAAGGCGCGCGCGTATTACCTCAAGCTCTCCGATCGATTTCGCAACTTCTACTATGCCGAGCTGGCGCGCCAGCGGCTGAAAGTTCTGAAGCCCACCGACCCGGTGCAATACGCACTGCTTGATCGAGTCCCGCCCCTCAATCTTGGCAGCAAAGTCGTGAGCAGCGATCCACCAACTGACGATCTGCACGTGCAAAAAGCGCAGTTGCTGGAAAATGGCGCCCTGGTCGACTTCGCCGTTCGCGAAATCCAGGCCACGGCCGATGTGCGGGACGGCACGTGGGCTCTGGCTGAGACCGCGCGCCTGTACCAAGACGGCGGTCGCTACGACCGCGCCATCGAAGTGATGAAGCGCGGCGTCCCCAACTACTTTGCGGTCGACGTTCCCGAGTTGCCGCGCGTCTACTGGGAAGCGCTCTTCCCAAAGGCCTACTGGGACGATCTCAAGCGCTTTTCCACGCAGAATGAACTGGACCCGTACCTGGTAGCTTCACTGATCCGGCAAGAGTCGGAGTTCAATCCCAATGCGATCTCGCACGCGAACGCCGTGGGACTGATGCAGTTGCTGCCAGTTACGGGCAAGAAAGTTGCAAAAGACGTGAAGCTGCACCACTTCAACGCCAGCCAACTGTACATGCCCGCCGTAAATCTGCAGCTCGGCACGCGCTATTTCAAGACCATGGTCGACAAGTTCGGATCGTTCGAGTACGCGCTAGCCGCCTACAATGCCGGTTCCGACCGCGTGGAAGATTGGCTCTCGCAAGGGAAGTACCGCGATCCGCAGGAATTCGTCGAGTCGATCCCCTTCACTGAGACCCGCGAATACGTGCAGGCCATCCTGCGCAATGCGAGTGTCTACAAACAGCTGTACGGCACGCCGTAGAAAACCAGGTGTGAGGTCTTAGGTCTCAGGTCTCAGCTTTTGGGCTGGACTTCGAGCTTCGATCTTGCAAAGGTGAGGCCGGCAGAAGCGATCCTGTCATCCTTAGCGAAGTGAGGCGTCAGCCGAACGCAGTCGAAGAACCCCGTGGCAGCCGAAATTACCTGGAACCTGATCAGGCATTTTCAGTACAGCGTTGAGTGTCGAAGCCAAATCTGAAACTTCGGACCCCAAGACCTAACGCCTAAGACCCAAGACCCTTCTCATGCGCCGGAGTCTTACTGAACAGAATCTCAAACACCAGCAACCCTGCTCCGATCACAATCGCGCTGTCCGCCACGTTAAACGCGGGCCACTGGTAGTCACGGACGTAAAAAAGCAAAAAGTCGGTGACGTGTCCCGCTGCCAGCCGATCCCAAAGATTCCCGATCGCTCCGCCGAGAATCAGCGCCAGTCCGACGCCAGTGGTCGACATCGCATGGCCGCTCTTCCAAAGCAGAACAGAAACGACCACCAACGCGACGACCGAAAATAAAACGAGGATCGCCACCTTCCATTCCGAAGGCGAATCGGCGAACAGCCCAAACGCCGCGCCCCGATTTTCAAGGTGGGTCAGTCGAAAGAATCCCGGAATGATCTGAATGCCATCGTGCAGCGGAATCGTGTGCTCCACGGCAAGCTTCGACAGCCGGTCCAGCAGCGCTACAATGAAAGCGATCAGGAAATGGAACTTGCGCATGCTTGGTCGACGTTTCATCCCCTGTTGTCGATTTCCTTCAGGACCGCGCTGCAGCGCTCACACACCGTCGGATAATCTTTCTCTTCGCCCACGTGAATTGAGTAGTTCCAGCAGCGGCTGCACTTCGTCCCGTCCGCCTTGCCGACCTGAACCGTGACCGATCCCGTCCCGTTCCCTGGTGCCTTCTGTTCCAGTGTGACAGCGGAAACGATGAACGCGTAACGTAGCTGTTCCCGATACCTCGCCAACACCGAATACACAGGATCGGCCGCCGACACCTTCACCTGCGCTTCCAAGGATTTCCCGATCTGCTTGGCGTTCCGCGCTTCTTCCAGCGCCTTCAGCACCTGCTCGCGCACCCCCAGGAGCGTAGTCCAATCATCGAGTTGCTTGGGGTCCTCCGCTACCTGCGCGCTGCCGAAGATCTCCTCGCGCTTCGGAAACAAAGCCACGTGTACGCTAGCCGCCCGTCCCGGAACCGCAGGCAGGTAGCCCCATACCTCTTCGGACGTGAAGCTCATAATCGGCGCCAGCAAGCGCACCAGCGCTTCTAGAATCCGCCAGATTGCCGTCTGCGCTGCACGCCGGCCAGGTGAATTGGGTGCATAGATGTATAAGCGATCCTTTAGGACGTCGAAATAAAACGCGCTCAGATCCACCACGCAGAAATTCAGCACACGCTGGTAGATCTTGTGAAAGGCAAACTCGTCATACCACCGCGTGACGTCGTCTGCCATGGCTGCCGTCTGACGCAACATGTATTGATCGAGGGGCTCGAGTTTCTCAAACGGCAAGGCGTCTTTGCCAGGATCAAAGTCGTACAAGTTCCCGAGCGCATAGCGAAACAGGTTATTCCGAATCGTCCGATACGTCTCCGCGATCGTCTTCATCAATCGTTCCGAGCCTACGACGTCTTCGCGGAAATCGACCGACGCCACCCACAGCCGCACGATCTCAGCACCCATGCGGTCCGAAATGTCGACCGGATCCACGTCATTGCCACGCGACTTCGACATCGCCTGCCCGTTCTCGTCGAGCGTCCATCCCACTGTGGCCACGTGGCGGTAGGGAGCATTTCCCTGCACGCCGATGGTGCAGAGCAGGGAAGAGTGAAACCATCCGCGATGCTGATCTCCGCCTTCGAGATAAAGATCGGAAGTCGGCCCGTATTCCGGTTCCGCCGCGCGCAACGCGAGATAGCTCGACCCCGACTCGAACCACACGTCCAGGATGTCCATTTCCTTCTTGAACGACGTCCCGCTGCAGTGAGCGCACTTCTTGCCTGAAGGAAGTAAAGCGTCGGCTTTGGGCGTGTACCAAGAGTCGGCACCGGCGCGCGCGAATAGCTTTTCGACCGCACGATTCACCGTCGGGTCGAGCACTGGCTTGCCGCACTTCTCGCACAGGAACACCGCAATCGGAACGCCCCAGATGCGCTGCCGCGAGATACACCAATCGGGCCGCGTAGCAATCATGTTCGAGATACGCCCTTCACCCCATGCCGGATCCCACTTCACCTTGCTGATCTCCGCCAACGCCCGCGTGCGCAGCGTCCCACCCTCCATGGGCGTTTCCATCGAGATGAACCATTGCTCGGTTGCCCGGAAGATGATCGGGTTGTGGCAACGCCAGCAGTGCGGATAGGAATGTTCCAGCGGTTCGGTATGCAACAGCACTCCGCGATCCTGAAGCAGATCGACGATGGGCGCGTTCGCCTCCCAGACTTTCTTACCGTCGTACTCGGGCAAGCCTTCGCGGATGAAACCGGCTGCATCCACGCGCGTCGTGGCATCAAGGTTGTATTTCAACCCGGTGAGAAAGTCGTCGGCGCCATGGGAAGGTGCGGTGTGCACCACGCCCGTACCCTGATCCATAGTGACGTAATCGGCCAGCACGCCGAGAATGGTGCGATCAAGAAAGGGATGTCGGAACTCGAAACCCTCGAACGTGCGTCCTGGGAAGCGAGCCAGTTCTTTCGCCCCAAGGAGGTTGCACTTCTCGATAACCGCACTAGCGAGCTTCCCGGCAACGATGTAAACCTCACCACCCGATTCGAGCGCGACGTATTCTTCGTCGGGATGAAAAGCGACAGCCATGGAGGCGGGCAGCGTCCAGGGAGTGGTCGTCCAGATGATGGTGTAAACCTTCTTGCCAATAATGGACTCGCCCAGAGAAGCCGACTCATCCTCCTTCATCGCGTACTTCACCCACACAGTGGTGCTGGTGTGGTTCTCGTATTCCACCTCAGCCTCGGCCAGCGCGGTCCGGTCGTGAATGCACCAGTAGACCGAGCGCAGCCCCTTGTAGACGAAACCCTTCTCCAGAAACGCGTAAAACGTCCCCAGCACCACCGACTCGTACTCCGGCGTCATGGTCGAGTACGGTCGATCCCAGCGTCCGAACACGCCGATCCGCTTGAACTGCGAGCGCTGCAGGTCGAGGAATTTCTCGGCGTACTTCCGGCATTCCAGGCGCACGTCCGAAGGATTCATCTGCAGCTTCTTTTTCCCGAGCTGCTGGTCCACCTTGATCTCGATCGGCAGCCCGTGACAATCCCAGCCCGGAACGTAGGGTGCGTCGTGTCCGGCCATGCTCTTGGACTTGACGATGAAATCCTTTAAGCACTTGTTCAGCGCGTGCCCCATGTGCAAGGCGCCATTGGCGTAGGGAGGACCGTCGTGCAGAACATAAGGAGGCAGCCCTTTGCGGGCCTCCTGAATGCGCTCGTAAATGCCCATTTCTTCCCAGCGAGCGAGTATTTTTGGCTCGTTCTGCGGTAGGTTGGCCTTCATGGGAAAACCAGTTTTGGGCAGGTTTACGGTATTCTTCAATTCGAGCGGCACTCGGGGGTGGTCTCCTAAATGGTTGATTTTTCATTATAGGGAGCAGCGGAAGGGACGTCCATCGAGACCCGGAAGTCCTGTATCGGCAGAGCTTTGAAATGTACTGTCGAAAAATGAGAAAAAGAGTGTACAATTTTTGTCGAATGGTACTTTTGCCGCATCTAATCGTCTCAAATCACGGGGGAACTTTGGTTCGGCGTCTTGGCAAAGAGTCCTCCCATAACATATCAGTGGTGGCAGGCAACTTGCTGAAGTTGGTGCTCATCTCGTAATTGGTATACGTTTATTCATAGCCCGACCGCGGGAAAGCGGGCCAAGGCCGATTTCAGTTATGGTACCGTTGGAAACAAAACAGAGTCCCGAAAGTCGCGAGCCCGAACTCAACCTGCTACTGCCTAAGGGCACGCTCGAAGTGCCGCTCTGGAAGTCACTGTTCGCCGCGATTGACTCTGCACTTTTCCCGAAGAAATTGCCGCCCTTAGTTCTGACCTCGAAGCCAATCGCGGCCGGAGCGCTCTGGGGCGAACATCTGACGCGGCCCTGGTGGCGCTCGGTGTTCGAGAATTTGGGCGACGTTTTCTTTCCCAAAAGGCTGCCGCCCCTGCAGCTCACGTCAAGACCCATCGAGGGACAGAACGAACTCGATGACGACTTGGCGCTGCCGTGGTACAGGTCGCTTTACTCGAATGTTCAGGATGCGCTCTTCCCAAAGAAACTACCTCCGCTCGAGCTCACGTCGAAACCGGTAGCGGTCAAAGAAATCTGGGGCTTTTACGATCACAAGAAAGACGGAGCGCTAGTTTCAACCGCAGTGCACGTCGTCGGCGTTGCCCTCTTGATCGGCGGCACCATGCTGGTGCGGAATCAGGTGGCGACGGCCAAACCGACCGGGCCCGTGATGCCCTTGCTCTCTGACGCTGACATCCCGGCCTTGCCTCCTTCCAAAACACTAGCGGGAGGTGGCGGCGGTGGTGGTGACAACGACAAGCTGGCAGCCACCAAGGGCCGACTTCCGAAGCAGTCCATGGAACAGTTCACTCCGCCCATGGTCGTAGTGCGTAACGAGAACCCCAAGCTTCCCATGGAGCCGACGGTGGTTATTCCACCGCAGATCAAGTTGGCGATGAATAACATGCCGAACCTGGGCGACCCGATGGCCGCGATCCCGAACGGCCCGCTGTCGAACGGCACCGGCTCGGGTGGTGGTATTGGTTCCGGATCTGGTGGTGGTGTTGGCTCGGGTGAAGGTCCTGGCGTCGGTCCGGGCCGGGGCGGCGGTATCGGCGGAGGCGTCTTCCGAGTGGGTGGTGGTGTCTCAGCCCCCAAGGTGCTATTCCAGCCCGATCCGGAATACTCCGAGGAAGCGCGCAAAGCGAAGTTTCAGGGAACCTGTGTGCTGGGCCTGGTGGTTGGTCCGGATGGCCGTCCACGCGACATTCACGTGGTCCGCAGCCTGGGCCTTGGTCTTGACGAGAAAGCTATTGAAGCCGTGAAGAACTGGCGTTTCGATCCCGCCGTGAAAGATAGCAAGCCGGTCGCTGTAGCAATCAGCGTCGAAGTGGATTTCCGGCTGTACTAGAGTTGATTTCAAGATTGGTGAAGCGGCCGCCCAGCGCGGCCGTTTTCATTTGCGCGAAACCCCTCGAGTACCTTAGTGTCCTTGTGGTTGACGCCTTCTGTCGCGCGGCTTACTCCTTAAGGTCGACATGCTCCACAAACTCCACCGGGTGTCCCAAAAACCGCGGCCCGAGACGCCGGAACTTCTCCACCGAATCGGTAGCAAAAAAGCGCAGACCCGTGGGGGCGCTCGGCTGTGTGCTGGAATTGCCTGCGAGGTCTTCAATCTGTCTCGCAACCACCCTAGCCGTAGAATGCGCCGAGTCGACAATACTCACATGCGCCGGCGCCACCCGCCGCAGCAGCGACTGGATCAACGGATAGTGCGTGCACCCCAGCACCAGCACGTCCGCATCGTGAAATCCGTCGGCGAACGCTTCCCCCAGGTAAATCCGCGCCACCTGCTCGGTCACCGCATGCTCCACCCACCCTTCCTCGACCAGCGGAACAAATAACGGGCAGGCCTTCTCGCGCGCCGCGACGCTGCGGGCCTCAAGCGCCTTCAAATACGCATGGCTGCTGACTGTTGCCTCAGTCCCGATCACGACCACCCGGCGATTCTTGCTAGCCGCTGAAGCCTGCTCCGCCCCGGGCTCGACCACGCCGACCACCGGTACCTGCGCTGCACGTGTAATTCGATCAAGCGCCAGCGCGGTAGCCGTGTTGCAGGCGATCACCAGCAGGTTCGCCCCTTGCCCTTCGAGGAAGCGCGTCGCCTCGACCGCGTAGCGAGCCACGGTCTCAACCGACTTCGATCCGTAAGGCAGGCGTGCTGTATCTCCGAAGTAGAGGTAGTCCGCGTCGGGGTTCAGCGCGACTAGTTCTTTCAGGACCGTCAATCCGCCAAAGCCCGAATCAAAGACGCCGATCGAAGGTCTGCCTGCAAGGGAGTTCATCGTTGAGCTTCATCATAAAGGAAATCGGTACCAAGACCTGTAGCGGCGTTGGTTCGGTGGCGAGCAACGATCGGTCAGTCGATCGAGTCTCGTTTGGCTACCGTGGAAACAAACTCAGGGGCATGAGCAATCTCAGAACGTTCGGAGTGTGCGCCCGCACGCATCTTCAGAAGTTGCTGGTAATAGTTGGCTGCCTTACCGGAGTCCTGAGTCATTTCAGCAGCACGCCCGGCTCCATACAATGAATCAAAGCGTCCCGGGTTGATCCTTAGGCGACTTCGTATTCCACCAGCGCCTGCACCGGTCTTTTCATATCCAGCAGCATGTCAGCCAGCATCTCCCGAGCAGGGAGATCGCCCATAACCCCAAACACTCCCGCCTTCTGCTTCTCTGCGATCCCACGCAGCAGGCTGAGAGCTTCATCGTCCAGGGTTCCCAGTTGCTGCTTGCTAAGTTCGTCAACGTGACGATGACCCTCGTCAGAGAGAACCACCGTGGCGACTATCAGGGAAGCAGGCAGAAGTGTGACGTAGCGAAACACCGTCCCCTCGAGTAGAGTCCATTCGCAACCAAGGCGTTGAGCTTGGATTAAAGCTGTGAATTGGGCTGATTGTCCGTCGTCTCGTCCTAACGCGCTTTCATACCTGACCGCTCCGCGCCAACAATCGTCTCCACACTGATCTTCGTCTGGCAGCACGGCCCCGGCGGAATCGGCGCTCCATGCGGACACGTACGCGGATGCCCCAGAAACGAGCAGATCTTGTCGGTCGCTTCGGGTGAAAGAATGTGCTCAAACTTGCAGGCCTGCTCTTCAATTTCCGATTCACTATCCATCGCCAGACTGTCGGTGAAAAGACGCTCCGCCAGCCGGTGCCGTCGAATGATGCTGCCCGCGCGTGTGCGTCCCCGCGGTGTCAGCGCCACGATCGCGCTTCCGTCGCCTGCAAACATGCCGTCCGGCCGCAGCGCTTCGTGGCAGGGATTGACGAACGGCTTGTGATCGTGTGCCTCGGGCGGATGCGGAGTGGTTGTAACCAGGCCCAACGCCGTCATCTTCTCCACCGCTATGCTGACCGGCAGAGCGCCGTGCACGTCCATGCGCCCGAGTTCTGCGATTTCGCCGTTCTCCTCCAGCACCCACAGCTCTTCGAGGACTTCGTCGAACTGTTCCTCATCCGCCATGGCGAATACTTCCTGCGCCGCAATCTTGCCGTGGTGCAATTCGATGCGACGGTCGGCCAGGCGTGCCACCACCGGATCATGCGTGACCATCACGATCGTGCGCCCCTGCTGATGAAACTCGCGCAACAGCCGCAGCACGATCTCTTCGTTCAGCGCGTCGAGATTCCCAGTAGGCTCATCCGCCAGAATGATCTTGGGATCGTTAATCAAGGCCCGCGCGATGCACACGCGCTGCTGCTCGCCGCCCGAGAGTTGGGAGGGCACGTGGTGCGCGCGGTCTTTCAATCCCACGCGCTCCAGCGCATCGAGCGCTTCTTTTTCGTCGGTCATGCTGTGAAAGTACTGCGCCAGCATGACGTTTTCGACTGCAGTGAGGTAGGGAATCAGGTGAAATTGTTGGAAGACGAATCCGATCTTTTCGGCGCGCACCCGGTTCAACTCAACGCCAGAAATATTCGCCACGTCCCCGCCATCGAGCCAGATCTCACCGCTGGAAGGTCGATCCAGGCAGCCAATCAGATTGATCAGCGTCGATTTCCCCGAGCCCGACGGCCCCATGATAGAGACCCACTCGCCCGGCCCAACCGACAGCGAGAAGTCATCCAGGGCGTGAATCACGCCTCCGGGTGCCTCCGCCCTCGCCGGATACAGCCGGCTGACGCCTTGGAGCTTGATCACCTTACTCTCCCTTCAAAATCACGGCCGGCTGGATGCGGCGCAGCAGCGACATGGGCACCATCGCCGACAGCAGCGCCACCGCCATGCTCCCCGCCATCACAAACGGTAGCACGCTCAAGCGCGGCACAACCGGAGCGTTGAAGTTGACCCGGCCAATCCACGCCGCGATGCCGATCCCAATCACGAATCCGAGCACCGCCCCTACCGCGCCCAACGCCACTGCCTCGGCGGCAAAGAATCCGCTTATCATTCGCTCGGACGCTCCCAGCGCCTTCATGATCGCAAAATCGCGCCGCCGATCAAAGACCCATCCGGTCAGGGTAGCCAGCACGCACAAGGCCGCGGTCAGGATAATCAGAACCGCCGCCGCATAGAGTGTTGCGCGCGTCTTGCCGAGCACCCGGGCCTCGCCCTCGATGATCTGCCGCACCGCTCGGACATCGGCCGCCGGAAGCGCCGTCGTCAGCTGTTGGATGACGGCATTCACGTCTTCCTGCGAACCATTGGCCGCAATCTCAACGGTCGAAGGTCGCACGCCACTCCACGCCAGGAATTCCGACATCGGCAGGTACACGCGACTGTCTTCCGCAGCACCGGTCTGGAGGGTCCCCGCCGGGGTAAGCTGAATGGTGTGCCCCTGAAAGCTGAGGTCAAACGCCTTCCCGTCAGGTGAAACAACGGGGAGAGCACGCTTCCCAACCAATGCCGTCTGCGGTGCCGTCGGCCACGCACTCACCGACCACCAGCGATTGAGCTTCTGGACCCGTTCAAAATCTGTGCCCGCTACCACCACCGACTGCCCATTCGCTGTACGGGCGACGAGGTAAGCGAAAGGCACGGCCGTGCCGCGTCTGCCCAGCGTTCCTTCGATCTTGCCCAAAGCGTCCGGGGGAAGGGAAGCGCCGTCGTTCCCCACGACCACAACATTCGCACCGTAGAGACGGAATTCCTTGCGGAGCTTGGCTTGTACATCCACGTACAAATTCATCATCGCGGTAGCAACCGCCGCCGCGACCACCATCGCAAGTAGGGCCGAAGCGGCTCGTCCACGCCGCAGGACGGCCGCACGCCACAGCATGCGCAGAAACATAGAACTATGCGCGGCATTTGCTCGACGCGCCGCCACGCCTTGCGGGATCGCCTGCTGCTCGCTCATGCATCCCCCCGCAGTGCGAACACTGGATCGAACTGCACCGCCCTCCGGATTGCCGCCGCACTCCCCGCAAACGTCACCATGACGGCAATCGCCAGGATCACCGGAAAGAGCACAGGCTGGATCGTGATCTGCGAGTCGAAAATCGACCGTCCGATGCGATGCGCCAGTAACGAGCCCGCGAAAAATCCCGCCACACCGCCCAAGATTGCCAGCAGCGTACTCTCCGCGAAGAACAACGCCGCCACCGCGACCTTTCCCGCGCCCAGCGCCTTCATCAGCCCGACTTCCTGTCGCCGCTCGAATATCGCAGTCGCCATCGCCGCTGACACCGCGAGCGCCGACGCAAACAACGCCGCCAGGGTCACCAGCAGCATGAGCCCCTTGATACGAGACAACACCGTCCCTTCGTTCTGCGCCACCTGCCGGATCTGCTCCGCGTGCGAGTGCGGAATCGCCTCCTGCAACTGGAACGCGATCGACTGCACGTAGGGCGAGCAATACCAGCGGTCGAACAACTCCGGGTTCATAGTCTTCGGATCGCGCCGCGCCAATGCATCTTCCGGCTTCGTCATCGCGCTGACGTAAATTCGCCGCACAGCACCCGGCTTGCCGAGCACCTGCTGCGCGACAGCAAGCGGAGCCACAATCTGGTCGTCTTCCACGCCGCCAGTCGAAAGAATTCCAGAAATGTGATGCGACTGCCCGCCCATCTCGACAGCGTCCCCGGTCCGCTTCCCAAGTTTCCCGGCCAGATGCTCACCCACCAGCACATCCCGCGAATCGTCCCCAGGCCAAGCCCCTTGCACCTTCCACCACGGGTGGGTGGTGCGCACACCGGTCGTGGTCTCTTCTTTACCGAACCTAATTTTCTTAGAAAAATATGTGCCCAGCAGAGTTACAGGTTTTGCATCGACAGAAGTATTCACCGGCACCATCGGCGAGAATCCGACAATATTGTGCCGCCAGAACGTTCCCCGGATTTTGGGCAGGTCCGCTTCGCTGAGAAAGTTGCCGTCGCTGGGCGGCTTCAGGTTGACGCCGCCAATCTCGACGTCGATGGTGTCTTCCTGTGGGGTAACCAGCAGATTGGCGCCGTAGGTGCGCAACTCACGGCTGATCTTGTCGCCGACGTCGGTGGCCACCCCGATCATGGCGGTCGCAACCGCCACGCCCAGCGTGATGGCGACCCCAGCCAGCAGTTTGCGCCGCTTCTGCCGCCGGAAAGATTCGTAGAGGAGGCGCGCGAACATAACCTAAGGCTGGAACATGCGGCTTCCCGCCGCCACATCTGTTTCCTTGATGACGATGGCCTCACTGGTGGCTTCGGCCTGCAGGGGAATCGGATTGCAGCCGCCCGCCATGCCTACCGACTGAGGATTGATGGGTGCCGCGCAGTTCTTGCAGACTACTCCGGTCGTACCCCTGTAGAAGCCTACCGATCCGCAAATCTCACAAGCATCGAGAACCGTCGCAATCTTGCCATCAGGCTTCTGGTACAGCCAGAAACGCACCTCAACGCCATTTTCCTTCGCCTGGTAGAAGTGCAGATCTCCGTCCTGCACCTGGCTCAGCGGAATCGATAGCTGACCGTTGACGAACGTCACCTCGGCCGCCCTCTGGGGTGCGCTCAGGCTCTTGGCGTAGATGAACTCAGCTGTAACCAGCATTATGAAGATGAATGAACTGACATACACCGAAGCCATCCACAGCCGCTCGCGGCGCGCATTCCAAATCGCCTTTCGGCGTTCGGCCGGAGAGGCGACTTCAGGCGCCGGCTGCCGTGATTTCACTTCAAATAGAACCATCAACGCCGCCAAAGCAAGGATGGTCACATAGAAGAACACCTGGTTGCTCACGATCGGTCCAATCAATGCCATTTCCCGCTTGGAAGAGGGAAGCACACCGTTCTCAGAAAGTTCGTGCAGCCCGGAAATCAGCAGTTGTGCCGCTACAAACCAGAGAATCACCGTTGTCACGCGGAAGAACTTCTGCAGGTTGATGCGCACACTGCCCTTAACGAACATCACTCCGAAGACAATCGCAGCTGTCACGCCCAGCAGCGTGCCAAGAAACTCCATCAGTGCGGTAGAGTTCAGCGTCGCGCCAGCCAGGGTTAGAACCGTCTCCACGCCCTCGCGCATAATCATCAGAAAAACGAAAAGAAAAATGCCGGCTTGGGATCCCCGCGCTGCCAGTTGGCCGAGCTTCCCTTCAATCTCCCCCTTCATCTTCTTGCCGGTACGCATCATGAAGATGATCATCGTAATGACGAAGAAAGCAGCCGCCAGCATGACCCAGCCTTCGATAATGTCCTGGTTCAGGTGGAAACGGGAAACCAGCACGGCGACGCCGATACTGCCCGCGAAAGCCGCTCCCAGCCCGGCATACACGGACTTGCATAGGTCGGTGCGCCCGATTTTGGTCAGGTAGGCGAGCGTGATGCCCACGATCAGGGCCGCCTCGACTCCCTCCCGCAAAGTGACAATAAAGGCCTGCAGCATTTAAAAAGAAGCCCTTCTGATTTTGAAAATGAATTTCAATTTCAACTTTACTAGGATAGCGTCCCGCGCTCCGTCCGTCAACGCGTGAAGTCACGAGGAACCGTGATTTCGATCACGCGAAAGGGCAATTCCGGCCACTACAAGCGGCGTAGAAACCGCTGCGCTGCACCCAGTTGTGGAAAGAGCTTTTCCTCGGCCCGGAACTGGGCCGAGTGCACGCAACGCCGGCTGCCGATCAACTTCACGGGGTGCCGCAGATGCAACATCTCATGGTAGATGATGTACTCCACCGCGTAGCGGGGAACCTGTGGATGATCGAAGATCCGGCTGACCACGATAGCGTTGTGCGCTGGATCATAATGTCCTAGCAGATTGCGTGCCCGCCCTTGGCTCCAGCTCATGCGCGGCCTGGCTTGCATTCCGCCGAAGAATTGCATGTTCATCTCTTCGAAAATCGCATCCAGGTCGTAGTACCGGCCCTTGGCTGAAACCATGCGCTTGCGACCCCGCAGCTGGCGGACAAGATGGGCCTTGTTGCGAATCTCGTGACTGTGGACATACTTCCGGTAGCGCGCCGCGTGCGCCCGCGCAATTG